>Ga0099364_10001088_pt1 | contig 45567 bp, 44 predicted proteins | sample TergutTh196P3_FD_73070 | JGI IMG/M metagenome (GOLD analysis project Ga0099364, IMG submission 73070) | Microcerotermes parvus P3 segment gut microbial communities from Pointe-Noire, Republic of the Congo - Th196 P3 | ecosystem: Host-associated > Arthropoda: Insects > Digestive system > Gut ...
GTTTGGGAAGCTGCTTAAGCAGACTGTCGTACAACACCTTCCACATCCCTATCCCCTGATTCTCGCTCAGGTGTTCCGAGACCATCTCCACCACCGTGTCCTCAAGCGGGCCATACTCCCTCTTACGTTCCTCGCCTCCGATGGTACGCGCGGATTTCATCATATCCTTCCACAACTTTCCGAATACCTGGCCCTCGAACTGCCTGCAAGTCTCCTCAAGTTCACGGGATTTTCTCTCGTATTCCTTGACAGACATCGAACCGTCGGGGTTCAGTAAATTCGGCCTGTTTATTGCGCTGAAACCTGCCATAGCGCCCGCCTACTGGATCACCAGCGTGCCGTGCAGCGCTCCGGCCTCGTCCATTGCCTGGAGGACCGCTATCAGATCCCTCGGAGTGGCGCCCACAGCGTTCATGGCGTTTGTAAGGTCGGTGACTGTCGAGGTGGAAGGCAACTCCACCAATTGCGCTACGCCTTCGCTTGCTTGTATGTCTGTCTGCGGCGTGACCGCCGTGACTCCTCCGCTGAACGGTCCGGGCTGGCTCACCTGCGGGCTTTCGGAGACCCTCACCATAAGGTTGCCGTGCGCCACCGCCGTGTTTCCAATCCTCACGTTGCCTCCCATCACGATCGTTCCCGTACGCTCGTTCACCACTATTTTCGCAATTGTATCCGGCCTTATCGTCAAACTCTCGATCGACGCGATGAACGCCGCCGGGGAATTAGCGTAGTTGGCGGGGAGTTTCACGGATACCTGCCCCGCGTCGGGAGCGAACGCCACATTGCCGAACTTTTGGTTTATCGCCGCGGCCACGCGCTGCGCGGTGGTGAAATCGGAGTTCCGGAGCAGCAGGTTGATATATCCGTCGTACGAGTAGTTCATATTGACGCCCTGTTCGATTATTGCCCCGTTCGGTATGCGGCCGACCGTGACGACGTTCCTCCTCGTTCTGGATGCCGCTCCGCCCTCAGCCCAGCCGCCTATGGTGAGCGGTCCCTGCGCGACGGCATATACGCCGCCATTGGCGGCTTTCAGCGGAGTCTGGAGCAGGACGCCTCCTTCGAGGCTCTTTGCGTCACCCATCGCGCTCACCACCACGTCGGCGTTCTGTCCAGGGCTCATAAACGCCGGCAACTGGCATGTCACCGTTACGACAGCCGCGTTCCTGCTCCTTATCTGCTTTGGGTCCATCGTTACGCCGAACTGCGACGTCATGTTGGACATCATCTGGCTCGCCATTCCTCCTCTGTCCCCGGTCCCCTGAAGCCCTACGACCAGACCCATTCCGACGAGCTGATTATCCCGCACTCCCTCTATGGTCACAATGTCCTTAACCCGGACCATAGGCTGGACGGGCGCCGCAAACGATGGTGAAACGGCGGCACATATCGCCGCCACTAACGCAAACATCAACAAACTCTTCATATAACTTTTTTTCACGATGAAGTCGCCTCCATTCTTCCTCATCTTAATTATCGGTCTTTTAAAATATCGCCTGAAGTATCTGGCTGATCAGGCCCGGGCGCTGGGTGCGGGTGATTACGCCCTTTCCGTTGAATATCATTTCCGCCTGCGCGACCCGCGTGCTGTCGATGGTGTTGTTGTGCCCAATGTCCAGCGGCCTCACGACGCCGGAGTAGCGGACATTCGTTCTCTCGGCCCCGTTCACCATCGAGCGTTCGCCATGAATCACCAGGTTTCCGTTCGGCATCACGTCGGTGACCATGCAGCTCACCAGCATATTCGTCCTCTTCGTCCGCTCGACTCTGGTGTTTCCCTCCATGCTCGTTGATGTGTTGATACCGAACCCACGCAGAAACGACAGTATTCCATTACCGGTGCCGAAGTCCTCTTCGGTTTCCTTGTCGGAGGTCGTCCTGCCCTGATCCACGTCACTGTAACTTTCCACCACCCTCACCAAAACAATATCACCGATGGAAGACGCCTTCCTGTCCGAAAAAAGGCTGCTCCCATCGCTCCAAAGCGAGTTCGCCGAGGCTGACGAGAATGGCGTCAGAGCGACGAGGATCGCTAACGCTGACAGTAATATTTTTTTCATTGATTTCATCGGGTTCCCTCCCTGTCCTGTATCAATTAATTTGCCGATTTGTTCCAAGATTTATTTTATGGGCTTATTTCCACCCTGTCCGCCCCTACAATCCGGGCTTTCAGGATTTTTTTGCTGGCCAGATTTTTTACCCTGATAATGTCTCCCAAGCCGCCGCGCTGCATCGCGACTCCCTTTACCTCGATCCCCAGGCCGTTCACACGCGCCGCGATCGTCACTGTCGTGCCAGCCCGGACGTAGCTCCCCTGCGTTATGTCGCCGGTCTCAATCGGGCTCATCGCCACCACGGATTTGCGCGCCACTGCACCCGCAAGCTGTTCCGGCGACGACAGGTTCGTTATCATCACCGCCGCTTTCCCTATTCGCGTGCCCAACGTCCTCGGGTCTATGGCGTTCCCTTTTGACAGTGGGTGTTTCGAGTAAACCACCGGCTGATACCACGTCAGCTTTATCTGTTTTGTGGACTGCCGGCCGTTTTTATCTTCCAGCCTCACCGCCAGGGTTCTGGTTCCCGGCGTTATTCTCGGGGGAAGAATGAAGCCGCCGTAACCGGCGATCAACGTATTCCAGTCGGTTGGGATCACCTCGACGTCTATGCGCCACTTCCAGGCGGTGACGGCTTTCAGTTCCGAAACGAGCGCGGATTCCGGCCGCACCTTTACTACGTCGGGCATTACAATGGAAACCGAACTGCCGGCGGCCTGCGTTGCCGAGAGGGCTTCTATAACGTCATCCCGCGAGAACTGCCCGTTGTGCCTTATCACAGCCATAGATACACAATCCGCAACCTCCCGGGAGCCCGATATTTCCGCGTATTCGCCGAGATAGAACCACCCATCCCTCGCCTCAATCGACTGCGGCAGCGACACCCTCAGCTCCGACGCCCAAAGGGGGCCGGAGCTCAAGATCGCCAGCATCAATATAAGGACTGCCGCGGAAACTCGAATCCGCATTTTTTTCGATCCGCCCTTCACTAACGCCTCAGGTTGTTCGCGATGCGGAGAAGTTCGTCCGCCGTCTGAATGGTCTTGGAGTTCGCCTCATAAGCTCTCTGGGCAACTATCATCTCGACCATTTCCTCCACAACCTGTACGTTGGACATTTCGAGAGTGCGCTGCTCGATGGTGCCGAAACCCTCGTCACCGGGGTTGCCGGCAACAGGCGCTCCGCTCGCCGCCGTTTCGAGAAAAAGGTTGCGGCCTATCGAGCGAAGTCCGGCTGGATTGATGAAACGCACGAGTTCTATCTGACCGATTTCCTCAGGCAGGATGTCGCCCGGCATTTTGACCGTGACATTTCCTGTCTGTGACACCGCGAAGTCGATCGCGTCCTCCGGGACGACAATTGCGGGTTCGAGGAGATAGCCGTCGTGGTTCACGACCTGCCCGTTCGCGTCGATCTTCCAGTTGCTGTCGCGCGTGTAGGCTATCGTGCCGTCCGGCAGCGTGACCTGATAGAAGCCCTCTCCTGTGAGGGCGAGGTCAGTTGGGTTGTCCGTGGTTTGGAGTGAACCCTGCATGAATATCCGCGTTGTGCCCGCGACCTTGACGCCGAGGCCGACCTGTATGCCGGTCGGGATCATCGAGTCGGGCTCCACCGGCTGTCCCGGCTCCCTGTTAATCTGGTAGATTAAATCCTGAAAATCCGCCCTGAGTTTCTTAAAGCCGGATGTGTTGACGTTCGCCAGGTTGTGGGCTACCACGTCGAGGTGTGTCTGCTGCGCTATCATGCCGCTTGCGCCGGCCCAAAGAGAACGTAACATTCCGAATACCCCCTTGCTTCTATTAAGTAGGACGTCCCACGGACTGGAAGAGCCTGCCCGACAGTTCGTCCTGTATCGTCACGGCTCTGCCTGACGCTTCGAAGGCTCTGTTGGCCTCGATCATTCTCACCATCTCCAATACGACCTGCACGTTTGAGCGCTCCAGACCGCCGCTTATGATGTCAACGTTTTCCGCCGGCTGGGGCGCGCCTGATTCCGCTGTCTCGGCCAGCAGGGACTTGCCTACATGGTGAAGGTATGTCGGCGTTTCAAAATCAACAACTTGCAGCGTCCCCACAAGCTCGTCGTCGGCGTATATCTGGCCCCCTTCGCCTATGTATACCCTGGTTGCGTCGCCCAGCGTGATCCTGCCGACGTCTCCCATTATGTATTCGCCGTCGTGCGTGACGAGTTGTCCTTCGTTGTTCTTCTGGAAGTGTCCCGATCTGGTGTAGAAGGTATTGCCGTTTCCATCCTCGACAACAAAAAAGCCGTCGTGATTGAGAACTACGTCTAATGGGTTGTCAGTCCACTGGATGGGGCCGCGCTCGGTTGACATGGCGGTTTCGGAGAGGACATTGGTCATGGAGATGGTGCCGATATGCGAACGCCCCCTGATATATGGGAAGAACTTGCGTTCCTTGAGCTCCTCATTGAGTGCCTCGTCCACGATTGTGTAACGCTCAACCCTGTCCATCAGCACCTCGGGAAATGATTTGTTTACCGCGACGCGTCCACGAAAACCTGAGGTGTCGACGTTCGCCAAGTTGTTGCCAACGACGTCGAGCATCTTTTCCTGAACCAGCATCGCCGAAGTTCCCGCGTAAATTCCTCTGAACAATTCCGCCGCCTCCCGTTTCAGACGGAGGCGGCGCGTTTAACGCCTCCTGCCGCCCCTTCTCGTAGCCCCCGACAAGACAGTTCCGGTCTCTTTGAACTTGTCGAGCGTCTGGAGCGTCTTGCCTGTTCCCAGTACCACGCACTCCATCGGCGCATCCGCGACTACAGTATCTATCTCCGTCTGAGAGGTCACCAGTTCCGGCAGTCCTCGCAACAGTGCGCCTCCGCCGGTCAGTATTATTCCTCTTTCAATAATATCGGCTGCGAGTTCGGGCGGCGTTAGCTCCAAAACTTCGCGAATTCCTCCGATTATCATGTTTATGGATTCTTCTATTGCCTTGGAGACGTCGGTGCTGGTTATCGTGATCTCGCGCGGCAGGCCCTGGATGAGGTCACGCCCCCGTATGCTCATCGACAGTTCCTCTCCGATCGGATAACATGTGCCAATCTTTACCTTGAGATCCTCGGCGGTCTGCTCACCTATCGCGAGGTTGAAATTTCTTCTGGCGTAGCGCATTATCGCCTCATCGAACTTGTCGCCCCCGACTCTGAGCGATTTCGAGATGACTATGCCTCCCAGCGAGATGACGGCGACGTCTGTTGTGCCGCCGCCTATGTCCACTATGAGATTGCCGTTCGGCTCCGCTATGGCCAGCCCGGCCCCTATTGCGGAAGACATGGGCTCCTCTATCAGGTAGGCTTCCTTGGCCCCAATCTCAAGCGCGGCCTCCAGAACAGCGCGCCTCTCGACGTCGGTTGCTCCCGACGGAACGCATATCATCACGCGGTGGCGCATTATGCGCTCGATGCCGCGCATAACTTTTTTAAGGAATAGCCTGAGCATTACCTCCGTCATGGAGTAATCGGCGATGACCCCATCCTTGAGTGGACGCACCGCTATGACGTTACCCGGCGTCTTGCCTATCATCAGTTTCGCGTCATCCCCGACGGCCAGAATCTTTCCGCTGTTCTGATCCATAGCGACAACGGCGGGTTCCTGAAGGACGACCCCCTTATCCTTTATATATATGAGAACCGTCGCGGTCCCCAAATCTATTCCGATATCCTTTCCCCACACAGGGCAACACCTCTCTAGTACCCGAATGAATTATCGAGCTTCCAGTACGATTATAAATTATAAACGATAATGAGCAAGATTTGTTTATGGCGGACTTCGCAAAAATGCTCTATAATTTCCATGTCTTTATTAAACAAAAAATAAAACGAACGAGGTGGATCAATGTGAATGAATGGATCAAAAAGAATAATGAAAAGGTAATCTATGGGCTTGCGATACTCGTCGTCATCCTGCTGATATGGGGATTCTCCACGCAAAGCAGCTTATCGCAGGAAGTAGCAAGGCTTAACAACGCTAATTCGGCTCTCGCGGCGGAATCGGCGGCCAAGGACAATGAGATCGGGGAAGCTAAGGAAAATATCGACGAACTGTCGCAAAGTTACGAAGAGTCAAAGGCGGAGGCCGAGAAGCTCACCGCGGAAGTTGCGGCTCTCTCCGCGGCTAACGGCGAACTGTCCGAAAAGGTGTCGTCGCTCGACGCGGCGCTGTTGGACGCGAAGGCTGAGGCTGACCGGCTTGACTTTGCGGCTTTGCTACGGAAAAATAATGTAGATAACCTGACGAAGGAGGTAGCGGTCCTTAAAGACGTGGAAGCCGAATCGGAGGGAATCATTGCGAAACTGAGCGGTGAGATAGAGGCCGCGAACGCAAAAATAAAAGAACTTGAGGAGACGGTACAAAGTCTCGATGGTTCGAATAATTGAGGTGAACCGGCATGAATGAGTGGATTAAAAAAAATAACGCAAAGGTAATCTATGGGCTTGCGGTACTCGTCGTCATCCTGTTGATATGGGTATTCTCCGCGCGAAGCACGTCGTCGCGGGAAATCGCCCGGTTGGGTAACGCGAACTCGGCTCTTGCGACGGAATCGGCAGCTAAGGACAAGGAGATCGGCGAAGCGAAAGACAAGATCGACGAGCTTACGCGGGACTTTGACGCGTCGGTGGCGGAGGTTGTGAGGTTCACAGATGAAATCGCAAAACTGACTGCGGATAACAGTGAACTGTCCGGCAATGTGACGGCGCTTGACGCGTCTCTCTCGGATACGAAGGTTGAGTTGGACAGATTCGAATTTGTCGCGTTATTGCGCGAAAAAAGTTTGGAAGACCTGAGAAATGAGGTTGCGGTGCTCAGGCGTGTTGAAGTTGAATCTAAGGAGGAGGCCGAAAAACTGACTGCGGAAATAGCGCGGCTGACTTTGGCTAACGGCGAGCTTTCCGACGAGGTGAATTCGCTTGACGCGTCTCTCTCGGAAGCGAAGGTTGAGTTGGACAGGTCCGAATTCGTCGCGTTATTGCGCGAAAAAAATTTGGAAGACTTGAGAAACGAGGTTGAGGTACTCAGGCGCGTGGAGGTCGAAACGCAGAATGAAATCGTCAGTTTGAGTAATGCCAAATTGGCGCTTGAGGCGGACTCAGCGGCAAAGAGCGGGACGATTGCGGCGGAGCGGGAAAAACTCGGAGAACTGACGCGTGATTACGAGGCGTCTCTCGCGAACGCGAAGATTGAGATTGACCGTCTTGACTTCGTGGGATTACTGCGTGAGAAAAACATCGAGGACCTGATGAACGAGGTTGAGGTGCTCAGGCGCGTGGAAGTTGAAGCGCAGAATGAAATCGTCCGTTTGAGTAATGCCAAGTTGGCGCTTGAGGCGGACTCAGCGGCAAAGAGCGGGACGATTGCGGCGGAGCGGGAAAAACTCAGCGAACTGACGCGCGATTACGACGCGTCTCTCGCGGAAGCGACTATTGAGATTGACCGTCTTGAGTTTGTGGCGTTACTGCGGGAAAAAAATATTGAAGATCTGACGAACGAGGTAACGGTTCTCAGACAGGTGGAAGCCGAGTCGGTGGAAATCATTGTCGAACTGCTCGAAGTGATAGAAGCGGCAGACGCAAAAATATCGCAACTGGAGGAAACGATAAAAGATCTGGGCGGCAACTGAGTGACAAAAGACTGACGGAACAACTAAACTAAGGAATCGCTGATTAAAAATTATGCATCCAAGGTTAGCGTGAAACCGGCCGCAGGCGTGGCAGAGCAGCGTCCTTGGCCAACAGTGAAGGTATCTGGCGAATATGCGTCTTTGGAGCGGGTTATTTAATCAGCGGTTACAAAAATAACGAGGTGGAGCGACGTGCTTGAGTGGATCAAAAAGAATCAAGAGAAGGTAATGTACGGTCTTGCAATACTCGTCATAATCCTGCTGATCGCGATAGTCTCCACGCGAAGTAGCGCGTCTCGGGAAATCGGCTTGCTGAAAGGATCCATTTCAGCGCTCGAAGCGAACTTGGCGGCAAGAGATAAAACGATAGACGAGGAGCGCGAAAAATACGACGAACTGACGCAAAGTTACGACGCGTCGAAAGAGGAGGCCGCAAAGCAGGCGGAGGAAATAACGAAACTTACCGCCGCGAACAGCGAACTGTCCGACCAGGTGGATTCGCTTGACGCGTCTCTCGCGGACGCGAGGGTTGAGATTGACCGTCTTGACTTTGTGGGATTACTGCGTGAGAAAAATATCGAGAACCTGACGAATGAAGTTGCGGTACTTCGTCGCGTAGAGGCCGAAGCGAAGGCGGAGGCCGCGAAGCAGGCTGAGGAAATTTCGAAGCTGAAAGATGACAGCAGAAAGCTGTCTCTCGATATGAGGTCGCTCGACACGTCTTTATGGAGTGCGAGAACTGAAATCAACCGTCTGAGTAACGCTAAATCGGCTCTTGAGGCGCTTGCTTCGGCAAAGGACAAAAGGATTGACGAGGATCGCAAGCAATTCGCCGAATTGACCCTGAGTTACGAGGCGTCTCTCTCAGACGCGAAGATTGAAATCGACCGTCTTGACTTCGTGGGGTTACTGCGTGAGAAAAACATCGAGGACCTGACGAACGAGGTTGCGGTACTCCGGCGCGTAGAGGCTGAAGCGAAGGCGGAGGCCGCGAAGCAGGCGGAGGAAATTACGAAGCTGAAAGATGATAACAGAAAGCTGTCTCTCGATGTGAGGTCGCTCGACACGTCTTTATTGGGCGCGAGAACTGAAATCAACCGTCTGAGTGACGCTAAATTGGCTCTTGAGGCACTTGCTTCGGCAAAGGACAAAAGGATTGACGAGGATCGCAAGCGATTTGCCGAACTGACCCTGAGTTACGAAGCGTCTCTTTCAGACGCGAAGATTGAGATCGACCGTCTTGACTTTGTGGGATTACTGCGTGAGAAAAACATCGAGAACCTGACGAACGAGGTTGCGGTGCTCCGGCGCGTGGAGGCAGAGTCGAAGGCTGAGGCGGTGAAGTTCGCGGAGGTAATTACGAAGCTTTCGGTTGCAAACAGCGATCTTTCCAACCAGATTGATTCGCTCGACGTATTTCTCTCAGACGCGAAGATTGAGATCGACCGTCTTGACTTTGTGGGATTGCTGCGGGAGAAAGCCATCGAGGATCTTATGAACGAGGTTGAGGTACTCCGGCGCGTGGAGGTCGAAACGCAGAATGAAATCGTCCGCCTAAGTAATGCCAAATTTGCGCTTGAGGCGGACTCAGCGGCGAAGAGCGGGACGATTGCGGCGGAGCGGGAAAAACTCGGCGAACTGACGCGCGATTACGAGGCGTCTCTCGCGGACGCGAAGATTGAGATTGACCGTCTTGACTTTGTGGGGTTACTGCGGGAGAAAACCATCGAGGACCTTATGAACGAGGTTGAGGTGCTCAGGCGCGTGGAGGTTGAGTCGACGGCTGAAACCGCGAAGCTCACGGAGGAAATCACGAGGCTGACGGCTGAAATAGCACGGTTAACTTTGGCTAACGCTGAGCTGTCCGATCAGGTGAGTTCGCTGGATGCGGCTTTCTCAGACGCGAAGATTGAAATCAACCGGCTTGAAAAGGACATTCTGGACCTTAGGAACGAGGTGGCAAGCCTCAAACTTGCAGAAGCCGGCCCCCAGGAGGAACAACCGGACCAGATCGAAGAAAGTCCCGTCGTTCCATTGTCCACCGAGAGCGCCCTTCCGGCAGTACCGGACGCGAGTGGAACGATTGCCTTAAAACTCTCGGACACGTCCTCGCTCGTGAACTTCACGTCGCACCTGATGCGTTTGTTTGCTGAGTTATCGAAATTCACGGAAGCTTTCGCCATGCCGGAGGAATTGGCGCATGGTCTGGAAATGCTAAAGGAATTTGCCGCTTCTACGAGTGAGATGTCCCTGTTGATTACATCGTCGGACGATCCGATGTTCTACCTGTCGTTCTTTGTGGATGAGATAACCTTCGATGATTTCATAACAAAGCGGCGCGAATCCGCTTACGGCATTTACGGCTTTGAGGTATGGCCGGATGCTCCTGCCAATGGTACGGGCTGGACGATGAAAATTGACGACCCCTTGTTTGGGGATGCTCCGGCGGCGTACATCCTGAAGCTCTCCGGCGGTCCCCGGACTATGGTGCTGCTCTCGAATAACATTCAGGGAATTTCCGGGATGGAGAGCGCCGTCCGCGAAACTTCCCCGAGTTTCAACATCGAACGCGCGACAGCCGGGGAGAGCTACTATCAGGTAAAGCTCAGGGATGGTTTCAAGGTAGGGGACATAATCGATGTTTTTTCATTTGACAGAGATATTCGCGACCTTATGGAAGCGCTGGCAGGTGATCCCGAGCGCGTGATGTGGAGCGTATCGGAGTGTTCCTGGACACGTGACGGAGAGATGCTGTCTTTCGATTCGTTCAGCGATATTTTCCTGCTGAATCCTGAGTTCGCCTCCGCGAGACAGGGGACCGCCGGTATTTTTGGAGACGGCAACCTCGCTTACTTCCTAGCGGCCGACGTGGGATTCATCATGCGCTGTATATTTTTAGGAGCGAGCGACCCGGCAGGATTGCTGTTCTCTCTGGTTGGAAGCGAGATTGCTCCTATGTTTAGCGAGAAAGACCTAAGGAATATTGTCGACAGCGGCGTCCTGCAGGTTGCCTGCGTGGCGGACGGTCCCTCGCTGTCCACGGCGTATCTGCTGCTGGAGAGTGAGGCGCCGGATGTTGTGGACAGACTTTTCTCCATGTCTTATATGATGGGCGGGAGACATGCCGTGATACCGGGGTGGCAAAACGCGATGACCTGGCAGATCCCCCTTCCCGGTTTTCCCGACATCGTACTGGCGAAAAATGACGGGGCGCTGCTGATCGGATTGGGGAGCGAAAAAAGCTTCGGCACGGAGTTCATTCCACCCGATGAGTATAAGCCTTACCTCTCGCGTGAGGTTGTAATGAGCGTGATCGTTTCACCCAGGCTTTTTGACGCGGCAATCAACCTGATTGAATTGGCTGTCATTCAAGACGGAGGCGCGATGAGCGATGCTGACGAGAATATATACGGAGCTTTAATGGCGCTTCGGGACTCGTTCGACTTGATCTGCGCGAGGGTTTCCTCCACGAGCAACAGCGACGGCAAAATCATGCTCAAGGAGGATGGCGACCTGCTTGGGGCTTATCTGAAATTAATGTTTTCATTAATGTGAGATAACGACGCAGAACAACCCAGGACTGCAATACCAGCGGGGGACGGCCGACGGCCGCCCCCCCGTTTCGATTCACTTGAGAAGTTTCGCTTCACTTGAGAAGCGAGAAATCCCCTATCGGGTCGAAAAGCTCCTTACATCTGATCAGTAGTCCTAGTCGTGAAGCTCGTACGGCGGGATTCGAGTCCATTACCATCACGTTGTCGAAAAATCCGGAAATTGCCCCGCTCAAACCGGATAAGGCTTCGCATACCGACGCCCAGTCGTGAATCTTTAAGGCGCGCTTGACCGTCTTCACCTGCGACGCGAGCGCCTCGTTCAACGTCTGCTCGGCATCCGTGGTGAAAGGGCCTGTCGCGCTCGCGGACACGCGGAGTTCGTCCTCCGAAACCTTGTTCAGAATATTCGTCACACGCACCGCTGAGAGTACGAGCGGCTCGAACCACGGCTCGCCGCTCACCTTATCGAATGCCTTCAACATTCTCAAAGCCTGAAGTGGACGCGTGCCCATCGAACCAACGGCAAGACTGGTCGTACCGTGAGCGTAACCGCGTTCGCGGAGCTGGTTATGGAGCCTCTGTCGGCAGAAGTCCGCCGCGGTAGTCAGCACACCGGGTTCCGCGGCGAGTTCCTTAGCGGCGCGAGACATGAGACCGTCCAAGTCCACATCGAGTTCCAGTCCCCACAGAATTTCGTTTATTCCGCGCGAGGCTCTGCGCAGTCCATAGGGGTCGGCTGAACCCGTCGGCGAGAGCCCTGCCTTGTGGATCGCGACGATAGTATCCGTTCTGTCGCATATTCCAAGAATCGCGCCTATCCTGCCGGCCGGTATCCTGTCGCCGGAATGCCGGGGGAGGTACTGCTCGAACAAAGCCTCGGCCACCTCTGGCGCCTCGCCTCCTCGTTTGGCGTACTCGCGGCCCATCACGCCCTGCACCTCCGGGAACTCGAAAACCATTCCGGTCACGAGATCGGTTTTTGCGAGCAGGGCAGCCCTGTCGGCCATCTCCGCTATAGTGTCGTCCTTCAGATGCTTTACCAGCCAGGCGCATAGGGAGCGCACGCGCTCCGTCTTTTCGCGCAGGGAACCGAGCTTTTCCTGGTAAATTATCTTATCGAGCTGGGGCAGGCGGGATTCGAGGCTGTGCTCAAGATCATCCTTCCAGAAAAACGCCGCGTCATGCAGCCTGGCGCGCAGTACGCGCTCATTGCCGTCGCGCACCACGCTCATGTCATTGGCCATATTGTTGCTCACTCCTATAAAGTAGGGCAGCAGATGTCCGTACTTGTCGCGCACCGGGAAGTAACGCTGATTTTTCTTCATCGTCGCGATGAGGACCTCCTGCGGTATGTCCAGAAACTCGCTCTCGAACGAACCGAGGAATAGCACGGGATACTCGACCAGTTGGGCGTTTTCCTCCAACAAATCCGGGTCGTCATCCACATGTCCGCCTATCTCCTGCTCTATCGCGGAGATACCCTCGCGGATAACGCGCTTTCTGCGCTCGTGATCGACGATGACGAACTCGCGCTCCATTATCTCCTCATACTCGCCGGCTGTCGGAATCTGCACTGACTCATCGCACATGAAACGGTGCCCCCGGCTCTCCGCCCCGCTAACCACACTGCCGAACCGGACGGGAATTATCGCGCTGTCGACTAACGCCACCATCCATCTCACGGGACGGGCGAAGCGCGCTCCCTGCTCCTCCCAATACATATTCTTGGGGAAGACGATTTTTTTAAGTATATTTTGCATGAAGTCCGGCAGAAGCTCCGACGTGACGCGTCCGGATACCTTAATGACCGCGTGCAGGTATTCCACGCCCTTGACTTCAATGAAACGCAGGTCTGAGGGCTCGACGCCGCGGCTTTTTGCGAAACCCAGGGCAGCGTTTGTGTATTTGCCTTCCGCGTCCAGTGAGGTTGTCCTGGGCGGTCCCTTCACGGTCTCCTCGAAATCCTCCTGGCGGTCGGCGAGATCGCTTATGCACAGCGCTATCCTTCTCGGCGTGACCATAACCTTGACGTCGGCGTACTTCAGCCGCAGATCGGCCAGGCCGGCTCGGGCTATGTTATCCAGTTCGCCGGTTATCCACGAGAGGAATCGGGCCGGTATCTCCTCCGTCCCAATTTCAAACAGTATGTCGCGTTTAATCATTTCTTCTCACCCGCCTCTGCGCTCACCCGCTCGCCGAATTTTCCGAGCAGGGGGTATCCCATGCTCTCACGCTGGGCGAGGTATGCCCTGCAGCACGCGCTCGCCAGCGCGCGGACCCGTCCAATGTAGCCCGTGCGCTCCGTAACGCTTATCGCGTTTCGCGCGTCAAGTATGTTGAAAGCGTGGGAGCATTTGAGGACGTAATCGTACGCGGGCAGCACCATGCCGCTTGATATCACGCGCGCGCTCTCGGCCTCGTACATGTTGAACAGCTTGAACAGCATATCGGTGTCGGCGAGTTCAAAATTATAAGTGGAGCCCTCCACCTCCGAGCGGTGATGGACATCCCCGTAAGTGATATTGCCCGTCCATTGGAGGTCGTAGACGTTATTGACCTTCTGTACGTACATCGCAATGCGTTCGAGTCCGTATGTAAGTTCCACAGGGACTATCTGCATATCCACTCCGCCGAACTGCTGGAAGTACGTGAACTGAGTTATCTCCATGCCGTCGAGCCACACTTCCCAGCCGAGCCCCCACGCGCCTGTGGTCGGATTTTCCCAGTCGTCTTCGACGAAACGGATGTCGTGATCCACCGGATCTATTCCAAGGGCGGCGAGCGATTCGAGGTACAAATCCTGAATGTTCTCGGGCGACGGTTTCAGTATTACCTGATACTGATAATAATGTTGGAGCCTGTTCGGATTTTCTCCGTAACGTCCATCCGTCGGCCTCCTCGATGGCTCGACATAGGCCACGTTCCACGGTTCCGGCCCAAGCACGCGGAGCGTGGTCGCCGGATTCATCGTACCCGCCCCGACCTCGGTATCGTATGGCTGCTGCAAGATACAACCCCGGCTCGTCCAGAAACTTTCGAGCCGCATGATCAATTCCTGGAAATTCAAAATATTACCCCCTTGGCGGAAGCCGCAGAATTAAATTTCAACCTTACGCCGCATAAATTATAACCCAAAAAAAACACGTTGTGCGCTTGCCAACACACGCCCAGTGATTATACTTCAATAGGGGAGTGGGGTGTAGAGATATTGTACGCAGAGTTCTTTTACAAGTTCGCGAAGATTTTGCCCTCGCGAAAAACTTTCGTGGGTAAAGCAGATCTCGGTAATGATCCGCCGATGATGGCGCTGCTGAAACTGTCGATACCCTCGATAGGGTTGTTTGTATTTAATTCGCTCCTTCATCTTGTGGATACTGTCTTTGTTTCATGGCTGGGCGAGATGCAGATGGCGGCAATGTCGTTCACCGGTCCCATAAACATGTGCGTGTTTGCCATGCTCGACTGCGTGGCGAACGGATCGCTGTCCCTCATGGGCAGGCGCCTGGGATATGGCGACATCCGCTCGGCGAGGCACATCGCGCAAAGCGGACTCTGGCTGTTGTATGCCGCATGTGTCCTTTCGCTGCCTCTCGTGCTGCCTCCCGTGTCGAACGCTGTGTTCTCCGCGATAGGCGCGGGCGAGAGCCGCGACCTCCTGAAGCTGTGCTGGCTTTATAACATGTGGGTGCCGTTAATGCTTCCCTTTATGGGTTTCACTTACATGGCGAACACAATTTTCAGGGCGCAGGGCGACACCGTGACGCCCTTTAAGTCGATCTCGATAGCTAACGCGATAAACATCGCGCTCGACCCAATTCTTATTTTCACGTTTAGATGGGGAATAGCGGGAGCGGCGATCGCGACGTGGATATCGCGCATCGCGTCGTCGTACTACCTGATCCACAAAATGAAACATTCCAGCGGTATTCAGATTGCCCCCACGACGCCACCTGACAGAAGGCTGCTCAAATACTGGAGGCCGATCCTTTGGATAGGGGTGCCGGTCGGTTTGTCTACGGCGAGCACCGCGCTCGGCATGGGCAGCGTGAATAAGATTCTTTCAACCTTCGGACATGCCGCCGTGGCGTCGTGGATGGTCGGCCTGCGCATAGAAGAACTCGCGTTCAACTTCCTGAGCGGAGTCACGACGGCGTTAACGCCGTTCATAGCGTTCAACTACGGGAAAAGGGATTTTGACCGCATGATCGCAGGATATAAATCCGCGCTAAAGATAGCGTTCGTTCTGGTCGGCGCAATGGGCACAATAATTTACATAAATCCGCAGTTCTTCCTGAGCCTGTTCAGACCGCCCCCGGAGATAATGACGCTCGCGTCAAGGTCGATACGAGCCTCCGTGCCGGGTTATCCGTTTAACATCATCATTACGATAACTAGCGGTTTTTTTGTCGGTACTGGTTATTCCATATTCGGAACAGTGACTCAGATAATGCGCTCCATAGTGTTCAGGATATCCGCGGCGTGGATATTCTCGCGCATATTCACCATAGAAAACATCTGGTGGTTCCAGTCGCTTGCGTTCTTCCTCGCCAGCTTCGTATCAATGACGTTCTTCATGTATTTGATGAAGAGGATAAGGCTGGCGTTGTCGGTGAAGTAAATTCGCTCAGGCCAGCAGCGCTCTTCTATAAATATCCCTCACGAATTCCTCCGTCACCGTGTCGCGGTAATTTTCGCCGAAGTGGCTGAGCCAGAGTTTTTCCATACCCATCGCGGTCTTGATCATACGGTTCATGTGCGACTCGTTGATCCCGTAAGCTCGCGCGGTCGGGCGAGGCATGCCGTTAGCCTCCAGGAAGCTGATTGCGTTGTCCCAGCCGTCGTCGTAAACGTCCCGGCACGCAAGCATCGAGATTGTTACGGCAACGCTGTGCGGCAAGTAAGGGCTGGCGTTGCTGAGTCCGTAGGATATCGCGTGGCTCGCTCCGACCCTGCCCCCGATGGTGCTGCTTCCTCCCAGCACGGAAGCGACAGCCGATTTTACCGCGACGTTAATGTCGAATACCGAGAGGTCTGCCGACAACACCTCGCGCGCGATCTGCAAGCCGTCAAGTGAGTCGAGGACCGCGTCGGACTCGCTCGTTTTGCTCATCGTTATCTCGTAGTGATGGAAAAAGCTATCCATCATCGCGTAAAACCTGTTGAATTTCCTTGCTCCGTATGTGAGGGCAGGGTCGATGATGGCGACAGCCGGCGCCGTATGGCTGTTATTTATGCCAAGCTTCTTTTCCGGCCCTCTGAGAACGGCTATCGGAGTCAATTCCGCGCCTGTGCCGAAGAGCGTGGGCAATACCCAGATATCGACCCCCCGCGCCATTTCAAGGCCGTATCCCTGGTAATCCGCCGACGGTTTGGCAGGATTCGCGAGACAGATCGAGACCGCCTTTGCGAGATCCATCGTGCTCCCGCCTCCGATTCCGACCACGGCGTCCGGCATGTGCTTTCCCGCTCTGAGCAGAGATACCACACGATCCACGTCCTGCGTCCGCGGCTCGGAGTACGAGGCGTCAAATACGTATTTTTCGTTTTTAGCGAAAATCGCCGCAAATGAAACTTGCGGTTTCAATATCTCATCAATGATGAAAAACGGAAACTCCGCGCGCTCTTTCAGCAATTTAAACAAATCTCCCACGCCATCGCCGCTCGGTATTATCTCGGTGAGGATTTTTGTCCGCCACCAGGGGCGGGCATTTTTGAATTCCTTTATTGTCATGGGTTCATTCGGCATAAATCCGGCACACTTCCTTCAATAATATTTTTTTATAGCTCAACTTTTGCCCTCGATAAGTATGTTGTCCTGCTGTTTTTTGAAAGCGGTTATGAATGTGCTGAAGCACTCAATCTCCTGCGCGTCGAGGGATGCCGGGGCATGTTTGTATTCCTCGCTCCTGTTCATCTCGAAACAGCGCTCCAGAGCCTCGTTGAGTTTCTCCAGATGATTTTCGGCAAACACGACAGCCGCCGGGGTATCCTGCGGCATATGGCGTATGGTCTCAAGTACCATGTCGGCGAAATCGCAGATTTCCAGAATTTTCTCGCGAAGGCGCGGTTTGCGGACGAGTACGGCCATCGAACGCGCGGCCCCGACCTTGGTGGAACCGACGAAAGCGGCGGGGGATTCCCTGCGGGGGGAGTTTTTCGGTATCTTTGCCCTGACCTCTTTACGCGCCATTCGCATCCTCTGTTCATCCCGCATCGTTTCTAAAATTTCTTCCAAATCTTCCTTTTTTTGGTTCTTAATCGACGCATTTGAAAGAAAAACGGGCAGAATAAACAAAATAAGCGCGGCCGCTATATGGGCGGGCATCAACATTCCTCTCCCCAAAAAGTCGGAAAAAATGAGCAGGACGCCTGAACCAAGTAAGAACGCCAACGCGGTTTTATTCATTCAAAATCTCACCCACTTTGAAACAAACAGCGTTACTTAAGTAATCGCCGAACACATATATTACAACGCAATACTGACAAAATGCAATATCCGGAACATCGGCAATTACCACCAGGGCCACCCTGGATTATACCCGATAATCTCGGCGAAGTGGCGGACAAGGGCGGAACCCGCGAACAACGCCAACACACATCCAATGGCCAGGAAAGGCCCCAGCGGAACGGCGTCCTTACGTTTGAGTTTTTTTGCGGCCATCAGCGGAATAACAACAACACCGCCGGCAATAAAGCCCAGATACATTCCAAACGCGCAGTATTTCCATCCCACCGCGCAGCCGACCCCGGCCATGAGCAGTGCGTCGCCCCAACCCATTCCCCCGCGGCTCACCAGTATAATCAGGGCAATCAGGCCAAATCCGAGAGCGCCGCCTAAAATTCCGTCGATTACCGCCTGCCATCCGCCAATGACGCGCAATACCAACCCAATCGCGCCCAACGAAAGCGCCCACACGTCGTATATATATCCGTTTTCAAAATCCGTCAGGGAGTTGAAAAGAGAAAACCAAAGCACAAACACTCCCATCAGCATTGCGTATGAAAACCCCCACCTGAGGAACAGCGCAGCGGTGAGCGTCCCGGAAATAACTTCGGCGACGAAATGCCGCGGCTTTATGCGGGCTTTGCAGTACCTGCACCTGCCCTTTAAGGCGATGAACGAGAGCAGCGGCACGAGATCCACGGTACAGAGGATGTGACCGCAACTGTCGCAAGCCGACCGCTCGCTGCCCCACCATTTCTTTTCCGCGACCGTACGCATCGCCGCGGCGTTTATGAAGGAACCGGCGCAAGCTCCTCCCGCGAGCGCCAAAACCGTCATCGTTATATTATAATAGTTTAAAGTGTCAATCATCGCCCAATACCCCCGAGAGGAGATTAATCAAATGCCCATTATCCAGGTAAATCTATTGCAGGGCCGCTCCACCGAAGTCAAACGCAAATACGCCGCCGAACTTACGAAACTTTCGTGCGAGTGTCTCGATGTGCCCCCCGAGTCGGTGAGCATAATCTTCAGCGAGATAGCTCACGAAAATTTAGCCGTCGCTGGAACTCTCGCCGCGGACAGAAAAAAATAAGACCGCTTTTTTAGATTATAACCCTTGATCGGTTAAATGGTCGAAGAAATAAGGAAAAGCCGCGCGGCGCGCGTGGGAATAATATACTGGTCCGGCATCGGGAACACGGAACGAATGGCGTCACTGATAGCGGCCGGCGCCGAGTCGTCCGGCGCGGATGTTACGGTCAAAAACGTAGCCGACGCCTCGCCTGGAGAGTTGGACAGGTATGACGCGGTCGCGCTCGGTTCCCCCGCCACGAGTTCCGAGCGCGTGGAGGAGAGCGAGATGGCCGTGTTCTTAAAGGACGCGGTTTTGCATCTCGCGGGCAAACCGACGGGCCTGTTCGGCTCATACGGTTGGGGCGACGGCGAGTGGATGCGGAAGTGGGCGGACGAGATGAGGCGAGCCGGCGCGTCCCTTATAGACGGCGGCCTCGCTGTGCGCGAATCGCCGGAGGGCGAGAGCGCCGACTTGTGCGTGGAGTTTGGAGGTAAGCTGGTACGGGCCGGCAGCATTGATTTGGAGTGATGGCGTTTGACTGGTTTTTTTGACGGAGCGTCGCGCGGCAATCCGGGACATGCAGGAGCGGGGGCCTGTATCCTGGACGGGGGAGAAGTGGTTTGGGAGTGTTCCGAATACCTCGGCACAAAGACGAACAACGAAGCCGAATATGCGGCGTTGATTTATCTGCTTCGGGAGGCGAAGGCGAGAGGGCTGCGGGAAATCGAAATTCGCGGTGACAGCAAGCTGGTGGTCTGTCAGGTTCGCCGTGAATGGAAGATCAACCTGCCGCACCTGCGGGAATTGGCTTCCGAGGCGTGGAGGCTGATGGAGGGCATGAACGTGAAGCTGGCGTGGATTCCAAGGAGCGAAAATAAATTGGCCGACGTCCTGTCCAACAAGGCGATAGATGACCACATATAGAAGAACGGGCGCGGCTATTGACGCAACGCCCGTTTTTGTTTCGAATCAATATGCGGGAAGCGCTACTCGAATCTTGCCGTCACGGGACCAATCATCGAATTTTCAGGCGAATCCTCCGTCAAAGCGGGTTGATTGTCCGACGCTTCGTAGAAAAACTTTGCGTCCGCCTGGACTGTGATGGGATTATCGCCTAACGTGATTTTTCCCGAATAAAGGACGCGGTTCTTCCATCGCAGACTTCCTTCAACAAAAAAATTATACTCGCCGGGCGAAACTTTTTCTCCGCTCGCGTCCGTCAAATCCCAGGTATAAGACAGCGCTCCCGCTCTTGGTGTCGCGCCGCTTATAGCGTCTATCTCCGATTTTTGCATGGAGGCGAGGCCGGATTTCTCCACCCACGTGGGGATGCAGTCAGGTCTGTTTCTGTAACCGCCGTTTGCCGTATAGCGCGTCGCGTAAAGGGTTTTTATGTAATTACCGCCCGCGTCCTCGATCCATACGGCAAACTGATTGCTCGCGCGTCCCGACGGTTTTTGATATTCAAATTCAATAAATGCCTTATCAGGTCCGGCGCCCGCGCAGGAATAAAACGTTATGAGCAAAAGAGCCGCGGCAGTTATCACTGTGAATTTACGCATTGTTTCCCCTCCGTTTCAAATTAATACTCGTATAATATACTATACCATAATAAAAAAGAGCTCGAGCTCGAAGATTCGAAGGTTGTACATTTGACATCTACTGTCCTCGAAATATATTATTGAAAAATGTGTTTGGGGCGAAATTTCACTGTTATGTTTGCCTTGAGGAATGATAAAAATGACTGATATGCATACCCTCTACCACGGAACAACGCACGACTTCGCGGCTATTGACGTGCGAAGAGGAAAGCCGTTCAAAGATTTTGGACAAGGTTTCTACCTTGCCGAAACTTATGAACGCGCCCGTAATATCGCCATTCGCAACCGCAGGATTGAGGAAAACCGTCTCCGAGTTATGGGAGATGAAAAGGAGTTGCCCGTATTCGTTTATATCTACGAGTTTAATTTGCTGGATATGAATGGACTAAACGTTAAACGCTTCGACACCGCCGATCGTGAGTGGCTGAGGTTTATTATCGCTAACAGAATGAACCGAACCCGTCAGCACGATTATGACATCGTAATTGGTCCGACGGCAAACGACGATACCCGCGCATCAATTCGCACCGTTATGAACGCGGCAAACGGCGCGGTTTTGAGCGATACCGCGCTCAGCTTACTGATAGAAATGCTTGAACCTAACAACTTGCCGGAGCAGTATTATTTCGGCACCAGCAAAGCGGCGGCAATGTTGAAACTGACGGAGAGGCACGAATTGAAATGAACGAACAAAAAATTCATCTTTGTATAGACGCGCTTGCCGCCGACGTAGCGGATAAGCTCGCGCAAGAATCGTGTATAACGATAACAACTGCTTTGCAAGAATTTATGAAAACAAAAACATACGCGCTTTTGTTTGATGAACACTCGCTGCTTTATCTTGAAAGCGCAGAGTACATTTTCGATATGCTTCAAGCAGAGCGGCACGGTGACTGGGAGCGTTGGAGGGAGGAATAAGTTTGAAACTCAATCAAGTAGCGCACCTGCAAACCGAAGTCGCCCACGCTTATATGCGTAAGCGCAATCTTAAGCCCGCAGATTTCGTTGACCTTGACCGTAAGTATGGCATACTCCGTTTCATCGAAGAAGGTTATGAACCGTTCCACTTAACGGGTACGCAAGGCGTAGTAGACGAAGTTGACGACTACGTTCAAATTCAGCGTGAACACCCGGGAGTCCAACGTCCCGAATAATGTGACGTTGGCGTTTGCTTTCCGCTAACACTCGTACATTATGTCTGCTTCACGCCGCCGAATCCCGCATTCCCTCCAGCGATTGCCTCAGCGCGGCGAGCAATGCCTCGCGCCGTTCTTTCTCGGACATCCCGGGAGGTAATGCATCCGGGAGTATCGGTTCGCCGAACTCGACGGCGACGCGCTTCGGGTGGGGGAATCTATTAAAGAGGGGGTATGCCTCGAATGTGTCTACCCATACCGGCACGATAGGGGTTCGGGTCTTTGACGATATGAGCGCCGCGCCTCCCTCCAGTGGCATCAATTTTCCATCCGGTGTGCGCTCGCCCTCCGGGAATATAAGCACGCTGTATCCGCCCCTGATAAATTCCATCGTGTCGCGCAAAAGGCTTGCGGCAAGGTTTTTATTCTGTTGGTTCACGGGGACGGCGCCCAAAGCCCGGATTAGCGACGCGAATATTGGGACCTTGAAGAGTCCGTCCCACGCAATGAACCGTATCGGATTAGGAAAAAGCATCCCAATCAGCGGAGGGTCGAGGTAGCTCTCGTGATTCGCCGCCAGGATCACGGGTTTTCCGCCCTGGTCTGTTAGAAAATTTTTAAGGCGCGGCAGACCCTTTATCGAGGCGCGGTGATACAGGAAGAAATATATTCTGAAAAATATCTGAGCGATTCTGAAAAACACGTAAACCACCTGCCGTTTTTTGTCGTTGCGTTATCGTCATGATATGCTTATTATTATCCTATATCGTATGATTACATCAAGGAGGCAAAATGAATATGAAGCAGTTGCGGACACTCAACGAAATGTTGGAGCACGCCTGTACCGTCGGGCCTATGTCGATCAGCGTGGCGTGCGCGGAGGATGTGGATGTTCTGGAGGCCGTAGAGGCGGCTCGCAAAAAGGGAGTGGCGACCGCGTTCCTTGTAGGGGATGGGGACAAAATAGCGTCTGCCGCGAAGGGAGTCGGCGTCGAAACATCGAACTTCGAGGTCGTGGATGTGCGCGAGGGCGAGGCGGCGGCCGCGCTCAAGGCTGTCGAACTGGTATCCTCCGGCAAGGCTCAGATTCTGATGAAGGGGATGCTGCATACCGACAATTTCCTGCGCGGTGTGTTGAACAAGGAGAAGGGCCTGCGCACAGGCGGCGTCATCTCACACGTGTACTTCCACGAGGTGGAGGGCTACGACAGGATAATTTTTATCTCTGACGCCGCGTTTATTCTGTATCCCGATCTGCCGACAAAAGCGAAGATGATCGACAACGTGGCGCGGTTCGCCCACTCGTTTGGAATCGAGACGCCTAAGGTAGCGGTACTCGCCGCTGTGGAGGTCGTCAATCCCGACATGCCACCGACGCTCGACGCCGCCGCTCTCGCGCAGATGAACAGGCGCGGGCAGATAAAGGGCTGTGTGGTGGACGGCCCCTTCGCGCTCGACAACGCGGTGTCCGAACTCTCCGCTCGCCAAAAGGGAATCACGTCGGAGGTCGCGGGCAAGGCCGATATACTTATCACCCCCAATATCGAGTGCGGGAACATGCTCGCGAAATCCATCGTGTACTTTGCGCCTAACAAGACCGCGGGCATCGTTCTGGGCGCGAAGGCCCCGATAGTGCTGACAAGCAGGTCGGACTCGGCGGAGGCGAAGATGTTCAGCATAGCGGCCGCGGTAGTCTGGGCGGCTTACCAGAGCGGGAAATAATTTTTTCGGGCTTTGCTTGGGGAATCGCTGATTAAAGAATATTTAATCAACGATTCCCCAAGCTCCCCTTCTTAAATAAAAGAGGAAACCACGTGAAAATTTTCGTCATCCTTCCAAGTTTGTCCTTCACCGAAATAGCGGTTTACGAGGGAACGGAGGAATTCATGCGCGAGGTCATAAGGCACTCGCCGGCTGAGATATACTCGCTCCGAACCCCAGCCGAACAGGGGCGGTACCGGTTCGACGCGATCATCGAAAGGCTCGGCGCAATTGAATATGACCTCAAAGACGTGGAAATGACCGTTACCCAGGTTGAGTCGGATAAATTGCCGCCGGGGATTTACTGGGTGGAGGATGATCTACTGAATTTTCTGTCACGGGACGTTATCGAGGAAAACCACCTGAGGTCAGGCGTGTTCGCGGCAAGCCTTATGAGCCGCCACATTGAGGAGCGCTTCTTCCGGGAGATCATACCGTTAGCCGTCCAGCCGGTCATAGCGGACGAAATTTTGCAAGAAGCGGCTCTGTCGGGCATTAAGGGCGTAACGAGGTCGCCTCAGTACAAATCCCTGGCGCAGCGGGCAGGTATCGCATTCTACGCTTGGTTGGGCTTACGCAAGGGAATGAACGATATTCGCGCCGTCTCGGTTTACCTCGGCAACCACATAAGCGTGGGCGCGTTTGACATGGGACGCTTAGCGGACAATAACTGTTTGCAGGACGGCGAAGGGCCGTTTTCGCCGGCGTCCAGCGGCGCCATACCTCTGGACACGCTGATTGACCTGTGCTACTCCGGTAAGTACGACATGGAGGAGATGCTCGCGATGGTTTCGGAGAAGGGAGGCTTGTCCGCATATCTGGAGGATCATACGCTGAATTACGTTTCAGAACAGTACAGGGCCGGAAATAGGAAGGTGAAGTTCCTGATTGAGGCGATGGCCTATTCCGTCGCTCGTGAGATCGCCGCGAAGGCCGTAACGCTCCGCGGAAATGTGGAAATAATTATTTTAGTGGGACCATGGGTAGAGTTCGATGAGTTCGTCGATCTGATAAAGGAACAGGTCGAATGGATTTCACCCGTAGTGTCCTTTGAATTTTCCGGCGAACTGTTAACCCTCTCCATAACCGCCGAGAAATCATTCGCGGGAGGGTATAGGATACTGCGTTACGGCAGAGACAGACAGGAATATCGATAGGCTGCGGCTCGGCGCCTCAAGGATAAATTACGGATTTTGCTTGCTTTTATGAGAGCATTATGGTAAGGTACCCGAAATTTACCGTAAGCATATAATGCTGTTATGGTGTAAGGGGGCATTTTATGACGTTCCTGAATAACTTGGGCGCCAAATTCACCCCGTTGACAGGGAAGAATCTAACAGAAAAAAAATCGACATATAAAAAAACAATTACGTTGGGCTTACTCACCGTGATATTACTTTCGGCCAATATTACGGGTTGTGCCGCGGCGGAAGAAAATCTCGTCAATCAAGCTCTCAGCATGGTTGCGTCACTTCCGGGAAGCACGGCGTCCGTAACGCGCAGGAGTGACATCGAGGAGGTGGCTCACGCCGCCATATCATCGGTTAGAGGCATTGCCGAGCTGATGAAACAGGCGCATGAGGTAAGCGCGATGCTTCCTTCCACTCGTCAAAAAAAACAGGCCCTTCCCAAATTAAATACGGACATCGCGATGCTGGTTGCCGCCCGAGTGCCGGAGCTGCCGATACCTGAGCCGCAGCCTGTGGTTGCGAGTCAGGTAACGCCTCCTCCAAAACCGGCTCCCCAGCCGGCACAGAACGCTCCCAAAGTTGCCCTTCCGGGACCGCATAATTTGATATGGCCTGTGGATGGCCTGATTTACTCCGGGTTTAATGCGACGCGCGGCAGAAATATTCACGGAGCTATCGACATAGTCACAAAAAAGGGAACCCCGATTGCGGCGGCGGCCGACGGCATAGTTTCGGTGGCCGCGAACGGGGGCAGAGAATTCTCGGGATATGGCAAAATAGTCATTTTGGACCACGGTAATGGGCTTTTCACTCTCTACGCCCACTGCGATACGTTATTGGTCAAGATGGGGCAAAAGGTGAAACAGGGCGAATATATCGCGACAGTAGGGCGCACCGGGCGTGCCACGACCGATCACTGCCACTTCGAGATCAGAATCGCCGGCAAAAAATATGACCCGATCGCATACCTGCCGTCGAGACCGGAAATCATAAGAGCCACAAATTATCGATCGAGGTAAAAGGCGGCTGCCGGATAAAAGTCGTTGGGGCGGATTCTCATGAGCAAAGGCGTTATTGTGCTTGACGGTCTCTCTCTTTCAATTTCTGATGTAGTCAAGGTTGCCCGCGGGGGGTACAGGGTGGAGTTGAGTGAAGACGCCGCGAGGGCGGTCAATTCAACCGCTGGGCTCGTGCAAAAATGGGCGTTGTCCTCCGATGTGATCTACGGTATTACAACCGGATTCGGCGATCTGGCTTCCGTCAAAATTTCGCCGGAAGATCGCTGCGAACTCCAAAAAAACCTGCTGAGAAGCCACGCCTGCGGCGTGGGCGAACCCTATCCCACCGACGTCACGCGAGCAATCATGCTTCTTAGAATAAACACACTCAGCCGAGGATACTCAGGCATCAGCCTGGCCACTTTGAAGGCGCTCATCAGTCTGCTTAACGAGCGCATCCATCCACTGATACCATGTCAGGGCTCCGTTGGAGCCTCTGGTGATCTCTGTCCCCTGTCACATCTCGCGGTCGCCCTGCTTGGCGATGGCGAGGCGGAGTACGGGGGAAGGATCGTTCCGGTAAGGGAAGCGCTCGCCGACGCCGGCATCGAGCCCATATCCCTGGGGGCAAAGGAGGGGCTGGCGCTCAACAACGGCACTGCCGCAATGAACGCGGTCGGGGCGCTCGCAATAGTTGACGCGGAGCGGCTCGCCAAAACCGCCGACATCGCGGCCGCCATGTCGCTGGAGGCCCTGCGCGGCGTGCCATACGCCTACGACGCGCGGACGCACGCCCTGAGACCTTACAAGGGACAGGGCGACGCCGCCTCGAATATTCGCCGTCTGACGGAAGGCAGCGAGATAATCGAGCGGCACAAACACGAGCGCGTGCAGGACGCGTATTCCCTGCGCTGCGTCCCTCAGGTCCACGGGGCAAGCCGCGACGCGTTCGCCTATGTCAGATCCGTACTCGAAATAGAGATAAACTCCGTCACGGACAACCCGTTGATTTTCCCGGAGAGCGGGGATGTGTTGTCAGGCGGCAACTTCCACGGACAGCCCCTTGCGCTTGCCATGGACTTTTTCGGCATCGCCGCGGCGGAGCTTGCCAGCATCTCCGAACGCAGGCAAGCCCGCATTTTGGTTTCATCGGTGTCCGGCCTGCCCCCGTTCCTTATAGAGGGAAGCGGCCTTAACAGCGGTTTCATGATCCCTCAGTACACATCAGCGGCGCTGGTATCCGAGAACAAGGTGCTCGCCCACCCGTCGTCGGTCGATTCGATACCGACATGCGCCTTCCAGGAGGACCACGTTTCGATGGGGGGCTACTCCGCGAGAAAAGCCGCCGAAATACTGGAGAACACCCGCAAGGTTCTGGCGATAGAGATGCTCATATCCGCCCAGGGCCTCGATTTCAGCCTCAAGATGGATAAACCGGGACGCGGCACTCATGCCGCCCACAAATATATCCGAGGCTCGGTCCCATTCATAGATCGCGACGAATTCCTGTACCCGCTGGTACAACAGACACTGAAACTGGTTAATGACGGCGGCGTGGTGGACGCAGTGGAGGCTGAGGTCGGAAAATTGGCCTGACAGGGCTTCGGCAGTTCCGGAAAATACTTGCCGAATCATTTTTAAGTATATTATGCAATATGGGCGGAATATTGACAAATTTTAAACCTCAAAGTATATTACAATTGTAATCTTGTTTTTCGGCGATAACCAAGGAAATTCTCCCAAATAATTGAGGAAGGGGATGATACCTGCGAAAGTCCGGTCAATAGAGCATGTCGAGGATAATTCATTTTTTTTGCGCATTATTTACTGAAATGACAATTTGTAAAAAGGGGGTTTAAGAATGTCCGAAATCAAGCAAGGCGGCGAACAGTTCGCGAGCAGATGGGGGCTTTTGTGCACGGTTCTGGGTATGGCTGTGGGAACGGGAAATATCTGGAGGTTTCCGCGTGAGGTCGCCAGTATGGGAGGCGGCGCGTTTATTATAGCGACGTTTATTGCGGTTCTTATTTGGGCGGTTCCTCTCATAATAGCGGAGTCCGTATTCGGTAAGAAAGCGCGCATGGCTAACGCCGGCGCGTTTAAAGTTCTGCTGGGCGACAATATGACGTGGTTGGGCGCGTTCGCCGGAATGGTCTGCGTCATGATAGGCAGTTACTACGGCGTCGTCCTCGGGTGGGTCATGAGGTATTTGTATCTCATAGCCACAGGATTTCTGTCGCAGCTTGGCTCCTTGTCGGTAGAGGCGGGAGCGGAGCTGACGAAATCAACTTGGGATAATTTTGCGATGACAGCCACCTTTGCGGAAGGTGCGCACGCGTCGTGGGGCGCGGTGTTCTGGTTCTGGGCGGCGGGCATCATTGCCGGGCTGATAATATGGCGCGGAGTGCAGGGCGGTCTCGAAAAAGCCAACAAGATTATGATACCGGCCGTGTTCATTCTGCTTATAATACTGATCTTCCGCGTGGCGTTGCTTCCCGGCGCCGTCGATGGTTTCAGATACGTTTTCAATGTCAACTGGGGGGATTTCGGCAACCCTAACATCTGGCTGCGCGCGTTCACGCAGGCGGCCTGGTCGACGGGCGCCGGTTGGGGAATGTTCCACGTGTTCTTCGTCTACTCGGCGAAGGATGAGGATATACAGCTCAACGCTTTCACGGTGGCGTTCGGCGACACAAGCGCCGCGCTGCTCGCCGCCTGTGTGGTTATCCCGGCTGTGTACGCGCTCACTCCGAGCGTCGATGCGGCAAGGGAAGTTATGGCGAGCGGTGCGAACGGCCTGACATTCGTAAATCTGACCAACCTGTTCGCCCGCACGACGGGAGGCACGATACTGGCGCTGTTCTTCTTCCTAGCGCTAACTTCGGCCGCTCTGAGCTCTTTGATAGCGATGGTGGAACTCGGCTGCCGCAACCTCATGGACATGGGCTTGTCGAGGGCGAAGGCGACTTTCACAACGACCATCTTCTTCCTGGTTGTGGGCAGCTTCTCCGCCGCCAACAACAATATCTTCGAGAACCAGGACATGGTGTGGGGCGTGGGTCTCCTGATAGTGGGGCTGATCTACTGGTACGGCTCCTGGAAGGTCGGCATTGATAAATTGTGGGACGAGGATATCGCTCCCTGCTCTGACATCAACGTGAAATGGATGTGGAGCTGCATAAGGCTGTTCCCGCTCCTTTTCATAGTAATCTTCGGATGGTGGGTATGGCAGGCAGCCACATGGTATCCGGGCGAGTGGTTCAAGTTCTGGCCGATAACGACATATGTTTACACGCCCGGCGTCATGATAGTCCAGTGGGCGATCATGTTCGCAATACTTTACGGCCTTAACAACGCGATGGCAAAGCGGCTGGTACACGCCAACAAGATCGACTGAGCCGGTATTACGAGAGGAGACGAATACACAAATGACCTGGGTAATCAACCTGATAGTGCTGAATCTCATCTGTCACGGGTGCTTTGTGGGAGCCATCTACAAGATGATGAAGGCCGAGGAAGCGAAGAGGGCAAAGGCGTCGAGGTAGAAGGCGTCCGGCGCGAATAATTGTACTGTAAACCCCGGAGATGCTTACGCGTCGCCGGGGTTTTTATGAAAGGGGGTATGGCAATGCGCTTCAAAAGGATGATAAGCTGCATCGACGCGCATACGGCGGGCGAGCCTGTCCGCATCGTGACCTCAGGTTTCCCCGCGATACATGGGGATACCATGCTTGAACGGCGCGCCTACGTGCTGGAAAACCTGGACCACTGCCGCAAACTCATTATGCGCGAGCCGAGGGGGCATAATGAGATGTTCGGCGCGTTGATAATGAGTCCCGTCACTCCCGACGGGGATATTGGCGTGTTGTTTATTGATAACGGGGGCATGGGGACGATGTGCGGTCATGCCACGATTGGCGTGTCAAAAACGGTATTCGGGACGGGAATGATTCCGGCCGCCGAGGGCATTAACACTCTCAAAATAGACACGCCCGCCGGGCGGGTGATCTCTTTCGTTGAGGTACGCGACGGGGAGGTCGTAAGCGTTTCGTTTGAAAATGTGCCCGCGTTCATGTACAAATCGGGAGTCAAAATACCTCTGCCGGGCATTGGAGAAGTAACGGCGGACGTCTGTTTCGGCGGCGCTTTTTACGTTTTCGTCGAGGCTCCGCAGGTTGGGTTGGACGTGATCCCGGAGAATGCGTCCAAGCTGCGCGATATTTGTATGGGGATAAAAGAAACGCTGAACGGGATGAAAATCATTTCCCATCCGACGGAGGCGATTGACTGGGTCTATGGCGCCGGGATATACACGCCGCCGGAGATTTCCGGCGGCCGCATAGTGAACCGCAACATCCTGGTGTTCGGAAACGCCCAGATTGACCGCTCACCCTGCGGAACCGGCACATGCGCGCGCATGTCGCAGTTGTACGCGAAGGGAATAATGAAGCCCGGAATGACGCTCGAAAACCACAGCATAATCGACACGGTGTTCGAGGGCACTATCGCCGGTGAGACGAAAGTGGCGGATTACGCGGCGATAGTGCCCAAAATTTCGGGCATGGCATACATAATGGGCATAAACCAACTGGTTCTGGAACCGGACGACCCTATGCCGGAGGGCTTCCATCTGTAAGCTGATTTTCGTTTTATATGAATGCGGGTTCCGGGAACAGATCGCCTTCGGCGAAACGCGACAGCCGGAAATTATGGATGTCCACGAAAGTTTTCTCGCCCAGGAACATCTCCCTGGCAAGACGCCCGCCGCTGGGTCCGAACTGCAGCCCGTGACCGCTCCAGCCGCAGTTGATCCACAGGCCTTCAACAGGCGCCCAGTCTATTATGGCCTGACGATCGGGGGTGTTGTCGTATGGGCCGGACCACTGCTGCAAGACGCGGACGTCCTTCAACACAGGAATACGCTGAAGCACGCTCCTCGTAACCCCCTCAAGGAACTTGGCGCTGTTGCCGAACTCCACGGTTTTGGGTTCGTCCGGGTCGTCGCGCCCCAGGAAGAAGCTGCCGTTCGGCACCTGTTTAAAATACGCTCCGTCATCAAGGCATAGGATCATCGGGCATCCGAACGGTTCTATCTGTTCCGTGACCAGCACGTTGTGCCGCTCCGGCGTAACCGGAATATTGAAGCCAATCGCCGCGGCAAGAGACGTTGACCACGGCCCTGCCGTGAGCAGCACGCGGGGCGCGCTCCACTCCTCCCCCTTCGCCATTACCCCCCTGATCTTGCCGCCGGATGCGAGCAGACGCTCGACCGGCGTGTATGCGAACACGCGCGCTCCAAGTTTTTCGGCGGCCTTGGCATAGGCCATGGTGAGCGCGTGCGGATTGATGTGCCCGTCCTTGCCGCAAAATGCCGCGCCAACCATATTATCCACGCGGAGATAAGGCCACCGGCGCTTTATCTCCGGCGGAGAGAGTATCTCTGACGGAATGTCGAGGCTCTGCTGGAGCGACACGTTTTTTTCAAGCTGAGTCATGCTCGCCTGAGAGTAGGCCACCCACAGATAGCCCCACTGGGTGAACTCCAGCTTGTATTCGCCGCCGAGTTCCTCCTCCAGCGTGGGAAAACATTCGAGGTTGTACTTCGCCAGGCGGCAGTTGACCTCGGTGCCGAAATGCTGCCTGAGGCCCGCGGCGCTTCGGCCCGAACCGCCGCTTGACAGGTAATCCTTCTCGAACAGCACAACGTCCTTTATTCCGGCTTTTTTAAGATAATACGCGGCCGAAGCGCCGTGCACCCCGCCGCCTACAATGATAGCGTCCGCGGTTCTCCTGCCGCTCATTTCGGCGCGTCCGCCTTTCCGTATGCGCAAAGTACCAGCTTTATCGGTTTCAAGGGCGGGCGGATCTCCCCGGGATCCATTTTGTCCATCGGCTTACCGGTGGCTCCGGACAGCTCGCGCAATACTATTTCGCGGCACCCGCGCCCCTGGCACGGTCCCATTCCCACGCGCAGAATACGTTTCAGCTCGTCGAAGCGATGATACCCCCTGCCTATCCACGAGCGTATCTCCTTCATTGTTTTCTCCTCGCATCGGCATACGACGACGTCATCTTTATCCATAACTCACACCACCTCAGATTTTTACACGGGGAACATTATAGCTCAGAGACTCCGCCGCGGATAGGCCCGCGATGTTATAATCCCCTGCGGACGATTGATACGCAAAGGAGATAAGTTTGGATGATCACCCCAAAGGACGCGCTTAAAAAATTTTTCGGCTACGACTCGTTCAGGCAGGGGCAGGAGGAGCTCATTAACAGGATACTGTCGGGAACGGACGTTCTCGGCATTATGCCGACCGGCGCGGGAAAGTCCGTCTGCTACCAGATTCCCGCGATACTGTCCGATGGCGTAACCATAGTGTTGTCTCCGCTCATATCCTTAATGAAGGACCAGGTGGACGCGCTCCGCCAGAACGGCGTCAATGCCGAGGCAATAAACAGCGCGATGGATTTTGACGACGTGAGAAACGCGCTCCGAGGGGCGGTTCGCGGGACGGTCTCCCTGCTCTACGTTGCGCCTGAGAGGTTGGAGATAGAGAGTTTCCGGGAGTTCCTTTCCGGTATAGACATTTCGACGGTAGTGGTGGACGAAGCCCACTGCGTTTCGCACTGGGGACATGATTTCAGGCCCTCTTACATGGCGATAGCCCCGGTTATTTCGTCGCTGCCCCGCCGCCCGACCATCGCGGCTTTCACCGCTACCGCCACACCCGAGGTGCGGGCCGATATAGTGAAGCAGTTGGGCATGGACTCCCCCTACTTGCTCACTACAGGCTTCGATCGCGAGAATTTATTCTTTCAGGTCGAACACCCGGCGGACAAAATGGCTTTTCTGCTCGACTACATAAAAAAATTCCCGGACATGTCGGGCATAGTATATTGCTCCACTCGCAAGGCGGTCGAGACCGTGCGCGACGAGCTCGCGGCAGAAGGCGTGAGCGCGGTTCGATACCACGCGGGACTCGACGACGCGGAGCGGCAGAGAAACCAGGAGGCGTTCATATATGACAGGGCGTCGGTGATGGTGGCGACGAACGCCTTCGGCATGGGTATCGATAAATCAAATGTGCGTTACGTAATCCACCACAACATGCCGGGGAGCATCGACAGTTACTACCAGGAGGCCGGACGAGCGGGGCGCGACGGCTCTCCCGCCGACTGTATCGTTCTCTTTGCCGGCAGGGACGTGACGACGATCAAGTTTTTAATCTCGAAAGGCGAGGATGAAGCGATCAGGAGGTCGAACACCGTCAAGCTGAGGGATATGATTGATTATTGCCACACAGGCGGCTGCCTGCGGCGTCATATCCTCCGCTACTTCGGCGAGAGCGCGCGGGAGGACGAGTGCGGCTCGTGCGGCGGCTGCCGTTCCGTGACGGACAGGCGCGACATCACTGTTGAAGCGCAAAAAATACTCTCCTGCGTATATCGCATAGCGGAAAAAACCGGCGGGCGCAAGTACGGAGTCTCAATGCTGGCGGATGTCCTGCGGGGCAAGTCGTCAAGCAACGTGAACAGGGAGAGAATAATCCCCGGCGGCCTCGACGAAATTTCGACGTGGGGGATAATGAAGGACGCCTCCCGCGATGATATAGCCGGCATGACGAATTTCCTCATTGCGGAGGGTTATCTCAAGTCCGACGAGTACGGCACGCTGTCGTTCACAGACCGTTCATTCCCGTTCCTTAAAAGCAACACGCGGCTGATGATGAGAAATCATCAAAAGCCCGCGAAGAAACGCAGGCGCGAGATACCGGACGCAACCCCGGCAAGCGACGAACTCTTCATGGAACTGCGAAGGCTCCGGCGCGAGATAGCGGGCGCGGAAAAAGTGCCGCCATACGTAGTCTTTTCGGACAAAACGCTCTCGGCAATGAGCAGCGCCAAGCCCTCCGACGAAAATGAATTCCTGCAAGTCTCCGGCGTCGGCGAAATGAAACTCAAAAAATACGGAGAGAGGTTCCTGGAGGTAATCAGGAGATGGATTACAAATGACTAACCCAAGCAAAACAAGAGCCCCGAAAGCGCTGCCATTTCCGCTTTCGGGGCTGTTTTTAGACTATGCCGGACCGGGCCGGACTTGTTTCCTGGCTCCTCGGCGAGGATTTGTAGGCCACTCTGTAGGCCGTTTAAATAGCTATCGCGACTTTTTTGATATGTGAGGAACTTAATAATGCCTTGTACTTCGTGTTGTTTATTATGCGATATAATGAGCGCGTTCCCGCGAAAGGAAGGATGATCGACATGGATGATCTAAAAAACGGCATCAGGTCATCGACAGCCGACATTGGTTTTGAACAGCAGATATGGGCGGCGGCTGATATTCTTCGCGGTAACATGGACGCCTCGGAATATAAACACGTCGTGCTGGGATTGATCTTCCTCAAATACATTTCGGATAAGTTTGAGGAACGGTATCGCGAACTTGAGGCCGATGATGACGATGTTGAGGACAAGGACGCCTACGTCGAGGCCAATGTGTTCTTCGTGCCTCCGTCCTCCCGATGGCGCGTTATTGCGGAGGCCGCTCACAAAGAGGAAATCGGCACGGTCATAGACGACGCTATGCGCGCCATCGAGCGCGAAAATAAACGCCTTAAAGACGTTTTACCGAAAAACTACGCCCGCGACGAGCTGGACAAACGCCGGCTGGGAGACGTCGTCGATCTTTTCACCAATATTCAGATGATTGAACACGGTACGGACAAGGATATTCTTGGGCGAACTTATGAATACTGCCTCGCAAGGTTTGCTGAGAGAGAGGGCAAACGGGCCGGTGAATTCTACACGCCGTCATGCGTGGTGCGAACGCTTGTCGAAGTCTTGCAGCCGTTCAAGGGCCGCGTTTATGACCCGTGCTGCGGCAGCGGCGGCATGTTCGTACAATCGGCGGATTTTGTAGCTCATCACTCAGGTAGTATAAACAATCTGTCTATCTTCGGACAAGACGCGAATCCGACAACTCGCAAAATGGCATTGATGAACCTCGCCATTCGCGGTATCGAAGCAGACTTGGGCTCGTACAGCGCCGACACATTCCGCAACGACCTGCACCGGACGTTAAAAGCGAATTTCATCCTCGCGAATCCGCCGTTTGACCTCTCGGATTGGAACGATGGGTCGCTGAACGACGACCCACGATGGAAATACGGTATCCCTCCCTCCGGCAACGCAAACTTCGCGTGGCTCCAGCATATGATTTTTCATCTCGCGCCCAACGGTAAAATCGGCATGGTGCTGGCAAACGGCTCTCTATCGTCGCAGAGTGGCGGCGAGGGAGATATCCGCAGGAGAATTATCGAAGACGATCTCGTCGAGGGCATTGTAGCTATGCCGTCCCAGTTGTTTTACACTACTCAGATTCCAGTGTCGTTGTGGTTTATCAACAGAAATAAACCGCAAAAGGGGCATACGCTGTTCATAGACGCGCGGAAGATGGGCGCAATGGTCAACCGCCGTCTGCGGGAGATGACTGCTGAGGACATAGCCAAAATTGCCGTTGCTTTTGGTGATTTCAGCAAAGGCGCGCTTGAGAATGTAAAAGGTTTCTGCGCCGCCGTAACTACCGAAGAAATAGCGAAGCAGGACTTTATTCTTACCCCGGGACGTTACGTCGGCATCGAGGAACAGGAGGACGACGGCGAGCCGTTCGAGGAAAAGATGAACCGTTTGACCAAGGAACTTTCTGACATGTTCGCCAAGTCGCACGAGCTGGAAGGTGAGATTCGCAAGAGGTTGGGGGCGATAGGGTTTGAAATCTGATGAAAAACAATAAAAAAATTTTGGCCGGTCAACTTTAAGAAAGCAGAAATCTTGATAAAATCACCTGAGCATATAGGAGGTTTATTTGAATATGAGCGCGCCAACCTTAGATTTAACCTCGTTTGAAGACGCAAGTAAAGCATTTTCCAACGTTATTAATCTAGCGTCAAAAATTGAAAAACAAGACCCGGGAGAGAGAGAATTTTATCTTTATGAAGCATTGCGTTCTGCTGTCATACAGCATTTCGAGTTTTGTTATGAGCTTAGTTGGAAATTTATGCAACGGTGGCTGGAAATATATAACGGTGATGACGTTGAAGGATTGGGTAAAAGAGCGCTGTTTCGCCTTGCAAAGGAAAAAGGCTTGATTTCCGACTTTGATAAGTGGGTTGAATTTATGGGCGCCAGAAATGAAACCTCTCATACTTATGGTGAAGAAATTGCAGATAAAGTGTATGCAATTGCAAAAGAGTCAAAGGTTTATATTGATGAACTGTTATTAAACTTGATTTCTAAATTAGAGGCGGAAATATGATTTGTGTATCAGAAAAGGAAAAGAAAGAAATTCTGAGAGTTATAAAAACATTTGCTCCCGATTACGATGTTTTGGTTTTTGGGTCTCGTTACAAGTGGGATTCAAAAGATCATTCGGATATTGACCTTGTTTTTGCAGGGGATTCCAAGATGCCGCCTATACAGAATTTTAAGCTAAGGGAAGCTTTTGAGGCAACCAATTTACCTTATCGGGTAGATATACTGGACTATAACGCCATATCCGAAAGTTTTCGGAAAATCATTGATGCGGGAAATGAAGTTATTTATAAAGGACGCGGTAAAGCTAAAAGTAATTGGACTAAAGTAAAATTGAAGGATATATGCGCGATAAACCAAAACACCTATTCATTATCTGAGAAATGGGATTTTGTGAATTATCTTGAGACAGGAAACATTACAGATAATCGGATAGATACGATATGGAAAATCGTCTTGGATGAAGACATTTTACCTGGCAGGGCACGGCGTAAAGTTGCCGTTAATGACATACTCTATTCTATGGTGCGTCCCAATCAGCGGCATTATGGCATCATCAAGGAAGTTTTGCCGAATATGCTTGTTTCCACAGGCTTTGCGGTTATCACAGCGGACAAGACGTTAGCGGACAGCGACTTCCTTTACTACTATCTGACGCAAGACGACATAGTAAACATCCTGCACGCCATAGGCGAGCAGAGCGCGCCGGCATACCCATCAATCATGCCGTATGATATTGAAAGTATTGAGCTGTTTTTGCCGCCGCTTTCAGAGCAAATCGAAATTGGACAAACGCTGCGGACACTGGACGACAAAATCGCCAACAACACAGCAATAAATCATCATTTAGAGCAGATGGCGCAGGCGATTTTTAAGTCGTGGTTTGTGGATTTTGAGCCGTTCGCTGATGGCGAGTTTGTCGAGAGCGAACTTGGCGAAATCCCTGTGGGATGGCAAATCGTGACTTTGGACGAAGTCTGTACCAAAATAACAGATGGCTCACATTTTAGTCCTATGAAATCCGACGATGGATTATATCCTATGTTTTCGGTCAAAGATATGGAACAACACGGGTTTAACTATCAGTCATGCAAAATGATATCGGCGGATGATTTTGAAGTGATGATTACGAATGACTGCGTTCCTCGAATTGACGATATATTAGTGGCGAAAGATGGTAGCTATTTGAAACACATCTTTATAGTAAACGAACAGCGAAAGGAAGCCATACTTTCTTCTATTGCGATTTTTCGCCCTAACTCAATCCGAATATTTCCTGAAATACTTCTTTGTTTTCTGAAATATCCGTCTGTGCAGCAAACCATTAAGGACAATTTTGTTTCTGGTTCTGCATTACCCAGAATAGTATTGAAGGATTTCAAGAAATTGAAACTCATCTTACCACCTATTACTGAACAAGGTAAAATTGCCGGTATCCTTTCTAAATTTCGATATCTAATAGCATTACATCAGGAAGAAAACAACGATCTCACTGTAGCCCGAGATATCCTGTTGCCTAGAATGATGTCAGGCGAGCTATCGGTTGCCAATGTTGACTGTACTTGATAGGAACGGACAGTTTGACACTTATAAATAATTATGCGAGGAGTATATTCATGGATAATCCGCCAAAAGTTTTTGTCTCATATTCTCATGATAGCGAAGAACACAAGGCTTGGGTACTGCAATTATCTACAAGATTGAGAAGTAACGGAGTGGATGTGATTCTTGATCGTTGGAATCTTAAATTAGGTAGCGATATTGCCCATTTTATGGAAAAAGGAATTTGCAAGACAAAAGTATATTCCATCTTCTGAAAAGTACGTCTCACCATCAGTAAAGGGAACTGTTTCATTTGATTATTCGAATAATAGTGGAAGGTACTGTATTGGACAAAACTAATTGATGTTTGAACTAAAGTTTTCAAAAGCAAGCGATCAGAGCATTCATGTGTACAATGATCCGCCGAGTATTCTAACGATTGCGCTCGTAAAGGATGTTTCGAAAATAGAATTGATCACGGACGCCAGAAATTACGACACTTCCTCCCGAACAAGAAGCCCTGCTATTAATCAAATTGTTCTTCTTCAGAACCGTAACGGTTTTTACGCTGCAATTAAAATACGTTCAATAAAAGACGATTCAAGAGGTGCTTTGAGTGATGAAGTTACTTTTGAATATATGATTCAAATGAATGGTTCCCCTGATTTTACAAACAAATAAGTGTCGTAAAAATTTGACAAATACCATTGCTTGCATTTCAATGTAGCTACAATTCATTGAAAATCGGAGGCAAAACATGGCAACTATACAAATTCGCATAGATGACAGTACGAAGTCGGCGGCGGATAATCTTTTCGGGAGCCTTGGACTTGACACTTCGACAGCGGTTAGAATGTTTATATCCGCCGCGCTTGAACACAATGGAATCCCCTTTGAAGTTAAGAAGCCTCGGCGACGCATTGAACTTAACGATGGATATGGTTCGTATGTGTGCGAATACGGCTATTTACACGATTACAAAAAACTAAGCCCGCGCCGGGATGAGGCGGATGGTCAAGAAACTGCTGAAAAAATATAAATACCCGCCGGAAGGTCTGGAGGATGCGGTCGCAACCGTTATAGGCCAATGTGAGATGTGGACGGATAACTAAGGGAAATACTTGAGTAAAATCTTTCAAAAGACCGTAAAATAGCCCCGAAAGCGCTGTCATTTCCGCTTTCGGGGCTGTTTTTATACTATGCCGGACTGTCCCGGACTTGTTTCCTGGCTCCTCGGCGAGGAGAGGAATAATTTCGAAAAAGTGTTTGCTCTCAACCGATTACGAAAACCCAAAATTAATTTGTAGGCCACTCTGTAGGCCGTACTAATCGTAAATCACACTGATAAATAAAAATTATTATCACCTCGCGGTAAAAAATTCTGCCTTGACTACCTGAGAAAGATGAAGCTCCCAAAAGGTCGCCTGTATCGACTTAGCGGAGTTCTTGCCGAAAATATAACCCTCGTCCTCACTCTCAAGATCAAAAACCCGCTTCCAGCTTGATTCAATGATTGTCCTTAGTTTCTTCATCTCATCGCTGGTTATTGAGATATCTTGAAGGTCGTGCCAGCTAAACCCCAGTGATTCGTACAAGTTTTCGAACTCGTCGCCGTTTTTTTCATCATTCGGGAGATACCAATAATTCAGTACAAAATGAAACAAGTCAAAATCTGTCAACAGGCAGTCCTTCTCATTAATTTCGATTGTCAACAGCGCGATTTTTTCACCACGGCTCGCATATCCTTTTTGTCGCATATCAGGCCGTTTCCGCTTACCCTCCCATTGATACCATGCCCAAATAGGATAATTGACACTGACGGGAGGTATTATTCCTTCGTCCTTCATTCTACGAGCCATCCAGTCATAGGCTTGTCTAAGATCGGACTCCAGGGAAAAATAGTCTTCGTTCGCAGTTAGAACCTCGTATTTAAGCAAGTTTTCGTATGCGTTTATGTGCTGAATTGTCCAAAGTCGCATAATGCACCTACCGGTCAATTCGTTTACGTGTCTAAAAATGTCTCGTGTTTCGCATTGTTTATTATACGGTATAATGAGCGCGTTCCCGCGAAAGGAAGGATGATCGACATGGATGATCTAAAAAACAACATCAGGTCATCGACAGCCGACATTGGCTTTGAACAGCAGATATGGGCGGCGGCTGATATTCTTCGCGGTAACATGGACGCCTCGGAATATAAACACGTCGTGCTGGGATTGATCTTCCTCAAATACATTTCGGATAAGTTTGAGGAACGGTATCGCGAACTTGAGGCCGATGATGACGACGTTGAGGACAAAGACGCCTACGTCGAGGCCAATGTGTTTTTCGTGCCTCCGTCCTCCCGATGGCGCGTTATTGCGGAGGCCGCTCACAAAGAGGAAATCGGCACGGTCATAGACGACGCTATGCGAGCCATCGAGCGCGAAAATAAACGCCTGAAAGATGTTTTACCGAAAAACTACGCCCGCGACGAACTGGACAAACGCCGGCTGGGAGACGTCGTTGATCTTTTCACCAATATTCAGATGATTGAACACGGCACGGACAAGGATATTCTTGGACGAACTTATGAATACTGCCTAGCAAGGTTTGCCGAGAGGGAGGGCAAACGAGCCGGTGAATTCTACACGCCGTCATGCGTGGTGCGGACGCTTGTCGAAGTCTTGCAGCCGTTCAAGGGCCGCGTCTATGACCCGTGCTGCGGCAGCGGCGGCATGTTCGTGCAGTCGGCGGATTTTGTAGCTCATCATACCGGTAATATAAACAACCTGTCGATTTTCGGACAAGACGCGAATCCTACTACTCGCAAGATGGCCTTGATGAACCTCGCCATTCGCGGTATTGAAGCCGACTTGGGCTCGTACAGCGCCGACACTTTCCGCAACGACCTGCACCCGACGTTAAAAGCGGATTTCGTCCTCGCGAATCCGCCGTTTAACCTCTCGGATTGGAACGACGGATCGCTGAACGACGACCCACGATGGAAATACGGTATCCCTCCCTCCGGTAACGCAAACTTCGCGTGGCTCCAGCATATGATTTTTCATCTTTCACCCAACGGTAAAATCGGCATGGTGCTTGCAAACGGTTCTCTTTCGTCCCAGAGCGGCGGCGAGGGAGAGATTCGCAGGAGAATTATCGAAGACGATCTCGTCGAGGGCATCGTAGCCATGCCGTCCCAGTTGTTTTACACTACTCAGATTCCCGTGTCGCTGTGGTTTATCAACAGAAATAAACCGCAAAAGGGGCATACGCTGTTCATAGACGCGCGGAAGATGGGCACAATGGTCAACCGTCGCCTGCGGGAGATGACCGCTGAGGACATAGCCAAAATTGCCGGTGCTTTCGATGGTTTCAGCAAAAGCGCGCTTGAGAATGTAAAAGGTTTCTGCGCCGCCGTAACTGTCGAAGAAATCGCGAAGCAGGACTTTATTCTTACCCCGGGACGTTACGTCGGCATTGAGGAACAAGAGGACGACGGCGAGCCGTTCGAGGAAAAAATGAACCGCTTGACCAGGGAACTCTCTGCCATGTTCGCCAAGTCGCACGAGCTGGAAGGTGAGATTCGCAAGAGGTTGGGGGCGATTGGGTTTGAAATCTGAACAAATTATGTTTTGTGAAATACAGTTGTTCGGATTTTCCGAACAACTGCCAACTGTCAAGGAATACTTGACAGTTCAATAACGAATGTTATCGTGAGATTTATTGTGATTAAAATATAGAGAGGGAAAGCGATGCACGTCGATCTTAGATGGAAACAGAGATTCCAAAATTACGAGGCTTCGCTGCGCGAATTACGCAGCGCAATTGAAAAAACGGAATATTCGACTTTAGAACGCGCGGGGCTGATTCAGCTTTTTGAGATCAGCTTTGAATTGGCGTGGAAAACCCTCAAAGATATGCTTTTTTATGAGGGCTACAACGTAAATTCTCCGAAAGCGGCTTTAAAGCAGGCTTTTGCAAGCGGCATAATAACCGAGGGGGAACTTTGGCTAAAAGCGCTTGACGGACGAAATCTTTTTTCGCACACATATAACAATACATTAGCGGAAGAAGCAGTGGAACTGATAAAACAAACATACTCCCCGCTGCTCTTCGCGCTCGAAGCCGAACTCAAAACCCGCCTGTAATGAATAACGGATTGTCACATGACGAACTGGCGCGGATACGCGCGATATTGGAAACCGTTCCTTCAGTCGATAAAGCCGTTCTGTTCGGCTCCCGCGCCACAGGACTTGCGCGTGGCGGCAGCGACATCGACATAATGCTCTATGGGGACGGGCTTAAAATTAGCGATATTATGCAGATAAGCAGCCTGCTTGAAGATACGACGCTGCCTTACCAGTTTGATTTGATTCGGTATGACGTGGAAAATTTGGACTTGCTTGAGCATGTTAAGCAATATGGGAGAGTTATTTTTCAGCGAGATAAAACGTCTTCCGAAAGGACTAACTCAAAGAGGAAGATGATGAGACTTGAAAATAACATGAAAAATTGTCCCAAAGTGCCTTTACCTGAATTACTGTCATTCGTGGTAGACAATCGGGGGAAAACTGTTCCGACTGCGGAAAACGGTCATATTCTCATAGCTACAAATTGTATTAAAAACGAATTTTTATATCCTGTTTTTGAAAAGATTCGTTACCTTTCAGGTGAAACCTACAAAACTTGGTTTCGTGCGCACCCTCTACCTGGCGATGTGATTTTTGTGAATAAAGGAACACCTGGAAGGGTTTGTATGGTTCCTGAGCCGGTTAATTTCTGCATTGCGCAAGATATGATTGCCTTTCGTGTAGATGAGCAAAAATTGTACAATAAATATCTTTTGGCGGTTCTACGCGATCCGGAAATGCAGGCGAAAATAAATAACTATAATGTTGGGGATGTTATTCCACATTTCAAAAAAAGTTTTCTTGATGAACTGTTAATACCATTACCATCTATAGAAATTCAGCAAGAAATCGGAGATATTTACTTTGACATATCCGCAAAGATTGATAACAACATAAAGATAAATCATCATTTAGAGCAGATGGCTCAGGCGATTTTTAAGTCATGGTTTGTGGATTTTGAACCGTGGGGTGGGGAGATGCCCGAAGATTGGCAAGCCGTGACTTTAGGTGAGTTGTGCAATGTGGTTACAAAGGGCACTACGCCAACCACTCTGAAAAAACAGTTTGTTTCACAAGGCATCAACTTTGTAAAAGCGGAAAGCATTTTGGATGACCACTCGCTTGATTTTGGAAAGTTGGCATTTATTGATGAAGAAACAAACGCTTTGTTAAGCCGTTCGGTGATACATAAAAACGACATCATCTTCACCATCGCAGGAACGCTGGGACGATTTGCTTTTGCATGTGCGGATTTATTACCCGCTAACGCTAACCAAGCCGTTGCAATCATTAGAACCGATGCCTCCAAAATTAAACCTGTAACCCTGTACAGCTTTTTCATCGGTGGGTTGCACTCGGATTTCTATACTAAAAACATCCAACAAGCGGTACAGGCTAACCTTAGTTTGACAACCATAAAGGCTTTGCCTTTGCTATTGCCACCGACGGAAACTCTGTCTGAATATTCGGCAGATGTTGAGCCGTTGTTAGAGCAGATTTTTCAACACGACGCTGAGAACCGTAAACTTGCCGAAATGCGCGACGCTCTTTTACCCCGCCTTATGTCCGGTGAGTTGTCCGTCGCCGGCCTCGGCGGCGGTAAATGATGATATACCGCCACTAATGAAGCCGTTGTATAATTCCCTCGGAGGTGATTAATCTATGTCTCTCATGGAAGAAGTATTCATAACCAATATCTCGGTCGAAAATGTGCGCAACATCAAAAATTTAGAGATTGCGCTTTCTCAAAACGAACGCAGTCACTTGATTATTACCGGAAAAAATGGCAGCGGCAAGACAAGTTTACTTGAAGCTTTGCGCGCAAGTATTGCTATAGAGACGGAGAGAAGTCTCGACTCGGTTAGTGAGCTTATATGGAGAAATGCTGGTGATGGACCTTATGAAGAGCCAGACTTGTCAATAAAATACAACGTTCCTATTGTTGAATCAAGAAAAATACATCAGGTATTGTTTGCATATATCCCCGCCAAGCGCCGACTGAACTTAGAAATTCCCCAAAATATCGAAAAAATCACGCTTAAAAATCGAACTAATATTACAGCCCGTATGCCAGATACGTTTTTAAGGTACATGCTTCACCTAAATTACCAGTTATTAGCGGCACAAAACGATGACGACAAACGGCGGCTTGAAAAATGGTTCGATAATTTTAAACAAGCATTGAGTGATATTTACAATTGCATAGAATTGGAATTAAGGCATGACGCTAAAGATTTAACTTTCAAGATAGCGATGCCGGGTTACGAACCTTTTGGCCTAAATGAAATGGCGGATGGCTACTCCGCTTTTCTGAATATCGTTATAGACCTGCTCATGCGCATGGATGACGGCAATGCGATTGTAAACTACGAGCAATCCGGCATTGTTTTCGTCGACGAAATCGAAGCGCACCTGCACGTCGAACTCCAAAAAAAGGTTTTGCCTTTTTTGACTCGGCTCTTTTCGAACGTTCAATTTATCGTATCGACGCACTCGCCGTTTGTGATCACATCTCTGAAGGATGCCGTTGTTTTCGATTTGGAAAAGCGGGAACGGCTTGAGAATCCGGCGGTATACTCTTATGAAATTATCGTCGAAGCTTACCTCGATACGGATATGTATTCAGAGAAGATAAAGGCAACGTTTGAACGCTATAAAGAACTGTGCTTCAAAGAACGAAGTTTGGAAGAAAACGAGGAATTTTTGGAAGCGAGAACGGAACTTCAGCTTGTTCCGCCGGCAGCGAAAGAACTTTATTCTGCATTCAGAGAATGCGAAGAAAAGAGAAAGGCAGCCAAAAATGGTCAAAATAGATAAAACGCCGTTGCCGGACGAGATAAAAATTAAAAGCGAAAGTGATTATCGCGGCGGGCAGGTTTTTGAGTTACTTGTCAAGGATTGCCGCAATAAGTGCTATATTTGCGAAGACAAGGAGCCAACGGGACTCAACGTAGAGCATCGTATACCGCATAAAGGCGACAAAACTCTGAAATACGATTGGGACAACCTATTTCTTTCCTGTGTTCATTGTAACAACACGAAAAATATTTGTATTGATAATACCAAGGACGTTATAATCAATCCAATTACGCTTGATCCGGAGGAATACATTGAAATTGCCATTTCCGCGGTTGACGGCTTGAAGGAAAAAGTCATCATCAACAAATTAAAAGACACCGAAACTGTCGATACCACAGTAAAACTTCTCAATTACGTGTATAACGGAGCTCCAACAGATATCAAGCGTCTCGAATCCGCAAATTTAAGAAACAAGATCATGCGCGAAGTCAGTCGATTTCAACTATACGTGAGCGGTTTTAAGGAAGAAGCAGATTTGGGCTATCACGAGTTAATAACGAAAGAAATTTCGAAGAGAAGCGCTTTTGCCGCCTTTAAACGAAACATTATCAGGAAAGACCCGGAGGTTGTTGAGAATTTTTCCGAGGAATTGTATTGAATGCAGCCCTTGATGTAGTTTGCAAAAAACGTCAGATACCGGCGCCGGACAAAAACAAGAGGTCCGAAAGCGCGGCTGTTTCCGCTCTCGGCCTCTTTTTATGCCATGCCGGACTATCCCGGACTTATTGGCTTGGCTCCTCGGCGAAGAGAGGAATAATTTCGAAAAAGCGTTTGCCCCCAACCAGTTACGAAAAAACAAAACGGATTTGTAGGCTATTCTGTAGGCCATTAAAATTGCTCTCGCAGCTTTATTGATATACGAGGAACTTAATAACGCCCCGCGTTTCGTGTTGTTTATAATACGCTATAATGAGCGCGTTCCCGCGAAAGGAAGGGATGATCGACATGGATGATCTAAAAAACAGCGTCAGGTCATCAACAGCCAACATTGGCTTTGAACAGCAGATATGGGCGGCGGCGGATATTCTTCGCGGTAACATGGACGCCTCGGAGTATAAGCACGTCGTGCTGGGATTGATCTTCCTCAAATATATTTCGGATAAGTTTGAGGAACGCTATCGCGAACTTGAGGCCGATGATGACGACGTTGAGGACAAAGACGCCTACGTCGAGGCGAATGTGTTCTTCGTGCCTCCGTCCGCAAGATGGCGCGTTATTGCGGAGGCCGCTCACAAAGAGGAAATCGGCACGGTCATAGACGACGCTATGCGTGCCATCGA
>Ga0099364_10001089_pt1 | contig 45564 bp, 38 predicted proteins | sample TergutTh196P3_FD_73070 | JGI IMG/M metagenome (GOLD analysis project Ga0099364, IMG submission 73070) | Microcerotermes parvus P3 segment gut microbial communities from Pointe-Noire, Republic of the Congo - Th196 P3 | ecosystem: Host-associated > Arthropoda: Insects > Digestive system > Gut ...
TAAAACTAAAGTCGATGATAAATGGCTTACTACAGAAATATCAAAAAAGACTATTGAGCTCTTGGATGATTTGAACGTACATATTACTTAAATTCAGAAAGATAGGGATTGAATGACCGAGGCTGCAAAAAATGGCGTATTATCGCGCATTCCATGCTCACTCCGTTTTTACATGCCGCAAAGAACAATTTTAACCGTTCATATAACATAGACGCTGACGACATTAGGATTTTACTGGCGCCCGATTTAATAAGCAAAGCATTGGAAAAAGCGGAGGAATATGCCGATAAAAAAGATTTGGATTGCTTTAATTTAGACATGTTCTTATCGCGTTCATTCGGCGTAATTTGGTCGTTCGGCGTGGTGTATGTGAGAACTCCGGCCAAATGCCTTGAAGTTTTAAAAAACAACGCGAATTGGAAAAAAAACACTGACCTGATAACGAAATATAAGACGGTATATGTTTTTGACGATAATATAATTGAGAATATCGACCTGGTGTTCACATTCTTAATAGATACTGAACAATTAAAAGCTGAAACATTCTATATTGAAAACTCAAGAGCCGTCCACATGCCGGATATACTGCTCGAATATTGGTGGGCGTTCTTTTTGCATTGGAAGGATAACAATGTTTTTATGCCGCTGCTCCGCGAATTCTACAACGATGACTTGTGGGGAACCGTGCCAATAGCTAAAGGTTTGGTTAAAATAGATTTGAATTTAACCGATGAAGATTTTTGGTATCATATGAATGTTACACACGGCTCTATGTCGACGGGGGATTATAAACTGTGGGGGAGATGTCTTGAACACGCCAAATACCAGGGAAGAGTAGATAAAGATACCTATGATAAATATATGAGCCCCAAAAATGAAAGACAGATTTTTCAACTTAGAAGTGAAGATATGTGAGTATAAATATGCCCCGCAATCATGACCGCAAAATATCGTTTCTTGGCCTGCCTGTTTACGCGCGGAAATGCAAACTGGAAAGGCTGGGACGCTATACGATAATACATCAACTGCTGGGCGGAGCGGCGCAGCTCACCAAATACGACGATGGCCGCCTGCGGTTAAGTCTCTTTGGAGTGTCCGTATTTGTGCATGGCCTGACAAAAACCAAAATTCTTGGAATAAATGTGTATAAGCATGGACATACCGAAAAGTGGCTTGATAAAATCCAATCTCATACCGATAAGGAATATGACGATATATATTTGATCCGCCACAACATTGGAGAAGCGTATGTGGAACTGCTGCATCTCGGCGACGCGATAAAAGCGAATAAATCCAGGAAGCCGCTGTTGGTATTATGGGACAAGAAGTATGACGGGTTTTATAAAATGTTTCTGCCCGAAGGCATGGATATGCGGTATATCGACCTGTCGCAAAGGGATATTCAACTGATTTTTGATGAAGAAACGATAATAAAACACGACGGCCGGCGTTTTATCTGCACTACTCCGCAGATAGTGCCGAATATGAAAAAGCTGATGATAACACAGCCCGATGTCAATTTTTATGACTATATCAACGATGCCGCCGGCGTAAAAAAAGGCGCGAAGCCGGCTTTGCCGAAACCAAGCGCGGAAGCCCGGTGGCGCGTCAAATCCAAAATCGAACGCATGGGATTGGATAACAATTTCGTCATCCTCTGCCCCGAAGCGCTTTCACTCGCGGAATTAAATGACGGGTTTTGGGAAATTTTAGCGGAAGGCTTGCGTAAACGAGGTTATGACATTTTCGTGAACGCCTATGATAAGGATATGACACTAAAAAACGTAAAAAGCGCAAGAATGACGATTGAGGAAATATTTGTCCTTGCCGGGCAGTCAAAGGGGATCATCTCTTTGGGAAGCGGCCTGGCCGTATTTCTGACCTCCGCCGGCGTAAAAATGGACTTGCTCTACACGGATTTTAACAATAGGAAAGTCGATGATTCTTCACTGGTCATGCAAATTTATTCCGTCCATCACCTGCCGGGCGTATCCAGTGAATTGGTTAAGGAATACGATACCAACAAAATAAAAGACGAAGAATTGATAAACGCGATTCTTCAAAGATATTAGAGCCGTTGGCTCTTTTCTGCACAAACTTTTCGATACTAAATTTAGTTTTTACAGTGTTTTATGTGCCTGAACTTTGTGCATGATTTTGAGAGGCGCTATAAGGAACAATGACGATATTGCGGTTATGGGGAAAAATAATATCTTTCATAAAAAACGATGACGATCAAACACAAATCAAATGGTCGTTGTACGGGCGCGTTTGGCTGGAAATAGGCAAGCCGTACTGGAAATGGCTGGCGGGAGGCGTTGTTTGCACGCTTCTTTCCGCAGGCGCGGAAGCGTTTTCCATCACGCTGATCAAGCAAGTCATAGACCAGGGGTTTATTGAAAAAAATATGGTTTCGCTGTATTGGATCGGCTTGCAGGTCATCGTTGCGTTTGCTCTCAAAGGCGTGTTCGGATATGCCCAGACGCTGATAATGACCAAAGCCGGCCTGCTGAGCGCGACGAACCTTCGCCGGCGCATTTACAGCCACATGATCAGGCAACAGATTTCCTATTTCCATAGTTCACAGACCGGCGTCATTATGAACTATTTCAGCGGTTTGGCAAACGCGGTTTTGAGTTTGGTAACGGCTGACGTGATAAGCTTTGTTCAAAATACTGCAACGATGATGATGATGTTTGGCGTTATGGTATGGCTCGCGCCGCAAATGACCGCCGTGCTGCTGTTCCTCATTCCCGGCATTCTGGTTCCGTTGACCATAATCGCGCGTAAACGGCGTATCGTTGCCCGTAATGCTTTCAGCGCGGATGCTGACTCCATCACGCACATAAACCAATCTATCCTTGGAATCAAGACTATACAATCTTTCGGGACGGAAGATACAGAAGAGAAGAACATGAGCAATATTGAAGACGTCCGTGTCAGGGTGGGTATCAGGTCCGCGCAGCTTTCCGGCCTGCAAACGCCGCTGTTGGAACTGATGATTTCTATCGGTCTTTGCTTTGCTTTGATCGTCGGCGGATATTTCATAACGACCGGCGCTATTTCCACCGGAGACTTTACCGCGTTCATGTTGGCGTTGACGGCGGCCTACAAGCCGGTGAAAACCTTGTCAAACATAGGGGTCGGCATACAGGGCGGGCTTATCGCCGCCGATGGATTGTTCAATTTCCTGGACAGAAAATCCGAAATCGTCGACGCGCCGGGCGCGGCGGAATTGCAACGGGAGCCTATGGAAGTCGCGTTAGACCGTGTTTCCTTTGCCTACAACAATGTGGACGGCAATGTTTTACACGATGTGTCGCTGAGTATCGAGCCGGGGAAGGTATGCGCCTTTGTCGGCCCGAGCGGCGGGGGGAAATCCACGATTTTCAATTTGCTGGGCAGATTCTATGACCCGCAGCAAGGGCGCGTTTTGATCAACGGCGCGGACATCCGAAAATTCACGCTGGCGTCGCTTCGCAACAATATAGCGACGGTATCCCAGGATGTTTTCCTGTTCAGCGGAACGATTGCCGATAACATAAAATATGGAAGCCGGAACGCGACTCAGGAACAAATAGAGGCGGCGGCGAAAGCGGCAAACGCCCACGAATTTATCATAGATTTTCCGCATAAATACGACAATCAGGTGGGCGAACGCGGGACCCTGTTATCCGGCGGGCAGAAACAACGTATTGCCATAGCGAGGGCGATCTTGAAGGACGCGCCGATCTTGTTGCTGGACGAGGCGACAAGCGCGCTGGACAGCCACTCCGAGCAACTGATCCAAGCAGCGCTTAAAATATTGATGCAAGGCCGCACGACTTTCGTTATAGCCCACAGGCTTGCAACAATATTGTACGCGGATATAATCTGTGTAATAAAAGGCGGACGTATTGCAGAAAGAGGCGCAGACGCCGAACTTTACGCGCTGGGGGGAGAATATAAAAAATTGAAAGACATTCAATTCCTGACTAATATAACGAAATAGGCGGCAGCACAGGCCAATCGCTTACGAAACACCCTATCTTACCTCGTCCATCGTTACGAAAACGTACCCTGCTTCATGGTAGGAATCTATTATCAATGGCAAAGCCTCGACGGTCAATGGAAGCCCGAGATGCAGCAGTATTATGTCTCCGTTTTTGCGCCGCCTTATAACCTCCCGGGCCAATGCTCCCGCCGTTTTCCATTTCGCGCTGTAATCCCCCGGGTTATTAGTCCAAAAAACGGGAATGAGCTTTTCAACTTCGCAGGCTTTAAGAACGGTCGCATTGTATTGGCCTTCCGGAGGGCGCATGAACCTCGGGCGTTTTCCTGTGATGCTCTCAAGTAAATTGCCGCAGTCCTCCAATTCAGCGCAGATCTCAGCGAAGGACATCTTTTTCATGTTACCGTGCGTCATGCTGTGGTTAGCTATCACATGCCCGTCGTCCGCTATTTTTTTTACGTCCTCAGGGCGTTGCGCAGCATCTCTCCCCAAAAGAAAAAACGTGGCTTTAACTCCTTTGTCCCTTAACACCGCCAAAAGCTCATCGGTATATTTTTCCATCGGGCCGTCGTCAAAAGTTAAAGCCGCGCGCAATGCTCCATTCTCAACAGGCACGCTGCGGATCGGAGAAGCTGTTGATTCATCAGCAATAAGCATCAACAATAAAAAGCATGAAATAAACAAATAAAGTCTGGTTTTTATACAACTCATTCTTTTTCCTTGAAAAATATTAACTTCGCGACCCATTCAGGCGCCGGCCAATTCTGCCATTTGGCGGCGCGCGAAAGAAATCCGAACATCATCGCCGCCGCGAACGCATACATTGATTGCGTCAAAAGAGCGACGCCAAAACTTATGAAACAAAGAAGCGCGAAAAGATCCCTTAAAACCAAGCCTGTCACCAAGGCACGCCAAGCAGATAATGAGGCAGGAGAAGAGCGAACTTGGGGTAGTACGTGGTGATTGCCAAAGTAGGAATCCATGCGAAAGCTATTATCCAAAGAGTCGGCTTCATCATTTCATTTATAGGGGCGTTCCCAAGGCGTCCTCCGAGGTATAAGACCGGGGCGGCGGGCGGGGTTATGCACCCAAGCCCTGTATTTACGCCGACTATCGCCGCGTAATGAATCGGGTTGAAATCCAATTGCATTATTATCGGCATCAGGATGGGAGTTGTAAGGGTTACGACGCTTATATCGTCCATCAGCATCCCCATTATCACAAGGAAAATATTTATCATGAACAATATAGTCCAACGGTTATCTGAAACCGCGCGGAAAACGACGAGCATCTTGTTAGGCACGTCTTCAAGTATATAAAGCCGGCTGAGCATCATGACGGAAAACAGCATGACCATTATGACGCCCGTTGTAACGGCGGATTCGACAAGCGACTCATAAAGCCCTTTCAACGTGAGCCCTTTATATATGAACATCCCGACGGGAATGGAGTATATCACGGCTATAGCCGCAGCCTCCGTGGGAGTGAACATGCCTCCGTATATACCGCCTAATACTATGACGGGTAAAAGAAGCGCGGGCAGCGCGGAACGTCCGCGTTTGCGCAGGAGCTCCATTTTATGCCCCTTTCGGTCATCCGTTGATACTTTTATGCTGGAAACGTCCTTAACGAGCCAGCAGTTTACTATACATATCAGAGTTGTCATCATCAACCCCGGCAGGACGGTCGCGAGGAAACAGGCAAGAACCGACTGCCCGCTGATCCAGGCAAAAATGATGAGGGTGGAATTAGGCGGTATAAGCATTCCGAGGAGCGAGGCGTTTGACATTACCGCGGCGGCGATGCCGCGCGGATACCCTCCGGCTTCAAGGCGGGGGAACATTATCGCGCCTATGCAGGAAAGGGTTGCGCACGCGGAGCCGGTTATAGAGCCGAATACCGCGCAGGAAACCGTGGCGACGATCCCCAGCCCACCCTTCATTTTTCCGACAAACACGTCAACCACATCAATAAGCTTTTCTCCAATTTTTCCGCGCTCCATTATTCCGCCCGCCATAATGAAAAGGGCAATTGAAATAAGGGCTACGCTGTTCATCTGGGTGAATCCATACGGCAGAAGCTGGGAAGTCGGATATCCTGCTCCCGTAGGCCCCCCAAACCAGAGAAGCAACGCGGAGGAAGCCATGAAACTCATAGGCACAGGGACTCCCATTATAAGAGCTGCAATAAGCACCAACATCGCAATGTAAATCATGCTCCTTCACCCCTCTCTCCTTTAAAAAGGGCAATTCCGGTATTGATACACCTGCGCGAAAAAAATATCGCCATGAATATGAGTCCTAAGAATATCGCGGCATAGGAAGTCCAAAGAGGTATCTGCCAAATTGTTGTCCTCGCGACGGCCCTGAGTGTCAAGAAGTCTATAAAATTGAAACTCAGATCCATTCCATTCCATCCAACCGTCAGGACATTATTTCTGGGGAGTGGCCCAAGGAGTCCGAACATGAAGAAATAATATCCGAAATACACAAAAATAATGCTCATTGCCGATGTTATCAACTGACGGATAAAAATCATTATTTGGCGGGGTTTGCCTTTTACATACGCGTCTATCAGGTCGGCGGAAACGTGCGTATCGTTATAGGCCCCGTAAGCTCCGCCCATAAAGTACAGCCAGAACGCTATAAGTTTTACCCATTCCTCATACCCGTAAAGGTCTCCGCGCATTATATAACGCACAAATGCCGCAGCGGCTATAATAAGAGACAGCGCTATCGAGCAAAAAGCCGCTACTATTCCAAAAAAATTTACAGCGATCTTATCGAATAATCCTTTTGGCTTTAAAGTTCTTTCCTCAAAAAACAGTATAGGCTCATTTTCCAAATCCCGTTCCACAGTTTTCTCAGGCATAATTCAGCCCACCCTTCCGTTAAAATGAGAAAAAGCCCGGCGGGATGGTTGATTTTCCCAGCCGGGCCTATAGTTATATCAAACTATTTCGGAGCATACTCTTTCTTAAATTCTTCGATCATTTCAGGATCAAATATGTCCTTTAACTGGTCCCAGGTTGCGGAAACGGATTCGAATATAGGCCGCAGTTCTTCGGGAGTGTATGTAAAGACTTCGATTCCTCTCTCTCTCATTAAAGCAAGGTGTCTGTCCTGATCCTGCTCCGCCAGGTCCACCCCCATCTGAGTGACTTTTGAGCAAGCATCCGCTATTATTTTCTGATCCTCAGGAGAAAGCTTATTCCATGTCATTTCACTTATGAGATATACAAAGTTTTCAAGCGAATAGTTAAGCTGATACCAATATTTCATTACATCCTTCAGGTTATCCCACGCGGCGACGGTGTCCATGCCAACCACGCCGTCGCATACTCCAGTCTGCATGGATGTATAAACTTCCGCCCAGGGAATGGTGACGGTCCTGTATCCCATCGTCTCCGCTCCCAATTTATACACAGTCATGTTAGGCACGCGGACAAGCACGTTTTTGTCAACTCCCGGAACAAGCGGCTCATTGGCCGGCTTGGAGCTGGCAACGCCGATGAAACCGGTTACCTGGAATCCAAGCACGCGCACGCCAAGCTCGCCGCAAAGCTCGTTCATCTTGTTGTAAAGCCATCCGCCCTCGGCGAAAACTTCCTTCGCCTGCGGATATCCGTTGACGAAGCAGTTGATGTAAGTAACCTCGAGATTGGGGTTGTACTGGCTCGGGACCGAGATACTTGCCATATCTATCGTTCCGCGCATCAGCTCTTCGAAAACAAGGGTATAATCGCCCAGCTGGTTCGCGGGGAAAACCCTGATCTCAATGCGTCCGTTGGTATTCTCAAATACCTCTTGTGCCACCTGTTCCATCATTTTAGTGGCGGTGTGATCAAGAGTCCCCTGTCCGGCAAATCTGAGCACCATCGGCGCTGCCAGCGAGGGCGCCGCAAACAGTAAAACCAATACAAACGCAATAAATAAAAACATTGCTCTCTTCATCAATCAACACTCTCCCTTTTTTATTCCATCTTCAAGATGGTTTTGAACATTCTACACCAAATAATGCCATATTGGCAATTTTTTCTATAAAAAAACCTCCCCCTTTGCGGGAGAGGTTTTGTCTTAACTTAAAGAGTTTTTCCTAACCCCATATGCCATTTACAAATATGATGGCGATCGCTGTGGGAGCGACGACACGGGCAAGCCACACCCATACATTATAAAGGCCGAACGTATATTGCCCATCGCTTGTTATTTCCTTCTCTATCTTATCAGCCATCATCCAGCCGGCAAAGAGAACGATGAATATGGCTCCAAGAGGCATAAGGATCTTATCCGACAGGTATTCCATCGCGTCCATGAATCCCATGCCGAAAAGCTCCGGCGTTCCGCCGAGCGACATAGCGGAAGGAACTCCAAGAGCGGTTATGGCTGCTCCCATTATCCAGGAAGCTTTAGCGCGGCTCCATCCAAGCTCATCCTTAAAGTAAGCGGCGACGGCCTCAAGAAGGGAAATAGCCGATGTGAAAGCGGCAAAGAAAAGCAGCACAAAGAACGCGCAGGAGAAGAACACTCCTGCGGGCATCCTGGCGAAAACACCCGGGAGGGTGATGAACGTAAGTCCGGGACCGGCGCCAGGCTGAACTCCCATTGCGAATACCGCGGGGAATATGGCAAATCCGGCGAGAAAAGCTATAAGAGTATCCATTGAAACCACATAGAAAGACGAAGTTACGATGTTATCATTCCTTTTAAGGTAGCTTCCGTAAGTTATCATAGCTCCCATGCCAAGCGACAACGAGAAGAACGCCTGCCCCAAAGCCACAAGGAGCGTTGTTCCGGTTATTTTGGAGAAATCCGGATTCAAATAGAACTCGATTCCTTTCTCAGCTCCCGGAAGCGTTACGGCGCGCACGATAAGAATTATAAGTATAGCGAACAGCGCGGGCATCATGAATTTACACGCTCTTTCAATGCCGCCTCCGATTCCGCCGGCAACGACGTATATGGTCATTATCATAAATATTACCTGATAAATCACGACCTGAGTGGTATTGGTTATGAAAGCGCCAAAGTAATCTCCCGCTCCGCCGGCTTCAGCAACGCTCATAAGATCGCCAAAACTTGCGATAGCATACTTAATTGACCAGCCGGCGACAACTCCATAGTATGACAGGATCACTCCCCCGCATACGACGCCCGCCCATCCCGTAAGCTGCCATAAAGGATTCTTTGAAAGAACCTTAAAAGCTCCAACGGCTCCTCTTTGAGATGCGCGCCCGATCACAAGCTCCGCAAGCATGACCGTGAATCCGATGAAAAGCACGATCAGCAGATAAACAAAAACAAACGCGGCTCCGCCGTTCATACCTGTGAGGTACGGGAATCTCCATATATTCCCCAATCCTATGGCCGAGCCTGAGGCTGCTAAAACAAACCCGATCTTACTACCCCATTGCTCCCGATTTTCATTGCCCATCAATAAAACCTTCCTTCCTTCTAAATAAAAATTTCCCTTAAGAGTAACGCTAATATGTCAAACAGTCAATAGAGATTTTATAGAAAATTAAAATTTTTTAATTTTTAAAATAAATTTTTAAGCTTCTGTCACATTATTTGAAATGAGCGCGCTTAATTTATTTACTTCATCGGCCTGATCCTCAAATCCGGCGCGCCCCATCAGCCCGTAGGTGTAATTTTTGCCCTGTTCTACCCCCGGCTGGTTGAAAGGATCTATTTCAAGAAGCCATCCCACCATGCCGGTAACATATTCGTAAAACTGTGTAAGCGCCCCTAAACGATACGCGTCAAGTTTCGGGATCTTCAACATCATTACCGGCCTTTTGGCTTTGACAAGAGCGGCGGCGGTGGACAAAGCTTCGCTGTTCCTGAGATCGTTCATTGACGTTCCATATAAATATGAAAGCTTTTCAAGGCTTTTCTGAGGCGCGGCGGGAATTGCGATGTCGGTGACATTGTTTTCGACGGTCAAAATAGTAAACAGCTTGTCATCGGGGCCTTCCGTATAAAGCTGTACCTGAGAATGCTGGTCTATAGCCCCAAGCGCGCGTATGGGAGTCGTTCCCCTGCCGTCTTTACCGAGGCTTTCGCCCCAAAGCTGGGCATACCATTCGCAGAAACGCTCAAGGGCGTCCACATAAGGCATAAGCACGCTCATGTTACGGGACTTTTTTGAATGTAAATAAGAAAGCCCGCTCGACACCCAGGCGGGATTGCTCAAGACCTGACCCGTTGAGGCAATGAGCTTATCCATCGCTCCCGCTCCTTTTAACAAGGAGTCGCAGTCAATTCCAAGCGCCCAGCCGGAGAGAAGCCCCACGCAGGTAAGCACCGAAAAGCGCCCGCCGACATCTTCGGGAAGGACTAAACTTTTGCAGCCTATTTCGTCAACAAAAGGACGGAGTATGCCTTTATCCTTATCGGTTATGACGATGACACGCTCGCGCGCCGCGCTCTCGCCGAGCTTATCGCGTAATTTTTCCCAAAAGAAAAGAAAGTTCGCCATGGTTTCAGCGGTGCTGCCGGACTTGCTTACCACTATAAAAGCGGCGCTGTCAGGGTTTAAAAGGTTCCATACAGCACGGTTGTCAACCGGATCAACGTTGTCGGACATGAAGAAACGCGGGGCATTACGTTCCTTTTCAGAAAGTTCGTTCCAGTACGGAGGAAGCATCGCGTTGTTGAGCATCAGATTTCCGAGAGCGGATCCTCCGATGCCTATTTGAACTATACTCTCCCTTGTCGCAAGCCACCGGGAAAGCGCGCGTATCTCCTCAACCTTAGCTGAAGGCAGGTTAATCCACCCAAATCCCTCAACCCCTTCAGCGGCATTCTTGCGCAGCCAGCCGTCTCCGTCCTTGAACCTCCCATGAAGCGCTTCAAGGTCTGATAAAGAAACCCCATCAGAAAAAGCGGCGCCAAACGATAATGAAAGCAGTTTCTCATCTGTAAACTTAGCCATAACTTAAACCCTCCTGAACAGAATGTATAAAAAAACATACCGCAATGTATTATATTACATTTGGAGACCGTAAAGTGTAAAGCCCGCGTTTAAAATTTATTTTTTGCCGCGATAAAAATAAAATAAACTTTAGTTAATTTTAATATTTTAAATTGACTAAAGTTTATTTTTATGGCAAAATTACTAATACAACAAAATCTCATGAGAATTTTTATGGATTCTCTTAATTTTAGGGAGGAAATTTTATGGTGGAAAAAAAAGGCAAAGTAGTTCTTGCGTACAGCGGGGGGCTTGATACATCCGTCGCGGTCGTCTGGCTGTCCGAGCAGGGTTATGACGTGGTAACCATGACGGCGGACGTTGGACAGGAGGCCATCGACTTACAGGCCGCAAAGGTGAAGGCTTTGAACAGCGGCGCGGTAAGCGCGTATATCTTTGACCTGCGCAAAACGTTTATCGAAAATTTCGTCTGGCCGTCCCTCAAGGCCAACGGTATGTATCAGGGAACTTATCCGCTCACTTCGGCATTATCGCGCCCCCTTATAGCAAAAGCCCTCGTTGATATAGCCACCCGCGAAGGGGCTGTCGCTGTCGCTCACGGCTGTACCGGCAAAGGGCAGGACCAGGTGAGGATCGAAGTTTGCGCCAATGCTCTCAATCCAAACCTTCAGGTACTTGCTCCCGTAAGAGATTGGCATTTCAGCCGGGAAGCGGAGATGGAATATGCGGAAAAACATGGGATACCAGTCAAAGCAACCGGTTCATCTCCTTACAGTGTTGACGAAAACCTTTGGGGACGATCCATCGAATGCGGGATCCTCGAAGACCCATGGAACGAACCTCCTGAAGACGCTTATGAAATAACCGTCAATCCGCTTGAAGCCCCAAATAGCCCTGAATATGCCGAGATAGGGTTTGAAAAGGGAATTCCCGTATCGCTTAACGGGGAAAGGATGGATGGAGTAAAACTCGTGCTCGAACTTAATAAAATGGCGGGAGCTCACGGAGTAGGGCGTATTGACATGATCGAGGACAGGCTTGTGGGGTTCAAAAGCCGTGAACTCTACGAATGTCCCGCGCCCATAACTCTTATCAACGCGCATCGCGCAATTGAAAACATTACCCTTGACAAGAAAGTTCTCGCCGCGAAGAAAGAGCTTGAGATCAAGTTCTCCGAATTAACGTATGAGGGTTACTGGTATTCGCCGTTAAAAGACGCCATTGACGCATTTATAAACGAGACCCAGCAATATGTGTCCGGAACCGCAAAAGTGCGCTTTTACAAGGGACAGGCGGTCGTGCGCGGCGTAAAGACCGAAAAGGGTATATACCGCCACGACCTTGCGACCTACTCGGAAGGGGACGCTTTCGACCATTCCGCTGCCGTAGGCTTCATCAAAATCTGGGGGCTTCCGATAAAGACGTGGACGGCAACGCATCCTAAAAATTTACAGAGCGAAATTCCGATGGAAGCTTAGGTTGGGTTTTCGATAGGGATTCGTTGCGGGACTGTAACAAAATATTATAAGGGCGGCATTGGTGAAGAAACTAAGCGATTCGCACGCTTCACTTCGTTCAGCGGTTCTCTGCTTATTTGCCGCCCGTTTTTTTACAGGCTTTGCAGAAAAATTCCGGTTCAAAAATCCGCTATTTTCTGGTAAATTTTCTCCACAAAGCTTTGCGTAACGATCTTATCCCATCCCTCGCCCTCGCCCTCGCCAAAATGGCTGAGCCAGAGTTTATCCATTCCGAGGGCGGTTTTAGTCATCCTGGGAATGTCCTTCGAGTTTATCCCGTAATCCGATGCCTTTGGCACAGGCATATTGTTTGCTTTCAAAAATTTTAGAGTCTCGTCATACCCGCCGTTTTTATAAAGATCGGGCATTCCGAGCATGGAAATCGTTACGGCGACGCTATGAGGCAGAGTAGCCCCGGCATTGCTCAATCCATAAGATACGGCGTGCGCCGCCCCCACCCTGCCGCCTATCGTGCTGCTCCCGCCGAGTATTGATGCCTTTGCGGAATCTATTGCCGCCTCAAGGTTATAGCGGCTTAAATCCCCGGAGAGTACTTTGCGGCATAAATCCAGCCCGTCATGAGCGTCTCGCACCGCGTTCTCAGAGCTCGTCCTGCTGACCGTTATTTCAAGATGGTGGAAATAGCAGTCCATCATGGTGTAAAACCGGTTGAATTTACTTGCGTTTTCCGTAAGCTGAGGGTCTATCACGGCTAATTGAGGCGACGCGAAAGGAGTATTTATCCCAAGCTTTTTCTCTGGTCCTCTCAGTACCGCTATGGGCGTAAGCTCCGCCCCTGTCCCGGCTAATGTCGGCATCGCCCAGACATCGACTCCTTTTACGATATCAAACCCCCATCCCTGATATTGAGCGGCGGGGCCCGGGTTAGCAAGGCATACGCCGACCGCTTTGGCCAAATCCATCGTGCTTCCCCCCCCGACGCCGATTATCACGTCGGGGTCAAAATTTCCGTCTTTGATCATGCGCGTCAGCATGTCCACATCGCTTGTCCTGGGCTCGGAGGCCGTCGCGTCGAATAAAAATTTGTCCTTTACCGATAAAACGGGCAAAAATTTACTGCCTCCCGAAGAAGCGAGAGCTTTATCAATAATGAAAAAAGGCCTGCTTTTATGCGCGCCGGCAAGAGTTAAAACTTCTTCCGCTCCGTTATCCGATAAAACGACTTTTGTGGAAACTTCCGTTCTCCACCATTTTTCTGTCTTTAAAAAATCGCTAAGTGAACTCATGTCAAACAGCTCCTTTTATGTTTGAAACCGAACGGCAGGCATTATTTTCATCTCTTTCGAGCTTTCCTTCCTTGATCATCCGGCTGATAAGCCTTTTGACCGAGGATTCCGGCCTCAGTAAAGCTGCCGATATTTCCGCTGTCGTTCGGAATTCATTGCAATATTCAAACAGCGCGTCCTTCACCATAGCCGAAGGCGCGAGAGAATTTTCCCTGACCATCTTGACGGCGCCGGAAAAACTTTCAATTATCCCGCTTCTTATTTCACTGTAATCAGCAGGTTCTTTGACTGCTGGAATTTTTTCCGCTTCCGCTTCCGCCGCCGCTGCGTTATTTTTTTCCGCGTTCTTTGAGCTTTTTTTGGTTTTTTCCGCGCCCCTGGCTTTTTTATTTTCCTCTTGCTTCTTTTTGTTTACTTGCGCTGTTTCGTTTTCATCTTCAATTAAATTGCCCATGACAACGCGCAGCGGTTTAGGTTTAGCGGTCTTTATCCGGGATTTTTTCTTTTTTCCCTCCGTGCCGGATGTTTGAACATCCTTTCGCCTGCCGGCAGTTCCGGTGTCTTCAGCGCTTTCAGCGTATCCGGCGTCTCCGGTGTCTTCATCCGGCACGGCGGCGACGTCTTCTTCCGCATTCTCAAAGCTGTATGAAACGGTCGGCACGGCGGAAAAAACATCTTCCTGTTCCGCGCCGCTTTCCAGCTCGGCAGGCTCATCTTCGTCCGCGTCCGGAGGGATATTTTGATCTAAATCGGCATTGGCGTCAATTTTGGCAAAAAGCTCGGTGTTCTGATTAAAAGCGGATTTCATCCTGTATTCTTTTACCACCTGTTCAAGGAGCTTTCCCTGTTCGGACTCCTTTAAATCCCCTACGCCCTCCTGTTCCCCGGAAATTTGATCAGGCTCAGGCTCAGAATCAGGCTGCTCTTCGGAATTTAAGTTATCCGAAATGTCAAAAATCACGTTTTTAACGTCTTGAGTATCTTCATCGTCAATTACAGAGTCTTCTTCTTCGGTATCAATTTGGTCAGGGACTGCGGGCTGATCCCCGGCATCCTCTGAATGACCGGCGTCATGAGATTCGGCGATAGGTTCCTCCGTTTCCTCCGGCACTGAAATAATTATATGCTCACTGTCCCCGAATGAGGTTTCTTCGGCGGCTTCTTCCAGGATTTCGCCTGGGTCCGCAATTTCACTCTCTTCGGAGGTGTTCGCTTTTATCAATTCCACTACCGGATAGAAGCCATGAGGAACGCCGTTTCTTGCAGGCTCCGCCGCTTGCTTCGCGGACTTAACCGGAATTGTTATTTCGGTTTGCCACTTATCGTAATCAACCGAAAGTTTTGACTCGCCGGAATAATTTTTTATCGCATCCATGCCTGAACCTTTATTTTTCGCGTAACCAACGAGGCAAAGCATCTTCATTATCCTTAAATTTCTGCAAACGGACGAGTTATCGCTTGACCTTGGGATACCCGAATTAATGAATGAGATTTGACCGCTCTCCTCCGCTGTTTCCACGTAACCAAAACTGTAATCCGCGTGTATCAGCGAGTTAAAGAACGCTTCCAAAAGGGCCTGCCTGCATTCAGGTTCATCGCGGCGGTCAAATACCGGAAGAACCAGCTCTATAAAACTCCAGATGTTGTTCGCCTCAAATTTGCTTTCGGTTCCGTTAATTTTTCTGCGCAGGCAAAAAGAAACATTTTTATTCTCTCCAAACATGAGGAGCCCCGCTCTGAGCAAACGTCCTTCCGATTTGGCGGAGATGCGTTCCATAAAGCTTTCATTATCAAGTATGTCCCATTTTGGAAAATGCCGCTTCTCTCTGTGAAGCTTCCTGTACCTTTCAAGGGCTTTAAAGTCAACGACAGATTCGTAAAAATGTTCAAGCCTTTTATTATCACGTTGTATATCAACGGAATCTTCAGCCATCATCGTTATAAATTTTTTCCCGAAAACAGCCTTTTCCCCTTCGAAGTTACGATAAACGCCATGTATGGGGTCTGAATTTATGTAAACCGGGCGTTCCGTCCAGGGAGCCGGGGCTACCTCTATTTTAAGGGCCTCTTTTACGCCCTCCCGAATTTTAATTACAGATTTTATCGTGCTGACGCTTATTCTGGATTTATCCGATATTAATTTATCAACCAATAGCCGGGTTTCGGATATTGAAGGCACTCCTTCAACGACGACGGAACCATCGGATGCGCGGGCAGCCCCTATTATTACGGTCCCTCCCTCGGTATTGGCCTGCGAACAAAAAACAGGCAGCAATATCTCAGAGAGATTTTCGCCCCGAACCATCTCAGCGGGAATCAAACAAACAGCGCCGTCCTCAAAAAATTCCGTCATCGATATACAAAACCTCCCCCGAAAGTACTACTAAATTCTAACATCAACCAAGATTAATTTTATGATAACATTTACAAATAACTTTTGTTAATTGATAACCAGGGAGAAGATTATTTTGAGGTCAAACGCAGGCAAAAATCAAAAAAAATTTAAAACAAATCAAAAAGATTTTGCGGCAATAACAGATCAAAAGGAAACAATAGCGGAGCAAAAGGAAACTTTGCTGCCAATTTATATTCTGATACCGCTTTGGCTCACAGCCCTCGCCCTGCCAAATCTAATATATTCGGGGGTTTACTGGTACGAAACGCTTCATCTGACCAAATGGGCGGTCTGCGGAGCTTCCGTCGCTTTTGCCGGAGTGATGGCAGGATATAGACTGCTCCATCATGGAGATGTAAAATTGGCTTTTAAGATTGACGGATTCGCTGTCCTGTGGCTGATTCTTTTAGCCTATCTCATGATACAGCCGCTTTGGACGGACATACGATCAATATCGTCGTTTATTCAGGAATCATTTTGTTTTGCCGCCATTGTGGGGTTCTATATAATTTCTTTGAACTCCTTCCCGCTGAAGGCCGCAAGGCCGTTGATATGGCTCGCTAACATAAACGGGGCGATAAACGTGCTGTTCGCTGAAATACAAACCAGGCCATGGTTGTGGGAAAAATACAATGAGTTCATAGGAAGCTCGTTTTCAATAATTTTGCCGACCCCGGGAAACTACATAGGAAATACCGGCCAGCAAAACATGTTCGGCTTATGGCTGGCAATATGCGTAATGAATTCAATTTATCTCTATGTGGCATACGCGACGCTGCCTTCGGGCAAAAAACGGTCTCTGCCGGTAACTCTTCTTAATGTATTCTTCCTCTTTGTCAACTGCTGGGGATTATGGATCAGTACAAGCCGTTCCGCCATGCTGTCTCTTGCCGCAGGTCTTTTTATACTGATCTTCATGTTTTTGCGCCTCAAATCCGATAAGGCTTTCATAAAAAGAATGCTCACGGTGGTAGGCGTTTTTATAATAGCGGTGTTGGTAAGTTTCGCGCTCAACCCTGAAAGAGCTGAAGTAAATATTGGAAAAACCATCGATATGATACAAAACGCTGAAACGATAGGCGGACGGAGCGGCATATGGGCAACCTCCTGGACCATGTTCACCGCGCATCCGGTAAAAGGAGTGGGTTTAGGCCAGTATAAATGGCATTACCTTGAATCGCAGCGCAAGATGTTCGATAAATATCCAAACGCTGACTGGCAATACACTCACTGGGCACACAACGAATTTTTACAGTGGTTCTGCGAAGCCGGGATCGCAGGCGGAGCCATAATGGTACTGATGCTCGCATGGTGGCTCATTTCCGCTAAAGCGGCCATAATAAAGAGAAAAGAAACATCTTCAGAAGCCATCTGGGCTAACGCGCTGATAGGATTGCTTTTATTCAACGCTCTCTGGACGCGCCCATTCCACAGGATCGAAAACATTCTTTGGCTGTCCTTCGCATTTGCTCTCGCCAACAGGGAAATGCTGATTCACATTCCCAAATTAAGCTTCCATACAGGAAAGAAGTTCCTGTCAAAATTGATTGGAGTCTCATTCATCGCAGTTTCAATTGTGGGGATTTGGTTCCTTGCGGGCGGTATGTACGGAGACAGGCAGCTCAGATTGGCTTTACACACAAATAACGCGCCGGAGCAGAGAGCGCTCCTGGAAGAAGCTAAAAAGCATGTGATGGTGAAACTTGAAGCTGAAAAACAGCTTGCGTACCATTATATATCATACGGAGAGGCCGCGCAGAGCGAGAAAAACCTTATTGAAGGGCTTGAGCGCCTGCTTCAATACTTCCACAAGGAACCGCACACTCAAGAACTGAACGTTTTGATTAACTGGGCGCAAAGGCTCCGAAGCACGGGAATTCTACAATATCTTGCGGGATTCCTTAAGCCGGGAACGTTTGAAATTATACAAACGCCCGCTGACCCCCCCTTTGAACAATGAGCGGCAGACGAAACAGAGGTTTTACTTTAATAGAGATTTTAATGGTCGTGGCAATAATCGGGGTCATAGCCACAGCCGCCATAGCTCCGCTTGTTTATACCGTGCTCCGCGCGGCGGATGCCGAAGACCAGTATAATGATGAAGAAGCCTTGCGGCGCGGGGTTTCTCTTATAATGAAAGACATCTCTGAAACTATGAGGACCGCAAACGGGCCTCTGATACGCACCATAAAAAAGGGGATGCTTGGAATGGCGGATGATTACTACATCATCGTGGCAAGCACGTCTCCGGCGCGACAGAATTTGCCGGCGGGCAGCGTGGTATACCGTATCGTAAGAAAAACAATGTTTTCAAAACTGCCCGAAGGGTTATACAGATGGATACTTCCCTCAACGCTGCCGGCTGATATTGATCCTGAAAGGCTGAACGAGGAAGAGGCTCAGTTGGTTCTTGCGGGCGTGACCGAAATGAAAGCGGAAATCCTTATCCCTCCCGATTGGTCGGAGGAGGCATACAGCGGAGGGCTGCCCGCCGGAATAAAATTATCGCTCGCAAGAGGAGAGAAGAAGGCGGAACGCGTTGAGTGGATACCGAGGTAGAGGAGCCAGCGGAGGGTTCATACTGGTATCGGTATTGCTGTTGTGTGTCATGCTTGTCGCAAGCGCGACAGCTTATGCGTGGTTCGCAAGGGTACAGGCCAAGACGGTGATCTATGAAAAATCGGCTTTGCAGGCGCGCAGCACGGCGTTTTTATTGACTAAGGAGGCTCTCAGGGGGCTGAAACTTGACACGAATAAATTTGATTCGCTTCTTGAGTTCTGGTTTCAGCCGATGATCATACCGCTTGGCGATTATGGGCTGGCAAATGTTGTTTTAAGGCCGCTTGATGATAAAGTTCCATTACGGCACCTTTTTTTACGTGACGGAACGACGCTTCGCAACGAATTGAAAGATGTATGGGAAAAAATATGGATAGAGCTTGGAGAAAGAACTCTTCCGGCAAAAGCGCTTGATTACATTGACAGAGATACGATCCCAAGGCTTGGAGGCAGGGAAGGGACGGAGAATATTAACCGTAATTTGTTCGATATTTCCGAGCTTCTTGGAATACCTGAGATAACTCCGGAAATACTTTACGGGGAATATCCGAAACTTGGGCTTGTTGATTATTGCACTATGTGGTCAGACTCCAGAATAAACATCAATACGGCTGAACCTCATGTGCTTGCCATTTTGAACGGGCTTAACGTAAATTTGGCGGAGGAAATCGTCAAATTTCGCGAACATAGAGAAATAACCGCGCTTGATGACTTAAAGGGCATTCCGGGTTTCCCATTGAGAGCAATCCCGACTTTGATGAATTTAATAGGTTTCACAAGTTCATACTATAATTTAAAAATAGAACTGATGGACGAAAGCTGGAGTTCCGCGAAATATTTTGATATAGTTCTGCATAAACCCACAGGGCGCATATTAAGATGGGAGGAAATGTGAAGTGCCTGATTACGAAAGCTCCAAGCTCTTCCGGATTATAGGGGAAGAAGCAAGACAGATAGACATCTCAGATAAACGCGGCTCTAAATCCCAGCAGAACGCATACCTTGTTCCATTCCGGATGCTTTCCGTTTCGGGGTTTAAATTCCCTTTTTCAAGCCCCGCAAGGATCAGGGATGCAATAAAACTTCAAACCGTTTCGTATTCAGGGGGCAGCTCCATTCAGATATTCCCCGTTCCCGTAAACAAAATCTCAAAGGAAACTTCGGGTTTTTCTTTTTTTCTCCCCGACAACGAGCTCATTGAATTGGAAGAAATCACAGAATACGCGTCCTCTCCGATATTTCCCGCGCCATTATCGCTGGCTTCTTCCGTTAACGGAAACGGTACAACCGTTTGGATGGACGAAAAAAATATATGCTCGGTCGTATGGCGCTCAGGCGTTCCCGAACTATATCGCTGGCGCGCGAAAAAGGAATCCGCTCTTGAAACTGAAATCGGCTGGCTGAAAAAATATTGCGAAAGTAAGGAAATAGAAGAGGAAAACGATATTTTCATATTCGACGCGGAAAATGACCCGGCTGACCTTCTTTCGATCATCAGGCAAAGCTTTGCGTCATTTCCATGGCTGAGGGAGGTCAATCTATCGCGAAGCGCTATAAACAGCGCGATGATCCTTGAAAAATTTGTGCGTTACGCCTCGAAGGCGGCGGTATGGCTGACTGTCTTCGGGACAGTATTCGCGGCTGGGTCCTGGATGAGTTATTCTATAAATTCTAAAGCGCTCTTGGACACGAGAAACAGTTCTGAAAAACTATACAGGGAAGTTTTCGACAGAGAGGGGAGAATTGTTGACCCCGTGAGCCAGGCAAGGGGAAGAATAAACGCGCTCAGGGGATCGGGAACGGCGGAAAAAACTTTGAGCGATGTTCTGTCAGACATCGGGGTTCCCTTGCTTATGAAATCAATCAACGTTACCGTTGACTCCATGAGGTATAATTCTGAAGGGGCTGACCTTGTCGGATCGGCGGGGGACATGGCAACGATACAAACTTTCAGGACTTCCCTTGCCGATATGGGCGGATCCGTTCAGTTGGGAGACGTTCAGCAGATTCCGGGCGGCGGATTCAGGTTTAATCTTGGGGTCAGATGGTGATGATCATGAACAGGCTTGACGCGCGTATGATACGTTCATTTATCAGCGGAGAAATCCCCGGCGCCAGGAAAACTCTGTTCTTTATACTCACCGCTGCCCTTGTATGGAGCGTTGGGATATATTATTCATCAAACGCGGCGCGAATGGAGCAATTATACGAATTTCAACACGGACGTCTTGTTACATTGAACGAACTTGCCGTACAATATAGGCAGCTTATGGGAGAACGCGGCGCCGGCATAAAAACCTCCGCGGAAGATCTGATTCCGGTTTTTTCCCAAATAGTGGAGGAAGCAGGAATGCGGGACCGCCTTTTGCAAATATCTCCGGTGTCGCGCGGAATTAGCGTGCAAATGGACAGATTATATGCCGAGGACCTTACCGCGATTCTGAATGGGCTCAGTAAGCACGGAATACGGGTATTGTCGTCCGAGCTCCGCGCCATGCCGTTTCAGGACAAACGCCTTTTTTTATTTTACGCTGTATTGGAGGTGGAGGATTGAAATTATTTAAGACATCAATAAAAACATTAATATTTATCGTTGGGGCGCTGGTTTCCTTATGGATATTCATGCCGTGGGGGAAAATAGGCGAGTACGCCGTATTGTCAGCGGAAAAAATGGCGTCGTCCAAAGGATTTAGCACTCAGCACTCATCAGTCGGCGGATCATGGAAGGGGCCGACCATAAATATAAGCGGCTTCGCCTCAAAAATGGCGTTTGGAGGGGGAGAGTTCAGAACTTTAAGTTTATCTCCGTCTTTTATGCAGTCGTTAATTCAATTTTCCCCGGTCATGTCGGTTACCTTTACCGGCGGAAAACTGTCGTTTCCCGGCGGGATTGACGCGGATATGGGCGCGGGAAAGGCTGAAGTATCGCTAAAGAATGGGGTCCTTTCATTTAGAAACTTTAAAAGTACAGGAGAGCTCTCATTGGATGGTAATATTGCTATAGACATTAACGGAGCGAAAATAGACAACGCCGACCTGATGATAAGGTCTCCGGAAAAAATTGAGCCGTCCCTGAGTTCAATGAGAGGGATACTCCCTTTGACCCAGGAATCGAGGGGGCATTGGAGGCTTAAAAGAGATAAAAATAATGGATAAGATCAGAGGTTTTTTCAACTTCAAGCAAGTACGTAAATTTTTCAAAAAAGGGGCCTCCAGGGTTTCGGTTTTGCCCTTGGTTTTTGCGGCGGGCGAATTTATCATGCCGTTATTGCTCGGCATATCCGTCGGCTGGTTCGGTACTGTTTTTATAGACTACTCCATTTCTCCGAGGAATGCGGAGCTGCGATTAAGCGTGGCGGCAAACATAGCGGCCGCTCAAAGCAGTGTTGATCCAGGCAATGGACTGGCTGATTTTTTGAGCGCGAACCCATTCTCAGTCAGCCCGTTTCCGGTCGCTGCTGGTGCGGAAATTCAGAGCGAAGTCGACAGGATCGAGCTGAAAAATTCTTTTGCGGCGGCAGATCTGATCGGAACTTTTCCGGGACTTGGAGTTTGGCTGCGGGATGACGCGAATGGACTGAATTTTATTCCGGTCGGGGAAAGCTTTGATACGTATGAGCTGACTGAGGTGTTATACGACAGGGCGATATTCCATGACGAAGAGAACAATAATGTGACAAAATTTCTTTATCTTTTTAATGAAAACGCTTCCAATCAGGCAGTGGCAACGCCAAGAACGAGGACTCCCCGCAGAACGCCGCCCGTCCATCAGCCCGCGGCAGAGAATCAGGTGACCGCCGCCGAAGCAGGCGGCAGAGAGGGAGTAGTATCAAGAGAGACGGTCAACGACCTGTTGATGAACCCTTTCGACGAAATGAAAAAATTCAGGCTCCGTCCCAAATTTGAAGGAAACGAATCTCTCGGAATAGAAGTTCAATGGATCCAAGATGACAGCATACTGGGACAACTTGGGGTTACACAAAATGACGTTATAAAATCGGTGAACGGTATACCCATGAAGAATATGGGCGATGTGGCAAACGCTATAAACTCTTTGATGAACGGGTCCCGTTTCGATGTGGAGGTAATCAGGGAAAATGCTCCGATCGAGCTTACATATGTGGTCAGATAAACGTGAACAAAATCTTGCCGGACGGCGCGCGCATTGCTGAATAAAAATAAAGGCTTTACCCTATTGGAAGTATTAGTTACGGTAGCAATATTAGGGCTTGTTGCGGCAGGTTCGCTGCGGCTGATGATCATTTCGTCAAAAAGCCTCGCGGAAGTTGAAGAAACACGAGAATTATTGAACGAAGCCCGTAAAATTCAATTGGATTTCATGACGAATGATACGAAACCGGTGAGCGGAACGGAAGGCAAATACAGATGGAATGTAAAGGAAGGCTCATGGCCTGTGTTTGACGGCCAATGGGAACTAAAATATAAAGAGCTGACGGTGGAGACTGAAAACAATGAAATAGTTCTTTACATACCAGCTTATTGAGGTGAGTTCATGAGAGTTTTTAAATATTTGACTTTATGCTTGATAATTTTCTGCGTGATAAGCATATCCTGCGCATCAGGCTCGGCTGCCGGAACGGAAAATGGCTCTTTGGAAGAACCGGCTTTGATCGAAGCCGCTCAAAGAATGCGCAGAGCCGGAGTAGTTCAGTTTAATTTCTCTAATATGGAAATAGCTAAATTCATAAGGTTTATGTCGGAGCTGCTTCAGGAAAACATCATCGTGCCCCCCGATTTGACCGCTCGGGTATCCCTTGTGTCCCCAAGACCGATACCGTTATCGGAGGCGCGGCAGGTAATGCTGTCAATGCTTGCGATGAACAATCTCACGATTCAGGAAATGGGAAGCTACAGCAGGCTGATAATCGCTCCCGGACCGGTTCTGATCGAAAATGAAGTCCGTACCGGGCGGGACGGGCCCGGGAGAGGGGAACAAAACGTCACTCAGATAGTCCCGTTGAATTATGTAACAGCGGATTACGTCATTTCAGCGGTTCAGCAATCTTTGGGGCAGAGCGTTTCCGTTATGCCTATCGGAACGGGGCGGGACATACTGCTCGGAGGGAGGGCATCCGAGGTAAACAGAGCTGTTAACCTGGTAAGAAGGCTTGACGTAGCGTCAAGCATAAAGACCACGAGAACTTTTTCTTTAACATACGCTGACCCCGCTACTGTAGCGGCCCAGCTGAACGAACTGGCAAAAAACGGTTATCTTATAGGGCTCATAGCAATGCCGGATGTGCCAAGCCGTAAAGTAATAGCCGTAGCTGAAAGCGATATTTTAGCGCGCGCGGAGAATTTCATAAAAGAGCTTGACGTTGATATGAGAGATGCGGACTTTCATATTTATAAATTAAAAAACATAAACGCGAAAAATGCCGCGGAGCAGTTAAGCAGCATATTGACAGCGGCGGCGCGGATGCAGCCGGGGGCTGATTCGGGAACAAGGCTTCCTCCAACCGTGGTTCCCGACTTAAATACAAACAGCCTGATTTTCTCAGCGAGCAGATCGCAATATGAATCTCTCGCCAAAATACTGGACCAAATAGATGTGCAGCCCAAGCAGGTACTTCTTCGCGGGCTTATAGCGGAAGTGAACTTATCCAACCTTGACCGCGCGGGGATAGACTGGTCTACATTCGGAGGCCATATTTTCGGAGACGCGGTGTTGGCGTCTCAAATAAATCTTGGCGGCGGCGGCGTCCCTCCCACTTTCCTCGATTGGTTCAACAGGCTTATGACTGAAGAAGAGGATAGATATGACGGCCAGGGGAATTATATAGGAACAACGACAAGGACTCAAGCCGCTGGGCTTATCTACGCCTATGTCGAAATGCTCAAGCAGTTTGACGCGATAAATGTGCTTTCCATGCCGCGCATAATGTGCATGGACAATCAGGAAAGCTCCTTCCAGATAGGAGACGTAATACCGGTGCTCAGAGGGACCACCTCGGATTTGACAAACCCTAACGCTATACAATCCAATTACGATTATAAACCCACCGGTATAACCCTCACGGTCACGCCGCAGATAAGAAGCGGAAACCTTGTGGCTTTGGATATAGTTCAAACCACTGAGGACGTAAAAAGCGCCGGAGTCACTCCCACTACCCTTAAAAGGGAGATAAAGACCTCGGTTTTAGTGGCGAACGGGGATACGGTCATTTTAGGAGGGCTGGTGCGGGAAGCGGAACTGGTATTGAGGCAAAGGGTCCCCGGCCTGTCATACATCCCTCTTCTTGGCGGGCTTTTTACAAAAACGTCAAGACAGCACCAGAAAATTGATTTCATGATGTTCCTTACGCCTTACATCGTGGAATCACCCGAACAGATACAGCCGATAACCAGAAACATAGTGATTTCCGGGGACATGGGATTATCCGAAGCTGAACGTGAGGTACAAAGGCGGCTTGAAGATATCTTCCGGCAATCGCAGAACAAAAGATAGCTGATAACGCAGGAGGATTTTCCCGTGCCTAAAGTCGAGTTGAACAGCATAGTCAAAAATGTTGCCGATATGCTGCCCGAAGCGATGAGCCTTGACGTTCTTAGGAGCGCGAAGATCATGCCGGTCAGCATAGAAAATGACGTGCTCACTGTGGCGGCGGCTTCGTTTGACGCGTACTCAAAAGCTCAGCTGCTTGGCGCGGCGATGGGTTTGCCCGTTGAAACGGAAATATATCCGGAAAATGAAATATTGGACGCGCTTCACGCCCTTTATGACATGCGCAGCGGCGTAGCGGACGAAGCCGCGAGAAACATGGAAGGGATAGACGACATTGACGACCTGTCGCGTGAGGACGTTTTAAGCGATTCTATCGATGTCCCGGTCATAAAGTTAGTAAACGGCCTTTTCGTTGACGCGATAAAACAGAGGGCGACGGATATCCATATGGAGCCGTATGAAAATGAGGTACTCATACGTTTCAGGATTGACGGAGTTTTGCAGGACAGAATGCGGCTGCCCAGAACGCATCAGGCCCCTCTGACAAGCCGTATAAAAGTTATGGCAAAGATGGATATAGCGGAACATTTTACCCCTCAGGACGGACGCATCGGCATAACTGCGGGGGGAAGGCACGTAGATATACGGGTAGGCCTCGTTCCCACCCAGCACGGGGAACGGATAGCGATGCGAATATTGGACAAAGGGCACGGCCTTCTGACGCTCGGGGATTTGGGCATGGAGGAGCGGGAGCGCGGCGTCATGGAATCGCTTATAGCAAACCCGCATGGAATGATACTTTTTACCGGCCCGACCGGTTCGGGAAAAACGACCAGCCTTTATGCCATATTACAGGCTCTCGCAAAGCCAACAATAAATGTGATAACAGTAGAGGACCCGATAGAGTATGACCTTCCTGGCGTAGCTCAAATCCAGGTAAACGAAAAAGCGGGGGTCACCTTTGCGGGGGCGCTCCGTTCCATTCTGCGCCAGGACCCGGACATAGTAATGATAGGAGAAATGCGGGATTACGATACCGCCCACATCGGAGTGCAAGCTTCTCTGACCGGGCACCTTGTGCTTTCAACCCTCCATACCAATGACTCGATAAGCGCCATAATAAGGCTTGTGGACATGGGAATAGAGCCATACCTTGCCGCAAGCTGCATGATAGGGACCATAGCGCAGCGCCTCGCAAGGCGGCTCTGCCCTCATTGCAGGAAAGAGGACGCCGCTCCGCAGATGATGGCGAAACAGGGGATAAAGAAAGTATATAGGCCCGCCGGCTGTAATAAATGCAATGATACCGGATATTACGGAAGACTTGGGCTTTACGAGCAGTTCGTAATAACCGAGGGGATACGCGAAGCAATAGCGGCGGGAGAACCGGTTTCCAAGTTGAGAGAAAGCGCACGGTTAAACGGGTTCCGGACACTGTGGGAGATAGGGCTTCAGGCCGTAGGCGCCGGAAAAACTTCCCCCGAAGAGTTGATGAGAGTCACTGGGGAAGATTGATTAGTGTAATCGTCCTGAAAAGGATGCCACGGTCTATAACGGCGTCAGCGAGGCTGCTGAAAAAGTCCTAAAACAACATCTCTGTATACAATATATAGTGTTTTGGCCAGTCAAATTATCAGCCGGCTCGACGTGATTTTCCCCCTCCGGCGGAGGGTAAAACCGCCAGAATTTATGCATTATCCTTTCATGACCTCCGCACAACGTGGGCACAGTTCGTTATTATCATTAAAATATCTCCAACAGCGCGGACATTTGCGCATGGTGTCCGCCGCTTTTATCACTTTGACAACGTATTCCGTGTCCTTATCGGTTATTCCGTCGTTCAAGCCGTCGTCCCATGAGAATTTTGAAACTATGCATATCTCCTCAAGTTCCTGCTCCGTGAAAGCATTTATAATTTCATCAAGCTCCGCGTTATTTTTGAGTTTTTTGACCTGTACGCATGCCTCAAGGGACTGCCCTATCAGCCCTGCGGCGCGGGACTGTTCCAGCGCGCGGCTGACCGCTCCCCTTAACTTCATGACTTTATCCCAAAGGGAGTCAAGTTCCTTGTTTACGGTTTTTTCGTCCGTTTCCGGCCAGTCGGACATAAATACCGTTTCAGGAAGGGAGCCGTCTATTTTTCTCATCTCCTGCCAGACTTCCTCGCTGGTGAAACTCAGTATCGGAGCAAGTATCCTCGTTACCGCGGATAGAATTATCCACATAGCGCTTTGCGCGCTCCGGCGCGGCAAAGAGTCGTTTTTTTCGGCGTAAAGCCTGTCTTTGCTCACGTCAAGGTAAAACGCGCTGAGCTCGTTCACGCAGAATTGATGGATGCCGTTTACCGCGAGGTGAAATTCCGCGCTTTCAAACGCCGCTGCCACCTTGCGCGTTACATGATTCAACTGAGAGAGTATCCATTTATCCATCCGCTGCATTTCAGAGTACGGGACCATATCCCTGCGCGGGTCAAACCCTTTCAGGTTCCCTAAAAGGAAACGTTCAGTATTCCTTATCCTGCGGTAAGTTTCCGAATGCGATTTCATTATGTCCTTGGAACAGCGGACGTCGTTCCTGTAATCCGTTGAAGCTACCCAAAGCCTCAGCACATCGGCCCCAAATTCGTCTATGATTTCCTGCGGGCCTATGACATTTCCGACGGATTTTGACATCTTGCGCCCTTCTCCGTCCATGGTGAAGCCATGCGTCAGGACTTCCTTGTACGGCGCTCTTCCCCTCACCGCGACGGAGACTAAAAGAGAGGACTGGAACCACCCGCGGTGCTGGTCAGCCCCTTCAAGGTAGAGAGTACACGGCCATTCAAGCTCAGGCCATTCTTTTGACTCCAGTACTGAAAGATGGGAGCAGCCCGAATCGAACCATACGTCAATTATATTGCTGTCCTTGCGGATATTGTTTGAACCACATTTATCACAGGCGGCAAGGGCGCCGAACAATTCCTGCGGCGTATGCTTCCACCATATGGAACACCCATCGGGGGAATTTCTGACCTTATCGGCGAAGACCTTCACAAGTTCCCCGGTGAGTTTGAACGCTCCGCAGTCATCGCACGCCAGAGCCGGAATCGGGACCCCCCATATACGCTGCCTGCTTATGCACCAGTCCGACCTGTCGCGCACCATGTTATAAATTCTGTCATGCCCCCACGCGGGTATAAATTTTATTTCATTGTCTATACATTCAAGCGCCCGCGCCTTAAAGTCGGACACGGAGATAAACCATTGTTCGGTGGCTCGGAAAATTACGGGTTTTTTGCATCTCCAGCAGTGGGGATAGGAGTGAGTCATCTTCAATGCCTTCAGAAGGCGTCCGCGTTCCTCTATCAGCGACAGCGCTTTTTTGCCTCCGTTTTCAAGGTCAAGCCCGCCGACATACGGCGTTTCTTTAATGAAAAACCCGCTCCCGTTCACGGGATTGTAAATCTCTATCCCATAGCGTATTCCGGTCTCATAGTCATCGACTCCGTGCCCGGGCGCTGTATGGACAAGGCCTGTTCCGGAGTCAAGCAATACATAGTCCGCGAAAAGGAATGGTATTTTGCGTTCATCTATATACGGATGAATGGCGTATTCCCCTTCAAGCTCCGATCCTTTGCAAACCTTCAAGGCTTCCCCGAAATTGAGCTTCGTTGCCTGTTCTATCGGAGCTTTAAGCTCCGTTGCTATTAAGTAAACTTTATCCTCAATCTCATAAAAACCATAGGAATAATCCTGATGTAGGACTACCGCCATACTTGCGGGCAGCGTCCACGGGGTCGTCGTCCATATGACTACATGAACGTTTTTACCCATTTTTTCCGACAATCCCGGCATCGGATAAGCCACGTAAACCGAGGGCGAAGTTTCGTCCCAATATTCAATTTCTCCGGCGGCAAGGGCCGTCTGGCAGTCAACGCACCAATGAACGGGCTTGAGTCCTCTGCTTACGTATCCCTTTTCGACCATCGTCGCAAAAGCTTCAAGCTCGGTCGCCTCAAAGTCCGGCTTCAACGTTATATATGGGTTGTCCCATTCTCCGAATACGCCGAGCCGCTTAAATTCATCCCGCTGTATATCGAGGAATTTATAGGCGTACTCGGTGCATTTTTCGCGCAATTCAACGGGGTCCAGCTTATTTTTATCCTGTCCCTCCCCCTTGAGGAAGTTGAGTTCAATCGGAAGTCCGTGAGTATCCCAGCCGGGCACGTAAGGGGCATACCAGCCTGTCATTGATTTATATTTAGGGAAAAAATCCTTGAGTATTTTATTGAAAGCCGTTCCGATGTGAAGGTGTCCGTTAGCATAGGGAGGCCCGTCGTGCAGGATAAATTTTTTGTCCTTTCCGGCGTCTTTGCGCAAATTGATCATTTTATGGTATGCGTCAATTTCCTGCCAGAAATTCAAAAATTCCGGCTCGCGTTTTGACAGGTTTGCGCGCATGGGGAAATCGGTTTCGGGTAAATTCAAAGTTGCCTTATAATCTTGAACGTTCATGTAAAACCTCCGAATTATTTATGGTCATTCCATCACACACATAACTTTATAATTCTAACACTAATCCTGTAAAAATAATCAGAAAATTTTACTGCACAATACGGACACTTCATAAAAATTTTTGGATTATAATTTAGTCAGTTACATGGAGGGGTGATTGAAATTGAATTTTTTTGAAACCATATCGAATGAGCTGAACATACGTTCCGGACAGGTTGAGGCCGTCCTCAAACTTTTTGACGAGGGGAGCACCGTCCCTTTTATAGCAAGATACCGAAAAGAGGCGACGGGAGAGCTTGATGAGGTCGCGATAACTTCGATCCGCGACAGGCATATAAAGCTGGTTGAGCTTGAAAAACGCAGGGAGGCGATCATCGTTTCGCTTGCCGAACGCGAACTGCTGACGGATGACTTGCGGGATAAGATAGAAAAAGCCGGAAATATGACGACGCTTGAGGATATTTACCTTCCTTTCCGTCCCAAACGCAAGACCCGCGCTTCTGTCGCCGAAGAAAAGGGGCTTGCCCCGTTTGCGGATGAAATTATGGGCCAGGCAATGGAAATGGATGTCTCAAAATCCGCCCTGAAATATTTGTCCGACAAAGTCGCGGACGTAGATGAGGCGATACAGGGAGCGTGCGACATAATAGCCGAACGTGTCAGCGAGGATATGGACGTCCGCTCTCAGGTGAGGCGGGTATTTGCAAGGAACGGAGTCTTGCGCAGCTCTCGCGCTAAAATCAAGGATGATGACCATGAAAAAATTGCGGCGGCTGAAAAGTTCCGTGACTGGTTCGAGTGGTCCGAACCAGTTTCAAAAGCTCCGTCCCATAGGGTATTGGCGCTTTTCAGAGGGGAGAGGGAAGGCTGCCTGTCAATAGACGTCGCCCCTCCCGACGACGAACCGCTTGTGATAATGAAAAGAAAATTTATAAACGGATTTGGCGAATCGTCAAGGCTTGTGGGCAAAGCTATTGAGGACGGGCACAAGAGATTGCTAAAACCTTCGATGGAAACGGAGCTTCGTAATGCTCTTAAGAAAAAAGCTGACGCCGAGGCGATAAGGATCTTTGCGCAAAATGTGAGGGAAGTGCTGATGTCGCCTCCGATGGGCGCAAAGCGTGTAATAGCCGTTGACCCGGGGCTTCGCACGGGATGTAAGCTCGTCTGTCTCGGAAATGGAGGTGAACTGCTGCACCATGAAGTCATACAGCCGCACCAGTCCGCAGGCGCGCGGACGGCGGCGGCAAAGAGGATGCTTGAGCTTGCTGATAAATTCAAGCCGGAAGCCATAGCCGTTGGGAACGGAACCGCAGGCAGGGAAACGGAGCAGTTTATAAGGGAGCTGAACCTGCCCGGCTCAATTTACATTGTTTCCGTGAACGAGAGCGGCGCTTCAGTTTACTCCGCCTCAGAAGCGGCTCGTCGGGAATTTCCCGACGAGGATGTTACTGTCCGGGGCGCGGTCTCTATAGGACGCAGGTTGATGGACCCTCTTGCGGAGCTTATAAAAATTGACCCAAAGTCAATAGGCGTCGGCCAATATCAGCACGACGTCGACCAAAAGGATTTGAAGAGTTCGCTTGATGACGTTGTGGGACAATGCGTGAACGCGGTTGGAGTTGAGGTGAACACGGCATCGCCGGAGTTGCTCTCGTATGTTTCAGGGCTCAACTCAAGGGTGGCTTTGTCAATAATAAAGACCCGGGAGGAATTGGGTGGATTTCAATCGCGCGCCCAGTTGAAAAAAGTGCCGCATTTGGGGGCAAAAACTTTCGAGCAGGCAGCTGGATTTTTGCGGATACGCGGCGGAGATAACCCGCTCGACGCAAGCGCCGTTCATCCCGAACGCTACAAGCTGGTGGAAAAAATGGCGGGCGATATTAAATGCAGCGTTGGCGAACTTATGAATGACGAGGTGCTCCGTTCCAAAATAGAAATCTCAAAATTTGTCTCCGATGATGTTGGGATGCCCACGTTGAAAGATATAATGAACGAGCTTGCGAAGCCCGGGCGTGACCCGCGCGCGGTTTTTGAAGCCGCGGCTTTTGATGATTCGGTCAGGGACATTACTGACCTGAAAGTTGGGGCTGTTTTGCGTGGAATAGTCACGAACGTCACCGCTTTTGGAGCTTTTGTTGATCTGGGGGTCCATCAAGACGGGCTTGTACATGTCAGCAAAATTTCCGATAAATATATATCCGACCCCCACAGCGTAATTCACGTGGGGCAGCAGGTAAAAGTCGCGGTCACAAACGTGGACATAAAAAGGCGCAGGATTTCGCTCTCTATGAAATCAGCGGATTTGAATACGTCACCCGCTGATGGTAGTTGATTTTGGTCGAATGCAAAAGTAACTGCAACTTTTAAAGGGTAAATGCAACCTCGAAGAGATGGGTTGCATTCAACAGCGCAAACATAAAAGTCAAATTGGTTTTCTTGCCTATTGCAAAAGTAAATGCAAAATTAAGGGGGTAAATGCAATCGGGTAGAAGAGGATGCGTTTAACAGTGTAAATATAGAAATTAGAATGTGTTTTGTATGATTTTGACAGTCGCGTTTATATACTTTGCGGCTGTTTTATTTGTTATTTATTTGCTTTATTTTCTGACATTTAAGAATTTGGGGGGCACAACAAAATTAAGCATTGCGATTTACCAGTTTTTTCGCAAACCTTATCGCAACCCCGCATCCTAACTCATTTTTTCACCTTATAGTATATCATTTTCCCGGAGTTCATCCAAGTTGCCCAAAAGGACTTGCAACAGAAAGTGTTTGGAAGCTTTTGCCTTATGCTTTTCGTCTCTTTTTCGAGGCGGAAATGAGAGCCATGGAAGGTTATTTCTCCATCTGTCGAGCCCAAAGTATGCCTTACATAACTTAATGCAGTCAAACTTTACTCCACTCTTTGCAAGACTTATTGCCCTCTTTCTTCGCCTGTTGGCGAAGCGAGGATAATAACAATCGTCGCCCGACGAGGGGGTTGCTGTTACTTTTTCAATCGGGGAATAAAATAGGGAAACTCAAATCAAAAAATTGATATCAAAAAATTGATATATTGACTCATAGTGCTTTCACCTGTATAATCTTTTCTTGTTGTCACGAGCCGTTAGCTCAGCTGGTAGAGCACCGGACTTTTAATCCGGGTGTCGAGGGTTCAAATCCCTCACGGCTCACCATAAGCAAGCAATTAGTATGATATTATTAATGCTTACCTTTAGCGGTCCTATCGTCCAGTGGCCTAGGACACAGCCCTTTCAAGGCTGCGACGCGGGTTCGAATCCCGCTAGGATCGCCATTTTTATAACTATTGCCGACGTAGCTCAGTCGGTAGAGCGGCGCACTCGTAATGCGCAGGTCTCCGGTTCAAATCCGGACGTCGGCTCCAGATATAACAAGGGTTTAGAGAATTTCTCTAAGCCCTTTTATATTTTCGTTATTCCATATTTATTCCAGTGAAAGAAATCTATTGCACCATAAAGGTTTGCTATGATAACTTCTTGATATTTCAATCTACACTCTTGCTATCACAAGCATTTAACTTTATAGAAATTTTCTCTTTTCGTCCTTTTTCGTTACTGTTCATTTTTATAAACGATTGCAATAACTGAATATTGTTGGCTTGACATAAGGCAGACAAATATGTATTATGGAGAACGTAGGCGGGTGGCAAAATCAAAAAAATGATACAAGCTCTCTGCGGAAAATAAAGAAAGAAGGTGGTCATATGGGTGGTTATATAGGTGGTTTTAGTTTTAAAAATTTTGATAACGCTCGTAAGCGATGGATAACCTACGCGTTATGCAAAATGGCTGTTGGTTCGATTAGCCTAGGCGGAGTGGTCTGCTTATTCGCCATCCCGCTGGGTGTGTTGTTTGGCACGGCAGGATTAATGACAGGCGTGATGGCTGGTGGTGTTCACCTGATGCCAACACAACTAAAGTTCGGTTTTACACGGCGTTTGACAAATATGCCCCAAATTTTGAAAATTACGGGGCTGGTATTAAAGCAAGGGATCGCGCGTGCCCGAACCAATGCCCGCGCCCGGCGCAGTATATCGCGTTCGGCGGTTGCATTTAGCGGAGGAGGTGGCGACGACGGCGACGGCAGTAGCGACAGTAGTGACCCAGACTCATTTTGCCTTTCATTTATATTCATTTCATTATGCTATAAATACATAAATATATTATCGTCATCGTTAAACCCTTGGAATATCTCCTGTTACTTCTTCCGCCTTGTTATATGGGAGCTGGAGGTGGCGATATGACAATAAGAAAACACTTCATTGAAAACCCTCCCGTAATCAAAGCAAACGAAAATCCAATGCTGTTAAACGAAAATGAAGTTGCTGACCTGACAGGGGTTAGCGTTAGTTATCTGCGTAAAGCACGATGTGAAGGCGTGTTAAAACATAAGACGCCACCACCTCCATTTATTAAGCTGGGCGACCGGGTTTACTATCGACGTGATCTGATAATAGCGTGGGTTGCCGGGCTTCCCATGCAATCAAGCATATAGGTGATCGCCATGCAACAATACAAACTCGACACCCAAAAACTCAATGATAATCTCCCAGAAGAGATAAAAACGTTGCGCCGCTTTATTTTGTGGCGATATGAAGACGTTAATGGACGAAATTCTAAGATCCCATATATGGCAACAGGACGAAAAGCCCGAACTAATGATCCGCGCACCTGGGCATATTATGAAGAAACTATACGCAAATTTATGGAAAATCCAGATTATTTCAGCGGCATTGGCATTGTCTTAGGCGATGGGCTTGTTGGCATTGATCTTGACCATGTTGTTGAGGTTGAAGGCAAACTCACCTCTGAAGCTGAACAGATTATCGCCGCACTACCTGGGTATGTTGAGCGAAGCCCTTCTATGACTGGAATTCATATACTAATTAAAGGCAGCCTCCCACCTCCTAACGAAAGAGAGGGGCTAAAATTTGGAAATATTGAATTTTATGATGCTACGAGCCCACGCTATTTAACATTGACCGGCGATGTCTTGTATGGACGTAATTCTTATAATGAAGATGACGCGAGCGAGGCTATAATCAGCGTTTATTGGAATACACAAAAGGCTTTCATTGAAAAAAAAGAACAACTACGCGCAGAAAAAGAAAAGACAAAAAAGCAAGCAAAAGACGAGAAAAAGACGACCAAGGAAGCGGCGCGGCGTGTATCACAATTCAATTACGACGACAATGATGCATTACTTTCGCGTATTCGTAACTCTCGGCAGAGTGCTAAATTCACGCAATTGTTTGACGTCGGTGACTGGACTGGGTTTAAATCAAAAAGCGAGGGAGTCGCGTCACTGTTAAGCATATTGGCATGGTGGTGCAACAGAGACAAAACACGTATAGAACGGCTTTTCAGGCAGAGCGCTCTGTTTGACCCCGAAAAAATGGAACGACCACAAGGGGGAGCTCGACTCATAGATGCCGAAATCCACAATGCTTGTAGTTTTGTCAATGGAGGATACGATCCTTCTGCAAAAACGCCGCCACCCATTGTTAACTATATAAAATTCGACGACCTTGATGATTATGGGAGGCCCAAGGCAACGCTAGACAATCTAAGCGCTGTAATGGCACACCACGGCATCGAAATATTTTATGACGAAATAAAAAAAACATTCCCTCTTGTTTTTAGCGATGGACGCTCTTTTAGTCTTGATAATGAGGCTGAAGCAGGGTTGGGAGAGCTATTGTCCTTAATTGAAAAAGAGGGTATGCCCGTCCGCCATATGGAGCAATATTTATGTGCACTTGCCGACGCGAACAGGAGAAACCCTGTGAAGGAGTGGATAACTTCACGTCAGTGGGATAAGGTGGATCGTATACAACCCCTATGCGACACAATACAGACTAACCTTGATTTCCCTTGCGATTTAAAAGAAACATTCATAAAGAAGTGGCTTCTATCCGCTCTAGTTGCGGCTTGCCACGACCCATTCATTAAAAAATTCAGTACTCGCGGCGTGTTAGTCCTTCAAGGGGAACAAAGCATAGGTAAAACGAAATGGTTGTTGCGACTCGCTCCAAGCGAATGGGTGCATGATATAGGTTCGTTCGACCCCAGCGTCAAAGATCATCTCATGTTAGCGCTAAATTACTGGATTTGCGAGCTTGGTGAACTCGAAAGTACGTTAGGGCGAGACATGGGGCGGCTAAAAGCTTATTTAACCAAGCAGGAGGACGTTTTCCGTCTCCCGTTCGCTCGACGATTATCCAAGTACGCGCGCCGGACGGTTTTCGCAGCGAGCGTGAATAAACCGCAATTTTTAATCGATAAAACCGGTAATGATCGTTTTTGGATCATCCCTATCGAAGAAATTGATTATCAGCATCAAATTGACACGCAGCAAGTCTTTGCGCAGTTGCATGAAGATTGGCAAAACGGCGCTGAATGGTGGCTAACTGTTGACGAAACCAAGCACATGAGAAAGCTCAATTCGCTTTTTTTAGAGCGTGACGAGATCCATGACCTCCTTGCAACTAAAATCAATTGGAATAATTATGAACAAGACATAGAGCTTGGCCGTGTCACCAAAATGACAGCGACACAAATACTTGTCGATCGTTGTGGCCTTAATGCCTCTTCTATTTCGAAACGACAGGCGAATTTATGCAGCGATTACCTCAGAGAGATAACGGGGCTTGAGGCTAAAACAGAGCGAGTCGGTCAGAGCACTGCCAGACTTTGGCTTGTACCACAAGAATAGGATGGCAATCACAAGACATTGATTTTTGCAGGGGTTAGTAAACAGGATATATTAAGTTACTACAAGGCTTTATCATGCGATGTTTACCAATTATTTTCGTAGAAATTACAAGAAGGAAACAAAAAACTATAAAAGTAATGTGAAATTAAAAAATCCGTTAAGGGATTACCTAAAACTAAACTTGTTTATTATTTGCTTATACAAAACCGATAGAGTTGGTAAACGAAATTTATGTAACATAGTCTGCTGCTGTGTTTATGCTGTTACTAACCCCAACACCATAAATCGAATAAAGATGAGGAGGAGTAAAAATGAACGACATTTTATTGAAGGATGTAACAGTCGGAGCCATAGGGATCGGGGCGTCGAATGCAAGACAGTATCGAAAACACAAAGAGGTTGACCCGGATGGGTTTCGCGTTGTTGCGAACTACATGCGCGAAAAATATGGGCTTACCGAAAAGACAGAAATTGATTTCGCTCTTGGGTGTGTCATTGGTATGTCTTTAATGAACGCAAATCAATCGCTACGGCAGAGGACACAAAATGGCAAGACCTACGCTCAATGACACAGAAAAAAAAGGCGAACGCCTGACCGTGCGCTTCTGCTCCGATGAAATGAAGGAACTCACTAATCAAGCAGAGATTTCCGCCCTGAGCGTATCAGAGTTGGTTCGACGGAGGGTACTGGGAAAACGTGTCGCTGCCGCAACAGACTTAAAGATGCTATCGGAACTGAGGCGAATTGGCGGCTTAATAAAGCATATTTTCAATGAGAGCAACGGCTTGCATCAGAAAAAGACTTTTGCAATCTTGAACGAACTTCATGCGGCAATCATACGCATTGGGCAACAGCAGCAACGTAAGGAGGAGTGACTTATGGTAATCGCGAAAATCATTCCACGCAAATATGGGACCGGGAGTTTTAAGGACTCAGTTAATTACAATCTGGGACTCTCCAGAAAGGACACAGACAAGGTGGAATATGTGAACACTCTTAATATCTTCGCGCCGGAAGTTGCTATAGCGGAGATGGAGGCGCTCGCGTCAGAAAATACACGATCAGCCGATCCTGTTTTTAACTGCATCCTCTCATGGCGTGAGAACGAGATACCTACAAGAGAGCAAGCGGACGAAGCCGTTGAGATTGTACTTAAAGAACTGGGACTTGAGGGATGCCTGACACATTACGCCTTGCATAGAAATACAGAGAATCTGCATTTGCATGTTTGCATAAACCGCATTGATCCGGAAACATATAAAGCCCGCGATCCTGCTCATGGCTGGACAAAAAGGGCGCTTGAAAAAGCGGCTCGGAAGATTGAGTTGACTCAAGAGTGGGAAATTGAGCGGAGCGGACGTTATGTTGTGACGCCTGAAGGTGAAATTTTAGAAAAGCCAAAAGATAACAGCAAAGAAGCAAGGCTCTCTCAAACAGCCCGCGATATCGAAGCTCACACGGGAGAAAAAAGCGCGGAAAGAATCGGACAGGAAACAGCCGCGCCGATTATCCGGAACGCGAACACCTGGGAGGAGCTTCACCAAAACTTGGCGGAACACGGTATCACGTTTGAACAAAAAGGCAGCGGGGCAATCCTGCATATTGGAGATACACCCATCAAAGCTTCGCAGGCTGGACGAGAAATAAGCCTTTCTAAGCTCGAAAAGCGTTTGGGAGAGTACAAAGAACGAAACATCTCCGTTGTAGTTAACTCCAAGAAGCCGGAGGCAATGGAGCTTGTGAAAACAACTCCGAAAGTTAAACGCTCATGGGAAGAATATCAAAAAGCAAAAACTGAATATTTCGCGGAGAAAAAGAAAGTCGTTTCCGAGTTGAGAAAACAACAGGAAAACGAGCGAAAATTTATGTTTAAAAATCAACGCGAGGAACGCTCATCACTTTTTTCTGTGTCATGGAAGGGTAAAGGCGCGGAGCTCAACCAGCGCCGCAGTGTTATTGCCGCGAAACAGCAGAATGAAAAACTTAACCTTCGTGATCGGCATCAAGAAGAACGCGAAAATTTGAGTAAACACTTCCAAAATCAGTTTCCGGGGTTTAAGAAATGGCTTTCTTTAGATAACGATACGGAAGTTTCAGTTCTATACCGCTACCCCGATCAGCTTGTTCTTTATGCTGCGGAAGGCAAAAGAAATTTTGCGCCTAAGAAAAGTTTTGACCTCCGAGATTACTCCCCAGCTTCCAAAGGTTACGACAGGGTTATGTACTGCAAAAATGGCCAAAACATCGCTGACTTCATTGACTATGGAAAAAAGATCGTGGTATCCGCCAAGTTTGATGAAACCGCTGTCCTCGCGGCACTTCAACTGGCCAGCCAGAAATGGGGCGGTGTACAAATCAGTGGCTCAGAAGACTACAAGCGGCTTTGTGTTCGTTTGGCGGCGGAACACAGCTTCAAAATAGTCAACCCGGAATTGAGAAAAGAGATTGATGTTATGCGCGAAAACACAGGGCTCTCTGACAAACATAAAAAGAAAGACATAGGCTGGAGCCGATGAATTTTTGTCTTTGGTTTCCCCGCTCTCCGCGCAGGAGCAAGCAGTCCCATGAGAGAAGCAACGCGCCGATTGTGGGATTCTGGAATTAGATACAAAACACTCAAAGAGTTTTTGTCGGCTAATTCCCTGCTTGTCCAGCTTCTAACACAGTATTTGGGGCGGGAATCAGGCCATTGAGGGTCATAAAAAGGTCGAATGAGGTCGTAAAAAGACAAATAACGGGACTACAGAATATAAAAAGACCCAAAAAAGGCATAAAAGAGGTTATGGCGTCTATAAAGGGTTTCAAAGGGGTCGGAAATAGGTCATTTCAGAAAAGAAGGTGAAAAAATGAGTTTTTGGGAGGAGATAAGGACAACAGAAACACCCGGCAAACGCGGAGGAGAATCTTTCTACGCTCAGGCGATCTATTCCCATTTTGACGAAATAAAAAAACTGAAAACTGAAGGATTTACACTGGCGACAATATGTAAATTCCTGGGAAAAAAAGGAGTATTGCCAATGAATTCCGATCCTAACAGCTTTCGGAGGGCATTTCGCAGGGAAATCGTCCGTCGGCAACGGACATCATTAAAGGAAATAAACGTAAATGACACAACGAAAAAAAATATAAAGACTGGAGAGAACATCCAAAAACACGAAATATCAAGAACAAACGGAAAACAGGAGTCGGAGGTTTCTTTTATTCCGGTAAAGAAAAAAAGCGGTAAATCTGGGCTTCAAGTAAACCCGGACAACACTTTTAAGATCACTCCGGTAGATCCCGATGATTTGCCGGATATCAACTAATAAATTAAAGAAAGAAGGTATGACAAATGCAAGACACAATTTATTATATTGGCGGCTCCAAGGGCGGTGTAGGTAAGAGCATTATCACGACGGTGCTGGTTCAGTTTCTCATTGATCGTTACGGTGAACATAAGGCAATCCATCTTGTCGAAACTGACGAAACCAATCCGGCGCGTAGGCAGGATATACGATGGTAAGATTCCGGTTACACCTCTTGTCCTTGATGAGAGAGAGACCGGCTGGATAACCTTATTTGAGCTTTTGGAAAAAAGCGAAAACACCCTATTTATTGTGAATAGTGCAGCGAGGAGCAGCAGAGGAATTGAAGTAAACGGAGAAAATTTCTCGTTAGCGTTGCAGGATCAATCTGTCCCATACGAATTGGTTACGTTTTGGCCTATAAATCGCCAGTTGGATTGCGTCAATTTGCTAATGGATTATCTGAGGGTCATCCACTGTGGGCCTGTTTTCACTATTCGCAATACTTACTGGGGTGAACCCAAAGATTTTCTGATCTACAACACTATGGTGAACAAGGCGAAAAACAAGGAATTGGCACAGTCCCGAATAAGCGACGTACTTGACTTTCCCTCATTAAATGACCTGATAACGCTCCAGTTCTATTCTTACGGGAAAACGATTCCGGAAGTAGCCGGTATGCTGAATGTTTTCATGCGTCAAATATTCCTCTCCTGGAAGAACAAAGCATATGAAATGTTCGAGAGTACGGGGCTTTTCAGCGATAGTCCCAAGAATAAAACGTAAACTGAGGTGAGCGCAAATGACAAATTTTGAGAATACTTTACGAACAGTGTCGCTGGCAATATTGAAACGCGAGCTGACGGAGAACGAAAGGATTGAATTTTTGGAGTTAGCAGGGGCTATCGGCATGAGCAGCGTTGAAGATTATCTTTACATGCTTATGATTTTCAAACGAAACGAGGACAGGATAAGCGCGCAAATGGTTTCATTCAAAAAAGAAATGAAGACGCGATTTGATGAAATGGGGGTTCTTGAAAAGAAGATCGACGACACTCTTAAAAAATCAATTGAAGACATGCTCGGAAAAGGTGCGGAGAAGATAGGATATGCCATGGGAAGAAATATCGTGGACTCGGCCCAAAAGGTACTTAACACGAACGGAGAGTTTCATTTTCTGAGAGGACAGGTCATGAGCGTCTGTATCATGGCACTCATAGCAAACGTGGCTTATTGGCTTGGCATGGTAAAAGCGTTTGAATTTGACGGCGAAATGGGTCTTTTAGATTTCATATTCTCTTTACCAGCAGGCGGCATTACAATCATATGCGGTCTTATTTACACGGCGGCATGGTACTTAGACAATGATTGGCAAATAAGCCACCGCCTGACTTATAGAATAAAATTCATATTGCAGATAATCATTCTTACAGCACTTTTTCTGCGTGTGGTTTTTTAGTGCGCAACGGGCGGTTCTCGATGATGAACCGCCTTTATAAAGGACGTAAAAAACGGTAAAAAACGGAAAAACGCAAATCATCGAAAAACTTTCAGTTTATACACAGACTTGCACAACTTAATGATATAATTTTTCGAAGTTAGACTTTGAAGTTGCTTCCGTGCCGAAAAAACGCCATTCAAAAGATACGCTTTTTGATTGAAAGGCAGCTTAGGAAGTCAAATGTCAAGAGGAGGTTTTTAATATGATATGCCCTAAATGTGGTAGTACCAACACCGATAAAGAAAACAATATTTGGCATTGTTACAATTGCGGAAAAGAATGGTGATTTAACACTCTGCGGCGATTTGAAGGATAATATTCTTATACAGTTGTTTAATGGTTTATGTTTAATAGCTGATTGCTTCATGTAATTTAATAATTTCATGCAATGAAGCAAGGTATTTCGATTCCAAATGTTCAAGGATGCCAGTCGTGGTGTTGCTAAAAAACAGGAGCGGCGGCGTGGGGAAATCGCAAGTACCGCAGTCTTGTGAAGTTTCATAACTATTTTGCAAATAGGGGAAACAGGGCAGGTGTAACTCATTCTAACGCCTGGTAGGAATTTTATTGTGTATTGGGAGCACGGGGGTGATGGGTGATGCCCGCACTCCCAATCTTTCCATTCTCACGCTTCATTGATTTTTCGCCGCCTTCGGCGGCAGATTAAAAAACAAAAGATAAAAGACGATTAAAAGATTTTCAGATTACAGATTCAGCCACAAAGCGGGGCGAATACCACCGCCGCCATAGACGACATTGACGCGATTGATGTAGATACTGCCGTCAGAGTCGACACTGGCGGCATAAAAGCTATTGATACCGGGCGACCGCAGCCACCACCACGAAGCACCTCCATTACCGTCTTGAGCGATTCGAGCGGAATTGTATTTATCGTTTATATAGGCGCTGTTCGAGGGTCTGTTCCTCAGTTGTCCGCTGTCGCCGAAGTATTTTACTACCTCTTCAATACTTAATAAAAATATCCTATCGTTTGTAACGTTGCCGCCATTTGTGCCATACCACGGGTTATTATTGTTCGGTATCCTTGTTTCCGCTATTCGCGCTTTTTCTTCCGTGCTGAAGCTGTTATAAAACTCCCCGTTCAGATATTGGCGCAATGTGCAGGTTTCCCATGTTACGGCTGCCCAGCTACTATGATACAGCCTCTTTTCTATTACCCTCTCGCTCAATATTAACGCCTTGCCGTCTTGTATATCCAGCACTCGCCAAGAATATTTGCTAAACGGGATTATATCACCCACATTAATTGTTGATGAGCCTGTATGCGGTGACGGTAACCCTACTATATTGGAAGTGGGAGACAGAAATATTCTTGTTCCTTTATACGTAAGCAAGCTCACAAACCCCACTAAGAGCAATATCAACAGTGTGAACAAAGCACGCTGAGGTATCGAAATTCGGGGTTGCGTATCTGTCTCTTTGGACGTAATCTTTTCAGGCAGTATTAACGGTATCGGTATTATGGGCTTGTTCAATCTTTCATTTTCATCCTTGAGCCTTTGTATTTCGTCTTCGTGTGATTTAACGAGCCCTTTATGTTTTGAATTCTGATTTTTAAATTCCTGAAGTTCCGCCCGGAGCTTACGGGTTTCGTCATCTTTTGATTCAACGAGCTCTTCCAATTTTGAAATACGAAATTTGGTTTCCCACGCGGTGCGGCGTGGCAAAACCTCCGCATTGAACCAGTTTTTGGCGTGAGATTCGCTCAAAAACAGGCGCGGCGGCGTAGGGAATCCGCAATTGCCGCAGTCCTGTGAAGTTTTGTATTTTTTTTTGCAAACAGGACAAGTGTAACCCATTCTCATGCCTCCTTGATTTTTATCGCGAGGAGCGCGGGCGTCTCGCCCGCAATTATTTTCGTAATTTATCTTGTGCGGGCGGGATGTCCGCGTTTCCAACCTCTCCATTCTCACGCTTCATTGATTTTTCGCCGCCTTCGGCGGCGGATTAAAAAACAAAAGATAAAAGACGATTAAAAGATTTTCAGATTACAGATTTAGCCACAAAGCGGGGCGAAGACCACCGCTGTTAGCGTGGACAACGCCACCGATGCTGAATCTGCCGTCAGGGCCGACATAGGCGGCACTAACGCTATAGCCACCGGGCGACCGCAGCCGCCACCACGAAGCCGTTCCATCAGCATCCACAGCTTTTCGTGCGGAATTATATTCGTCGTTTATATAGTAGCCCTTCCCATCTTTTAATACATCGTTATTATTTTCCTCATACCAACCCTTGCGATTTTTTAAGTCACCGCTGTCGCCGAAGTATTTTACTACCTCTTCAATGCTCAATAAAAATATCTTATCGTTTGTAGCGTTGCCCCCGCTTGTACCATACCACGAGTTATTATTGTTAGGTATCGGCATTTCCGCTATTCGCGCCTTTTCTTCCGTGCTGAAGCTATTGTAAAACTCCCCGTTCAAATACCGGCGCAATTCGCAGGTTTCCCATGTTGCGTTTTCATTTCCACTATCATACGGCCTCTTTTCTATTATCCTCTCGCTCAGTATCAATGCCTTATTATTTTGCACATCCAACACTCGCCAAGAATAGGGGCCGAACTCTCTTTTATCACCTACTTTTACGCCATCCCAAGGATCGGAGCCTTTACCGCTTATCTTGATTGCAGCTTTATCTGATGGTATTGATGGTACTGTAAGCTTGTCAAATCGCTGTTTCAAATTTTCAATTTCAGCCCGGAGTTTCTGTATTTCGCCATCGTGTGATTTAGTGAGCGCTTTAAGTTTTGAATCCTGATTTTTTAATTTCTGAATTTCGTCACCGTGTGATTTAACGAGCGCTTTAAGTTTTGAATCCTGATTTTTTAATTCCTGAAGTTCTGCATCGTGAGATTTAACGAGCGTTTCCAGCTTGGAAATTCTATCGGTGGTTTCCCATGCGGTGCGGCGCGGCAAAACTTCCACATTGAACCAGTTCTTAGCGTGGGATTCGCTCAAAAACAGGCGCGGCGGCGTAGGGAATCCGCAATTGCCGCAGTCCTGCGAAGTTTTGTATTTTATTTTGCAAACAGGACAGGTGTAACTCATTCTCATGCCTCCTTGATTTTTATTGCGGAGCGGCTGGTTTCTCATTCATCAACGTATCAAGTTCTTCACGAGGCATACGCGTACATTCCAGAATGTCGCTCGCAGAGAAGCCTTTGCTCAACATATTCCTGACAATCTCAGCGCGTTCTTCCATGCGGCCTTCCATAAGACCTTCTTCTTTTCCTTTAGCTGTATAGACCCTCTCGAATATGGACACATACATTTCTCTTTCCTCCTCTTTCATCTCTAACGACTCTATATGAGTCACCATCTCTTTGACGTAAACTTCATTTTTCAGGTTAATCAAATACTCCACCGCAAGCAGTATAAGTCGTTTATCGTCCTTATCCCAGCCGCGTTCCGCCCACATATTTGAGATCAAACGCAAATACCGGAATTTTTCTCCTTCATCATTTCCGCTCAAGTAAGCGCACTTCGCCGCGTAAAGCACAAGCCCGATCCGGCTGTACTCTGTCAGGAGTACTTCGTCTTCCAAGTTCATTACGTTCACATTGATATAGTCATAAGCAACCCTTACACCAAATCTTTCCCAGTTGTAAGAAGTCTTTTCATTACGCGGCCTTGGCGCCGTGGCAACCGCAATGCCAATCGGCTCTTCTCCGCGCGTGAGATAGATCATTTGCTTGTACTTGTACATGCGGGTTGGCATGTCGCCGCCTCCCTCGCCTTGTAATTCAAGGTGACAAAGAATCAGCTCTTTAGCTCCATCTTTGAGTTTAATCCTCACCAACAAGTCCGTCCGATTTGCTCCTTCTTTAAGGTCAAATGTCACTTTTTGCAGCTCTTTATCAAGAAACTCAGGCGCTGTTGTTTTATCCGCTGCCTCATACAAAACAGGCAGAAAAATTTGCAGCGCCTCCCAGAAATAACGCTGTAACATTGTTTTGAAAAGATTATCATAATCAAGGCGTTCCGGCAGCGCGGATATTTCGTTTTTCTTACTCATTATACAAACCCAATTTCGATAGCTCCAACACGATCATCTCCTTTACAGATATTTTATCTCAACAATATGTAAAATTTGCCGCATCATCTTGCTTTCAAAAAAAATCGCCGCCCTCCGGCGGCGGATTAAAGTAATCCAAACTTTAGACGGCAAACGTTTGATGAATCCTATTACCAAGACTCAACGTGCAATTTTTGAAGCCTTTAATCTTAAGGAGAATAATCTAAGAGCTTACGCCAGCATTACTTAGCTAAGTATCTTGTATGTGCTCAAAATGGACGGGAATTTAGGTTGTATTAACTATCGCCTGTTTGAGTTTATTTTCAGCGAAATTTAATTTCTCTGCAAGTTCTTTGGCGTCTCCGCAATATTTCAGTACAGAAGCGGAAAGATCCTTA
>Ga0099364_10001090_pt1 | contig 45548 bp, 49 predicted proteins | sample TergutTh196P3_FD_73070 | JGI IMG/M metagenome (GOLD analysis project Ga0099364, IMG submission 73070) | Microcerotermes parvus P3 segment gut microbial communities from Pointe-Noire, Republic of the Congo - Th196 P3 | ecosystem: Host-associated > Arthropoda: Insects > Digestive system > Gut ...
ATTATCTGCCACCTGGGCAACGGTGCTTCGGTAAATGCCGTTAAAAACGGCTGCTCCTTTGATACATCCATGGGCATTACGCCCCTGGAGGGCCTTGTGATGGGGACCCGCTCAGGAGACATTGATCCGGCGCTGCCCTTTTACATTATGCGAAGAACCGGTATGAGCGCCGCCGATGCCGAGAGCGCCCTGAACAAAAAGTCCGGGCTTTTGGGGCTTACCGGAAAACATACTGACAGGCGCGACATTCAGGCTGCGGCAGTTGCAGGAGACGAGCAGGCGTTACGCTCACAAATGATAGAAGCTCATCGTGTAAAAAAATACATTGGCGCATATCAGGCAGTTCTGGGAAAAGTCGATGCACTTGTTCTTACAGCTGGAGTCGGCGAGTTTGCATGGTTTATGCGGGAAAAATATCTTGACGGTCTTGACGGGATCGGGTTTTCATTTGATCCGCGCAAAAATCAAATATCTCATACGCGCAATGCGGAGACTTTGATTAGCAAAGCAGATTCAAAAATTCCTATCTTTGTTATCCCTACTGATGAAGAACTTGTTATGACAGAAGACGCATACGCTCTTATGAAGGGCACTTATGATACCCACACTCATTTTACCTATTCCTTCCAGAGCAAAGACTATGTAAACAAGGGGCGGGCAGAAGGGCTGATTCACGATTTAGAAAAAAATCCTGAACTGGCGGAGATAATTGCAAAACCCTGGTGATACAGAACCGTAAAAGATACAAAGGGGGAATTTATTTTTAGACGAAGGGTATTTTCTTCTGTACTCTTTCTCGTTGATAAATTAGGGAATAAAGTTCATGTCTTCAAAAAAAAACATTGAAATACTAACTATCGGCAACCCTGTTGTGGATGTATTTGCAGAAATTGATTACGCTCTGGCTTTAAAGTACGGAATAAGAGAAAGCGTTCAACATATAGACCGCAGGAAGGCGGAATTATTGAAAGCAGAGCCGGCTTTGGACTTTGAAAAAGTCGCCAAGTGTGCAGGAGGCGGTGCTGCAAATGTGGCAAAGATTGCTTCAATGCTGGACATGAAAGCTGCATTCTGCGGTTGTATCGGAAAGACAGAAAATGGTAATCCCGACGAGCTGGGATTGTTATTTGAAAAAGAACTCAAAGATGCAGGTGTTTCATTAATTCTTTCAAAAGCTGACGAAAAGACGGGTATTTGTTTTATCTATAACTTAAATGGTGAAACCTGCATTACAGCAAGTCCCGGAGCTGCACTGGAGTTTAATGAAACCCATATTGATGATGAATTAATGGACGGTACGGATATTGTGGTTGTAGACGGTTTTATTCTCGACCGCCGCCCTTTAGTTCAGCATATATTACTGACAGCCAGCCGCAAGGGAATTCCTGTCGCTCTTGACGCCGCTTCGATTTTTCAGGTAAAACGCAAAGCAGAAGAAATTTTAACCTATTGCCGGAGTTTTCCTCTGATTGTTTTTATGAATGCAGACGAAGCGATTGCGTTTTTTAACACGATCAGAAAAGGCAAAGAAGAGGAAATAAATCTATCAGAAAAAGAGAAAGAAGCATTTATCCTGCGTGATGTTTGTCCTATGTTAAGGATAATTACAGACGGTGAATTATTCCCGATTATAGTTGTAAAATTGGGAGGCAGGGGCGCGGTAGTTGTAGCAGGCGGAAATATTTATCATGTAGAGACATTCACAATTATCCCAAGAAACACCGTAGGAGCGGGAGATGCTTTTTGCGCCGCCTTCCTTGCCGCCTGGATCCGGGGTAAATCCCTGACCGAATGCGCCTCGCTTGGCAATAAAGTGGCAAGGGAAATTCTCGAAGTATACGGGACTCAAGTAAAAAGCGGCAAACTAAAATCTTTTGCAAAAATCCTGCAAAAATAGGGTTTTTTGGCAGAAATTCTACATAAAAAAATAAAACTGTAATGAAGAATAATTGCTGACTTTTTGAACGGACTCATAGACAAATAAATAAAAATATTATATACTTCTTGATGTGGGCGGGGAATTATTTTTGTGAGGTAAAATATGGCAGAAGTTTTATCAATAGTTCTGGGCGGCGGTAAAGGCACCCGGTTATTCCCTTTGACCCAGCATAGGTCAAAGCCGGCAGTTCCCTTTGGAGGAAAATTCCGTCTTGTAGATATACCAATTTCCAATTGTATTAATGCGAATTTCAGGCAAATTTACATAGTTACTCAATTTAATACCGCCTCTCTGCATCTGCATATTGGTCAGACTTATGTTTTTGATTCCTTTACAAAAGGCTATGTTGAGCTTCTTGCAGCGGAGCAGACTTTTGAGCATACCGGCTGGTATGAAGGCACGGCGGATGCGATCCGTAAAAATCTGGTTCATTTTAGAACGCGAAAACCTTCGTACTATATTATTCTTTCCGGCGACCAGCTTTACAGAATGGATTTGCAGGATTTTTTGAAGAAGCATATTGATTCAGGCGCTTCTATTTCGATTGCCTGTACGGGCGTTACTCGTGAAAGTGCAAGCGGACTGGGAATTCTGAAAGCCGATAAAAATAATCAAATTACGGAATTCATGGAAAAGCCTGGACCGTTGAAAGACATTTCAGACTTTAGAGCTCCCCATGAACTTTTAACAGAGAAAAATAAAGATGACTGCTATCTAGGTTCGATGGGAATCTACATTTTCAACGCTAAAGCAATTGAAGAATGTCTTGCGAACAATCAGTCAGATTTTGGGAAAGAGATAATACCTTCTGCGATCTCGAGGCTTAAAGTGAACGCATACCTTTTTGACGGCTATTGGGAAGACATAGGAACCATCAGAAATTTCTATGAGACAAACCTTGAGTTAACGGCGTTGCGCCCCCGTTTTGATTTTTACGATGAAACAAAACCGATTTATACCCACATGCGAAACCTTCCGCCGTCAAAAATGAATTTCTCCAGCATGAACCAGTCAATCGCGGCTGAGGGATGTATCATCACAAATGCGAGTATAACCAATTCAATTGTCGGTATCCGTACTATAATCGAAACCGGTTCAAGTCTTAATGGTGTTGTCTGTATGGGCGCAGACTATTACGAGAATGAAACTCAAAAAGCGCAAAATGCAGAGGCAAGAGTCCCAAATGTCGGAATTGGTCGCGGTTCAATCATCAAGGGTGCAATCATCGACAAGAATGTATGTATCGGCGAAGACTGCCGGATTGGAGTTGACGACATAAAACGTATAGACGGTAATTATGGGCATTATTATATTGTGGACGAAATAATCGTTATACCAAAAAACACAATATTATATCCCGGAACGGTTATATAGAGCAGGAGTTAATTTTTCCTTCTGGCAGTGCAGAGGACTAAAGATTATGAGATATTTAAAATTATCTCCGGCTGTTATTTCTATATTCGTAATGGCGCTCTTGATTTTACTGTTGGTTTATTTCTTGTTATCAGGTACCGGTATTAATGATCGTGTTTTGAGCTCCGGTCAAAATGAGCTGCAAGTCCCGGCGATCGAGCCGCCGGATCCTCCAGCCGTTATTCTATCATCCGCCCTTTTAAACTCAAGCCTGCCCACAGATATTTTCACCGGAGTGCAGTGGCATATAAATAATAATTCCGGTTTTATTACGGAAGTTTTTAATATCCTTCAGGAAGATCAATATTTATGGGCATTAGTCGACAAGCGCCATTCAATGAGTCCTGATTATGAACCCCATGACCTTGTACCTCTTGAAAGCGGCTCTTATGAAACAGCAAAAACTACCATGATGCTAAGAAAGCCGGCGGCAGACTCTTTAGAAGAGATGGCTGCTGCGGCAAAGACAGAAGGTCTTATATTACTTGTATCTTCCGCTTATCGGGCGTATTTATATCAGGCATTTGTTTACAAAGACAATGTGATTCGCCTGGGGCAGGAAGCCGCAGATATGCTGTCTGCCCGCCCCGGCACAAGCCAGCATCAGTTAGGGCTTGCCATTGATTTTGGCTCTATTGATGACGATTTTGCCGAAACCGATGAAGGCATCTGGCTTGTCAAAAACGCATCCCGTTTCGGCTGGTCTCTTTCTTATCCATACGGATACGAAGATTATACGGGCTATCAGTGGGAAAGCTGGCATTACCGCTATGTGGGAAAGCAATTAGCTTCGTTTATTAACACTTATTTTAACGGAATCCAGCAATTCGCATTAAGATTTTTCTTTGAGTACTTGCAGGAAACCACGAATTAATTTCTAAGAAATTAATTTCTAAGCATCTCATTGATATTCTCGAACGGCACATACACGCTGCCCCGGTATATTACAGGCTCCATACGGAAAAGATTAGTTTTGCCACCGCTGTAGAAAACAAGTTCTCCGATATTAAGGCTTGTATCTGCAAAATCTATTGAACCATCGGGATGTAAGGCGTAATATACATCCAGTGTTTTTGCAAGTCGGCGCAGATCTGCATAATCAATACCGAATAGTTTGTAACATTCAATGTTTTTTTCTTCGTTTTGATAAACAAAGGGTTTCATTTCTACCGGCGAAAGATACTCAGGGCTTCTAAAATAAGAATAGACCGGTCTTGCTCCGCTTTGCCTTCCAAATTCGCTATTGTTATACGACAGTACGCCGTTTACAAAAACATAATGAATCCCCTTCGAGAAAACTCTGACATTTTCATTTGTCGCCATATCTATGATCGTATCATAATCGAACAATGTGATATCCGCATCCGCGCCGATTTCTATGCGCCCTTTTTTCTTCATATCAGGAGAAGCGCCTTCCATGCGTTTTGCGGGCAGATATGTGATTTTTGCAATTGCTTCCATCAGCGAAATGACACCCAATTCGCGGCTGTATCTGCCGACAAGACGGGAAAAACATCCGGCTCCGCGCGGATGGCCGGGCAAATGTGACCATGCCATATCATCCGAGGCAACCATCACGTAAGGTTTTTGCAGGGCGTACTGCACTTCATGTTCGGGAATGGAATTATTAGCGATTACAAGGTAGTTGTCTCTGCGTCCTTGAGGAAATGTTTCCGCCGTCATACGTATCGTTGAATTGGGGATTTGCAAATCATTATATGTTAACCCAAAACGTTCCTGCCAGCCGGGATCAAAACGATGAGAACCCAGCCATGATGCCCAGCAATCGTAAGGATAAATATCAGCGGTCAGGTCAATCCCGTCCGTTCTGACAGACTCAATTAATGCAAAAGCCTCTTCGGCGCAGTTGGTACTCCCTGTGCTTGTAATGTGCAAAATATGAACAGATACGCCGGTTTCTTTTGCATAATCAATTACCTCTTCTATTGCCTTTATGCTTGTGTTTGGCGGCACTGTTGTCGAATAACGCAGATGGTAAAATGTTGTAAAGCCGTATCCGGCTGCCAGATTTGAAAGCGCTAAAATCTCCGCCGCTTGTACGCCGGGCGCATATTCAGGACTCAAAGAAATACCAAGCGCTCCGTTTCTAAGATTTGTTTCTACTATAGAACAAAGCCTGTCTATATCTTCCTGGCTGGTCATAACACGGGTAAGACCATAATTAAGTTCGGGAAGCATACGGACAGAAGTAATTAAATTTGATGTCCCGTAATTTATTAGAGGTTTATATTCATTAAAATAAGCATACCAGCTTCCGGCATTTTCCGTACCGCCATGCATTAAAAGATTTGTCGTAACCCCGTCAGATATTTTATACATTACACCGAAGTGATGAGGATGGTATGTATCAATATCAATAAAACCGGGAGAAGCAACAAGCCCCTGAGCATCTATCGTCTGCCTGCCGTTTATGGGGCGTTTTGTAATAGCCGCAATCTGCCCGTTCAAAATACCGATATTGATGCCGTCTATATCGCTTTCGGTTTCAGGATTTAAAAGCCTTGCATTTAAAATAACCGTATCATAAACGGTTGCAGCGGGCGAAAGTGACCGTGAGACAAAAGGCGCTGCATACCCGGCGGTATAATTTTGAGGAGGGTCGCGATCAGAAAAAACCGATAAAAAAGATGCAGGCTCCGGCGGTTCTCTGGTTTCGGCAGAAGCGCTTTGCGTAAAACCCTGCTCCGAAGAATGTGGCGCATCTTGCGACAGCATTTCTCTTTTTTTGCCAAACAAACCGCAGCCGGCTGATAAAGCTAATATAATTACGAATAAACAAATGAACTTGTTCGGAAACCTGCAATTCCTCACAGCTATAATAAACCGTTTCACAAAAACCTCCTAAAAAGCAGCAGTTTTACTTGCTTTACCAGTTTTATGGTACTCAATTTATTAATATAGTGCAAGCAGAAGTATCTACAACAGACCCTCTGATAGCACAGAGCAATGAATTTTTGATGCCAAGTATGCCAGTAAACACGGATACGCCACAATCCTAGTATGCGGCGTGGGAGCGAGCCCATAGGGCGACCGACCTAGCCCTGCGTAACCCTAGCCGCCTACTGGCGGCGTACGCTAACCGTTTGTTAGGCGAAGTATTTTTGCTTTTTTTGTTCATCATTTTTTCTTTTTATTTTCTTTAATTATTTTTTTTGCCCAATCCAAACAATTTTTTGCGATTTTTATTGCTTCCTTATATTCTTCCTTTGTAATATCATCATAATTTCCAGGGTATCTTGTTTGAACTGCAAAGTTTGTTAATTTCATTGATTCTTTAATAGAGTCATCTATTTCTGTAAATTTTTCAAGAGCATTTATTAATATTCCAATATTATGAGTATATTCAGGCTCTACCCCATAATAAATTAACAGTCCTTTAAATGCTTTTTCAACAGATTGTTGTGCTTGATAACATAAATCCTCAAAATATATATCCCTAAATAATTTTGATTTTGACAATTTATAACTACTTTCAGCACGTTCGAGCCATGATTCATACCTTTCCATATATTAATTTACCTTCTTTAGCAATTGTTTTATATACAAAACCAATTTCATTTTTTAATTTATTATATTTATCATAATCTATTGAAATTAAATCTATTGGAATATTTATTTTATTTTCATAAAAAGCCCTATAAAGAATATTATTTATTTCCCGTTCTTTTTTTAAGCCTTTTTTTATTATTAATAAGTCAATATCACTCTTATCCGTATTATCACCCCTTGCATAAGAGCCAAAAAGCACAATTTGATCTGGCGAAACAAGAGATACTATCAAGGGAATTATTTTATCAATTGCAGGTATATTTATTTCCATATATTATATAGTAAAATACAATTTAAAGTCTGTCAATACCAAAATTTACCTTATTTTTGCTAAATTTTGACAATTTTTATTTTTTTCAGCAATTTTCAATAATAATGTCGCTTAATGTTCCAGTTGTATATAATGTTTTTTTACAGACCGAATAAGCATAACCGACACGCAGCCGCCGCTTGTCGGATGCGCAAGCGTTAATCTTTATATTATAATATTTTTATATATGTTATTTTTTCCTTCATTATTATTTTGATCATTAATATCAATGTTAATTATTTTTCCAATATTTTCTGCAAATGTTAGTAATTCATCATTATATGCCGATGAACGGTATATTCTATAAGCATTACATTTATAGTCGATTATATCAACATTATACATATATTCTTTGACAAAATATTTGAATTTGTATGTTGCATATTTACTAGAATTATTATTTATAGATATTTCTTTAATATTATTGATTTTTATTTTTCTAATTTTAAAATATGGAAACAATCCATATTTAAATATAATTTCTTTATCTAATATATATATTATTTTCATTTCATTAAATGATTTTATACAAAAAAATAAAAACATAAGTGTAAACCCTAATAAAATATACCAGTCTGATTTATAATTCTTTATATCAAAAATTATTAATGCAATGAACATAAATATCATAAAATGAAACATTAATTGTATTATATAGAAGAAAATAATTTTCAACATTTTATAATTTTTAATAATATAACCATTTTTATATTTTATAATTACATTTGAATATGTACCCATAATATACTCCCAAATACTATATATCCAAAGTTAGTAAAAATATTGAAATTTGTCAATATTAATTTGTATAAATTCTATTTGTATTTAGATTTTCATCATAATTCAATATATTATTTGGATTTATAGTAACGCTTTTATATTGTATTCTAATTTTTATCCCATTTCCATAAGGTTCAGATAATAAACCACCATTACCAATTATTTGCCCCATTATAATACTATCACCAATATTTACTATTATATTTATTAAATTCCCATATTCAATTATAAAATCATTATATTTTATTTTTATATAATTATTCATTTCATTATCATATCCAATTTCTACTACTTCACCATCTGTAATAGAATAAACTGAGCAATTATAATTTGAATTAATAAATATATAATCACAAAAATCAATCTCATTATTAAATGGATTATTATAAAATCCAAAAATATTAAAAACACTATATTCATCATCCATTATAAAAATAGTGTCGGCTAACAATTCACCTGCTTCCATATATAATTCATCCATATTATTCTGAGAAAATGATAAATACCCATTAATTAAAAATATTACTAAAATTATTTTTATTTTCATTATTATACCCAATACATCAAACATATAAAACCTAAAATTAATACTATTAAGTTTCCAAAAAACACAAAGCGATAAACACTCATTTTATCATCAGAATTTTCTATAATATTGTCAATAAATTCGTCCTCTTTTTGTTTAATATATTCATAATTAATAAATTTCAACCATGCAAATCCATTACTTCCATACGGCAGCCATAATTTTTCTGCAATTCGCGGATAATATTGCATAATATAATTTATATCATTATGTTTTTTAATTAAAACCATTATAATCTCAAATATGCTAAAAGGTAATAATGTAAAAATAATATTTATAAACGGAGGTAATACAAACATTATACCATCATCATTAATTTCTAATGCATATTTTGCGAATATATTAATAAGTAATAAATGTAAAATTCCAAATATTACAGTCCAAGCCTTCAATTTTGAAATTATGCTATCTAGCAATATCCCATAACTTGTATCATAATAATGGATTTGATCATTAATTATTTTTTGAATCACATTATTTTTCGCCATCTATATTCCAACTTCCAATTTTCATAAATATACTATAGCTTAACGAGATCGTTTTATCAATATATCTTTTTTGACAATCCCATATTTGCCAATTGACAGCCCGACAAAAAACTGGTATTCTAAGTACTATGTTAGACATTAAAAACATTGTAAAAAACCTCCATCCTCTGGAGATTCATGTCCTTCTTCATTACAAGAAAGGCGATGAACTCACTATAGAGAAGGTAGAAAAAGAACTGGATTATAAGCCCGGAAACGGGAATCAGGCGCTTTCTTGGCTTGCGGGCAAGGAACTGGTCAGTGAGCTTAGGCGGGAGACGGCAGTCTTTTATGAGATGACGGGTCTTGGGCAGGAGTGGAATGACAAGGGCAGCCCGGAAGAGCGAATACTGGAGTTTATACGGCAAAGAGCAATAGAATTGCAGGAGCACCCTAAGCTGACGGAAATTGCCGAAGCTCTCAAAATGGAAAACAAAGACATTGGCAGTGCTTTTGGAAATCTTACCAAGAGCGGCGTTTTGTCAATGAACGATGATAAAAAAGTTGTACTTACTCTACCAATTGATAAATTTGAAGATCCTGCGGTAAACCCAATGTCCGCAAAAATCAAAGTTTTAAGAAGTCTTTTTGGCAAATATATAGAAGTTGGCGGAGGCCTTCTTCCTGAATCGATACTTGATGAAGCGGAAAAGGAACATATATCGACTATCTCTAAAAAGCGAGGAGCAGGCACTGCCGCTTTCCGTCAAGTAGAACGAGAAACAGTAATTTACGGACTTACTTCTTTGGCGGAGAAAGTTGCTGCAGCTTTGCGCACGGCAGGAATCACAGGAGACGAAGTTGGCTCTTTAACTCCCTCAATGTTGGAAGACGGCAGTTGGAAGGAAAAAAAGTTCAGGGCGTACAATGTAAAAACGCCGCCTGTTCGCCTAACACCCGGGCGGAGCAACCCTTACGCAAAGTTTTTGGAAAATGTAAAAGATAAATTAGTCTCTCTTGGCTTTGAAGAGTTCGACGGCCCGTTAGTGGAAACAGAATTTTGGAACTCCGATGCTCTCTTTATGCCGCAATTTCACTCGGCGCGCGACATTCACGATGTTTACAGCATTGCAGATCCAACTGTCAAAGACGGGCAAACTGATAAAATAGCGCAAGCCAAATCTGTTGACGAACCTTGGCTTTCCAATATTGCAGGTGCGCATGAGAATGGCGGCAAGACAGGCAGCCGAGGCTGGAACTACGGCTTTGACCGTGATTTTACAAAACGGCTTATTCTTCGCTCTCAGGGAACTGTGCTTTCTGCAAAACAGCTTCCCACCGCAAAAGTGCCGGGTAAATATTTTGGCATTGCCCGTTGTTTCCGCTATGACAAAGTTGACGCTTCCCACCTACCGGATTTTTATCAGACAGAGGGGATTGTGTTAGGTGAAAATGTCAATATGCGTACCCTTTTGGGAATGCTGGAAATGTTTGCCCGTGAAGTTGCAGGCGCAAAAGAAGTAAAATATGTGCCGGGATATTTTCCGTTTACAGAACCGTCGGTAGAAGTGCATATCAAGCATCCTGTGTTGGGTTGGTTTGAGCTTGGCGGCTCAGGCATTTTCCGCCCGGAAGTTACAGAAAGCCTTGGCGTAAGCGTACCTGTTGCCGCTTGGGGTTTAGGAATTGACCGAATGGCCATGATGACTCTGGGTATTAATGACATTCGTGATTTATTCAGCCATGATATAGAAAATGTCCGATTAAGAAGAGCAAAAGTGAGTTAAGAAAAATGGATATTGAAAGATACGGATATGATTTTATTCCTTCCGAATATCTGCCGTCAGGGGCTGACGAATACTGGATGCGCGATGCGCAAAATATAGAAATATTTGGCAACAGAAACCTGCGCCGTGTTAAAGAAAGTGAAATTGAAACCCTAGAAAATAACAGAAACTATTGTTCAAACTGGAAAAATTTTTTTGTCTGCGATCCTTTTGATCCTTCACTTGTAAAAGACTGCAATTTTTATGGACTTATCAGAATTGGGTCATTGCAAAATGTGATTTTAAAACATAACGATTTTTGCGTACCTGCGGGTATTCGTTCAAGTACGATAATTTCCTGCGACATTGGAAATGATTCTGCTATTCAAAACTGTGCGTACATTTCCCATTACATAATTGGAGACAACTGCATTCTTTCAGAAATTAACGAAATGCAGACCACTAACCACTCAAAGTTTGGAAACGGCGTTATAAAAGACGGCGAAGACGAAAGCGTGCGCGTATGGATCGATGTGCAAAATGAAGCAGGCGGCAGATCGATTTTACCGTTTCAGGACATGATAGCCGCCGATGCCTACCTGTGGGCGAACTACCGTGACGATACCGCACTGACGGAAAAACTAACGGAGATTACTCAAAAACAATACGGAAGTTTGCGTGGAGCTTATGGAACTATTGGATCGGGTGCGGTAATTAAAAGCTGCAAAATTATTAAAGATACGGCGGTGGGAGACAGTGCGTACATTAAAGGCGTAAACAAAATAAAAAATGTTACTATTTTTTCTTCTGCTCAAGAGCCAACGCAGATAGGCGAAGGCGTAGAAATGGTGAACGGCATTGTGGGATATGGGTGCAACGCTTTTTACGGCTGTAAAGCCGTGCGATTTGTTATGGGCAGGAACACCAATTTAAAATACGGAGCGCGGCTTATTCACTCGGTGTTAGGTGACAACTCTACCGTGTCATGCTGTGAGCTGCTTAACAATTTGATTTTTCCCGTTCATGAACAGCACCACAACAATTCGTTTTTAATAGCAAGCCTTGTTAAGGGAATGAGCAACATGGCGGCGGCAGCTACAATTGGCAGTAACCACAACAGCCGTGCCAATGACGGCGAGATTAAGGCTAACCGAGGTTTTTGGCCCGGGCTTGCAGTAAGCCTAAAACATTCAAGCGTGTTTGCTTCTTTTGTGATTATTGCAAAAGGCGAGTACCCTGCGGAGTTGAATATTCCGTTGCCGTTTTCTCTTGTTAATAATAATGTTTTTAAAAATCGATTAGAAGTTTTGCCTGCTTATTATTGGCTGCACAATATGTATGCGCTGGAACGCAATTCATGGAAAACCAAAAACCGCGACAAGCGCAAGGTTAAAGTTCAGAATATAGAAATTGATTATCTTGCGCCTGATACAGCGGAAGAAATAATATGGGCTATATCATTTTTGCAGGAACGATTAGAAGAATGTAACGCTAATGGCCACATGAAAAAAGACCCTGAAACCGGAGTTATACGGCACATTCACTGCCGCCATTTTGAACACAGCAGAAGGGAGCAGGTAATTGTTAAGCCATTGGAAGCCATAGAAGCGTATCGGCAAATGCTGCACTACTACGCCGTAAAAAAAATTGCCGCTTTTTTTGACAGCCGCCCCGATTTGGACTACAAAGGCTTATGCAATTTGTTACAGGAAAACGACGACAGCAATGGCTGTCGAATTACAGACTGGGTTAACATTGGCGGACAAGTTGTTCCCGCTTTCCGTGTGGATCAACTGCGGCAAGAAATAGGTGAAGGTAAATACAAAAACTGGAACGAGATCCACAAAGTTTATGACTCTTGGGAGCAAACCTATCAATTAGACAAATGCCGTCATGCGTGGGCAGTGTTAAAATATCTTGGCATCGAATTTAAAAATGATCTAATAGCCGTTTTAGATACTCGCCGCTGGATGGACCATAAAATTTTTGAAAGCAGAGAAAAAGATTACAAAAACCATTTCAAACAAGCCACTTTCCGCAACAAAGAAGAAATGGAGCAAGTGCTGGGTAAACCTGAAGAAAACCCCTTCATCCGCCTAATCCACCGTGAAACAGAAGAATTTGCAAAGCTGGTAGAACGGGTACAAAAAAGAGTTAACTGATAATCAACCCAGTCCTGATTTCCTTCTGTTGTAAACATCATAGAAAACCGCTAATAAAAGAATAAGTGCTTTTACAACATATTGTAAATTAATGCTTAAGTTCATTAGAGACATTCCGTTATTGATTGCCGCCATTACAAAACCGCCGACTATTACGCCAATGACAGTTCCTATGCCGCCGCCGGCAGAAACACCGCCGATGTAACAGGCCGCAATGGTGTCCAATTCAAAAAGATTGCCGGCGGATGCTTCTGCAGAATTCATATAACCGGTGTAAATAACCGAGGCAACGCCTACAAGAGCACCCATAATGGAAAACACTAAAAATGTTACAAAATCGGAATTAATGCCTGAAAGAGTAGCGGAACGCGGGTTGCCGCCAACAGCGTAAATGTATCGGCCAAAAATTGTATTCTTTGTAATAAAATGAAAGATAAAAACAATAATTCCCAAAATTAAAACAACAACGGGAAGACCGCGTTCGCGGGCAAATCTTTCTGCAATACCAAGAGCAAGAACGCTTATTAAAGCCAATTTGGTAATAAACATAGACATAGGAACTACTTCAAATTCATTCTTTATGTTTTTTTTGCGGCTTTTAAATTCGGCAATAAAAAACAGAACCAGCAAGGCAATAGCAAAAATAATAGCCATTGGATAATATGGACCTATTTTAAATAAATGCGTACTATCAATACCATTAATTCCTTTAAGAAGCAAACCCTCCCTGCAGCTGCTGCAGAAAAGAACATGAATAAATTCGTCTAATGTTCCTTTATTAAGAAAAGAATAAGCGAAGTCTGCAGGGCGTACAGGCTTAAGACTTGTAACCATGTAGGTAAGACCACGGAAAAGCATCATTCCTGCAAGGGTAACAATAAATGCAGGCAATTTAGCATAAGCTACCCATGCTCCCTGAAAAGCTCCAATAGCGGCTCCCATCAAAATAGAAGCCAGTATTGTTAAAATTAACGCGAATGGCTGTAAAGCAGGAACACCAAGACAAAGGTTATAAAACATCGCACTTAAAGCGCCGACAAAAGCGCAGACAGAACCAACTGAAAGATCAATACCGCGGACAATAATAACCATTACCATACCCACAGCCAATATTAATATATGGCTGTTCTGAAAAAATAAATTTGTAAAATTACGGGGGCTCCAGTTATTTCCGCTTGTAAAAGGTGCAAAGAAAATCATAATTAAAAACAACAAGATAAACATCGAGTAATTTCTAATATTGTTTTTTACTATAGTTTTCACATCAGAAGTATGAATAGCTTTATCGCTCATTTTTATTCTCCTTTTCCAACAAGTGCTAAGTGCATTATTTTTTCCTGGGTTGCTTCATTTTTATTAAGCTCCCCTTTTATTTTACCTTCGTTCATAACATAAATTCTATCCGCCATTCCCAGCGCTTCGGGAAGCTCCGAGCTTACCATTATAATGCTCTTTCCCGAAGCTATCATTTCATTCATTATGCCGTAAATTTCCGTTTTTGCACCAATGTCGATACCTCTTGTCGGTTCGTCAACAATTAAAATGTCGGGATCAGCCATTAATGATTTGCTTACTACTACTTTTTGCTGATTACCGCCGGACAGGTTTCGTACAAACTGGTTAATTGACGGCGTTCTAATTTTTAGGTTTTTGCAATAACCTTCTACTTCTCTTATTTCTTTTTGATTATCTATAACCCCATATTTGGAAATCTTTTTTAGGCTGGAATGGGTTATATTTGTTTTAATATCTTGAATTAAAACCAGCCCTAGATTTTTTCGGTCTTCGGAAATATAGCCAAGCCCCGAAATTATTGCTTCATGCGGGGTATTAAAAACCTGTTTTTTTCCGTTAATTGAAAGCTCCCCTTCACTTTTGGAGCCATAAGATTTCCCAAAAAGGCTCATCATTAGTTCTGTCCGTCCTGCGCCCATTGGTCCGCAGAAAGCAAGAATTTCGCCTTTTCGCAGATGGAAAGAAACATTATCCACCACTTTAATATCGTGATAATCCGGATGATACACAGTCCAATTTTTTACTTCCATTACAGTTTCGCCGGGCGAGGCTTTTCTTTCCGGGAAACGATGGGTAAGATCGCGTCCAACCATATCTTTAATTATCATTTCTTCTGTAAGATTAGATTCTTTTACATCATAAGTACTGATCGATTTACCGTCTCGCAGAACAGTAACCGTATCGGCAACTTTTAAAACTTCGTTTAATTTATGGGAAATCATAATAAGGGTTATACCCTGTTTTTTAAACTCCAGCATAAGGTTTAGAAGTTTTTCACTTTCATCATCATTAAGGGAAGAAGTAGGCTCATCCAAAATGATAAGTTCTGTTTTTTTGGAAAGAGCGCGGGCAATTTCTACAAGCTGCTGCTTTCCTACGCCAAGTTTGCTTACAATTGTTTCCGGCGGCTCATTAAGCCCCACTGTATTAAGATATTTTTTAGATTCAATTATATATTTATTCCAATTAATAATTCCAAATTTGGTTTCCATGTGGCCTAAAAAAATATTTTCGTATATTGATAAATACGGACTTAACGCCAATTCCTGATGAATAATGGCAAGCCCTTCTTTTTCACTGTCTTTTACGGTGTTGTAATTTGTTACGCGTCCTTTGTATTTAACATTGCCTTCATAACTGTCTTTTGGATAAACACCGGAGATACAGCTCATTAATGTTGATTTACCGGCTCCGTTTTCTCCGCACAATGAATGGATTTCACCTTTTTTAATCTTTACGCTGACATTTTCAAGAGCTCGAACACCGGGAAATTCTTTAGTTAAATTATCTATTTCTAAAATGTATTCACTCATATTTCAGCTCTTGGCGGTATATACCGCTGTTATTAATAAAAGCCAAAGTTTTGGGTTATTCAAAAATAACCCAAAACTCCAAGTTTTAGCAAACTACCTTAATTGGGCAGCTTCACTGGCTTCATAGAACCCGGCATCAACAGGAACATTAAGATTATCTCTAGTAACCAAAATAGGATCCAAAAGATAGGTTGTTACATAACCTGTTCCGGTATAACCAATCTGCCTTAAATCACCTTCTGCAATAATTGCGCCGGGAACATTCGGGGTTTCACCCTTAAGAATTGCATCGGCAAGAACGATTGCGGCTTCGGCTAATTTAGCTGTGTCTTTAAAGACGGTGCTGTACTGTTCGCCATTCTTGATAGAAAGAGCGGAAGCAAATTCAGCATCCTGACCTGATGTTACAGGGAGGCTGTCTCTGTATTTTGCGTCAGCACGGCAGGCTTCAAGAAGAGCACGGGCTAATGTATCGTTGGGGGCCAAAATGGCATCCAAAGTAACATTACGGGCATCGTTGGTTAAAAGGTTTTCCATGCGGGTTTTCGCAATAGCAGGATTCCATCCTTCAGTTGCGATCTGCTGGAAAGCAGTTTCTGAATAGTGCCTTGGCGCAGGACCAATAACTCTAAGAACTCCTCTGTCAATGTAAGGCAGAAGGACATCCATTGCTCCCTGAAAGAAGAAGTTCGCATTCGCGTCTGTGGGAGACCCGGCAAACAAGGTAATGTACTTAGGAGCGGCAGTGGTGGCGGCATTAAGATTTAATCCGTCAACAATGCTCTGACCTTGAAGCGTTCCAACCTTGTAGTTGTTAAAAGTAATGAAGTAACCATAATCATTGGTTCCCTGAATGATACGGTCATATGCGATTACCTCAACACCGTCACGATTTGCATCTGCAACTACAGAAGCAACACCTTCATTAATGTTGCCAATTATCAGTAATCTTGCTCTGCGAGTCAGAAAGTTCTGAATCTGCTGATTTTGGGTTAACTGATCGGCATTTCCCCATTGGACTTCCGCTTTATAACCCAGTCTTTCTGCTTCTGTTTTAAGAGAGTTACCGTCTTTTTCCCAGCGAAGAACATGGGTTTCCGGCATGGCAAGACCAATATCGATTTTGCCTCCACAGCTGATCAGGATCGATCCAGCCAGTAGTACGACCAATAAAACTGCTGACATTTTTTTCATAATTTCCTCCAAAAAAATTATTTTTTTTCTACCTTCTATTATGACTGATTTTAACGGTTTTATGCAAGTAAAATAATAAAAAAATGATGGGTTCCGTTACCTTTTCCACAGGTCTCATAGACATAACAGCAAAAAATAGCCATAATACCTTATGCCTAAAATCGAAGTAAATGAACAAGAATTTTATACTCTTGCAGGGAAACCCGGCGGCTGGAAAACCAAGGACGAATTCGAGGAGAATTTAACCTGCGCCAAAGCCGAGTTGGACGAAGACAGCGATAAATCCTTGCCCGCAAGCGAAAGAACCCTTAAAATCGAGCTAAACGATACAAACCGCCCCGATTTATGGGGTACTGCCGGCTGTGCCCGTCAATTGCGAATTTATAATGGAGGCAAGACTCCCACCTACGATTTCTTCTCCCAAGACGGGGATATAAAAAACGCCAAATACAAGGTAAAGGTCGATAAAAGCGTTAAACAAGTCCGCCCCTTTATAGCAGGGTTTGTAGCAAGCGGAAAAACCATTACAGACCCCCTGCTAAGAGATATTATCCAAACCCAGGAGAAACTTGCCTGGAATTACGGCAGGAAACGGCGCAGTATTTCTATGGGCGTGTATCGCACTTCTTTAATTAAGTGGCCAATTATTTATAAAGGGGTTGACCCAAATGCCGTTTCCTTTGAACCCCTGCAATGGGAGGGCAAGCTCTCTTTAACTGAAATCCTGCGGCAGCACCCCAAGGGTAAGGAGTACGCTTTTATTTTGGAAAAAGAGCCTGTTCACCCTCTTTTGACGGACTCCGAAGGTGTTGTCCTTTCTTATCCGCCCATCATCAATTCAAGTGATTTAGGTGCGGTTCAGGTTGGCGATGACAATATCTTTATTGAGTTAACGGGAACGGATATGCCGTCACTCACTCTTGCCGCTTCCATTGTTGCGTGTGATTTAGCGGACAATGGCTTTAGTATCGATCCTGTAGAATTTGAATATGATTACGACCTGACTACTTGCTTTCCAACTTCTAGCTCAATTAGCGATAAGGCAAGCAGTCAGGCAGGCACCCCGTTTGGCAAGAAACTTATTACTCCCTATTATTTTCAGGAGCCGGTTTTCTGCTCCCTTTCCAGAATAGAACGCTTTCTTGGCGACAAACTGACCGCCGATGAATGTGTAAAGGCTCTTGCGCGCATGGGCGTAAAAGCGGAAGCGGCAACTGACGCTGAAAAAGGCGTGGACGCTTTAACAGGAAAACCATACACCAAAGCCGAAGGTGTGCGCGCATGGCCTCCTGAGTATCGCAACGACTTCCTGCACGCCGTTGATGTCGCCGAAGATGTTATGATTGGACGAGGATTGAACTCGTTTAAACCACAGAGACCTGCCGACTCTACCATTGGGCGGCTCCTGCCAATTACCCTTTTTAGCAGACAGGTAAAAGAGCAGTTAATTGGGCTGGGTTATCAAGAGATGATTTATAACTATTTGGACTCTCATGAAGATTTGGTAGAGAATATGAACGGCGATGGAAATAAAATAATCCGCATTTTTAACCCGATGACAGAAAACTACGAATATGTCCGTGACAGCATTATAGCCTCGCTCATGTCCAGTGAATCAATTTCAGGGCGGTCGGCTTATCCGCACAAGATTTTTGAAGTGGGCAAAATTGCCCGGCTGGATGACACAGAGAACTACAAAACCACAACCCGTCAATTTGCAGGGTTCTTGCATGCAGGTGCGGAAGCCAGCTTTAACACGGCGGCGGCTGAACTGCAAACACTGTTCTATTATCTGTGCCGTGAATACAATGTAGAAGAATCAACCGACCCCCGTTTTATACCGGGCAGGGCAGCCGCTCTTGTTCACAACGGAAAGCAAATCGGAGTCTTTGGAGAACTGCACCCCCAAGTCCTTGAAAACTGGGGGGTTACCGTTCCGGTTACTGCAGGTGAAATCGATTTAGATGCGTTAATCGCATAGCGATTAGTGAAAGCCAAAGGCGACCTGCGTTAATTTAATCTTCCAGGTATGCGCCAAAAACCCAGCCTTCGTAGGGAGAAGTAATCCGATACCAAAAATCGGTAAGTCCTCCGATTGTAACCTCTGTTGTGGTTTGACCGTTAATCCTTACCATATCACCTTCGTTTACCCTGCCTGCTACCCTGCCATGATTAACATCAGGAAGGTCGCGGACATTTACATTGTCTGCCGTTACTATCGCCTGAACAATATTATCATAAGATCTAATGTTAAAAGAATCGATTGTAACCTGATTTACGGCACTTGGGTTTACAAGCTCTTGTATTTCGGCATTAAACACCGAGTCAGGATAACTATAAAGCGCGGACTCCAACAAAGCATCTTTTCGGACTTTTTCCTGTCCTTCATTACTAAGCGGCAAAGCTGTTTGCAGCAAAATGGAAGATTGAATATCCGAGTCTCTTGTAGAAAGAGAAGAAGACCGAACATAAGCATTTGCCGAGGTAACATAGGCTTGTCTTACCGAATCGTATGCTCTTACTTCTACAAATCCGCCGTCTTCGGTTTCAGGATAATACACAACAACCGTTCTACGCGATAGTATAACACCGGAGACATCTATCGATTTTGGAGACCTGTGTAATTGAGCCCTGTCGTCAACAACAACAGCAAGACGGCCCCCAACAGCTACATGTGTTGCAAAAGCAAAACCATCGCTGCCATTTTCACGGCGAACCTCGATAAAATCATACACCCTTCCGTCAGTTGGGAAAGTTGCCCGGCGGATTTCTCCTGTATAAACCCTTTCGCCAAGAGCCATTGAGGCTGTCCATGTGGTTCTGTTGGTTTCTTCCCCGGTATCATCTCTTATTACATAAAAAGAGCCGTTTACCCTAAGGATATACCCAACCTGCATTCCACCGGCTAATGATTCCTGCTCAACTTCTGCGGAAAAAATAATCCTATCCGGATCAAGGTCAGAACCTTCATTCTTTTTACAAGAATAGAATAGTATCGCCGTAAGCGCGATAATTAAAATAAATGTTTTTCTTTTCATAATATAATAATATAGAAAAAACTTAATAATATCAATCTTAATTTAGAACCATATTTTAATGGCTTGACAATAGGCCAAAAACAAACTATGATATAAATATGGCACAAAATGCGTATCATGGCGATATGGATCCTGAACTTGCCGCACTGCTTGGAACTGCAGGCTCAAGCGGAGGGCCGCTCCCTGATTTTGACGATATTTTTGGTGATAAAAAGTCTCAGAAAGGCGGCGACGGTTCTGTCGGCGGAGCCGAGGGCGGAAAGTCCGAAGTCGATCTTTCCTTAAGCGGCTTTCCTCAAGTTACCAAACGATATGAAGAAAAAGGCCACAATTATTTTGATGATCCTGCCTACTATAAAAACGCCCTTTCCAACGAAGGTGATATTGCCCAAAGGGTTCACGGTATTTTGCAAAAGTATTTAACAGCCAAAGACCCTAAAGATCGCAGTGTTTTCCGCCAGCAGTTTATGTCTCCGTATTGGGAGTTTTTGTTAAATGTTGCCCGAAAGGCAACAAGCAAGCTGGCTCCCTGCAAAAAATTCCTTTTACGGTTTGGGCTTTTACATCCTACCTTTTTAACCGCAGAATCCAGGGAGTTGTTTAGTAAGATAATTATAGAAAATACTTTGGAGCAGCCTGTTTATTATTTGGACGAATGGCTTAATGCAATAGGAACCAGTAAATTTAATCCATCCACAACAGATGAAGTACGAATTTCCAAAAATCCGCAGTCAAAGTTGTCGTCTCTTTTGGAAAAAGCACAGGGTAAGTTTGACGGCGCAAGAGCTATGTTAAAACAAAAAGACAGGGAACGGCATGAAATTGAAAGAATTCTTAGAGACAGATTTAATGCCATTTTTGATCGCGCTTCTCTTCCTGAAATGCCGGACATAGGCGACTGCATGAGTGAAGGGCAAAAAGCTGCCATCAATGAAATTCAAAGCCTTCTTAAAGAAATGATGAAAAACGATCATGATTTGCAGATAAGCATTAGAGATTATGTAAGTGCGGAAGCAGATGTTCAGACAATAACAGACAAACTTGAAAATGAGGGCGGTCCTGTTACTGTGGATATTGGCGCATTAGATCATGAATTCGATACTGTAAGACAAATGGCAAAAATGACCTGCGGACGGCAGGGAAATCACTTTCCTGTTTTATCTGGCGAGTATTTTCATTCGGGGCCAAACGAGATTGGCACAAGGGAGAATGTTTTAACATTGCTTGCAAAAATAGAAAGCATTGATGCGGAAGCGTTCTGCCGTGTTTATAGAAACAGATTAAACCGCATTTCGCCGTTTGTTTTGTTAATACCCACTTACGGCGAAACAGGTTTTTGCTGGGAGCCGTTTGACCGCCACAATCGTGCCACAAGCCGCGGACGAATTGTAATTCCCATGTATCCGCGCAATTTATTTTACGCTATCCTTACCGCAGTTGCGGATCTTCGCTGGCAGGTAGCAAAAGAGAAAGCATCGTTTTATTGGATGGAAGAAGGAATTACGGGGCATTACTACCAGTGGTTCCAAGCCCAAAAAATGAAAGGCGATATTAAAGAATTTTTTATTCAAGATTATATTTTGTGGGTAACAAAAGAATCCGAAGGTATTCAAAAACTGGACAAAGAAGTCCGCGGAACCTTTTGGCGTTACATGCCATTTACCCGCGAAGTAAAAGAAAAACTAAGAAACCGCAGTTTTGTGTATCAGGAACTCTACCAGCGCGATGTTAACAGAGCAATGTCCGACGGGTATTGAGGAATTTATGGCTAAAAAGAACCCGCTGGCAGAAATATTTGGGTTTCCGATTGATAATCTTTCTGCCGATGCAAACCGCTATAGAAGTAATAAGTTATGCCCATACAATAATAAAGTTCCTTCTTGTACAAAAGACAAAGCCAATGATCCTTTAGGTGTATGTTCGGTCTTTGATAAAGACGACATTGCTATAACTTGTCCGATAAGATTTAGGGAAAACTGGTTAATTGCCGAAGATGCGGCCAATTTCTTTTTCCCTAAAAATACCATGTGGACATCTTTAACCGAAGTTAGATTAAATGACGCAAATGGGCAATCAGCAGGAAATATAGATATTGTTTTAGTATCATATAACAACCAAGGAAGAATAATTGACTTTGGTTCGCTTGAAATACAAGGGGTTTATATTTCTGGTAATGTCAGGCGTCCTTTTGAACAGTATATAGCCAATCCTTCTCTTAATGCAAATTTAGATTGGTCAAGTGAACAAAATTATCCTAGGCCTGATTACCTGTCTTCTTCAAGAAAAAGACTTGCGCCGCAGTTAATCTATAAAGGCGGTATTCTCAAATTCTGGAATAAGAAAATGGCTGTTGCTTTAGATAATTCATTTTTCAAGACATTGCCGGAATTACCTGAAGTAGAAGAAAAAAATGCTGATATGGCATGGTTTGTTTATGACTTGATGCTTGATGAAACTAGCAATAAATTTAAACTTAAAAAAGTTAAAACAAAATATACAAATTTTAAAAATGCTCTTGATAAAATTACAATGCCATCTCCTGGGAAAATAGATGATTTTATAAATGTTTTACAGGATAAATTGGATGAAAAACTTGATAATAATCCGCCTGAAAATCACTTACTAACAGATATATTATCTTTTTAGGATGTTTATATGTATCAGTTTGATTTATTAGGAAATAAAACAGAAGTTTATCACAATATAGTGAATGTTGCATCCGTTCAACAATTAAGCCCTTTCAGATATCCAGGAGGAAAAACATGGCTTATTCCTCAGATTTACAAATGGATAGGAAGTTTGCAATTTATCCCTAAACTTTTTATAGAACCATTTGCTGGAGGCGGTATTGTTAGTCTTACAATTGCAAACGCAAATCTTGCTGAACATGTTATTATGGTTGAAATTGATGAAGAAATTGCCTCCGTATGGAAAACTGTTTTTTATGGTGATGTTGATTGGCTAATACATAGAATTATTTCGTTTAATATGTCCGTTGAAAATGTAAATGCTGTTATTAGTGTTGATTATTCTTCTGATGAAGAAAAGGCATTTAAAACTATAATTAAAAATAGGACTTTTCATGGCGGAATACTTGCAAAAGGTTCTGGGCTAATAAAATATGGTGAAAACGGAAAAGGAGTAAATTCGCGTTGGTATCCACAAACATTGGCTAAGCGGCTTAATCATATCAAAAAATTAAGAAATAAAATAACATTTATTCAAGGGAATGGATTGGAAATAATTAAAGGCAATTTAAGTAATAATAATGCTTTTTTCTTTGATCCGCCATATACTGCTGGAGGTAAAAGGGCGGGCAATAGGTTGTATAATTACCATGAATTAGATCATGAATTGTTATTTTCACTTAGTAATCATATTGAATATTTCCTTATGACTTATGATGTTTCAGAAGAAATTGTGGATTTGGCTCAAAAAAATAAATTTTTTATAAAAAAAATACCTATGAAAAATACTCATAATCGTGAAATGAAAGAATATATAATAAGTAAAAATTTACAATGGATATAGAAAGCGGGAATTAAGTCGTTTTTTAGGTATTTCAATAGCGGAGGATAAAATGATACATGTTGTTTCTGCGGAAATTAAAAATGAATACAATATTTATGTTGAATTTAATAATGGGGTAAATGGAATTATTGATTTTAGGCGTATATTAGAAGAAGACCATAGAGAAATAATTAGAGAGCTATTGAATAAGGAAATGTTTAAAACAGTAAAAGTAAATCTACATACCTTATGTTGGGATAATGAAGCGGATTTTGCTCCTGATTATTTATTTAGTCAAGTTGAAAATAATATTAATAAAAAAGTAGCATGAAAATTGCAATGTATTGGAATTTGAAAAAGCTATTTACGGAATTGGGCTTACAATAGTTACTTTTGGAGCGTCGATACTGTCTCTGTAGGTAATATAATAAATCCAGTTATAAATTGCTATTATAGATGCTTCTATTCCTCTATAACCTGCGTCACGATCATCAATATTGCCGCCGGGATCTTCTTCATCGCCATAAAAGAATTTATTATTAATCATCATTGAGTCTTCATTTGGTACAAATATCCTAATTGTTTTAAGCGAGACACCAACAGTAGAATAATCAGAATCATTTTCTCCCCATGTTCCACCTAAAAATAGGTCTATCTGCGGATGACCAAAACTTATACCGCCTTCTGTTCTGCCTCCATCATCATACAAATAAATATCCAGCTCTTCTCCAATTTCTGCTAATGCGCCCGTATGAAAATATACATTCCATGCGTAGCGTACATCCAGAACTTTAAGATTTACACAGCCTCTAAAAGCATCAACTCCTAAATAAATAGTTTCTTCCGTAAAATGACCTGTTTTATTAAGCCAAGGTCCAAGAGGATGTCCGTTATAAAGCGAGTCAGGTGAAGTGGGAGTTGGACTTGCATAAAATCTAGCTGTTGTAAGACTTGTACAATTTTTAAAGACATCTTTATATATTCTTGTTGCAGACGGAAAAGACACCTCAACAAGACTGGTACAGCCTTCAAAAGCACTTGGATTGATTGTCGTAACTTTGGGAAAAGATATACTGCTTAAATTTGTACAGCCCATAAACGCTTCATCACCAATAACTGTTACATTTGGAAAATCCACAGTTTTAAGTTTTGTTAAATCTTTAAATGTTCTTTCAAAAATTGTTTCAATAAGCGGCATGTTTACACTTTCAAGGTTGATACAATCTATAAATATTGCAGGTTCTAATTTTGTAAGATTATCGAATTTTACCGTTTTAAGTTTTGTTAATCCATCAAATGTACCTGGATGAATAAATGTAATGAGCGGTATATCTATACTTTCTAAATTAATACAGTCTTCAAACAGTGAAGGGAGAATAGCGCGTCTTTCGTCACCATCTACCCAAAAATATTTTGGAAGATTAACGGTTTTTAAACCTGTACAACCGGAGAATACATCGGGAGCTCCTATTGTAACTGCTTCAGGAAAATCAATTTTCTGTAAATTTATACAGTTTTTAAAAACTCTATCTTGCATTGTTTGCAGGGCAGGCATTGTTACTGTTGCAAGGTTTGTACAATCAGCAAATACTTCTACGGCTAACCATGTAATTTTATCAAAACTTACACTTTCTAAACCTGTACAGCCTGCAAAAGCTCTATGGTCAATAGCATTAATCGCTTTAGGAAAATTCACTGTTTTTAAGGATGTACAGCCTTCAAAAGCACTTTTAAGAATATTCTGAACCCCCCACTCAGAATCAAAATTTATTTTTTCTAAGGTTGTAAGACCGTAAAATGCAAAATTGCCAATTTGTGTTGGTTCGCCTGTTATTGATTTTAGACTTGTAAAACCTTTAAAAGCGTAATTATCGGCTGTTCCATCCGGTATAACTCTTGTATGATTTGGAAGTTTAATGGCTTTTATTAAAGCTTTGCCGTCTTCACCTACCGCACCATTCGCACGGGGATCAAAAGCACCGCTTCCACCGCCAAAATTGTAATATATACTGCCGGATGGAGCAGACTCCAAAAATGTACAGCCGAAAAGGTCAAGACAAACAGGTTTTTCGTTTTCTGCAATTTCATTGAGTATCTCTATCCATTTTGCATTGTCCAATTCGCCAGTAATAACTAAAGCACCGTCGTGGTCTAATTCTCCGCAAATTGGGCATTTATTCTCACTGACACAGTCGCCATAACAATCTAGCTCTCCGCAAATATCACAATAATAAAGAGAAGGCGGTGGCGGGCAGGCAGTAAATAAAAAGAAAAAAGAAAAAAGAAAAAAGAAAAAAGAAAATTTTAATACTTTCAAAATAAAATATCCTTTTCCTTGCTTTTATTAGCGTACTATACTTGTAGCAACTTGTCCGCTGTATCTTGTGTTTATGTCACGGTTTATTGGAGCTACTGCATCTGAACTAGGAGGACCAAGTGATCTATCAGGGTAATATAAAAACCTAGAGGTCGTTGACAAAGCACTTACAGGAGGAAGAATGAATGTAATAGATTCTATAGTACGAGTGGTCTCAGAAATTCCGCCGCTCCTGTGTCCCAAAAAATCATCGGTCTGAGGGTGCCCGTAACTTCTTCTGTTATCGGCATTGTATGTGTCATCATGATCAAACAACCGCATGGTTAAAGACCTGCCTATACTTGCCAAAGACCCTGCGGCAAAGTAAACATTCCATGCATTGCTTACATCCAATTCATTAAGACTTGTGCAGCCTATAAAAGCTCTTGGGTTAAATATGATAGAATCATAAGTAACCGGCGTTGTTGTACTTGGATTGTCTAAAAATGGTTGAAGAGGATAATAATCATCAGGAAATTCAGCATCAAAACCAGGAAGGCGGTCGGGGTTAGCCAAAAATTTTGCTGTTCTTAGAGAGGTACAATTTGCAAAAGCTTCTATACCTATTTTTGTAACACTTCTGAATGTAACTGTAGTAAGTTTTGTACAGCCTTTAAATGCCGCATTATTTATTCTCCAAACACTGCTAAAAGCCGAATCGCTTATCTCTGTAAGACTTGTACAATCCTGAAACGCGCCTAAGGCAATAATACGCGCAAAAGGAAAATTGATGGTTGTAAGAGAAGAACATCCGGCAAAAGCAAATGTTCCAATATGTTCAAAATAACCGTTCGCCGGAGTTACTTGAGCGTCAGATGTTGGATGTGCTTCAGGAGGAACAGAAATACCGCCTATACCTCCGCCTGCATAAGGAAAGCTAACTTCCCTTAAATTTTTAAGTCCATAAAAAGCATAATCGCCAATAATTTCTATACCCTCGCCTCTTACAGATCTAAGATTTGTAAAATCTCTAAATGCTGAAGCGGACGGACCTGCACCATAGTCTATCATTGTTGCGGTTCTTGGCAGAGTAATGGATATTATTTTGCCCTTTGCTATTCTTATTCTTTCTTTTTCTGCATCAGAAAAATATATATCTGTGGTTAACCAGGGTAAAGCGTTAAAAATATTGAATGTTTTGCCATGATGGGTATGACTAAAAAATGCACTGCCCGGATTAGCAGTATATGTACCAACAACTGGGATATTACTTAAATCAAGATGTACATATCTGCTCTCATTATATACTTCATAATAAAGAAAATTGTACCATGCACTATAACTAAGACTGGAAGGTGAAAGAGTTACTTCCCCGTAAACATTGTTTTCCAACTCCGGGCAGGAAGATATAATTAGCGAGAATATAATTATTAATAAAACAGCCAATTTTAGTAATTTTCCCTTCATTTCTTCTCCATAGTGTTAATTATAATAAAATATTTAAAAAAAATCAAATGATTTGCTTAATAATGTTAAAAACATCCTCTTCTGACACAATCCAGGGTGAATTTGAGACAAAATCAAGGTTTCGGGCGGCTTCTACAGAGGCGGTTACCTTATCCAGGGTAATATTGAACTCTTTTAAAGAAGCTTGCAGGCCCATTGGCTCCATAACACGGCGGATTACCGCTGCGGAAGCGGCGGCTCCTTCGGCTGCGGTGGCGGCTTTCCCTGCTCCCAAAAAGGAGGCAACCCGTGCCATTTTTTCGGGTTTGGCAGTTATTAGCTTTTCCGCGATTGACGGTAAGAGGGCTGCCGAACACTGCTGTTTAGAAACAGGAAAACGGGCGTTTATGGCAGCCGCCAATGCCGAGCCCGCACCCGGCGAGCTTGCCGTAGTTCCCAAAGCGGTAAGAAAACTGGCTTGTACAAAGGTGTCGGCGTTTAAGCCTGCACCCCCTTTAAAAAGCCTGGCGTAAAAACTTATTGCCCTTTCCAAAAGAGCATCCGAAAGGAACCCGGCTTTTGTAGAACAATATGCCTCAACTGCCGAGGAAAAACCGTCAAAAATAAAGGCCGCCCCGGAAACGCTTGCTAAAAAGGTATGCAGTGAATTATCTATAATTACTGCCGAGTATAAACCTGCAGGCGAAACAACCGATTTAATCAGCCTGGTACGAGGGTCAGATACAAGAAAATAATCTGTAAATGAAAATGTGTCCAAACCTTTTGTTGGAATGGAAATTAACGGCAAAAATTTATTTTGAAACACCCTGCCGTCTAAAAGTTCAAACGCGGAAATTCTCTGCGGAGCCATAATAGCCGCCATCCTGGCAATTATTTGAGCTTTACGCCCTCCAAAGCCGATTATTGCATCGCAGTGGGCAGCTTGGGAAAGCTCCACAATGTTTTCCGCCATTTCAACGCCGGAATCATCTTCTATTCCGTCAAAAACTATCGCCTTTAAGCCCGAATCCTCCAGTATTTCTTTAAGACGATTTACGACAGCCGCATCCATAGAATGATCCGCCGCTATCATCATTCGCTGACCGTGGCGTTTGCAGACTGTTCCTGCCATGCTAAGAGTGTCCGCTCCAATGAGAATTTCAGGATCAAATCTAAACGCTAAGTCCATTGCCGCTAACCTCTATTGCTCCCACCTGTAATAAAAAAATGCGTCTAACTACAATGAGTAGTCAGACGCCCGATTAAACTTATTAATTATCCCATGCTCGATTGCCTGTTAGGCAAACCACGCATTTACGAGATTATCCGCTGTTGCATTAAGAACCCTGTCGTTAATATACGCAGGATCATTAATTTTTTCTCTAAGTTCGGCAATCCGGGCTTCATCGAGCTCGGGGGCGGCTTTAATAAGTTCCAAGACCTGATATCTTTCAGCCTGTTCCATCGCTTGAGAAGAAAGGTTGATACTATCGGCCTTGCTGTTCCCCCCCACTTGTTCACTCCGACCCGGTCTTTTTCCGGGAGGAATGGGTTCTACAGGACCTACTGGTTTTACTGTCATACTCTTACCCTACCTATACCCTATTATCGGCAAACTTATGCTATAAGTTTACTGCCTATTTAAAATAATTTCCAGCTATAAATACTGAAAATTCGCCAATTTGTTCGTTTTTTTTACCTAACGATTCAAGCACTTCCTGCGCTTTTCCACGGGTAAATTCCTCATGAATTTTGGTCATTTCCCTTCCAATACAAATATAACGATCTCCGTCAATTTCGGCAATATCCGTCAATAACTTAAGAACCCTAAAGGGCGATTCATACAGCACACAAGCGGCATCCATAGCCATAAGTTCACGAAGCCGGCTCTTTCGCCGCCCGGGTTTTGGCGACAAAAACCCCTCAAAAACCACTGTTTTATCCTTTCCGCCTGCCACACTAAGCAAAGAGGCAAACGCCGACGCCCCCGGAATGGGAATTACGCTATGCCCAGCCTCCGCCGCCATCCTGGCAAGCACCGCCCCCGGGTCGCTTAGAGCAGGGGTGCCAGCGTCACTGGCATACGCCACAGACTGCCCCTGATTTAAAGCGGCAATAACCTTTTCCGCCGCGAATTCCTCGTTTTGGGAGCGGCAGGAGAGCAATTTTACCTTAATCCCCAAGTGGCTAAGCAGCTTAAGCGTACGGCGAGTGTCCTCGCAAGCGACAAGATCAACGCTCTTCAGCGTCTCCACCGCACGAAAAGAAATATCACCAAGATTGCCAATAGGAGTTCCTACTATATAAAGGCTTGCCATTTTTTGATTATATCATAAAACCTTGATAATGTTTTGCAAACGACATATACTAATATTAACTGTGACAAACTAATGTAATAGGGGGCAGATATGGTTATCGAGTATCATGAAGCAGCATTTGCCCACAAGATAACAGAAGCTGACATTGAATGGGCACTTAGGACACAATTTTTTGAAAGACCTGCTGCCGATGGAAGTTATCTCGCCATCGGCTTCAATTGTGTCGGCAATCCGCTTGAAGTCGCCTATCGTGAATTAGATGACGGCTCATTATTCGTATTTCACGCTATGCCGTGCCGTCAAAAATGGCTCGTTGCGGCAAATGAAGGGAGTAAACATGGAAAAAAGACCAACTGACAAAGAAGCATGGGCGCTCCAAAAAATGTGGGCGGAAAATCCACCGGAACTCTTGGAAGGCACAGGACCCTTAACCCGTCGCCGTGAACTGCTGAACCTTCTTGACGATGTAAGTGCCAATTACATACTGACAATATCCGAGCGCGAACATAAAACCCCCTCTCAAGTAGTAGGCGACATGGTAAGAGAAAAAATCGCTATTTAATGCCTATGGGAGATACATTGCAAATACTTATATTTATAATCATTGGTCTTGTTCTGATTTGGTTTGGCTATAACCTGTTTTTTGGGAAACAGTCGCCTTTTTACTTGGGGTTTGGGTTCAAAAAAAAGAAGAATTACAAAGGCAAGGCAGGAGACGCAATGGTATGTCCTATTTGCTCTCTTAAACTGATAAAAGGCGATCTTGTAAAAACCATAGCTTTTCCCTCCGCGCAAAGTTTTGACCGCCTTATGTATATTCGCGGCTGTCCTTCCTGTATTGATGGCGGTCTCCCTAGAAGATGTCCGGTATGCAAAGATAAACTAACCACCGATGATTATTTGGTTTCCCGAATGTTTGAACGCATTGGCCGCAAAAACCATATCCATGTAATTGGCTGTAATTACTGTAAAAAATTAGGCACTTGGGCAAAACAGACCTAATGTCATTATAAAATAAACTCTATGCTTGATAGAACCTCTAATACCAAATTAAAAGTTTCAGTATCAATTTCGTCAGCAAGAAAGGTTGCAAATACAAGACATCCATTATTATAATTTGCAAAATACATTGTCAAATATAAATATTCATCCGGGGGTATTTGTTTATTGACCAACGAAGAATCAGTCAGCGTACAATAACGCCCATATCCTGAATTTATTGTAACATTTTTATATGAAGCTGTATCTTCAACAGCATGAGGAAGAAGTGTCGATATTCTGCCCTCTACTAATCTGTCAAATTGCTCAGTAGTAATTGGTTCGCCTGTTTGTGTTCTTCCAACAGTAATTAGAAACACTGCTTTTTCATTTGAAGGAAGCTCGAACCGCAAATTATAAGTTTGGTTAAAAAAGGGTATCGGTGTTCCTCTTTGTTCACGAGTAACCCTCCAGTTTTGCGGAACATTCAATTTTATAGACAATTGTCTCCTTTGAAGAACAATAGTTTCTGAATTCATCCGTGTTTGGGAGAACAAACCCAATGGAAGAACAAAGCTGAAAAAACAAAACATTGCCAATACCGATAGTTTTTTATTATTACTCATTTTAAACTCCTATATTATAGTTTCACAAAAGGAATTGTTTTGTCAATATTCTTATATACCCGAAGTTTAATAACATGATAAAATTAAATTTGAAGTATGAACTCTAACCTGCTAAAACAATTTATCTTCTCCCACGCCGAGGCCAGCTTTTCCCGTTCCGGCGGCCCCGGTGGGCAAAATGTCAACAAGGTGAACACAAAGGTAACCCTGCGGCTTCGGCTGGAAGATTTGCTAGGCGCACTCTCCGAGCCGGAGCTAGAGCGAGTAAAGGCTCTTTTAGCAAACCGTATCAATAATGAAGGGGAATTAGTAATAACCTCTGACGAGGAACGCTCCCAACGGGTTAACCTTGAAAGAGCCTATCTCCGCATGGAAGCGCTAATTGCCGCTGCCGCCCGTCTGCCCAAACGCCGCCGCCCCACAAAGCCCAGCAAAGCCGCCAAAGAAGCCCGCCTAAAAGCCAAACGCCGCCAAGCCGAAAAAAAGGCCGCCAGGGTTAGAGTGGATGGGGAGTAGCGGTTGGTGATAGGCGGCTCATTTACACTTTTTCCAATATATCTATCCAATTCCTATAACCGTATATAAATCTAACTATATTAATAGTTTTATCTTCTACAGTGAAAAAAAGCATATAATTTTTTACTATTTTAAACCTATAACCTATTGAAGCCAAATATTCATCAGAAACAAACGGATAAATAAAAGGATTTTCTTTTATCTTCTTGTATGCCTTTTTTACTTCATCTTTTAGTCTTTGGGATGCTACAGGATTCTGTAAGACATTTTTTATATAATTTGCGGATAATTTTAAATCTTCCCTAAAGGATTTAGTAAAACTTAATTTGTACATTGAATTCCTACATTAAATCTAATTCTTTATCCATTTCTTCTTCTGACAAAACATTACCCTTTTTTATATCTTGCATACCTTCTTCTAATAAATTATATAATCTTTGTTTTCCTATTATTTCTTCATATGTAGCAATACTCATTACAGCAAGATCCCCCATGCCGTTTTTTGTTATAAATACAGGTTCTCTATATTTATGACAAAAATCTGAAATGTCAGAGTATGAATTTCTTAAATCGGCACTTTTTCTAATAACAGGCATAAAATACCCCCAAAAATATATAACCATAAATTATCATTATATTGATATTTTGTCAAGGAGTATAATTTAGCAGATTTACGACGGTTTGTTGGGTTTCATTTGTTTTATGTATTTGTGCTGAATATTGGATAAGGTATCTCCAAAAATTTTGTAAATATCGGCTGTATATTTTTCTAAAATATTAGCAGCATTATCAGGAATAATATTTTCCGGTTTTAACAATTCATAGGTCTCGATGTTCAAAGCTTCTGCAATTTTTACCAAAGTAGCCGGAGAAACCCATTTTTTGCCATTTTCAATATCGCTCAAGAAAGGTATAGATATATCTACTTTTTCTGCAAAATCAGCTTGAGATAGCTTTCTATAATTTCTAAATCGCTTAATATTTTGGCTAAAAATAGCCCTTAAATCCGTCTCTGTCATAATAACCTCATAGATAATTTATTATGCTGTTGGCTTGACAAATATAGAATAATCTTATAAATTAAGTGTGTTAGCCAATAGAAAATTATGATTTTGGCTAAAATCTTGAAATTCACTAAGGAGGAAAAAATGGTGAACAAGAAAAATTGTATGAGAATGTTGGGAATATTGGTAATGGTGCTGGTATTCGGAATGATGGTTACTGGGTGTGCGAGCTTATTTGGTTCAGGAAATTCTACTTCTCGTGCTCCCTCTAGCTTTCAAAGCGGCAGCGGTAGTGCCGGAGACACTACTATTTTACTTCGTCAAGGTTTAAACTTTGATCAGGCCTTTCGTGAAGTTATTTTTATTCTTAACAGGCACGGATTTGAGCCTGAAATGATGCAGCCGGAAGCCGGTTATATTCGTACTCGTTGGAGCAATAGTTGGAATGACAGGGGGTCATATACCGATTATTACAGAGTTCGTGTCGTTGTTACTTTTAACCCTAACCGAACACAGTTAATCATAAGCGCGCCTGCGGAATTTAGAAGCAGCGGAGAAATATGGCAAACAGGTTATGACACAAGAGCTATAGCTACGCTTCGTACCGATATAACTCAGATCATAGGCAATTAAACTAATTTTTCCGTGCCACTTTTGGCACGGAATTTTTCCCCCCTTAAAAAAACGAAATATATTCAAATCCCCCTTGACATGTATAAACATTTTGTATATACTTTAATAATATGTTAAAAACAAAAGCAACTGTTTCCATGTGGGGAAACAGCCAAGCATTACGGCTTCCTATTGAAATGTCTCGTCAATTAGGAATTTCCACAAATGATGAAGTGGTTTTAGAACTTAGAGAAAATGTAATGACCATCTCCAAACCCTCGACACCAAGAAAAGGAACTATAGAGTATCTTTTCAAAGATTATTCCGGAGAGAGTTTTAAAACAGAGCTTACAAATCCGCTTGAACCAGTTGGTGAAGAAAAATGGTAAATAATGTTCCAATGCAGGGAGACATCATTAAAATCAATCTTGATCCTAAACAAGGATATGAGCAAAAAGGATATCGACCCTATATTTGTTTAAGCCATCATCTTGTAAGCGATTATGCCAATATTGCCGTGTTTGCCCCAATTTCAAATACATCTAGGCGGTACCCTTTGTATGTTCCATTAAAAGCAGCTAAATCAACCGGGGTTGTTTTACTCGATCAATTAGTTACAATTGACTACAATGCTCGGCAATGGAATTATGTAGAAACAGTTGATAATAGTTTCTTGGACGAATTGTTAAAAATGGTTGTCGTTGTTTTTCAGAATAATAAATTGTGAAGTAAAGTAATAGGGGTTTATATGGCAAGAAGAATTATTATTTGCTTGTTGTTTTTTTGCTTATTGGGTTTTTACAATTCATGTACTGTATTTAAAATAGCTTCTGCCATAAAGGACGGCGGTGTTGGTCCTTGTTATGTTTGTGATGGCAGTGGAAAATGCAACAATTGTAACGGGAGGGGAAGTATCAGAAATGAGGCTTGCCGTTATTGTGGAGGATTGGGAGTGTGTTTCAATTGTCAAGGAAGAGGAAGCTTTTAAGAAACACCCTATTAGTAACGGCGGTTTGCGCATTAGGCGTTCAATAACCTCTTTCTCTTAATTCATTTATTTTGTCAGAAATATATCTATATTCAGAACTCCCCTCAAGATATGATGCCCTAATTAATTCCAAATACCCTACACTGTTCACTTCATAGATTTTTACAACATTTCCTTCAAAAATTTCTATGATTATATAATTATCATAGATCGGAGTAAATCCTAAAAAAACCGAAGTCATTTCTCCATTGAATAAATTTATTATTCCGGAAAATGTACTTATTTTCATTCCAGTCCTAAAATGCCTATTTTTTACTTGCCGCCAATTATTGCCATATCTCATTACCTCAATATTGATAAGTATCAATTCGCCATTGGAAATTTCATATCTTGCTCTATATCCCCTAATTAAACCACTATTAATTCCAACTCTTCCCGGTCTTCTATTTGGATATAATTCAAAATATGATTCTAGCGGAAAAACCCCTATTTCATACTCTTGCCCAGAAAAGATTAATAAATCAGGAATTTGTTCAGATGCTGATATAATTGGCGAGGTAATTCCTAATAAACAAAATAATATGAAATACTTAATTTTTACACCTCTTATTTTTATTATATTATTAAAAATGTAAAACCGTCTATAAACGAAGCTGCCTTTCGGCAATGGCGGTTTGCGACCGACTGATTACTAGCAATTAATTCTATAATAATGGCGGTTTGCGACGGTTTGCCGCAGGCAAAATGTCGTAAACCGCTACGCTAGGCGATCATCTGACTACTAATTTTAGTAGTCAGATGTCGCTTAGCGAATTTGTATGCGCCGTTTTAATGGCGCATACAAATATGTTTCACGTGAAACAATTTAGCCCTTTACAAAGCCTCGGTATCTCTGATGAGTAGGGCGGCGTAATTGGAATATGAGTAGATTTGCCCCCATTTTTTCTCGCTTATGTTTTTGACTATGCCTAAACCAATAAGGTGTTTTACCGAGCTAATTGCGGTGTTTTTTGCCAGTCCAGTCCGCCTGACTATTTCCGTTATTGTCAAAAGCGGTTTAATTTTAAACTGATTAAAAACAGCGCTTGCGGTTATGCGAGGGCGGCCAAGCATAGATACTTTGGCATCGTCAACCTCGAAAAGTTTTTTTATTATCACAAGGGTTGTCCGTGCATCATTTGCGGTTTCTTCCACGCCTTCCAAAAAAAAGCTCAGCCATTCTTCCCAATTGCCGTCTTTGCGAACCATATCCAGTTTTTCATAATAGAGCTGCCGATTTTTTTTAAAGAACAAGCTAAGGTACAAAAACGGCGATTTAAGAAAATTCCGCTGACAAAGAAACAACGAAACAAGCAGCCGCCCTATACGGCCATTGCCGTCAAGGAATGGGTGAATTGTTTCAAATTGATGGTGTACAAGTGCGGCAATTATAAGCGGAGAAATGTCATCTCTGTACAAAAACTTTTCAAGGGCTGACATTAAATCGAGCACCTTGTCCGGCGGCGGCGGCACAAAGTGGGCGTTACCGGGGCGAGAACCCCCAATCCAATTTTGCGAAGTACGAAACTTCCCCGGGGTCTTGTGCCGCCCACGAGAGTTTTCCAAAAGTATTTTGTGTATCTCTCTAATAAGACGAAGCGACAGCGGAAAGCCCCCTTGAATCCGTTTCAACCCATGATTTAAAGCGGCGACATAAGAGGAAACTTCCTCTACATCGACCACTGTAATTCCTGCAGCCTGCTCAGATTCATAACGCAAAAGATCATCAAGAGTAGATTGCGTACCTTCGATCTGTGAAGACAGAACCGCCTCTTTCCTAAGGTACATATAATTAAGAACAGACGAGTCAGCCTCCGATACCGTCACAACATCGTTTAAAGCATCAATAGCTGAAGTGGTTACTTTTAACCGCTCTGCAATTTCCGCCAACTCTATTGGAGGCTTAGGCGGCAGTGGATTTGGAATATAAGTTTTATACTCTTCTCCCGCCACTAATGAGGATTTAAGAAAATGGCCTTGTCTTTGTCTTTCCATATAAATTAAGTATAATATGTTAATTTGAACAAGTCAATTAAAAAGTTCAAAATAGAGGGCTATCTTGAACTTTCTTTTTGAGAAAGTTCAAGATAGAAATTCGTTTCATGTGAAACATTGCAAGCTGCCAAATCAATTTTAGGTCGTCTTGTTGGTACTGATCCCTTGCATATTGAGGGAACTTATTAATATCGATAATATTGTAAAAAGCTCCTAATTGTACTAAAATATTCATAATGGAAAAAAGAGGGGAATATGAACGGTAAAACAAAAACGGCATACAAGGGCATACTTTTTAAAATTTCTGGTATATCTTCGGCTTTCTTGATTGTGGCAATTTTGGTTTTGGCGTTTATAAGTATTCGTGCTATACAAAACTCAAGCCACGAAGCTGCGGTACTCATGGGCAGGAATAAACTCATGGGCGATATAGCGTCTTTAGAAGATAAAATTGCCCAGGAATATGGCGAATTAAGTTTAGTCAACGGCGACCTTGTGGACTCACAGGGCAATTCTCTGCGCAACGATTTTAGGGTTCTTGATCAAATTGCCTCTCGTTTGGATGTGCGGGTTACTATTTTTATACGGGAAGGTCAGGATTTTCGCCGGATAACAACCAGCATTGTTGACAACGCAGGGAACAGGGCAGTTGACACCTTTTTGGGAACGGGCAGTGCGGCATACGCCCCTGTAATGTCCGGTAACGATTATTTTGGAGCGGCGGTTATTTTGGGGAGTGATTATTTGGCGGGCTACCGTCCGCTTTTTGCACATAATTCTCGTGAAGTTATAGGCATCTTGTTTATTGGCGTGGAAATGTCATCTATAGATTTATTTATTGCTCAAAACACAAACAAGCAAATTACAACAATTGTAATGGTAGCCGTAATTATTCTCTTAATTGCAACTTTGTCAAATGTAATGAGCAGCCGGATTATGCTGCTTAAACCCATTAAAGGGGTAATGAATATTCTAAAAGACATCTCGGAAGGAGAGGGCGACCTTACCATGAATATCTCCGTTAAATCTAAAGATGAAATTGGCGGACTTGCCTATTACTTTAACATGACCATAGAAAAAATAAAAAATCTGGTTATCGAGATTAAAAAAGAGACTAATTCATTGTCTCGGGTTGGAGAAGACCTATCTAATGACATGACTGAAACTGCGGCATCAATAAACCAAATTGCTGCCAATATCCAAAGCATAAAAACACAGATGATTAATCAAAGTGCCAGTGTAAGCGAGACCAATGCAACAATGGAGCAGATAACCGCTAATATCAACAAGCTTAACGGTCATGTGGAAAAGCAGGCTGACAGCGTAGCCCAATCGTCATCGGCAATAGAACAAATGCTTGCCAATATTCAGTCTGTAACACAAACCTTAGTTAAAAACACAGAGAATGTAAATGAATTAACCACGGCATCAGAGACGGGGCGGTCGGGCTTGCAGGATGTTGCAACGGATATTCAAGAAATTGCAAGAGAATCCGAGGGGCTTTTGGAAATTAATGCGGTAATGGAAAACATTGCAAGTCAAACCAACCTTCTTTCTATGAATGCGGCTATCGAAGCGGCTCACGCCGGAGAAGCCGGAAAAGGTTTTGCGGTGGTTGCCGATGAAATTCGCAAACTGGCAGAAAATTCCAGTGAACAATCCAAAACAATCAGCTCGGTACTTAAAAAGATAAAAGGCTCCATCGACAAAATTACTCAATCCACTGACAGTGTACTTAAAAGATTTGAAGCTATAGATTCCGGTGTTCGCATTGTAGCGGAGCAAGAAGAAAATATCCGCAACGCAATGGAAGAGCAGGGACACGGCAGTAAGCAGATTTTGGACTCCGTCAGTTTGGTAAACGAGACAACGCAGCTTGTAAGAGGTGTTTCGCTGGAAATGTTGGAAGGTGCAAAAGAAGTTATCCGTGAAGCCGGCAATTTAGAGAAGACGACTCAGGAAATAACCGGAGGCGTAAACGAAATGGCAACCGGAGCAGAACATGTAAACTCTGCGGTTAATCATGTCAATAACCTAAGTAACAAGAACCAGGAACACATTGGACTTTTAACTAGAGAAGTATCGCGGTTTAAGGTGGAATAAATTAAAGGATTAATATGAAGAAAATAATTGTTTTGGTTATAATAACGATGTTTGCTATCTCCTTGTCAGGCTGCAAGAGAGGGGAAAAAGACAGTGAAAATGATACAGAAACCGCTGCCGCTGCCTCTTTGCCGGAAGATGCATTCGACATCAAAAAGTATTCTTTTATGTTTGATGCTAATTGGCCGGATCGTCATGGAATAAGCCCAATTTGGTTTACTTATGAGACGATCAGCGTTTCTCGTTCAAGAATCAAGGATGATACGCTAGAGTACGCGCGAACTTTGGGTTTAACTAAGGATTCGGATTTATCGTATTGTAAAAACTTATGGTATGAAGGCAACAAATTAAAAGTTGATTTTTCCGGCGATATTGTACAGGCTATGGAAGGACTTGGTACTTTTGCCGCTTCTACCCGTTACAGGGAATTTTCTATTTTTTATACCTTATTAAGTTTCCCCGATGTCGAAGAGTTGGAATTCTTTATTGAAGGCGCGCAAAATACCTACTGGTCTGACGAATCCGGCTACACAAATTATAGTTATGTGCGCAATGCAAAAGATATGGAAAAGTCGCTGGAAAATTACAATTACGGGATTCCCTCGGAATTCTTATCTTTTGATCCGATAGAAATTTCTGATGTAAATAATACCCGATGGTTTTATAACCCGGATTTACAGAATTACCGTTTTATGGGGAATAGAATTACATTTATGCCATTTATGAATTCAAATAACGGCTTTTTCTTTGGAGGGGGTCAAGATCATACTTCTTATGGTACTTATGTCCAAAATGGCACTATCCTTGAATTTACTTATACATCAAAATTAGATGAATTTTCTTGGGATTCTGTAATAAATGCCCATACTCCAATACCAACAGATAATGCTTATATTATCGTTGACACGGGCAGTCTATATCCAAGTCATATGCTTGTCGGCGGGGCAGAATGGTATTTAATTAATCCTTTATCCAAAGAATATAATGGTAAAAAACGACTCCTTAACGGTATATCAGTTTCCGTATTTCGCACTTCCGGAACAATAACAGAAAACGCAAGCGTGCGAAATGGTCCAAGTATTCATGCTGATTCTCATAGTTTTTTCCTTGTTCCCGGGCAGCAGGTCTCTTCGTTGCCGCGAGGAACAGAAATTGAAATCCTTGGATATTCAGACCATAAAACCCTAATAAATAATATAGATAAACATTGGTATTTCTGCCAATATAGCAAAATGGCTGTTGGTGAACCTGAGCGGACTGAATTTGCGTATGGATGGATATGGGGCGGGTTTATAGATTTAATTCAATAAATGTGGGAGAAAAATTGGTATGCAAAAAGTCCATTTGAAAATAGAATAGCTTTATTAATTGGTATTCCACTAACCCATCCAGCATATGATTTTATTTGTTATCGTTATGAAATATTTGGCTGTTTATTAACAAGAGGATTTAATGAAAATTCTTTGCATTAAAACTGTTTTGTTACTTTTATTTTTGGGTAATTTATTTGCACAAAATGAATTTATAGTAATTGAAGATAAACTAGTTAGTTATATCGGAAATGAAAAAAATATTATCATTCCTGGCGGTATAAAAATTATTGGGGCGTATGCATTTTCTGACAATAATATCGTTGAATCTGTATATATACCAGAAGGTGTAACTAGTATCGAAAGAGGTGCTTTCTATAATTGCATAAATTTAGAAACCATTAATATTCCAAATACAGTAAAAACTATCGAAGAACTTGCTTTTTTTATGTGTAAATCATTACTAAAAATAATTTTACCAAATGAATTAACTGAAATAGGTTATGGAGTATTTTACAATAGCGGTCTAATTGAAATAACTATTCCAGAGGGTGTAACAATAATTCCAAGTATGACTTTTTTTGACTGCGAAAATCTTGTCAATATATTATTACCTAATACATTGACTTATATAGGTTTTGGTGCATTTTTTAGATGTACAAAAATTAAAAGTCTAGTAATTCCATTAAGTGTAATACATATAGATATTGGGGCTTTTTTTGGAATTGAATTAAATGATATTATCTTTGAAAATGTAAATATTATATCAGATGATATTTTTAGTTGGTATGATTACAGATAAATTAGATATAATAAAATTGGGGTTGGTCTAATTATGGCATTATTAATGGCAATCACAGGTAAACTAGGTGCTATAATTCGTAAAAGGTTTCGGGCAGTATTGTTCTAAACTAATATTGACAAATTATTTAATATGGTATATTATCGTATCATGGGGAAAATTGTATATAAAATTATTTTTTTATTACTAATAACTAATTATCTACACAGTCAAGAAATTACGCTTTTTGAAGAATATTTTTTAATGTTAGATGATTTGGCGAATGTAAATACTTATGGTTATAAATCTCATTTTTTGGATTATAATTTTGATGAGGAAGTATATTTTCAAAGAGTAACTGGAGAAATTAATTTTCATCAAGGATCCTTAAAGTCAACGAACAGACATTTAGATTTTGCAATAGTTGGAAATGGATATTTTAAAATAATTAAAAATGATGGTACTATTGTATATACAAGAAATGGAGAATTTGTTTTAAATGAAGAAACAAATGAGTTACAAACGATAAATGGTTATAGATTATTTGATTCTTTAATAATAATTCCCGGGTTTATAGAATTAATAATAAATGAAGATCATTCAATAATAACGATATATCCAAACGGAGAAGAAATAAATAATGGGAAAATAATTATATATGATTTAGAAATAAACAAATTAATGTATCCTGAAAATTATTTATTTGCAGGAAATGATATTCCTTATTTTATATATTTTGGAGAAGTGGAGGAAATAAGCAACGATAGAATATATAATAAAATGCTTGAATGCAGCAATGTTAATAGAACAGCAACCATGACAAGAATATTAAAAATTAGTCAAATTCTTGGTATGGATTTTATAGAAAATAATTATGGGGAGTAAAAATGAAGGAAAAATCTAAATTTGCGGTTCTCTTTATATTAAAAGTATTGGCTATTGTTTTTTGTATCAGCGCAATAATCTCTTTTATTGTTTCGGTAATTTACAATATAAATAACAGCAACGACCCTATTGGAAATATAATAATGTTTATATTTGCCAATTTAGGTGTTACATTATTTTACAGATTGGTAATGGCAGCCTTCTTTTTTGTCTTTGCCTTTTTTGTTGAAGATTGGTTAAAATCAGAATGAAGCTTAATGTATTTTTGACAAAACTTTCCACTTCTATAATTGTATTGTCTTTTGTGTATTTAGCTATTCAAATTTATACTTTAATATCTAAAATACAACTATGGATAAAATTTGAAAGTACATTTTTAGGAATACTGTATGGTACATTTAGAGAAATATGCGAAATATTGTTTATTCCATTATGGGGTATTACAATTGCTTTTTTATTTATTTTTATAAATAATTGGCTTGATAATAGAGTATAGAGTTATAAAAACCAAGGGTCTTAACGGGTTTGTTGAGCCTGACCACACGAGAGCAGTCAGGCGGAGTTATCGAGCTTTATTTTTAATCGATTTTATCGGGGGTAGAGAGTTCCTTTATTCCTGTCTGATTTGTTTTTATTTCCTGCAGAATGACATTAAAATCGTTCGTATTAATTCCACGCAGTTTATACCAGGCTCTTGTACCGTTAATCAGATAAAATAAAATCCAGCCATGAAAAGCAATTTCCAACAAATAAGAAACTTCAAAATCCACTATTAAAATAAGGGATAAAAGCACCACACTATCAATGCTGAAAAAGATTAATGCTGCTAATATAAAACCTCTTATACGCTTTGAAAGAAGCCAAAAAACAAAATAGGTAACTATAATGATAAATGCCATAACAAGCCCAATTTTCATAAAGATATTGGTTCCTAATTCGAGGTCAAATGATTTTCCTATTTCATAAACAAACTGCGGTATAGTTGCAGAAAAAAGAAAATTAAGACCGGCATCAAAAGCGGTTAAAATTATATTTACCACAGTTAAAATAATAACTGCCAATAAATTGTTTCTTCCCTTAATAAATGTTAATGCTTGTTGTTTTAAAGTAGTATTATCCATAAAAAACCCTGTCTCCTTTTATATTTATATAACCAATATACCATAATCCTCTAAAAATAGCAAGTAAAAATCAAAGAAATTTCAGAGGTAAATTTGAGCCAAAAACTATAGAAATTAGATAAAATTATCACATTTCTAAATACCGCTCGTCATGTGATGTAAAATCTGATTTTACATTACTCCAATAATGCACAATTCCATTCCATTTAAATATATTCTAATTCCATTATCACTAGAATGTATCTCAAATGTTTCATTTTTATTATACATCTCTACTAAATTATCAGATATGGATATTATTTCATAAAATGTTATTTTATAATCACTATTAAATATTACATTATATTTTATTGTACCAATTATTGAAACTCCAGATCCAAATATTTCTCTGTATATATAATAATCATTATCCTCCTTAACCAAAGTCATACTTTGCCCAGCCCAATTATCATTTAAAATTATATCTCTATCTATAATTCCATAAATATTATTTTGTGAGAATATTGGTAATGTGCAAAAAAATAGAAACATTAAAAAAAATAATTTATTTTTCATCATACCTTCCTTTTCATTTATATTAGATTGATTATATCATATTCCCATGAGCTGTTCAACAGTTATCTGTCAAATTACCTAATTGATTTTAGGCCGCTTTTCATTATAAAAAATCGAAATAGGCGGTTGTACATGAAGGGCATTTTAAATCTTTTAAGGAGCAGTTTTATTCTGATTCCAAAAGTTTTCCAAAAATATCTTTGGGCTATGCGGGCAAGGCTTTTGTTAATTACTTCTGCTATTATTTTTGCGCTTTCCATGGAATAGCTGATTCCTTCCAATGAACTTGGGCTGATCATGCCTGCCGCTTCTCCTATCAGGTATGCGCCGTCTTTGCCTGTACAGGTGCTTCCAAGCCCTTTGTTTATAAAAACAAAACACACTTCTTTTCTTAATGGGTTTTCCGTCGGAATGCCTTGGCTTTTTATTCTGTCTTTTAACATTTCAAAACGGTGAAGGCTGTTTTTTACGGGAAATGCTCCGCCTACAACAAGGTAATTGTCTTTTGATATTGTCCAACAGTACGAGTCTGTTATTTTACTGTCAAAAATACAGGAATAAAACGGCGAGTTTTTATCGTCATTGTACCATTCTTGAATGGCGGCATATTTTTCGATTTTATTCTTTTTATAAAAAGTTTTTCTTACAATGGAGTTTGCACCGTCTGCTCCAATTACTATTTTTGCTTTTTCGGTTCTTTTTTCTCCGTTTGTTTTTAAATGCAGTGTGTATTCATCTTTTGTTTTTTCTATTTTATGGCAGAGTGTGTTATTGCAAATTTCTACATTGTTGGGAATTAATGAAACAAGGTAACTGTCGAACTTTGCCCTGTTCATATTTATATAAAATCTTTGATAAAACCTTTCAGTATTGTTGTCAAAATCGATGGTTTTTACGGAAAAGATTTGAGGGTTAGATAAAACATCATTTGGCAGGCAAAGGTCAAACTGCGCAAGTATTTTCTGTGCATCAGGCGACAAAAGCCCGCCGCAGCATTTGCCTGCCTGTGGAGTGTTGGTTACCGCCAGTATTCTGTATTTTTTGTCCAACAGCCTTGCTAAAAAAGCACCCGCAGGACCAAGCCCTATAATCGCTATGTCGTACATATAAATAATATACACTATGTATGAAAAAAATGATATAATAAATATATGATCAAAAAACAGCTTAACAGTTGGAATTGTATTGGTTTTTTTCGAATTATTGTTGATGATTCAGAAAAAAGTTTTTTTAACTGATAGGATTAAATATATTATTTTATTGTTTGGTTTTCCGTTTATATATGTACATAATTTATGGTTTATAATAAGATATAAAAATAAGGAGAAAAAATGAAAAACAAAAGAAAGTGGATAGTAATATTAACATTGGTACTGATATTCGGATTTTTGGGTACTGCCTATGCCCAAAGCCAAGAGGGAATATTTACTTTAACGGATATTCCATCCAGATATAATGGAATGTATGTATTACTTATTGCGATTAACAATAAAAATGAAGTTGAACTTCTTGGTGCTCAAAGTATAAATATGAAAACTATAACTGCCGTTTTACCTCGTATTGTAAATGGCAGAGTAAGTATTCCTATGTGGCTTTTTATTGAAAATGGACAAATAGAAGAATTTGTTAAATATGATGGAAACCATACTGTTGAAGTTGAGATTTTATTTTTTGATTCTGCAACGCTTGATGATGATTCTGAAGAACTAGCAGAAATATATTTTGGGTCTGTACGATTTTCAAATGGCAGTGCCACAATGTCTTTTCATGATAATGATGATTTTGAAACCTATTAATAAAAATATTGGTATGGTAAAACACTTACCGGAAAATAATTCTAAGGATTATTTATATAATATACAATATGGCATTATGATTCATTACACGATTTAACACCCGGAAACGCAGGAGGAAAAAATTTTTCGCTATTATTTAATAAAAAATATGGATTTTTAGGACGAATTGGCTGGGAATAATAGAGTTGTTCGGAAATTTCAGTTTCAAAACAACTTCCTTATTTGCTGCAATAATGATATAATCATAAAATGAACAAAAAACAACTTAATATTGGATTTATGGTTTCTCATGGCGGGTCAAATATGCAGGCGGTTTTGGATGCGGTATCAGAAGGTACATTGTTTGCCAAGCCGTGTGTATTAATTTCAAATAACTCAAAATCGCCCGCAATTGAAAGAGCCAAGCATTTTGGAATGCCGTTTTATCATATCAGCCAAAAAACACACCCTGACAATATAGAAATGGATAGGGCAATTTTAGATATGCTAAAAAAACATTCTGTGGAATATTTGTTATTGCTTGGCTACATGAAAAAACTGGGGTCTGCAACATTGCGGGAGTATAAAGGGAAAATACTTAACATTCATCCTTCATTACTGCCTAAATACGGCGGTG
>Ga0099364_10001091_pt1 | contig 45544 bp, 36 predicted proteins | sample TergutTh196P3_FD_73070 | JGI IMG/M metagenome (GOLD analysis project Ga0099364, IMG submission 73070) | Microcerotermes parvus P3 segment gut microbial communities from Pointe-Noire, Republic of the Congo - Th196 P3 | ecosystem: Host-associated > Arthropoda: Insects > Digestive system > Gut ...
TGTTTAGTTCACAGCTTGGAGCAGAACGCAGCTATACCCGGGAAAATAAAATTTTGGGGAGGACTTTAACAGCTCCCTGGCTGTCCATGCCTCTGGGGACAGATGGCGATCTTTATTTTTCCGGAAATTTGGGTATAAACTACCAGAGCAGTGAAAACCCTGTTTTTATCCCTGAATTGTCACGAATGGAAATTCAATACAGGTTTTCTTCACAGTTTTCCATGAGGTCAGGCAGGTTTAGCTGGAGGGATCCGTCTTTGTTTACTGCCGGAGGCAGTTTTGACGGGGTTGAGATTGTTTATGATCCTGGTTTTTTTACTCTGGGTGCGGCTTTTTTATATACCGGATTTTTGCACAGGAACTCTGTTGATGTTTCTGTAAGCCCGGGGGACTCCCGGGATTATTCTGCTCTTTTGGACTGGGCTGATTTTTCCGGTACATATTTTTCTGTTCCGCGTTTTATCGGCTCCCTTTACGGGGAATTTCCTGTGTTCCCCTTTGGAAGGGGAGTTTTAAACACAGGAATTATGGTCCAGTTTGACAATTCAGGTGCGGAAGAAAAATTTAACACACAGTACTTCCTTTTGCGTTATACGCTATTTTACCGCAGATGGGATTTTGCTTTTTCCGGCGCTGTGCAATTAGTGAATACCGCCGCCAGGGGATTTATGGCAGGTTTTGCCACTGCAGCCGAATGCGGAATTGCTCTGCCCGGCGCTTTAACGGACAGGCTGTCTTTTGGTTTAAGATGGGCATCAGGTGCAGGACCAGTGACAGCAGCCTACTTCCCCGTAACAAGAGAGGCACAGGGGCTTGCCTTAAGACCGGCTCTTACCGGAATCATGACAGTCAGGGTAAAATATGAAAACAGAATAAATCCTTCACTTTTTGCAGAAATTGGCGGGAGGTATTTTTTAAGGACAGATGCTTCGAGTTTTTCTGATCCTGATTTGGGTCACCAAAATCTGGGCGCTGATTCATATCTTTTGGGAGCGGAGTTTGATGCCGGTATTTTATGGGTTCCTTTTTCGGATTTATCATTCTCTTTCTCCGCCGGAGCTTTTTTCCCTCAGACAGGGATTGCAATGAGGCAGGCTGATCTTCGATGGTTTATTAATGTTGGAACTATATTTTCGTTTTAGTATTTTAAAAGGTTATATATGAAGAAAATTTTTTTACCGGGTTTGCTGTTTTTCCTCACTTTTGCTGTCCATGCGCAGGATAATTTTTCTGCAGTTATTATTGAACTAACAGGCACTGTGGAAGTAATGCACAGCGGTTCCGGCAGGTGGGAGAATGCCGAGAGGGGGAGTACACTCAATCCGGAAACCATTATTTCAACCAGTTTTGGCAGCAGCGCTTTAATTTCAATAGGTAATACTCAAATTTTTGTACGCTCTCTTACCCGTATGTCACTGGGAGATCTGCTTTTAATGGATGGTTATGAGAACATCCGGATTAATCTAATGACAGGCAGGGTTAGGGTGGAAGTAAACTCTTCTTCCGGTATAAGACATGAATTTACAATTCAGACTCCGTCAACAGTTGCTTCTGTAAGGGGAACAATTTTTGAAATTGATACAACCAGTATTGTTGTGATTGAGGGTACTGTGCAGTTTATGGGAAGTATTGGTGCTCCTGTAATGATTGACGCGGGGAGAATCAGTTTTGCCGATGATATTACCGGCAGGGCTGTTACTCCGGACAGTACTTCTGTTTCAGAACTAAGACCAGATATGCCCATAGCCTCTGATATTTTTGATACTTATCAATCAACATCAGGTATAGAATCAAATTATAACCTTTTTACCAGGATTGATTTTTAGCTTGCTATTTTTTTCTCTGCCTGCTATGATAACTCAACAATTCAATCGGGGTGTCTTAAGAAAAAAATCTTTGATTTTTTTCTTTTGGAAAAATCTACGATTTTTCCACGAGGTTTATTACAGAACCTTGTGTCTGAGATTACACCCGTAGAACCTGATCCGGATAATGCCGGCGGAGGGAGGTAATATGAACTCAATCAGGAAAAATTTGCCGGGAGAATTTTTTTATGGGAAAAAGGTTTCCATAAATATTGTTCTCGTATTTTCTCTTTTCTTTCTTTTGGCGGCTTTCCCGTCCTTTACCCTTGGTAACAGGGACTCAAGTACCGCCGCTAACGAAGTAGTGATCTGGACCTACAATTCCTTCAATTCCGAATGGGGTCCGGGGCCAGATGTAGCCAGGGTCTTCGAGGAAGAGACGGGAATCAGAGTGGTTTGGGAAAATCACAGGGATGCGGGAAGCATTGTTTCAAGGCTTTTAATGGAAGGCGAGAATGCCAATGCAGATCTAATCCTGGGGCTGGATCAGAATTTGGCGGTAAGGGTTTTGGACTCCAACCTTCTTTCATCTTACAGGCCGCGGGGTGCGGAAAATATTTTCCCCGAGCTTATTCTGGATCCACAGTGGAGGCTTATTCCCCTGGATTACAGCTTCTTCGCAATCAATTATGATTCAGAGAGGATTACAAATCCTCCTGCCAGTCTGGAAGACCTCACCCATCCCCGTTATGCCAACAGCCTGATCCTCCTGGATCCCAGGACATCTTCACCCGGCCTTGGCTTCTTTGCCTGGGTTCAGTATATATACGGCAATAACTGGCTGGATTACTGGCGGCGTTTACTCCCGTCCATTCTCACAGTTTCTGAAAGCTGGAGTACCGGTTACGGTCTTTACACCAGGGGAGAGGCACCGCTTGTCCTTTCATATACTACAAGCCCTGCCTATCACCTTGAGTACGAGGACACCGACAGATTCAGGGCAGTGGTTTTTGAACAGGGCAATCCCCTGCAAATAGAGGCAGCGGCTATCCTGCGCAATGCGAGGAATCCGGAAAACGCAAGGCTTTTCCTGGACTTTATGCTTAGTCCTTCCTTCCAGAGCATAATTCCCCTTACAAACTGGATGTACCCTGTTATTGATATTCCCCTGCCTGCCTCCTTTACGGCAAACCCAAAAAGCGACAGGCCCCTAATGCCCGGCCATGTTACAGAAGAAGACCTAAACGAATGGGCGGCTTTAATGCTAAGGGGATACTAGACTTTACTTTCTAATGAAAAAAACCTACTGGTTATTTGCCCTGCCGCCAATTTTGGCGGTGGGTTTTTGTTTTATCCTTCCCTATGGCGCGAGTTTCTTTAATGCCTTCACCGGCGGAGAGCGCATAACGGTTTGGCATAATTCCATAATCTTTAACATAACGTTTTTTACACTCTCTCAGGCCTTTTACAGTGTCCTCCTTTCCCTTGCAATCGGCCTCCCCGGTGCCTGGTTTATCGGCGGGAGCCGTTCCCGCTTTGCCCCCTTGCTGCGAAGCCTCACAGGGGTACCCTTTGCCATGCCCTCGATCCTCGTGGTGCTGGGCTTTGTGCTTTTCTTCGGTAATTCCGGCTGGCTTAACAGGATCATCGTTTCCATAGCAGGCGGGGACGAGTGGGGGAACGGCCCCCTTCGCATACTCTACAGGCCACAGGCCATAGTCCTTGCGCACGGCTTTTTTAATTTCCCCCTTGTTGTACGTTTGGCAGGAGATGGCCTTTCCAGGGCAAGGCGTGCCTATGCACCTGCTGCAGCGGCTTTGGGAGCATCCCCTGCCGTAACAGCCCTCACAGTGATCCTCCCCCTTGCCCTGCCGGGGATTCTGTCCGCTGCACTCCTGGTATTTCTCTACAGTTTTACGAGCTTTGCCGTGGTGCTGGTTTTAGGAGGAGGACCTGCAGCGACAACCCTTGCCGTGGAAATTTACCGCCATGCCAGGGTTTTCCTCAATTACCATAATGCAGGTGCATTGGCTCTGGCGGAAACCCTCATTGCCGTTACGGTTTTTATGGCTTATGCATACTTTGGGAAAAAATCCAGGGAAATAAAAACAGAGCTTAGTGAGCGTTATATGGACAGCCATAAGCATCCTCTTCCCGCAATGGTAATATTAATTGTTTACACTGTGCTCGCAGCATTGTTTATACTGGGTCCCATAGTTTCCATTGTATTGGAATCTTTTCTCTACCAGCCTTCCAGGGCAGCGGCACAGGAACTAACAATAAGGTGGTGGACATCGTTAGGCGATACCTATCTCCCCGCATTGCTCCGCTCGCTCTTCCTTGCCTTCTCCGCTGCCACCCTGGCAAGCCTATTGGCAATACTTTCAGCCGGCTTTGTAAAGCTCCTTGACAATGCAGGCAGGGGCAATTCCCCTCCCGTTTTCCTAATAAAATTTATATCCGCCGCCCCTGTAATATCTTCCGGCATAGTACTGGGTCTGGGCTGGCTTATTATTTACGGGAGGGCCTTCTCCCGCTCCCCCTGGGCATTGATTCTCCTTCACGCAGTTGTTGCCCTGCCCTTTGCGTTTAACTCCATCTCCGAAGGCTTCCGCTCCCTTCCGGCAAATACCCTAAACGCCGCCATGGTCTTTGGTGCAAAACCCCTGGGTGCATTAATCACAACTGCAATCCCCCTCTCGCTCCGCCGCATACGATCCGCCTGGGGCTTTGCTGCAGCCCTCAGCCTGGGGGAACTAAACGCCGTAATGATGCTGGGAATGGAAGGCTGGGAAACCCTGCCCCTTTTTATTTACAGGGCTGCCGGAGCCTACCGTTACGGAATTGCCTGTGCTGCAGGAACCCTCCTCATACTATGCTGTGCAGGGGGTTTTCTGTTATCCGACTGGGGGATAAATAAGTATGACAGATAATATAATGAAAGAAAGTTTAAACGATAATTTAAATCTTGATGTTATTAACCTTAAAAAAACCTATGGGGATTTTTCCGTTATGCTTAACTTTTCCGTAGGCATGGGAGAAACCCTTGCCCTTGTGGGTCCTTCCGGCTCCGGCAAAACCACTGCCCTAAATTTAATCAGCGGTCTTGCGCAGAGTGAAGGGGGCCAGCTCCTTTCCGGCGGCAGGGATATAAGCAGCCTCCCCAGCTGGAAGAGGAATATCTCGGTAGTGTTTCAGGACCTTGCCCTGTTCCCCCACCTTGATGTAGGAAAAAATATAGCATACGGGCTTTTCATTAAAAAAGTGCCGTTAAGCGAAAGAAACCGCATAGTGGACGAAATGCTGGAACTTGTCCGCCTTACGGGTTTCGCAAAAAGGCGCATCCACACCCTTTCCGGCGGCGAGAGGCAGAGGGTTGCCATTGCCAGAGCCCTTGCTTCCAGGCCCAACGCACTCCTTCTGGATGAACCTTTTTCCAGCCTCGATGCCCCCCTAAGGAGCAGTCTTAGAAAGGAATTCCTCGATATACGGAAACGTGAAGCTGCTGCCGCCGGGACACTTTCCTCCCGTAGCGCTCCCTGCATCTTTGTTACCCATGATCAGGAAGAAGCGGTAATGCTGGGTGATAAAATCGCTCTAATGTCGGAAGGCCGCATTATTGAATGCGGAACAGGAAGGGATCTGGTGCTCTCTCCTGTGCATGAATTTACAGCCCGCTTCTTTGGGGGAGGCCAGGTATTGCCTCCCGGTGCAGGCGGCAGTAATAAGATTACCGAAAGCGGGAAGCTTTTTATTCCCAACGATGCAGTCACACTGGAAGATAAAAGCGGCATTAGCGGCTTTATTTCATATAAGGCGCGTTTTACCGGGGCTTATTTTAAGGGACAGAGCCTTCTTATGTCTTTAATGCTTTCGGGAAATTCCGGAGCAGGTGATATTCCCTTTGAAATTTCCGTCAGCCCCAGAACCCGGCTCCCCCCCGAAGGCAGCGAAGTACAATTCTGGGTAGATCAAAGCCTTGTCAGTAATGTAGTTTAAGTACTGTAACCTAATGTATTAATCTTGTTTTTTCCAATATAGTAGAGATACCCTGTAAAAACCCTTAAGGAAACTAACTTTGGAAAGTGCAAAAAAAATTTACATAGCCGATGACGAAAATAACATAAGGCTGGGGATTAAGACCTTCCTGGAAAACGCCGGTTTTATTGTGGAGGATTTTGAATCCGGTGATCTTTTGCTTGAGGCCTTTGTCAAAAACCCTGCCGACCTTGTGGTACTTGATGTGATGATGAGCGGCTCCAACGGTTTTATAATCTGCAAGGAACTAAGGAAAATAAGCCATGTCCCCATCATCATGCTTACCGCCAGGGACAGTGATTTGGATTATGCGACAGGACTGGATCTGGGAAGCGATGATTACCTCACTAAGCCCTTCAGTCCCATGGCACTTGTAATGCGTATAAAGGCATTGTTCCGCCGTGTGGAGTACGAGCGTTTGAAAAACGAGCGTCCTCCGGAAAAACTGGAAACAAATGAAGAATAAAAAACATACAATAAGAACCAGGGTCCTTGCTGTTCTTTCCATAAAGTTATTTTTTACTTTCGCTTTTACCGGCCTCATTTTCAATATTGCAGCAGGAAGGTATATTTACAGCAATGCTGTTGAACAGCTGGACAGATCCTTTCATATAGTAGAAGAGGCAATGGAAATGGCAGGAACCATAATACTGGAATTTCCGCGTGAATTTTTTGGTGCCAGAAACATGGGCATTACCCTAAGGAGGAACGATTTCCGTATTGAATCAAATATGTTTGTGCTGGATTCCTATTACAATTTACTGGGGAACCAGCAGATCTCCGAAGTTTCCTACGATGTGTATAACGCAATTATTCAAGGCGGCATTAATATTTCCGGCATGAGGAACAGAATGATTAGAACCCATGACGGAGCTTACTATATTTCATCGTTTAACATGCCTGTAAGGCAGACAGATGACAGTGCATACTGGGTAATTTATGCCGATGTAACAGGGCTTTCCAATTTTGCCCTAATTGTAAACAGATTTTTGTTTCTTCTGGTCTGCGTTATGTTTCTTATTGCAGTCTGCCTTTCATACTTTTTATCCAATTCCATTACCGTCCCCATTCAGAAGCTCTCCGCCCTCGCTGTAAAAATCGGCAAGGGCATTTTTACCCCTGAGGACTATAAATTTAAGGACAGTGAGTTTGAAGAACTAAATACTGCTCTTAATAAATCTGCAAGGCAGCTCGGCGTTTATGACTCCGAGCAGAAAACCTTTTTCCAGAATGTGTCGCATGAATTCAGAACTCCCCTCATGTCCATTCAGTGTTATGCGGAAGGCATCACCTGCGGTTTAATGGAACCGGTGAGTGCAGGCGAAACAATACTTGCAGAAACCAGCCGCCTTACAGAAATGGTTAATGACCTTCTTTATATATCAAAGATAGGCAATATAACCGATGAGTTTACATATTCAGACTTTGACATAAGGGAGCTCATAAATACCTGTGTGAGCCGCCAGAGTGCATTGGCAGATAAAAACAATCTTAAAATTACACTTGAGTTTGAAGAAGGGGAGCTTTACTTTAACTGCATAGTGGAGCTGTTAACAAGGGCGGTTGAAAACCTAATTTCCAATGCCATCCGTTATGCGAAAACAGAAATAATTGTATCCTGCCTTAAAACCTCTTCCGCTTTGGAAATCACTGTAAAAGATGACGGAGATGGAATAGAAGGCGAAATACTCCCCAGAATTTTCGAACGTTTCGTGAAGGGAAGGGGAGGGAACCAGGGGCTTGGCCTTTCAATCGTGAAATCCATTGCAGAGCAGCACGGCGGAACGGTTTCAGCATTTAACGTTGAAGCCGGCGGTGCTGTGATCACTATAAAACTCCCCCTTAAGAGGGAGGCATAAGATGGCGGTGTTTTCCGGTGATGAGTATGAAAAAGCAAGAAATCTTCTTCTTGTTTACGAATGGGGGCAGAAGCTCTTTTTAACAAAAATGCAGATACTCTTTGATTCCCTAAGTCATTTTCACGATCACAATCCCATCGAGCACATAAAAACCAGAATTAAATCCATGGAAAATATTGCAGCAAAGCTGGAAAAACTCAATAAGGAAATAACAGCGGAGAGCGCAGAAAAAAATTTAACCGATATTGCAGGAATTAGAATAATCTGTTCCTATGCAAAGGATATTTATCAGCTTGCAGAACTTATTAAAACCATGCCTGAAGTTTCTGTACTTACAGAAAAAGACTATGTCACTAATCCCAAAAAAAGCGGTTACAGAAGTTATCATTTAATTGTGGAAATCCCCGTATTTTATTCGGGAAAAAATAAAACCATCCCTGTCGAAATCCAAATCAGAACCGCTGCCATGGATTTCTGGGCAAGCCTGGAACACAAGGTGAGGTATAAGTACCACGAACATATCCCCAAACACTTAAGCGATGAACTTGGCATCTGCGCAGAAAAAATTGCTGAACTTGATAACAGAATGTTTTTGATCCACGATATAATTTCACTGATAAATCAGGATACATAAAATGAGCAAGCAAAAGCAGAAGGACTTTGTCTTCCGCTGCTCCTCATGCGGAAGGGAGGAGGCAAAGTGGCTAGGCCGCTGCCCCGAATGCGGCGAGTGGAACAGCTTTACAGAAACCGCTGTTAGTCCAAACGGATCCTCAAAAAAAGACGGCCGCTCCGGAAAGGCAGGCGCCGCCGGATTGCCGCCGCAGTCCCTTCCCCTCTCCTCTGTTGATCCCCTGGAGGGGACCAGGATAAAAAGCGGCATCTCAGAGCTGGACAGGGTTCTGGGCGGCGGCATCATGAAACGCTCAGCCATACTCATCGGCGGGGAGCCGGGCATAGGGAAGTCTACCCTCTTATTGCAGGCGGCCGCCGCCGCTGAAACAAAGGGGAGGGTGCTGTATATTTCCGGGGAGGAATCTGCGGGACAGGTGAAACTCCGCTCTGACCGCCTGGGTCTGGATACAGAGCGGGTGGAAATTTTCTGCTCCGGCAGCCTCGAAGAAATTGAGGCAGTGATCAGAAATGTCAAACCTGTACTTGTGATGGTGGACTCTGTCCAGACCCTATTCAGCTCCCAGGCAGGCTCTGCGCCTGGCACAATCAGCCAGATGAGGCAATGCGCCTGGGAGCTTGTTTCCTGGGTTAAGGAAAACGACAGTGCCCTCTTTTTCTCCGCCCATGTTACAAAGGACGGTCAGATCTCCGGTCCAAAAAGCCTTGAGCACCTTGTTGACACAGTCCTTTACTTCGAGGATTCCGCGGGCAATAGTTCACCGGGCGAGAACCCGATGCCCCATGCCGCCGATACCCGTTTCCTCCGTGCAAGCAAAAACCGCTTTGGCTCCACTGATGAAATCGGAATTTTTACAATGGGTGAAAAAGGCCTTTCCATAGTGGAGGATCCCTCTCATCTTTTTATTGAAATTAGGGAAGGAGCATTGCCGCCCGGCATTACTACAGCAGCAGTACTGGAAGGTTCACGCACCCTGCTCGTGGAGATACAGGCACTCACTGTCCCTGCAAAGGGTTCGATCTCCAGGGTCTTTGCCGACAGGATTGACAGCGCTCGTGTTTCCCGGACAGCCGCTATAATTGAAAAGCATCTGGGGCTTCGTCTCTCCGATCAGGACATATATGTGAATGTTGCCGGCGGTATCAGGATCACCGAGGTCGGGGCGGAGCTTGCCCTTGCCTCAGCTATCTACTCAGCCAGGACAGGAATCCCTGCCCCGGCACAGACAGTGATCTGCGGGGAGCTGTCCCTGGCAGGGGAAGTGCGGAAACTCCGCCGCCTGCCTGCCAGATTAAGGACGGCAAAGAACCTGGGCTTTACAAAGTTCCTCTGTCCCCGCCTGGTGCAGATGAAAATATGCTTTCCGGTGATTATTTTGGAGTAAAAAACATTAAAGAGGCGGTCTGCACCCTTTTTAAGGATGATAATACCCTTTTTGATGGTGAGAAAAACCCTTAAAAGCTTAAAATACAGAAAAATCCCGTAAAAATGATCAAAATGCCGATATTAATAGTAATATTTTAAGGAAAAGGTGTTTTTTTCATTTTGAAATTATTATTAAAAGTTTTACTTTCCATTGCAGCATCTTTTTTATTTATCTATATATTCTCTGCCTGCCAAATAAATAATACAGAAGGGAATAACGGCTTTTTTTCCTCTTATCTTGAAGTCCCCGGGATTACAGAAGATGAAATCAGGTCTATTGCAGCCCTAAGAGCCAGAGGCGAACCACTGATTTATGCAGCCTCAAGGAGTACCGAATTATTTATTGATCAGAACGATTCCCATGGCGGATATACAGTGCTATTAACAAACTGGCTGAGTGATTTTTTTAACCTGGAGTTTCAGTGCGAAATTATGAGCCTCACTGCAATGCTGGATGGTTTAAGAGACGGCAGCTTAAGTTTTGCAACCCTCTCTGCAACCCAGGAGCGGAGAGAGGCGTATTATATGGCGGATATCGCCCAGCGCTCGATAGTAATGCTCCGCAGGGATGGAAGCCCGTCCATCACTTCCATATTAAATGAAAGGCTTCCCCGTTATGTGTTTACTGCCGGCTCTGTAATTATAGACCTTGCCAGGAACGCCCTGGGAAGCGGAACCTATGAGGAAATTATTGTAGCAGATGAAGCTGCCGCATACGATGTAGTAATGTCAGGCGCAGGGGACGCTTTTTTAGCGACTAACACCATGGAAGCTGCCTTTGATCATTTGGGCGGTATATATGCCGAAAAGTTTCTCCCCCTGATTTTCCAGCCTGCAGCCATGACAGCCGAGGACCCTGCCTATGCCGCTGTAATTTCCGTATTGAACAAGGCACTGGAACACGGAGCCAGAGAGTTCCTGGGTGAACTTTACAGAGACGGCTACCATGAATATACCAGGCAGAAATTTTATTCAATGCTTACTCCGGAGGAAAGGGCTTTTCTGGAGTATAACCCTGTTATACCCTATGTTACCCATTTTATGGCATATCCTATGAGTTTCTTTAATACAAGTTCAGGTGAATGGGAAGGAGCAGTATTTGAAGTACTGGAAGAACTTTCATTTATTACCGGTTTAAACTTTGAGCTTATAAACGATAACACAGTAGAGCAGCCTGAACTTCTCAGTCTTGTTGAAAACGGAACTGCATATTTTATACCATATATGATAATCAGCGGTGAACGCCGTGACAGGTTTATTTTTTCTTCTGTTATGTATATTTCTGATACTTATGCCCTTTTGTCAAAGCGAAGTTACCCAAATATTGAGCTTAACGATATTCCCATGGAAAGGGTCGGTTATGCCCGCGGTTCCGGTTTTGCAGATATGTTCCGCCACTGGTTTCCAAATGCTGTTTATGCAGTAGAGTATCTCACAACAGACGATGCCTTTGAAGCACTGGATAGAGGTGATGTAGATCTGGTTATGGCGAGCCTCAGCCGCCTGTCTGCCCTCACTAACTATTATGAGTATTCAGATTACAAGGCAAACTTTTTATTCAATATGGCGTTTGACGCAACATTCGGCTTTAACAGGGAACAGACAGTACTTGCTTCAATAATTGACAAGGCCCTCCCCATGATAAACACAGAGCGCATAGTCCAGCAGTGGTCAAGCAGAACTTACGGCATAGAGGCAATGCGGCTCCAGTCTCAGCGCCCCTGGCTTATAAGCGCTATAATCCTCTCTCTTCTGGTTTTATTCCTTGTAATTATAATGCTCATACGAAACAGAAAAATGACCTTCCGGCTGCAAAGAACCATTGCCGATGTAAGAAGGGCAAACATACAGGCGGAAATCGCCGTAAAAACAAAGACTGCCTTCCTTGCAAATATGAGCCATGAACTGAGAACTCCCCTTAACAGCACATTAAACATGCTTAGGGAGGCCATGACTTTTGAAGGTTACAATAAAAGCAGCGATGCTCTTAATCAGGCAATGGCATCGTCTAACGATCTATTGTCTGTAATTAATACGATCCTTGAAATTTCCAATATTGAGAGCGGGCAGTTAATACTTGAGAATGAGAACTTTTCCCTGGGTGATCTTGTGAATGACATAAACAGCCTTCTCTCCGCGCTTTGTAAGGCAAAAGGTACAATATGGGAATTAAAAACCGGAAGTATAGCCCATTTAACAGTAGAAGGCGACAGAATAAGGCTGATGCAGGCTTTGACCATTCTTTTAAGAAACGCTGTGAAACTTGCAGGGGATGATCACGGGAAAGTTACGTTTAATGCATCAATAATTTCTGAAACAGAAAATAATGCCGGTATACGCTTTGAAATTACAGATAACGGCATAGGAATGACAGATAAAAAGCTTGAAGAAATTCACCATATTCTGAATGCAGACAATAATGATATTAATTTCAGTTCCACAGAAATTATGCTTTTTGCCTGCAGCAGTATTATCAGATCCATGGGAACAGAAATATATGTTGAAAACCATAAAGACTCTGGTTCATGCTTTTCGTTTAACATTAGTTTAAGAAAGGTTTTTATTGAGAAAGAAAGAGAAAAAATCAGTACAGAAGGCGTTAGCTTTACCGGGAAGCGGGCTCTCATTGTAGATGATGTAAGAATTAACCGGGTTGTTTTACGAAACGTACTTTCTCAGGCAGGAATGGAAACCATAGAAGCGAGGGACGGCAAAGAGGCTGTAGATATATTCCTCGCAGAAAGTGAAAGCATTGATGTTATTTTAATGGATATAATGATGCCGAATATGGACGGCCATGAAGCAGCCCAGTTGATCAGGTCTTCCAGGCTTTCCAAAGCAAGGACAGTTCCCATTATAGCCGTCACATCCCTCTCCTATAAGGAAGACAGGGATGCCTCGATTAATTCCGGAATGAACTACCACCTCGAAAAACCTGTAGAACCCGACACCCTCCTCTCCACCCTCATGCGCTATTTGTAGACAATTTCCTCTCGCCAAGTATTTTTAACAATTTTCTCATGCCAAAACGCCAAAACGCAAAGTACGCCAAGAATTCTTCTAGCTAAAATTCTTCTTGGCGTTTTCGCGGCTTTGCGAGAGATAATTACTAGTTATGTATGCTTTCTTCTAAGTTCCACTTTATTGATCTTTCCTACGCTGGTTTTATCAATAGCATCAACAAACTTTACTTTCAAAAGAATCGCTTCCCTCGGGAGCATACCCATGTCGATATATTTTTTCACATGATCTACGAGTTTTTTTTCGGTTACGCTTTCACCCGCTTTCAGTACGATCAGTGCAAGCGGTATCTCGCCCCAGCTTGCATGACCCTGGCCGATAATTGCCGCTTCTCCCACAGCAGAATGAAGGCAGAGTATGTCTTCAATTTCCAGCGAGGAAACCCATTCGCCCCCGACTTTAATTACATCCTTTGTTCTGTCCGTTATGCGTATGGAGCCTGTTGCATCCTGCACCGCAACATCCTGGGTATGGAGCCAGCCGCCTTCCCAGAGTTTCTCGGAATTCATTGCATCCTTTAGGTACCCCTGGGTTAACCATGGAGCCCTTAAGAGAATCTCTCCTGTTGACTTATCATCGTAAGGAGCTTCCTCTCCGTTTTGATCAATGAGCTTTAATCCCACAAGTCCTATGGGTCTTCCTGTCCGCACTATAATCGCTGCCTTCTCCTCCTTTGGGAGCTTCTGCTCATCTGAGTTAAGGTGCTGTACTGCAATTACAGGGCAGGTTTCAGACATTCCGTAGCCGGAGTAAATATTTATTCCCCTTTCAAGCGCTGCTATTGCCATTGCCCTGGGAAGTGCAGCCCCTCCGATAATAACCTTCCATTTGGAAAGATCAATATTTTTTGACGAGGGATCATTGAGGAGCATATTGAGGATGGTGGGGACACAGTGGGAGTAAGTTACATTTTCCTTTGCGATAAGTTTAAGAAGCACATCGGGAATATACCTTCCCGGATATACCTGCTTCACCCCAAGCATGGTCATGATAAAGGGGATACCCCAGGCATGCACATGATACATCGGCGTGATGGGCATATATACATCCTCTATATGCATGCGGCTGTCCGTTGCAGGGGATGAAAGTGCACCCAATGTCGTAAGCGTATGAAGGACAATCTGCCTGTGTGAAAAGTAAACACCCTTCGGCATGCCCGTAGTTCCCGTTGTAAAAAATGTGGTTGCCCTGGTGTTTTCATCGAAGTCAGGGAATTCTTTCAAAGGCTCCGATGCAGAAATAAGCTCTTCATAATCCCCTGTGATCTTTAAACTGGTTTCAGGTTTTTCACCGGAATCGTTGAGTAAAATGAAATGTTCTACAGTATCTATCCTGCCTTTGATCTGATCCAGAATCGGGAGGAAGTCCGGGTTCACAAGGATAATTTTATCCTCCGCATGGGTGATGGTGTAGATCATCTGTTCGGGAGAAAGCCTGATATTGATCATGTGGAGGACTGCCCCAATCATCGGGATTGCAAAATAACACTCCAGGTAGCGGTGGGAATCCCAGTCCATCACCGCTACAGTATCTCCCGGTTTTATGCCAAGTTTTATCAATGCCGTTGCAAGGGAGGCAACTCTATTTCGCATTTCCCTGTAGGTAATGCGAACCGTGTCTTTGTAAACGATTTCCCTGTCCGGGTCATAACCAAAAGGACTAAAAAGAATGTTTTTGATTAATAGGGGATAATCGTAAGCTGAAGGGGTCTTTGTAATTATTGTTTCCATGATTTTATTATGACGTTTTATTGAAAAATGTCAATATTGTTTTTTCAATATTTTATTAATTCCAGCCGCCTGCTGTTTCGCGGTGAAGGTCTGCTGGCTTCCTGCAGGCTCCGGCTCTTCCCAGGCCGCCTTGATCTTCCGCTCTTCATATTCGGGGTTGTTCATTAAGTTATTGCAGCCGGTGCGGTGAATTATCACCCCCCTCCCCCTTGAGACATAGCCGGTGATGGGGTCGCCCATATCCGGATTGCAGCAGCGGGCAAACCTGACCATCATGTTTTTTTCGTCGTTAATACGCACCTGAAATATAGATTCTCCGGAGCGGACAGGGGAGTGCGGTTCTTCTGAGTCTGCTTCAATTTTTATTGCCTGATTATCCTCGTCCAAAGTTTTCTTATCATCTTCTTTTTCCTGCATGAAGGACTCATCATTGATGCTTAACCAGGAGCGGATTTTACTCCTTGCCTTTGATGTCCTTACCATTTCAAGCCAATTAACATTCGGATGAGCATTAACCCTGGTCAGTATTTCCACAACCTGGGCATTCTGCAGTTCTGAACTCAGGGGGATGATGGCTCCGTTCGCCTTGGCACCCATACAGTGATCGCCTATCGCAGTGTGAACCTGATATGCAAAGTCCAGAGCCGTCGCACCCCTGGGCAGTTCTATTACCTTTCCCTGGGGTGTAAACACATAGACCCATCTTTTGTATAGTTCCTCTTTAATCTCCTCCAGCCAATTCTCATCACTGGCCGCTCCGTGCCTTGCAGCAATCTCTATATCCGCCTCCCGCATTGCCTCACCGGAATGAGCGCTCTTATAAAGCCAATGGCTTGCAACCCCGTGTTCAGCCATGCTGTGCATTTCCCCTGTGCGGATCTGGATCTCCAGACCCCTGCTCTCAAAGCCTTCCGCTTCCGTACTTACTGATGTATGAAGGCTCTTGTATCCGTTTGGTTTGGGATTGGCAATATAGTCCTTGAATGTATTGTTTATGGGTTTCCAGAGTCTGTGAACCAGTCCAAGCAGGGCGTAACAATTTTCCGTTGTTTCACAAATAATCCGTATACCCTGAAGGTCATATATCTCTTCGGAATTTTTTTTACGCTTGCGCATCTTCATATACACAGAATAAAAATGCTTCGCCCTGCTCTCTATTTCAATTTTTATCCCCGCAGCTTCTGCTTCCCTGAATATCTCTTCGCTCGCCAGGCTGAGGTATAAACCCCTCTGTTCTTTTTTCTCTGCAACAAGGTCTTTCACCTGCTGGAAGGCATCTCTGTAGAGGAATTTCAGGGAGAGGTCTTCCATCTCGTTTTTTACCAAAGCTATACCAAGCCGCCCGGCAAGGGGAGCGTATATATCCAAACAGCTCCGGGCAGCCGCCTTTCTTTCATCTTCACCCCCATCTTCATCGAGGGCACGAAGAGCCGACAGCTCCATCGCAAGCTTCATTATCAGCACAATGATATCATCAGTCAAAACAATGATCATATTCCGGATATTCTGGGCTTCCCTTTTTGTTTTATGAATGGTGCTTATTCCTTCAATCTTTTTTAAGCCCTGTTCCAGAGCAGCTATATCCATGCTCTCAACATCCATCCCGAGTTGTTTTAATATCTCTCCCGCCCCGTTCTTTATTTCCATCTTTCCCCTATTTTCTCCGCGCTCTCCGCGTCCTTTGCGTTTTCTGCGGCTTGGCGAGAGAAAATCTGTTTCCATCTCCTAATTTGACATATAGCTAAATATACCTTACCATATAAAATACCATAATTAGAATGATGTGTTAATTGCAGACAAAAAAAGAGAAAAAAAACATATTTAAAGTAATCGCAGGCGGCTTTACCGCGCGTTTCCCCGAAGATTTTTCGCATAGGGAGGGACGTGCCAGTGTAATTGCCATAGCCTGGCCTGCCTTTGCCGAATCCTTCCTCCTCCACCTCGCAAGCATGGTCAATACAATGATGGTCGGCTCCCTCGGCGCCTGGGCAATAGCCTCCGTCGGCTACTGTAACCAGCCCCGCCTCTTAATCGCCTCGGTCTTCCAGGCCTTCAATACAGGAGCCACAGCCCTCATCGCCCGTGCCAAAGGAGCCCAGAACCCCATAGAAGCAAACCTGATCATGCACCAGGCAATCCTTTTCTCCATGTCTGTTTCCGTAGTTCTGGCGATCCTCGGTTATATATTCGCAACCCATATGGTTATATTTATGGGGGCAAGCGAAGAAATCACAATCACCGGCTCCACCCAATACCTCCGGATCATAATGCTCACCTTTCCCGCACATGCCTTCTCCATGGCAGTCACCGCCATGCTCAGGGGTATCGGTAAAACACGAGTATCCATGGTCTACAACATCACCGCCAATGTGATAAATGTCCTTGTCGGCTTTCTCTTCATTCAGGGAAGATTCGGCCTCCCTGCCCTGGGGGTGCGCGGAGCCGCGCTCGGTCTCGGAGGCGGCCAGGTCATTGCCATGAGTATGGCATTCATCACAATACTGCGCGGCTCCGATATGCTTAAGCTCCGCTTTTCCATGATGTTCAGGTTTGATAAAGTTACACTCCGCCGGATAATCAGAATCGGCACCCCTGCCATGTTTGAACAGTTATGCATGAGAACGGGGAATATCATTTTTTCCAGAATAGTAGCATCCCTGGGAACCATTGCCTTTGCAACTCACCAGATAGCAATGAACATACATCAGATGACCTTCATGAACGGCCAGGCCTTCGGCGTCTCCGCCACATCGCTTTTGGGACAGTCACTCGGCCGCAAGAGACCCGACCAGGGAAAAGCACTGGTACAGCTCTGCCGCCGCTACGCACTCTTTGTGTCGCTTACATTCTCTGTCTGCCTCACCCTCTTCGGGCGCGGCCTGATGTCACTCTACACAGACGACCCCGGAGTGCTTGCAGCCGGAGCAATACTTCTGGTAGTGGTCGCCATACTCCAGCCCCTCCAGTCTTCCCAGCAGGTCCTTGCAGGAGCACTCCGCGGAGCAGGGGACACCAAGGCAGTTGCTCTCTGCATATTCATCGGCCTTGTTGTAATCCGCCCCGTCCTCTCATTCACCCTGGTGAGTTTCGCCAGACTCGAACTGTTGGGAGTCTGGCTGGCCCTCATGGTAGATCAGGGCACCCGCTCGGTATATACCCTCCACAGATTCATGTCCGATAAATGGAGCAAGATAAAAGTCTAAATGTACATTTAAATATGACAGATAGCGGGTTAATAAATATAAACAATATCCAGAAGAAATATGGGTGTTCACTCAGTTTGCTCCGGGCATCATCACAACTTTTTCGTGCTCTTATCTTGGAGATTCGAGACACGAAAAAGGGAGCCCCTGCTCCAGATTTATCAGCCTGTCGCAAAAATTCGTTCACACCCCTATTTCTTCTGAAGTAATTAATTATCCCCCCATATATATAAATGTACATTTAATATTATGGGAATGTGCTTTGCAGGTTGCTGTAATTATAACCACCCAGTGTGAGAGAGCAGGTTCTGACTGAAAGCACGAAGTGATTCGGATAGCATATGGCGCTGAAAGACAGAATTTATGCAATTTACTCAGAAATAAAATATCATGCTATAAATGATACATTGTCATAAAAAGTGTAGCGTCCATCGAGCTATTCGAATTAGGTTCTGCACTCTCACTGGGTGTTTTGGTAGAGCCTGCAAAGTAAGATGTCATATTTAAATGTACATTTAAGTTTAGTCTACTTTGAAGCGGGAGACTTCCTTAATTAATATGTCAATTGCGTCACGGTTCTTGCGGCTTATGTCATTTACATTGTTAACAGCAGAATTAACGCGGTTTGCACCGTCTGACATCTCATTCATGCCTGATGTGATTTCTTCTGTTGCCTTCGCCAGATCTTCGCTTTCCCGGATAACCTCTTTTGCACCTTCCAGCATTTCGCTGGAACCGCTTTTTACCTGGCGGGTTATATCATTTACGTTGCTTACACCCTGAAGCAGTTGTTTGCTCCCTGTGCCCTGTTCTTCCATTGAACTGCGGATTTTATCTTCCTGTTCAGCAACAATCTTCACGTTAGAGTCAATGGCTTCGAATTTGTTCAGTACGTTTTCTGTGGACTGGGTTATTTTGTCTATGGAGGTTTTTATTTTTTTAAGTACTGCTCCAATGGTCTTCGACTGTACGCTTGAACTTTCAGCGAGTTTGCGGATCTCATCCGCGACAACAGCAAATCCCCTGCCTGCTTCACCTGCATGAGCTGCTTCGATAGCGGCATTCATTGATAGAAGGTTGGTCTGGCTGGCGATGTTTTCCATTACAGAATTTATTTCCAAAAGACCTTCCGATTCATTTGCAATTTCCTTTATATCCATTGCCACATCAGACAGTCCTGTATGCCCCGCCTCTGATGCATCTTTAAGGGTATCTACATTATTGGTATTATTGACAAGAGTTTCGGTAACAGACTGGATATTGGCTACCATCTGTTCAATAGCGCTTGATGCCTGGCTTATATTTTCACTTTGGTTTTCGACATGGCTATTGAGCTTGTTTATGTTAAGCACTACCTGCTCCATGGTTGCATTGGTTTCGTTTACACTGGTACTCTGGTTTATTACGCGTTCCTTAATGCTCTGTACATTGGCAGTGATCTGATTCATTGCCGCAGCAGTTTCATTCATTTCACTGGAAAGCGATGTCCCAATTTCGGAAAGAGTCTCGGCTTCGCTTTTAATATTAATAACCATTGCTTTTATTTTTTCTATAGTACGGTTGAAGTAACGTGCCAATAAACCAATCTCATCATTGGATTTGATATCGACAGATCTGGTCAGATCGCCTTCTCCCTCTGAAATATCTTCCAGAGTAAGGGTTACTTTTTTTATGGGGGATGCTATTGATATACCTACATATACAGCAGCAGCAATACTTATGATAAAACAAATGGCTCCAATCAGCAGTACTAAATTCATGGTACTTCTTATATCACTTTCAAAATCACTTCTTTCAATTGAAACAATGAGCTTCCAGCCATTGTAACCTGGTATTTCCATGAAGGCATTGATCCTGGATTCACCCCTCTGGGTATATGATACGGTTCCCTGTTTTTCGCTGATTACATACTCCATCATATCAGCAAGGGATCTCAGGGAAGGATCTCCGGACACTTCCTGAATGGGATTGAAGATTGAATTTACCAGTGCTTGATTTGGATGTGCAATAAAATCCCCGTCTTTGTTTACCAAAAAAGCAAAGCCGCTTTGCCATGCAGGTCTTACAAGTGCCAATGCCTGATCGAGGACATCCCGTGCATCCCTTCGGGCAATGACCAAACCGATAACCGGAGCGTTAGGTGAATTGTTCCGGAAGATTGGAGCGGCAAGCATAACTGCTACTGAATTGGTCAGCCGGTTTAAAATCGTGTCTGACATTACACTGGTCCCTCTTAATGCCGCCTGGATATAATCCCTGTCACTTAAATTGCCGACATAACTATTCTCGGTGCTTTGATTAAGCGTGGTATAGGTGGAGCCGTCAGGAAAAACAAGAGCAAGATCTGCAACACCAATCCGGGCAGCTTCCGGAAAAAGGGTTTCAAAAACAATTCCCTCCCAGTCCATAGTCCGGGTCTCCTGCCGGTTGGCGATCTCTCCCAGCTGTATTAATTCGGAATTTAACACTGTTGCTATAAGTTCAGAACTAATCCTGGCTTCTGTAGAAAGCTCACTATAGGCAGCAGCTTCCATTTTGTCGGTTATTAGTATTTGCAAAATTATTGTAATACTGCCTATGCTTACTAAAAGTAATAAACCAATAAGTAATGGGATTTTAAAGCTTAATTTCATTTCTTATTCCAGACCTGTCATTTGAGATTATATACTATACTTGACAAATTTTCGATTATTGTCAAGGCGGTAAGACACCGCTGCCCTGACAAATTATGCTGAGGAAAAATTTATATGTCATTTTTTTTGTTTATTTTTTTATTTTTTATTAACTAAAATTATTAATTATTGTGTATATATTTTTGATTTTTTATTTTTTTCTTCTTTCAATTCCTGCCTGGTTAATTTCCTCTTTGCAAGAGCTTTCTGGATTTTTTCCCTTAAAGGAACTACTTTTTTCATAAATATAATTGATTCAATCTCATTTTTTAAATGTACGGCAACAACACTGCTGTTTTTTTGCAATGCTTTAAAGGCAATAATAATTGCCGATATCAGCATCTCCTGGACTTCATTACCAAGGCTGGTGTTAATAATAATTGCCCTTTTGCCCTTATGAAAGAAAATATTCCCTTTTCTCTCATAAAATTTTTCATTTTCACCGGTATTGGCAGCTTTTTCTCTGGCAAATTTGGCAAATTGTCTCTGCGACATCGATTTTAGGTTCGAAAAAGCCTGTTTTTTATCAGCTACTGCCAATGCCCGCTCCAAAAATGGCAGTTTTGTCAGGCCGTCGTTCTCAGTGAAGCCGATTTCCTTCAGCTCGTCCTCGTGATTCATATAAACCTCGCCTATTTTATGCCAGGTATATATGGTATGCGGGTCCATTCCCGTTTCCCTGCCAAAGTTATCCATATAGGCAGTCATGGTTCTGTAACCCAGTTCCTCAAAGAGCTTCCCGGTTTTTATCCTCGCAAGCCCAATGCCGATGGTCAAAATTGAATGGCGGATTCCCGCTGCAATTTCCTTTAGACCCCTGTCCAGCTCGTCAGCATTATATGCTGCAGCATTTTCACTTAGATATTCCATGCATACAGTATATTTAATAATTGGAGAAAAGCAATATTTTTTTTTATTTAGCTAAAACGTTTTAGCTAAATGTACGTTTAAGACCTTAGGCTATCTTGAACTTGGCGACTTCTTTCATGAGGAGGTCGGCAGTTTCGCGGTTTTTGTTGGTGAGCTCGTTGATATTGCTGACTGCGATGTTGACCTGATCGACGCCTGTTGCCATTTCGTTCATGCCGCCGGTGATTTCCTGGGTGGATTTTTCCAGGTTTTCGGTTTCGCGCATTACTTCCCTTGCTCCCTGGAGCATCTCCTCTGAACCGCTTTTCACAAGCTGGGTGGAATCATTGAGATTGCCTATGGCTTCAAGGATCTGTTTAGACCCCTGTCCCTGTTCTTCCATGGCGTTCCGGATATTCTCTTCCTGCTCTGCAACTGTCTTAACACCGGTATCTATGGCTTCGAATCTTCTTAAGACATTATCTGTGGACTGGGTGATCTTATCAATCGAACTCTTAATCTTCTTTAAGACTGTGCTGATAGTCTTGGACTGTTCGCTTGAACTTTCTGCGAGCTTTCTGATCTCTTCTGCAACAACGGCAAAACCCTTGCCTGCTTCCCCTGCATGGGCTGCTTCGATGGCTGCGTTCATTGATAGGAGGTTGGTCTGGCTTGCGATATTTTCCATTACAGAGTTTATTTCCAAAAGCCCTTCAGACTCCTTGGAGATCTCCTGAATGTCCGATGCCACATCCTGCAGACCCGAGCGTCCTACATCGGATGCTTCTGTAAGTGTAGTTACATTCTCGGTATTCTTCACCAGGGTCTGGGTAACCGACTGTATATTGGCAAGCATCTCTTCAATGGCAGAGGAGGACTGTGAAACATTGGAGGTCTGCTTTTCCACATGGCCGTTGAGGTTGTTTATATTGTTTGTGATCTGTTCCATGGTGGCATTGGTCTCTGTTACGCTGGCTGCCTGGTTAACCATCCTCTGCTTGATGCTTTGGATATTGGCAGTGATCTCATTCATGGCTGCTGCGGTTTCGGTCATGTCATTGGCAAGGTTGGAACTCATGTCCGTTATTACCTTTGTCTCCTTCAGTACATGCCTTACCATAATTTTGATCTTTTCTATTGTGAGGTTAAAGTAAAGTGCCATACTGCCAAGCTCATCTTTTGAATTAACATTAATGGTTTGTGTAAGATCCCCTTCACCTTCAGAAATATCTTTTAGGGTTTCTGTAACTGTAACTATGGGTTTTGTCATTGCACTATAGACAAAGAAGGCGATTATTGAGCCGACCACGATCACCACTGCAGCAATTATAACTGCAAAACTTGTCATTGCATTTACCGGAGCCATGACGGTGGATTCAGCTTTTGCCAGCATTATTGTCCATGACGAATTTGAGTTTCCTATATTAATGGGGACTAAATTAATATATGTATCCGATCTCATGGAAGGTGAATAGCCTTCGAGGTAGAGCGGTTCTCCGTTTCGTACTGCCCTCTGTACATCACTTAGGCGGTCTTCAAACATTGTAGGTACCTCATGCAGGAGGTAGCCTATATTGTCGGGCAGGTAGGATGCAATGATATAACCGTTGTCGGCATAGATTGACATTGCTGCAATGTCCGGATGTTCGCGCATAATCTGCATAACGGAGGGCTGTACTGCGATAAGGTCGAGGTTACAGGATATCATGCCTATTACCTGCCCAGTGGTATTGCTTATAATGGGGACAGATATCAGTACAATCTGGTTTTCTACTCCCCTTCTCTGGATTAGATTGGGAGGCATAATTCTGTCCTGCCTGGCATTTGGTCCGTTTATATGATCCATAATGCCGTCGAGGGCTGTTGATGAACGTATATACAGCTCGCCTGTATACTCATCCCTGGTTAATACTGCGGCATACTGGCCTGTCGGGGTAGAACCTTCGCGACCGATATTGTCGGCATCGAGGTCTATGGCATTGGGCCGCCATACCATGCCTATTTCAAAGAAGACATCCTCCGCTTCCATTACTCCATAGATAAGGGCATCAAAAATGTCTCTTCTTAAATGCTGTTCAATACTGTCATAGTTTGCCATTGTGTTTGCCAGGGTATGGATTACGCGGATATGGCCGTTTACCCTGCCGTTCCAGTATTCCGCCTGCTGTTCGCTTAGGTAACCAACTCCGTCGATGCTGAGGCCTATGCTTATATTCGAAGCTCTGTTTACCAGTACCAAAGACAGGGCAGCGGCAACGACTACTGTCAGGGCAATTCCCATAAAGGTCAGTTTAATTTTAATTTTCATTGTTTTCTCCTCTTGTATATTGTTTTCTGAATATGAAGTTTAATTTCTGTAAATTTTTATATAGGACACATAGTTCTAGGTGTATTGAATTAAGGTTTCTGCTGATTTCATCGATATTGGGGTTTTCTGGCTTTGCGGATTGGGTTGTAAAAGCGGTATTTTCAGTATCTTTGTGTTTGAATATTATGGACGGTGAACGGCTTTGTTTTGAATAGCTGATTTTGGTTATCCCTCTTTTTTTGATTCTTTGTAAATTTTTCAAGTAATTATAACTATAAGATGAATATTTTGCAATTAGTTAATTTTCTAAAATAACTATTTGTATATTCTTTACCCATTGGCAGAAGATAAAAGATGGTGCACTTAAAGTCTGTTTTAGCTTCCAATTTAAAAGCCCGAAGGAGATCTTTGGGATTAACTCAGGAGAAACTTGCGGAGCTTATAAATACCTCCCCCACCTATATTGCCATGATCGAGTCAGAGCGCCGCACCCCCTCTTTTAAAATGATAGAACGCCTGGCAGAAGCATTAAAAATTGATGCCCCAGCTCTTTTCTCAATGGATAATTTCCCTCTGGAGTCCGTTTCTCAAATCCACGAAAGCCTAATGCTCAAATTTGACAGTTTTCTAAGGGCGGCAGCCAGGGAGATAGGGGAGGGGTGAGGGTTGTTAAAGGTACATTTAGTTAAAACGTTTTAGCTGTTTTATTGTCATACTTGAATTTATCCAAACATGCTTTATAGTAAATAACATGAAAAACAATAAATTAAGTACAGCAGGAAGTTTCTTTAAGAAAAGTCTTGCGATCATAATGACAGCACTGACACTTTTTATATTCATGACCCTAATAACCGCTTGTCCGGCCCCTAATGGATCAGGGTCGGGAGATGAAATCACCTATGACGCCAATGGTTTTGACCAATATGGCAACCACAGAGACACGGGCGAACCATGGAATCCCACGGGTTATGACAGGGACGGCGAATATTGGCAGGACAGCCAAGGTTACGACTTTGAGGGCTATCATGTTGTCACCGGACTTAACATCGACGGATACGACAGAGACGGTTTCCTAAATGGCTGGAAAGATGGTGTAGAAAACAATAATATAACGGGCAAACCATGGGATCCAAACGGTTATGAACGAGACGGAATCACCTACTACCGCGACGGGCAAGGATATGATTATCGTGGTTACAAAGGAAATCCGAACGGCACAGAAGACGGTTGGAACAAAGACGGCAAAGGCTTTGGTCCTGCCGACGAGAACGGCGACCGCTCGCCCTACGACCTGGACGGGAACAAAGAAAATGGCGACAAATGGTACGAAAATATTGACGGCGTGAACTACGATTATCAAGGGTGGAGCGACAAGGGTTGGCACAAAGATGGACGGGAACTCAACAAAAATGGCTATCCGTACGACGCGGAGGGATTGCTCCATGACGGGATAACATTGTGGCGCGACGCGGAAGGCTACGACTATAACGGTTTGGATAAAAACGGCTTTACAAAACTCGAGCCCGTGGTCGCACCGATAATAGTATCTGGCGTAGCTCTTAATGCTACTTCACAAGGAACCGCTAATGTAGTTATGAATACTGGCAAATCCAATTTAACAAACAACTTCACTGATGTGATTGCATTATTTAACCAACACGGCGGCACCAATTCCGTGGTTGCACAAAGTGTAACAAACGCCCATAACGGAATGAATTTTAATTCCACTTTGGGGGGGCAAATTGGGGAAAGAGGGTTTTACGCCATCAGCAGATACCTTGTCACAATGAGAGATCAACTCCCCGAAAACAAACGAAATGAATTTATGTTACTTATGGATGCGTATCGAACACGCGCCTATGCAGATTGGCGTAGTCACGGCGATCAAGGCGCGGCGGCAAACGCCGAGTTAAACGGGATTTATACCCAATTGCTTAGTATGGGGGTGGGCGCAAATGCAGCAAACTTTGACACTTATTTTGAGGACACCTTTATCCCTTACCTTTCCGCTGAACTTAATCTTAACCCGGGGCTTATTCGAACATTGCTTAACCAAATGACGGGCTTTGAACGATTTTATGCGAATGTCAATGATATAGATGCACTGGGGCCTCAAGCGGTAACATCGGATCATGGCGGCGGCTTATATTCGCCATGGCCAGACAGGACCTTGGAATATATACGTGGTATAATAGAAGAGGTCGAACAAGCACTGTCCCAAGGACAAGGATGAAGCCATTAAGAGGGAGGTGATGCTGCAGGCGGGGGTGTGATGGTGAGAACAACATACCCTGTCCCTTTAGGGTAAAAAATGGTGAAATTATACCTGGAAAGGAAGTGTTGAAGATTTTGATTGTCCTCAGATATATCGGAGGTGTAAGAATGAAATATTATTTTGCCTATGGTTCAAATCTGAATATGAAACAAATGCAATCCAGGTGTCCAAAATCTAAAATGATAGGTAAGTCTAAACTGGATGGATATAGGCTTTTATTCCGTAAGCACTCTAATAGGTCAGACGGGGTTTTGACAATTGAAAAAGCCGACGGCAAGGCCGTTCCTATAGGTATATTCCAAATTTCTTCCAGCGATGAAAAAGCTTTGGATAAATGTGAAGGGGTTGCTACCTATTGTTATGGAAAAGAGTATATTGAATGTTGCTTTAACGGAGAGACGAAAAAAGGGCTTGTTTATATAATGCTAAATCCTTCAAAAGCGGTACCCTCTCCAGCGTACTATGAAAGAGTAAAGCAGGGTTATAAGGACTTTGAATTTGATATCTGCTACCTTGAAGAAGCCAGACAAGAATGTCAAAACTAAAATATCTTTCTTGAATCTCTTGGGATGCCGAATATATCCTGAATAATTATATTTTTCCCTCCTTGACAAGCCTTCAATGTTTACTATACAATTATGTATAGACGGAGAAACTGTGTTTACCTGGACAGAAGAAAAGAATCAACTTAACAAAAAGAAGCATGGCTTTTACCTGTCGGATATTGTAGATGTATTTGATGATCCGCATTTGATAGAGTTTTATGATACGGAACATTCGTCTTTTGATGAGGATAGGTATATTGGTTTAGGTGTTTTTCATGATGTGGTTTTATTTGTTGTCTTTACTGAACAGGGAGATGACATTCACCTAATCACGGCACGGGAAGCTTTACTACATGAAGAGAGGTTGTATTATGACCAATACAGAAAAAGCACGGATAGCAGCAGAAATTAAGGCTTTTAAAAACACAGATTTTACAGACTGCCCTCCGTTAACTGAAGAACAGATGAAAGAATTCAAGCCTTCGCATTTACGCGGCATCATGAAGAACTATAAACCCATCAAGAAAACGGTGAATGTCAGGCTTGATGCTGACGTGATTGAGTGGCTGCAGAGCGCCGGGAGGGGTTACCAGACCCGGATGAATGCAATTTTGCGGGAAGCGATGATGCAGGCAGAAGTGTAATGATAAGAAAATAATTATGCTATATTTTTATTGGAATATATTTCACAGTTGTTAAGATGGTTAGACAGGAGCAAAATCCATGATTACAGAAGTAAAGGAAAGAAAGCTTACAAATGTCAGAGACCTCAATTTTAATTATGATGGCAGATGGGTTATTTTTGAAGGCACATTAAAACCGGGTTTCATTCGAGGGTAACTGTCAGGGAATTACTATGCTTGTACAAATAATATTCAGCCATAAATTAATTTTCCTTCATTAATAATTTTATTTTCCATAATATAATTTTTAGATCTTATTTCAAAAACCTCTCTACTATAAATTATCATATCAAAATCTCTCACACTTCTAAATGTTTCATATCTAATATTAGCATTATTTTCTAAAACATCTTCAATTTCATTTTCTGTAACTACCATAATATCAAAATCACTATCCTTATTAGGCTTGCCATAAGCATAACTACCAAATAAATATATTTTTTCCACTCCTGGTACCTGTTTTAAAGTTTCTTCAACCAAAATATTCAATTCTTTTTTCACATCTTCATTAAAATCATATTCATAAACTTTATTTATTAATTTAATTTTTCCTTTCACTTTTTTACTAACCCCCCACTTAAATAAACCATCCCTACTAATTATTATAGCACGTTTATTTAGGAGTAGGACTCGCCTTCAAGAGGGGAACCTTCGACCGTTGGTCTCGGTTGAGGATACCACTCGGCAACCTCTTGTTGCCTCAGGACGCGCTAAAGCATTTCTTTTGCGATAGATTAACCAGCGCCACGCCATGTAATATTTTCTGCAAAAACACCCTCAATATATCGGGTGCAATACCAGGCGTCCAGGCCGCCGAGTCCAACATTCATAAAAAAAGCGGCGTCCCGTAAACGGAACACCGCATTTTTAGCAGGAGTAGGACTCGTCTTTCAACCCTCAACATCCTGTTTCGGGTTTTAAGACCGCCTTTTTTGCTAAACCGGCGTCCTGCCGGTTTACTGGTTTTAGGCTGCGATGTCTCGCCTAAAACCAGCCGCAAAAAAGTTTTCGAGTCCTCTCCATCATATTAAAATAAAAAACCGCCCGAAGGCGGTTGTTTATTTTAGCAGGAGTAGGACTCGCCTTCCACTCGCATACATCCTGTATGCTCGCTTCAGGCCGCCTTCGCCGCTAAACCGACGTCCTGTCGGTTTGCATTTCGTAACCTGTCGGTTCCAAAATGCCGCGGCTCGGTTTCGAGTCCAATCTAACCAATATGCAAAAAAAGCCACTCTCAAAGGAGTGGCTTTTTTTGCAATAGCAGGAGTAGGACTCGAACCTACGACCTCCGGGTTATGAGCCCGACGAGCTGCCAACTGCTCTATCCTGCGTTGACTGTATAAACAACCTAATGGAAAAATTAAATTGTGTCAAGAGTCAGAACTGGTTTTTAGCATGGGCAGGGAAACTACCAGGGCGGCAAGGGCGGTGGGGATGCCGAGGAAGGAGGGGATGGCGGGGCTTATGATGATGAGGTTGTAAGCGCCGTGGATTATGATTGCTGAGAGGTAGAGGAAAATTGCCCTTACCGGGCTGTGGGTGCTGTAGAAAACTGCGGCTCCGGTTCTGATGCCGCAGGCGGCGTGGAGGGGGGCGGCTGTGACTATTCTAAGCAAAATAAGATTAAAGTCTTCCATTCCATAGAGGGCGTTTTCTGCGGCGGCGAAGCCCAGGCCTGCGGCGAAACCCAATGCGGCAGCGAAGGCTGGGTCCTGATATTTATTGCCTGCCTTTATTACCGGGAAGAGGGTAAAGAGGCGGCTGGTTTCTTCTACAAAAGCGATTCGTATGAACACTGCAAAGAAAATCATCCAAATACTATCGATAATGCCCGGGGCGGGGAAAAGGTTTTGAATTAATGCTGCAATTGACAATGATACAATTCCTGCTGCCAGAGCCAGAAGAAACCAGGGGAGGCTGATGTACGCATCTGAATTGCCAAGTTTAAGCCAGGTGAATAATAATATTACAGGCAGGGCGGAGACCAGAATTATCAATAAGAGCAGGCTTAGGCTGTTCATTTATTCATGTCCCAGTCGTAGAGTAATTTTTTTAACCCCTCATTGTTTAACTTAAGGGTTTTCTTGCATGAGGGGCAGATGAACCTGCCGGATTTATCGACGCGTTTTTTTGCACAGCCAATGCAGTAGGTTTTTTCACATTCGGGGCAGGTTCCGGCAGGGAGCTCGTCGGGGGGTATATCGTAGAGGCGGAGCACGGGGAGAGGCGGCGGAAATTTTAATACCTTCCAGCTCCTGTCGCAGGAAGCGCAGCCAATATTATCATAGATAAGTTCATCCGCCTTGTAACGAAGCTCGTTAAGCCCCTTCTTTAAATTCTCGTTTAAACCGGTACCCTTTGCTTTTGCAAATTGATTATCAAGGCGTTCGATAATTTCACCGCATTCTTCGTACTTTGCCTGATTCAATAAAAGGTTTCCTAGTGATAATAACGAAGGTGCATGAAGGGGATCTATATCCAGGGCTCTGCGGCAGGCTTCCTCCGCCCTGGCGTATTCCCCCTTCTTCACAGCTACATAACTAATCATTTCCAGAACTGCCGGATCAGGGGAGGGGATATTTACCAATAGTTCATCCGCCTCACCGTACTGCCCCATCTCTATAAGGCAGAGGGCATAACTTAAATTATAGCCCGGGTTTGATGGATCTGCTTCCAGGGCTTTTTTGTACTTCTCTGCCGCTTCTTCATAACGGTTTTGCTTTACAAGGATATCACCTTCAATGTTTAGAATAATGCCGCCGGGATCTTCACCCAGGATATTTGCGGCTTTTTTCAGGTATACCTCTGCCTCATCCGGCTTTTCGTTTCTCACTGATATAAGAGCTGCAAAATGATTTACCCAGCCGAATAGACCATCAGCCGGATTCTCCTTCTCTGACAGTTCCAGAGCTTTGTTCATGGAATCCAGCATTTCTTTTTCGGATGGATCGTTATTTATATAGAACAAAGTCTCCGCCAGGCGGAACTGATAAAGGCCGTAGTCCTTCTCCAGTTTTACCGCCTTTCTTAAAAGGGGGAGTGCTTCCTTATGTTTTCCAAATCTTATGAAAAGCAGTGCTTCAAGAAAAACCAGGGCGCTGTCTTCCTTTGGCTTTGGCTTGATTTTACTCCGCAGTTTTTCTGCATTTTTAAATTCGCTCTCTGCCATATTCCAGTCTTCTACGGCAAAGGCCCATTTCCCTGCAAGGCCTCTAGCCTCCCAGTTTTTTTCTCCAAGGGTTAATAGAATTGGAATTATGGAACCCAGATCATTGTAATTGCCTGTATTTAAGAATGACCTTCCTGCCTTAAAGTAGAGTTCCAGAGCTTCTTCTTTTTTGCCCATGGTATTGTAAACATTGGCAGCGTTTTTTGCGTAGATTCCAGCTGCATGAATGTTTGCAGTATAAGTGCCGCCGGTATTTTTTATGAGTTCCTCATCAAGCTGAAAGGCTTTTTCGTAGGACTTCGCAGCATTTTCATATTCGTTAAGGTTCCAAAAAGCATGTCCCTGAAGGTTATGTAAAACAGGGTCTTTTGGTTTTTCCTTAATGGCTGTTTTGGAAAACTTTTTCAGCTCTTTATACCGGCGGTTTATGTCAAGAATTTTTGCTGTTTCGACTAACGATTCTTTTGCTTCCGGGCTTTTTGGATCCATCCCGTAACATTCTTTAATATATGCCTCTGCTTCCGGATACAGCTCCAGTGCCAGGGAAAGTTTCCCTGCCAATAATAGATCCGCCTGGGTTTTTTTATACGAGGGATTTTCGCTGCACTTTTGAAGCTGTGCGAGAGCTGCGCTGTGATGGTTTATTGCTGCAAATGTGTTGGCAAGGTTTATCCTAGTCCTGGGGTCTATATTTTGCTCATCATGATGTTTGTCATATTCCGCTGAAACTTCATCAAATCTGGATTCTATGGTAAGGGAGTCCAGGTATATTTTTACGGTATATGGATCGTCTGCTTCATTGTTTTCTTCATTTTTTTTAGCGGCATCCCTGTCTTCATTATAGCTTACTGCTGCCAGGGCAATGCAGCCCTCAGGGATGGACGGGTCGCTAATCTCCCCTGCCCACTGTCCCCCAATGGTGATAATAATGCTTTTTCCGAAATTTATGATGGAAAAATCCAGGGTTTTTTCTGCATCCGGGATGACCGGCAGTTCTGTCCAGCCGATGAGGGGGAGGGGCATTCCGTTGCGTACCAGATCCAGCCTGTAGTAATCTTTATTGGAAATTAAGAAAGAGTAGTAGGTTCCCGAGTCTACCATGCGGAAGAAGATTCCCCCGGCTCCGTAGCCGCTTTCTGCATCGATTCTAATGGAAGCTGAAATTACAAGATCCCTGTAGTTAAAGTCCTGGATGCCAGACCAGGCTATGCAGCCGGTTTTTTTTATTCCCAGCAGAAGGGAGTGTGAGGAAGAGAGATTTTTTATTATATTGGCATCATGGGAAGTTTCTGAAATAATGTCAAAACGGTTATTTTTTATTTTGCCAAAGTCGGCAGTCCATTTTTCTTCTGTGTTGGGACCCTGCTCCGGTTTTTGCCGGGAGAAAATGTTTTTTATGTACTGCAGCTTTCTGGAAATACCGCGCATATATTTTTTTAACTTATATTTGATAAATAGTCGAGGTATTGATGATTGATTTAATTAAAAAATACGGCGATGAGTTTTTAATTGTTCTGGCTGTAATGGTACTGGCTGCCGGGGTGATACGCTGGCTTGTATCTTCTGAAAGAAATTCCGCTTTGACAGAAAATGAAACGCCCATAGTGCTGGTGTTTGGTCATTGGTGGGCAGAACAGCTTGGGGAAGAAACCCTTGCAGAACTTAAAAATGAATTTGAAAACCTGCATGAGGGAATCACAATTAATTTTGATAATACTTCTTACGAGGAATCCCGCCGGAAATTGTACTTTTTAAAAGAAGAAAATTTTGATGAAGAAAATAATGAAACTGCCTGGGATATATTTGCCCTGGATACTCTCTGGGTTCCGGAATTAATACAGAGGGGGGTTCTGGAGCCTCGCCTGAGTATGCCGGATGCCCCGCTTGTTTCGTTTATTAACCTTTTGTACTACAATATTGAGCTTTTATTGGAGGCGGGCTTTTCTGCGCCGCCGAGAAACAGGACTGAGTTCATGGCTCAGGCGAGGGCGGTTACGAACGCCGGGGGCAATAGGCGCGGTTTGGTTATGGATTTACGGGGTTCCCGGAGTTTGTATGATGAGGTCTTTCCCTGGATTTGGGCTTCCGGGGCGGTGCTTTTTCCCAGCCCGGCAACAGCTGTAAATACAAGGCAGATTACCGACTCCCTTGCTTTTTTACTGTCCCTGCAGGAGGAGGGCTTGATAAGTTTTACGGAGGATGGTTCTGTTAGGCGAAAGCTTGACGATTTTATTTCCGGCAATACTGCGTTTATGATTGCCTCTGATGGAGATATTGCCTATGTCCGCGGGATGATGGGGAATGATGCCTTTAGTGTTACTGCCGTTCCGGTCCCTGATAATTATTCGGGGAGGACTTTTTATTCTACAAGGAATTGGTCTCTGGCTGTGAATCCAGTGTCGCCTAACATAGAAGCTGCGCTTTTGTTTATTGATTTTTTAAACGAGAAATCCGGCTTTCTTTCCGAAAGGGGGAATGCTTACTTTGGGAGTCTTCTTCCGCGCCCCGGTAACGATCCCCATTTTTCCAGGGTTTGGGATATTGCGATTGGTGCTGTTCCTGCATCAGAGTTCAGCCAATTACCCTGGACACCCCTTGAAGAAATTTTCAGGGAGGAACTTTTTAATCTGTTTGACGGGGAAGCGAGTCCTGCATCCATGGCGGCTGCACTGCAGGCTGGATTGCTTGCTGCACTGGAACAATAGCAAATAAATGTACATTTATACTATAGTTAGGCGAAAAACCTGACAAAGAAAGGTATTTTTTGACATGACTTTCCTATCAGGGTGAAGTATCTTGATAATTGAGGAGATAAGCAGTGTACTGGATAAAAAACCTTTCAAGAGCAATTCAATTTATCGAGAACAACCTCACTAACGAAATGACTGTTGAAGATGTTTCGGGCAAAGCCCATTCATCCAGCTCAAATTTTCAAAGGGTATTTAATTTGGTGACTGGAATGACTATTGGTGATTATATCCGCAATAGACGGTTAAGCATGGCAGGGCAGGAATTACTGCACCAAAAAAGGAGGATTATTGATGTAGCCATGCGTTACCAATACGATACACAGGAAAGCTTTTCAAAGGCATTTACACGGTTTCATGGCATATCTCCTTCAATGGTGGGGAAATTGGGTTTTTCAATACGAAAACTCAAAATATTTAATCCGATCACCATCAATGTAATAATCCAAGGAGGATTTGACATGTCAAGAAAATTAATCGATAATGTTCCAATTCACCAGTTGCAGTACCCTGATCAGGGGCAGAATTACGTTTTTAACGGCTGCATGAAATTCCTTATGGAATGTATGGGCGAAGACGAACAATACGACTACTGGTTTTTTTCCGCTGTTTCAGGGGACTGTTATGTTCAAGTTTATGGAACAAACAAGAATAAATATCAACTCTGCTTCTCGGACGCAAAATTTGATACAGCACTAATCCAACGGGTTTTTGATGCCATAGGGTACAACTTTACATATATTGATTCCTCACAGTGGCGAGAGGACAAGGCAGCGTGTAAAGCAAAATTAATCGAGTATATCGACAGAGGGATCCCTGTCATTGGCAAAGGTTTTTATCATACACTAAAAGAAAGTGGAGAGATATTACCTTGTGAAGAGATTTCTTGTGTTATTGGCTACGAGAATGAAGGAGAATGTTTTTATCGTTTACCCGAGGAAGCCACTGATCTAGTCCCATTTACCCTGGAAGATGATTTTCCTTACACCTTTGTTTTTATTGAAGGTAAAGAAAAAACACCGCCTATTGCAGAAAGTTACCGAAAAGCACTCTTTTCTGCACCTGAGTTAATGAGAACACAACCCATGAACGATGACGTATTTTTTGGTAATGATGCCTTTGAACAGTGGGCAAGAATGCTGGAAGGAGGCGATTTTTACCGCATGACGAAAAAGGAATGGGAAGGAGACATCGCGTTTGCAAGCTGGAGATTTTATCAGGCATACATTTGCATTATAGCGACAAACATTTGGTCAAAGCAGTTTACAACAGATCGAGCCATTCAAATGAATCCAGATTTAGCTCACCTTGCTCCATTGCTTGACAAAGAGTATAAAAATCTTAATGACTTGGAAAACCAATTGAAAGAAGCCGATGGCGATTTTAATGTCACGCATGAAGTTTTGCAAGATTCAGTAAAGTGTCAAAAAATCGCCAATATACTGCGGCAATTTCCAAAGGTGCTTTCAAAAATAATGGAAATTATTGAACATAATAAATGAAGCAATATTTCCTTCGCCTAACAAACGGTTGACGTGCCTTTCCTATGGAAAGGACGCCGCCTGTTCGGCCTTCAACCCGATAGGGTTGGAGGGGTTCAGTTCGCCTATAGGTCACATACGTTCCCACGCTAAGCTTTCGGAGAAAGTACTTCACCCACATACCAGCCCACCGCAAACCCGCTGGAAACTTTGTTGCGAGAAACGGTTTGCTGGAGCATCAGGTAAGTAAAGTGGGCTGGTTACGTCGTCAGCTTAGAACGTTATGCGAAATACAATTTTGAATGGTTTAAAAAAAATAACAATATATTGACAAAAATATTCATTGTTTGGTACAATACATTATTGGGGGGTAGTTATGATTGAACTTGAAAAAGACGATTTTTACGTTGTCAAACCATTACTTCAAGACAAGGAAGGATATTTAATACCAGAATCTATTATAGAACATAATAATCCAGGGTGGGTTTTTGTTGATACTCAATTAAATCCACAAATAGCACTTATATGGTCGTGTGGAATTGAAGGTTTTTATTTGGTTGGCAGGAATATAAACCAATATGCAGAAAAACTTAACCATTTTATTGATTATTACTTAAAGAAAAAATTACTATCAATAGGGGTTACATATGTGGAAATTTCAGGTATTTCTCCTATAATCGACATAGAACTCCAGAATATCTTAGGATCACGTAAATTAGATTCATGGGAACAATCAAAATATATTTATAGGGAAAAGGGCATAAATTCATTTGCCTCAAATGAACACTTATATGACATTAAAGACATAATTGAAATGGAAAATTCATTCAAAAATATAGAATTACTTAAAAAGACAATTCTATCATATTGGGATACTATTGACATATTTATCAATAAAGCTGATGGATTATGTATAATCATAGATAATATTATAGCTTCATGGGCAATTACCGCGTGGACAGCAGGAGACAAACATGAACCAAGAATAGACACATTAGAAAAATATAGGCAGAAAGGCTTTGGAAAAATATGTTCATCGACTATTGTAAATTGTTATTTGGAAAAAGGATATACTCCTTATTGGGAATGTGAAAAAACCAATCTTGCATCTTCAAGAATAGCCGAAAGTATAGGCTTTTCTAAATTGTTTGATTATAATTGTTATGGTTTTAATATAAATAATTAAGAATAAAAATGGTAAAAAAGCAATTTTTACTTCGCCTAACAGGATTGTATATGTACGCCGCCTGGAGGCGGTCAACGTCATATACAATCGGAACGTTATACGAAGTTTGGGCTGTTTTATCCACTATTATTATATATTCACATTAAACAAAACGGATTCTCATGATCATATATTTTGTCAAAAAAGCCTAAATACGGTATATCCTTTTCTATACATTCTATCCTATAATTCATTTCTTCATCGTATTCAACAGCCTCACCATTTACAAATGAACTTTGAAATTCACTTATAAGTGCATCCATTTCCACAATTTTAATGAAAAATGATAATTTTGACAACCAATTATCATTTACAGTATTTTCAGAAAAATACCCATTCATTATTTTTCCAAAATATTCATCCATTTTATTTTTACGTTTTTCTATGCTATTTTCAAACATTGCCCAACCCGTACCTTTAGTCCATGCGTCTGCTATATCATACATAAACCAACAATATGCACCATCGTCAAAGTCAAATGTTGTTATATTTCCATTGGTATAATCTATTACAAAATTTCCATCGCCGAAATCGGCATGGATTAATCCGTATGAATCCTTATCCTGTGGCAGTTTCTTTGTTTCCCCTATTAAATTATTAAATTTATTTTTTATGATATTTAAATTATTTGGTAAATATCTTGGGATTAATATTTTTTCCATATTTTCTATTAATCCATGCCTGATAGTTTTACCATTAATTGGAACATAATTTTTTGTTAATTTATGCATTAATCCTAATGTTTTTCCATAATTATGGAAATATTCGTCAATAGATACCCCTTCTCTATATTGATAATTTTTATCCGGCAATCTAAATCCATTAGCCTTAATAAACAGAACACAAAAAACATCTAAATCCCCTACTGACATAGGCTCTACGAAAGAATTATTTACTGATTTTACCGGATATGCAACAAATGCACCGTTTGAATGAAGATAATCTATAAAATGAGTTTCGGCTTGTATATGCTCCAAATTTCTATCTTCACGGAATGATATTCGTAATACAAATTCATTGTCATTATTTATAAGATAATAGATAATATTTTGGCAACCGTCATATTGCGGATGAATTGATAATTTACATGATTCCATATTCCATAATGATTTAATATTACCTAAAATATTGTCGTCCAATAAATGTAATACCTTTTGCCTGTTATTACTGCCAAAATTAATGTTTTCCTGCATTTATTTACCTCTTATATTATATATACCATAATTTATTTATTTTGTCAATATATTCCCAACCATTTCAGCCCAAATTTCGCATAACGTAATTTTAATGCAAATTTTTGATCACCGCTGCCACTGTAATCATGGTCTTGTAGATTTGCTTCGCTCATTAATGACATGCATATACCGTCAATAAAAAATTGTGCAAATATATCAGGGCTTATAATTTTACCATGCCTTGATATATTCATTTTTTCAGCCAGTCTTTCCTGCAAAAATCCGTTTTTTACTCTGTATTCCTGTATCTTCAGACCAAGAGTTAACAAATTCACTCCCTCTTTGTTCTAATTATAGATAAAAAAAACAATAATAATACCAAGTAAAGTTTACATTTTGTCAACCTGTGGTTGCAATAACGGTGTGAATAGTGTATAAAATAATATACATAAAAATTGCACAAAAATGTCCGAAAATGTTCATTTTAAATTTGCTTTATAGTATATATTTCTTTATGCGTGTTAAATAATTACTTTTTTTAACTGGAGGTTCATATTATGTCAAATGAATTGACTGAAATCCAAAAACTCCGTATTTCCTATTATACGGATATGGCAAAAATGATAAGGGCATTAAAGGAACGATTTGGTGATGAAGTATATCAAATAGTTTCAAAACAAAATGGAGAAAAAGCCCTTAATGAATGGAGAAGTATTGCTGAAAAAATTGAGGATAAATCCATTGAGGGTCTCATCAAATGCTTATGGCAACCATTGAAAGAAGAAGGGTGGGATTATGAAATAAAAGAAACAGAAAAGGGAATTCAAATGAAATGCACCCGCTGTGGACTTTATGATTTAGCAAAATATTGTGGAATAACAGAAGAAGCATATTATATGTTTTGTAAAAATGACCCATATATAACGGAAGGATTTAATCCAAACATAGGATTAAAGATGACAAAAACACTTATGCAAGGACATGATTGCTGCGATCATTTTTATTATGATAAAAATACTCACCTTTCTTTTCCTGAAGCTTGAATTATTGCTTAATTCTCTAATTTATTATACAATATTTTTATGAACCTTTTTCTTAAACAAGTATCAATTGTCCTGTTTATACTCTTTATTTTCGCTTCTTGCGGAGATACATTCGGCGAGGCGGATAATGGAGGTAATAACGGACCTTCCGGGGGAGAAATCACCAAGGTCGTCATTAGGGAAAAATCAGGAATAAGCACTAATGAATATCCGCTGAGCTTTGGCCATGTTTTCAGAAGAGGAGATGTCCCTTCCGGTCGCTCTGTAAACGTAAGTTCCGGCGGTTCAAGTTATCCAAGCCAGTTTGATGTAAAATCCACATACCCTGACGGATCGGTTAGACATGCCGTAATCAGTGTGCGTATTCCCCAATTACCGGCTTTTGGGGAAGTAACTTTATCCCTTGGAAGAGCCGGGGGCAATACAGGGCAGGGATTGGATAAAAATGCAATCCTTGCCACCGATGTTGGGGCGACCTTGGAACTTGCCGGGCTTGGACTGATCGCTGACCTAAGAGAAGCCATAACCGAATCGAATCAATTGAACTATTGGCTTAGGGGAGATGTTTGCACAGAGATTATAGTCCAACAGGATCTCAACCAGCAATTAAATGCACTCTGGGAAGTGAGATTGTATCCCGGGACACCGTATATCAGAATATCTCACACCATAGAAAATATTAACTTGAGCTCAAGGGGAAATGTTAATTACGCATTGTCAATTAAACATGGAAATGAAAGCCCTGTAGAAGTTTACAGTAAAGCTAGTTTTCAGCATAACAACTCCTCCAGATGGCGCAAAGTCTTCTGGCTTAGCGATGAACCACCTGAAGTAGAGATACGCTTTGATCTCCCCTACATGATCTCCACTGGGATGATTCTTCCTTATGATACTTCTTTGCAAATAAATGAAAGCGCCATCACTTCATCTTATAATTATTGGCTGTCCTCCAACAATGATATTATGGGAAATGGAACAGTTTATATGTACATGCCCGGTGTAGGAGGACGGTCGGACATAGGAGTGCTCCCCACATGGACGGCCATGTATCTTTTGTCCATGGATAATCGTATGCGGGAAGTTATGCTAGGCAATGGGGAAATGTCTGGATCCATTCCCATTCATTACAGGGAAGATATTCCTGGAAACAGGTTCTATGGACGTACTGTTTCAATTGATGACAGGCCTGATTTTAACTGGATTAATAATCTAAATGTTCCGGCTATTGGTTCGACAGGTGATACAGGCTGGCATCCGGATAGGGCCCATCAGCCATCGCTGGTTTATATTCCTTATTTGATCACTGGGGAAAAGTGGTTCCTGGATGAGCTTTATTATTGGGCTGGATACAATTTGTTTTTTGCAGGGTACCATCGCAGTGGACGGGGGTTTAACGGGACAAATTATGACGGCAGTTTTGGTTTGGTTGAAGGGGACTTAAGGGCCTGTGCCTGGGCTTTGAGAACTATATCTGATGCCGCCGCAATTGCCCCTAATACTGACCTTGAAAAAAACTACTTTAGGTCAAAGATTATCAATAACCTTGAGTGGTTCATGTGGAGGAATAATGCAGCAAATGGGCATGGCCTGCATGCTTTTCTTTGGCCCAGTATAGGCGGAGGCGGTCCCCCTGCTAATTGGCCCGGTGGAAATATTATCTCCCCCTGGCAGCATGATTTTATGGTTCTGGTGCTGTCGGATATGGTACGCAAACATCCTGATATAAGAGACGCTTCCACCCTGCGTGATTTAGCCGGGAGCTTCACAGTTAATAGGTTCACCCGCCTTCCTCAATACCAGGGTGTAGCTTACCAACTGCCTTTGTCTGACAGAACAAACGATTTTTACACCGATGGCGACTGGGCCCGGTATGCTGCGGATATACTTGAATATACCAATAATGCTGATCCAAGAACCTATTTTAACAGCCAGAATTACGCGTATTCCTATGCAGCAATCGCATTGGGTGCCAACGCAATGCTGATGCATTTGGAAGGAGGCCGGGGTGTTTATAACTTTATTAAAGATAATCTTAACTACGATACCTGGGCACGAAACGATCCAACCTGGGCCTTTGTACCGCCTATAAGGTAACTTGACACTTATATAGCGTTTGCTATATAATATAGTCATGGACAAACGAGGCAAGATAAGACAGGCTATACTGGATGAGGCCCTTAAACTTTTCTCTGCAAAGGGCTATGAGGGCCTTACAACAAGGGAGCTTCAAAGCGCTGTAGGTATCACCACCCCTACTCTTTATTACTATTATAGGAACAAGGAAGGGATATTTGATGCTGTTTGCCGTATTAATTATGAGCTCCTGAACTCTATAATAAGTGAAAATGCCGTATATAAGCCAAAGCCTGAGGTCTATTTTGAAGATGTTTTCCTTACACTTGCTAAATTAACAGAAGCTTATTTTAAGTTTGCAAAGGAAAATGAGGCTTTTTTCAGACTTACCCTTGCAAATTTATCAATGCCCAGCTCGGCCAAAGCCTATTCAATCGTAAAAAAGTACCATTTTACCCAGTTTGACATGATTGGCAATATGTTTAAGGAAATGGCAAAGACCCATGGAAACCTTAGAGGTAAGAGTAAAACCTTAAGCTGGTCCTATATTGGGACAGTAAATTCGTATATCAGCCTTTTTTTAAGCGGTATTTCAGGGCTGTCTCTAAACGAAAAAACTGTAAAGGAACTTGTTCACCAGTTTATGCATGGTATACATGCCTAATTAGACCATTCAGAGCCTCTATTAGAGAGGAAATTTTTTTAACAATTTATATATCTAGCGCTAGATATATAATGAGGGGTACAATATGAGTAACCATAAATGGTATCAAGACGCTGTTATTTATCACCTTTATGCACTTTCACTTTCAAAGATGACTTTTCTAAATGACTATTGTTTCTGTGGAAAAGGGCTTGAAGAAATCGCGAAATGGATCCCCCATATTAAAGGCATGGGCTTTAATGCTGTCCTTTTAAGCCCCGTCTTAAAATCCCGCAGCCATGGTTATGATGTTACTGATTATTATCAAATTGATAATCGCCTTGGTACCAATGAAGATTTTAAAGTTCTTGTAAAGAAGTTCCACGAAAACGGAATACGCGTTATTTTAGATTCTGTTTTTAACCATTGCGGGCGGGACTTTTTTGCTTTCAAAGATCTATTACAGGGTAACCGTGAACATGCCGACTGGTTCTTGGAGGTAGACTTCAGCAGGCAAAGTCCTATCGGCGATCCCTTCAACTATAATACCTGGAATGGGTACTATGAACTGCCAAAGTTCAATCTCCATAACCCGGTTGTAAAAAGTTATCTCCTAGATGTTGCAAAATTCTTAATCGAAGTCTTTGATATAGATGGAATGCGTCTTGATACAGCGGATGTACTTGACTTTGGCTTCATGAATGAATTGCGCCGCCTTACAGATGAAAAAAAGAGAGACTTTTGGCTTATTGGTGAAGTAGTTCATGGGGATTATAGAAAATGGGTAAATGACTTGTCTTTGCATAGTGTTACAAACTATATTCTGTATAAAAGTATGTTTTCAAGCCACAAGGATAATAATTTATATGAACTCTCTTATGCTGTATTAAATGCAGTTCCAGACAATGGGCTTCCATTATATTCATTTCTTGATAATCATGATCAGAACCGCATAGCAAGCAATATCAATCCTAATCATTTAAACACCCTTTATACTTTGCTCTTTACATTGCCCGGCATTCCATCTGTTTATTATGGCAGTGAATGGGGCATCATGGGAGTTAAGGAAGACGACTCTGATCATCCCTTAAGACCTTATATTGATATTGACATGAGTCAGGATTATAGTACTCCTTTAACAGGGCATATCCATAAACTTATCTCTATCAGGAAGAAAGAAAAAGCATTGAAGTACGGCAGTTACAGGCAGATTTACCTGGATTATATGCGACCCTTTGTTTTTGCACGAATATATGAAAATGAGAGGATATTTGTCACCGTTAATATTTTAGATCATGATGAAGTCATAGATTTAAGTGCCCATGTTGGAAATGGATTTTGGGATCTCTTGAATGAAGATCAATTACCTGATTCACATTACATTGTGATGAAGCCTCATTCTGCCCGCATATTAACGGCTACTTAGTTTGCCGAACCAATATGCTATGAAAATACCAACAATAAACAAGACAAAACCAATATAAACGGGAGCGCCAAAGCTAAAATTTTTTAAATTATAGCTGGAATCAAAAATTATACTTGGAATAACTGCTATAAAAAAACCGAAAAGGATCGATAGCGTAGTTGTATAAGCAGAGAGGAGCAGGAAGCTAATCACTTTAGATACACTGAATAAACCAATGAGTACACCAATTAAAGCAGGGACATAAACTGCGAGGCTAAAATTTTCAGGCCTGAAGGACATAAGCGTCAGCCAATGACCGTATAATCCGATAGCTGAAAAAAAAGTAGCCCAATTTAAACCGGGGATAATCGTTAAAACTATTCCAAAAAATCCGAGTACAAATGCAATAGGTATAGTTATTGTTTCTGCGGCACTTGCAGTATTTCCCAAAAATAACAAATATAACCCTAATAAGAATGACGGTATCATGAGGATATAGTGTTTGGCTTTCAATTTTTCCTTGCGATTCACTTCGGAAAAGAATAACGGAATTGTACCGAGTAGCATACCGAAAAAGGCAAGCCGGGTTTGTATCTCAAACTGTTTGAGTAAATCATCAATGACCCGACTGAAAAATATTACACTTATTAACATTCCCGAGACAATAGGAATTAGAAACAACATTTTTTTCCTAAAATCTTTATTAAGGGTAGCGATAGCATCAATAGTCCGCGAATACAAACCCAGGCTTATCATTATTATACTGCCCGAAAGACCGGGAGCTACTCCGCCTATGCCAATCACGATACCCTTGATAAAAAGCTTGATATGCTCCATTTACTCTCCATAGGTATAATATTATTTTAATTTGCGATAAATTTATACCCCTTTCCCAAAGGTGGAGGTTTTTCTAAGTGAAACCTGATATTGATACTCTCGTTTTCATGTGTTACATTTGATTCTACTATTAAGAAACATTTTATACGAAGGGGATTAGTCTATGAATACCATTTTCTTAGATTCCAGCAGTGTAATAGAAAAGAATATTATCGGCATAGGCGTACAATGGGATCCCAGCGATATCTTTGATTATACACCGGAGCAATGGCAGTTGTTCATTGATAGGATAGCTTTTATGCGGCCGGCACTGATACGCTGTATGACATCGGCTAGAGCTTATTGTGAATGTGTACAAGGCGATACTTATTCATATAATTGGGACAGCATCATGATGAGACGATTGTATAAAATCCTCGATGTATGCGAAGCACAAGGAATAAAGGTGATAATAGGGGAATGGTGGAGTCCCGGCACTTCCTTTCTAAACCTAAATAGCGATGCAGTTGAAATGGACGATCTCCGTTGGGGAAAGATGATTGTGGATTTCTTAACTGAACTGATTCACAAGCGTAAGTATACCTGTATACATTACTACAACTGCGTCAACGAACCCAATAGCCAGTATTCTGATCCATTCGATGGTATTTGGGGTGCTGCAATAAAAAATCTGCGCAAGTTAATGAATGAAAGCGGCTTCCAAAACATCCCTATTGTTGGCCCTGACCCCTGGTATAACTGGAATAATTGGCTGGATTATTGTTTTGCCCATGTGGACGATTGTATAGGGGAATATGAAGTGCACTGTTACGCCCCACGGGATATGATACGCCAAGGATTAATCGCTAAAGGTATGCGGGCTCTTCGGGAGAAAATTAAAACCGCTGCTCCGGGGAAGCGATTTTTTTTAGGGGAGATGGGGTGCATGACTGGTATGAATTTACCTGGTGACCAGCAGATGGAATTGCCTATGCAATGGTATGGCGTTGCCATAGCTGATATGCTTGCCCAAATATTTAATGCGGGCATGGCCGGTTCCATTATATGGTCACTTGAAGACAGCATGCATTTACAAAAGCCAAATGGAAACAAAGAACCTATTGGCTTCCTTCCAAGCGGCAACGATTTCCGGGATTATAGCGTCAAGGTATGGGGATTCTGGAACGCAGTTGGCAAGGCCTTTATCGACCGGTTTGCCGCACGGGGGGAAGATCCTGAAAAAACAGGGTATTGGCTGGGACTTAATCCATGGGAAGATATGACCAAGCTTCGTCCATGGTATAGTGTATGTGCAGCTATCAGCAGGGCCTTTCCTCAAGGTGCTAGGACTATCACTGCAAATGTTTCTGAAGAATCAGGCCTGCGTTGCGCTGCCGTAGTAATGGACAGTAATCGCATTTCTGGTAAAAGCGAACTTAGTTTTTTTATTGTAAATCATTCTGATTATACAAAAACCACAAAACTAAGCTTAAGCGGTACCTCCGACGCTACTCTTGCGGTTTACGAGTATTTCACAATAGATGAACTTAAAACAGATCTTAATGGCTTCCCTCTTGTAAGCCGTGTTGAAGAGAATATTGATTTGGCCCAAGGTATCACTGTAACACTGCCGGCGATGAGTGTCATTTTATTTACCACCTTTGATGGTGGTGCGCCTGTTTGATGTTTCGTGTAAACTACATTAATGGTATCCCAAACACTGCGCCCATGGAGAAGGCTCTGTTATGGTCAAGGATATCCACAAGGGAAACATCCAAAATAAATTTAAATCTTCTTAAAACCGGTATTAGGCCCAGATCAATACGGATTCCGGTGTTCATGACTCCCCGGGCCCAGGCATTAGCTCCATAAGCGTCAACACTATACGAGAAGTTTGCGAAGTCTGAGATCCAGTGGACATTGTTACCAAAGATATTGGGAAGCAGTACCAGGGTAAAGCCCATGCCAAAGTCTATAGTTGAATCACTATGATCTTCAATAAATGTTTTGCCTATAACCATGGTGGTTTCTGCGGGCCAATCAAAGAAACGACCTCCATAGGTCAAAGATGCAAAAATCTGGCCTGCATTATAACGATAATCCCTGTCTTCAAATAAGTTAAGGGTTTGTATATTCCCGCCTAGAGCCAGAAAAGCAAGGGGGGGCAATGGGATCTGGACCTTAGCGCCTCCTATAAAATCCGTATTTTTATCAGGAGTGGTATGTCTTTCAGGCTGAATATCAAAGGCAGCGCTTAGTTCCACCCAGCGGAAAAGACTTAAGGATACTTTAGGTATATGGGTGGCAGTGCCTTCACTAATAATCGTGTGATAGCCCATATCAACGGCAAGGTTGTTATTTCCCCAGCCTATTCTGCCCGTTGGTATAGAATACAAGCCGGTTGTACCGTTTAAACTCATTCCATTAAGTGTTTGGGCTGTTAAATTACCTGTAAAAGTAATGAAAAGTACAATGACTAAAAACCGTAAATACTTCAAAATTTCCCTCCGTAATAATTACTTCATTATCGGTTTTTATCTTTCAGACCTGTTGACAAGAGGGGATAAATTCCGCATTGTACTCTATAGTCTGTTTTTAGGAGGTTGGGAGAGATAGATTGAAAGGGAGCGATGTGGTGACCGAAGGGATCTTCAAATCCTTTGGTAGTTTTCAGGTTTTGCGTGATGTAAGTCTGGCTATTCGGAAAGGGGAGTTTTTCT
>Ga0099364_10001092_pt1 | contig 45495 bp, 36 predicted proteins | sample TergutTh196P3_FD_73070 | JGI IMG/M metagenome (GOLD analysis project Ga0099364, IMG submission 73070) | Microcerotermes parvus P3 segment gut microbial communities from Pointe-Noire, Republic of the Congo - Th196 P3 | ecosystem: Host-associated > Arthropoda: Insects > Digestive system > Gut ...
CAGAAGTCAAAAATATTTACTCACGAGCAACTGCGTAAACGCTTCTCGCGCCGAATCATCTTTACCTGCGCGTATGGGCTAATGAAAGCCCCATGCTCTTATCTGCGCGTATGGGCTAGTGAAAGCCCCATACCTTCATCGCGCAATTGAGATACAATTCCCAATGCGGCCCTTGAAAAACGTCATTACTTAGTTTGCGTTCTTTGCAAACTTACGTAATGCAACGTTTTTCTCGGAGCGAGAGCGTGCCCAGCATGGGAATTAGTATCTCAAAATGCGTGGATACACCCTTGGCTTTTCGTTTTTCTCGGAGCGAGAGCGGGCCCAGCATGGGAATTAGTATCTCAAAATGCGTGGATACAACGTGGATTCACCCATAGCATAAGAACTAACTCCTCAAAATGCGTGGAAACAACATTGGCAGGAGAACTAATATCAACCCCTCTCATAAGACAACAAGCGCAACTTCTCATTAAGCCCGGCTAACTGCGTGTCAAACCCGGCATCAAAGACCCCGCCGCCCGTTTCAATCAGGCAGTCGCCCGCGGCTAAAGTCTGATCTTTAATAATCTCTATGTTGGCTTGGCCAAGCGAAGCTTCAGCCCTTAGTTTTTCCCGGTTTTCTTCGAGATAGGGATAATCCTCCGGTGAAACGCGGATAATGAAACTTTTGCTTTCGCCGCTCTCACGCATGGCATTGGCAGCAAGATAAGCCACGATTTGGGCCCGGTCTTTTAGCTCGGCCCTGAAGACCTGCTCATAAATATCAGTTATCATCTCAACAAAGCGCGGCTCAAGCTCATCAACTAACTGGTCAAACTCTAGCCTTAGCTTAATTTTTTCTTCATTAAGCTCTGCTTTCATCGCTTCGATTTCACCCATTGCTTTTGCTAAGCCTTCACGATAACCCTGTTCACTTCCTTCTTCAATTGCGCTTTGCTTGGCGTAATTTGCTTCCGCCTGGGCCGAAACAAGAATATTTTCCGCTTCAAGGCGGGCGGCTGATAAGCGTTCTTCGGCTTGGTTTATTAACTCAATTGACAAATCTTCGGGCGTACTTTCAGCGGGTAAATCGCCGGAATTTCCATCATCAATCAATTCTCCGCCGCTTTCGCCCGCTTCGGCTTTGATAACTGTATCATCGCCAAAAAGCCCTTCAACTTGCTCCGGATTGAGGCCGGTAAATGAGAACTCATCATTTTCATCACCGGAATCATATCCTGTGAGGTCGCGGTTATGCTGCCCCCAGACTTCCATTTTTTCATTGAGGCGTTCGTTGGAGTCAATAATCCGGACATCTTCGGAATCAACAACGACCGAACCGGCGCGTAATAAGGCACTTTTTTTAAACAACGATTTCATCACCTCCGCCCCTAGAGATAACAATTTCGGCAGAATCTTCAAGTTTTCTGATAATATTAACAATCTTCTGCTGGGCTTCCTCAACATCTTTCATTCTGACAGGGCCCATAAATTCCATGTCTTCTTTGATCATGACGGACAAACGCGAGGACATATTATTAAAGATGGTATTTTGGACTTCTTCATTGGAGCCTTTAAGGGCAATCGCAAGGTCGTTGTTGTCAACATCGCGCAGTACTCTTTGGATAGCCCGGTCGTCAAGCAACAAGATATCCTCGAAGACAAACATCTTTTTGCGGATTTCATCGGCAAGTTCGGGTTCTTCGATTTCTAAGGTTTCCATAATATGCTTTTCCGTGCCGCGGTCAACGGTATTAAGAATTTCAACAATGGCATCGATACCGCCAATAATGCTGAAATCCTGGTTCACTAATGAAGCAAGCTTTGATTCAAGGACACGCTCAACTTCTTTGATGACATCTGGGCTGGTCCGGTCCATCATTGCAATCCTCCTGGCAACATCGGACTGGCGGTCCGGCGGCAATGCGGAAATAATAAGGGCTGATTGGGACGGTGATAAATAGGATAAAATAAGGGCAATCGTCTGGGGGTGTTCGTCTTGGATAAAGTTTAAAAGCTGGGAAGCGTCTGTTTTTCTGACAAACTCAAACGGCTTAACTTGGAGCGAAGCCGTAAGCTTCCCAATAACGTCCATTGCTTTATCCTGGCCAAGGGCTTTTTCAAGGAGTTCCTTGGCATAACCAATGCCGCCCTCAGCGATATATTGCTGGGCAAGCAGGACTTGGTAAAATTCATCAAGCACCGTTTCCTTAATCTGGGGCGTGATACTCCTTGTATTGGCAATTTCCAAGGTCAGTTCTTCGATTTCATCTTCTTTGAGATGTTTGAATATATGGGCGGACTTTTCCGGTCCCAGCGCAATCAAAAGGATTGCCGCTTTTTGCAGGCCGCCGATTGAACCGTCTCCACTTATACCTCTAGGCATAATTTACTCCTATCCCCAATCCTCATTCAGCCAGTTACGTAATAATGACGCGGCTGCTTCAGGGTTTTCATCAACGAATTTATCAATAATCTTTTTGGACTCACTGCCCTCATCAATACTGATATCTTCAAGTTCGGGTTGTGACTGTAACAGTCTTTCAACTGATAATTCCTCTTCTTCATCTTCTTCTTTTCTGCTGCGCATACTGCGGATTACCACAAAGGCTAACAGGCCAAGAATGATGACGATCAAGAAAATCTGGGTCAAATCAGTCCATGAGACGCTCATTCCCTCGGAATCAACAAAGGTGTTTTCGATATAGGCACGGATAGTAACGCTATTAATCGGAATGCCGGACGCATGGGAAACAACCGAATACAAAGCATCATCAACCTCAACTATAGTTCTTTCATTATGGGCGTTTTTGTATTCTTCCCAAGTTATTCCATCAAGAAGGCCCTGCTGCCTTACATTTTCTTCGCGGATAATATTGTAAGCGAATGCCGTTACGGCTATGGAAGCTTCATCATAAAGCGGCTGTCCGCCGGGATACTCTGATTCCGTAATAATGCTGCTTACTAAGCGGTCAATTGACCTTTCACTTTCGGAAGTGCTGGAATACTGATTGTCCTGCCATTGGTAAGAAGGGCCGCCTTCGGTATTTGAGTCAGTTCCCGGCACTCCGCCGCCTGTATTCTGGGATTCTGATTCATAATATGATTCATGCTGGATAAAACCTTCTTCCCTGCCATCAGCGGTATAATACTGCTGGTCATAGGTGCGGCTGCTGGAAAAATCAATCGGGATATTGCTGACAGCAACGATATGGGAAAATTCATCAGTATTTTGCAGGACGCGCCTTACTTCATTATTGACGGCTTCCTCGGCCCTTGCCTTAATGCTCATTTGGTTGCTTATGCTTCCGCCCCGGCTTGAATAAAGCTCATCGCCAGCAAAAAGCATATTGCCGTTTGTGTCAATGATGGTAATATTAAGCGGAACGCTTGAACCCAAGCCGCCCGCAATAATTTTGGCAAGGTTGGCCGCCTGTTCTTCGCTAAAATCACCGTTTAGGTCAAGCACGACCGAAGCATGGCTTTCACGGTTCTGTGATAATAAAGTGCCGTCATTATAGGGGATATTAAGCGTTGTTGACGCACTCCTTACCCCGCTCATCGTTGCGGCCATGTTATTGATTTGCCTTTCAAGATAAACTTTGTAGCGTCTTTGCTTGTCGGCTTCGGTAACTGAAAAACCGCCAGTTGAGACATTGTCAATTGACCAGATGTCCGTCTGGATATTATTCGCCGCCAATAACATCGTTGCGTTGACTTCTTGTTTGCGGTCAACGGTAAATGTCAGGCTGTCCGGCAAGATCCGGTATTTGATTCCGCCCTCGGCTTCCAGCGCGTCCCTTATTTCGGCTGCTTCCGCCGCATTGGCGGCAACCGTCAGATGGACGTATTGCGTCTGGTTAAGCACGGCAAGCAAAATAGCCATTGTCATGATGATTCCTGCGGCAATAGCGATTATGAATGTTTTTTGGCGGGAAGTGAATTTGTTCCACCACTCTAAGACCGGAGTAAGGTATCTTTGGATTTGCTCTGGCATATTATCCTCCTTAATGCAATGGTGTCTTTAAAGCACCATCATTTAGCTGGAAATAAAAATATAAACATAACGCAATTTATTAATTTGCAAGCAAGCGGATTTGGTGTGGAATCCTTGTTTTGCTTGGTAGTTTTTGATATTTCGTATCTGGGTGATCTTCCGCGATAAAAGTTTGCTTATGAGGTCGCATAAACCTGCGCAAAATGTCCACTTTGTAAACGGACATTGTTGCTGGGTTTTGCTTCCTCCTCATGCGCAAACTATTTCGCTCGCACCCAGATACTGGATAGTGGCAAAGCTAAATCTGCATTTGCATAATCTCTTTGTATGCCTCAAGTATTTTGTCCCGGATAGCTACGGTATATTGTAACGCGATACTGGATTTCTGCATTGCGTTGGTCAGTTCATGGGTGCTTGAAGTTTCGCCAAGGGCCCATCTGATTTCGGCATTCTGTGATTCGTTGATGTATGAGTTAGTTGCATTAAGGTGGTTCATTGCCGTTGCGAGCAGCCCGCCAAAAGCATTCTCGTCCAATGCTTGGTTTGCAGGGTTTCGGCTCAGGGCTTCGCCTAAGGATACGGGGTTTATTCTGCTAAGGCTTGCTATATCCATTGTGGACTCCTTTTCTCAAGTTATTGGGCCATCTCTAATCCCTTCATCGCCATTGTTTTGCTGGCGTTAAAGGCAGTTGCGTTAGCTTCATAAGCCCGGCTTGCATCAATCAAATTCGTCATTTCGGTGACGATATTGACGTTTGGGTATGTTACATAGCCGTTTTCATCAGCATCAGGATGGGCTGGGTCATAAGCCATCACCATTTCACTCTTGTGGTCTTCGCTTACTTTTGTCACCCTCACCCCGTTGCCATTAAAAGTATTACGGGCGCTTTCAAATACGTGCCTAAAGCTTCCGTTGCGGCTGGGCATTTGCTCGAAAGTGACTATTTTGCGGCGGTATGGTGTACCGTCAGCCGTCCGGGTCGTATTGATATTTGCAATGTTTTCGGAAATTACATCCATCCGGTAGCGTTGGGCTGTCATTCCTGACGCATTGACATCAAAAGCATTAAATATTCCCATTCTAGTATGCTCCTTCCAAAATCTGGAAATTTTGAGCGTAGCTCAAATTTTTCATCCCGAATCCATTACTCGGGTTTATTACCTCATTACCATTTTCATCTGCGAATATTCGTGGTTCATCGCTTGAATCAAACCGTTATATCTAAGCTGGTTCGCTGCCAGCTTTACGCCCTCATTATCGACATCGACATTATTTCCGTCTAAGCGGTAAGAAAAATTCGCATTGTCAGTATAAATGCCGGGACGCATCCGGAAGCCATTCGTGTTCAAACTATTAATCTTCGCATCAACTGACATATAGCGCGATTTTCGCATTACGCGCCGGAGCTGCCCCTCAAAATCAATGTCCTGGCGTTTAAAACCGGGGGTAGTATTGTTGGCGATGTTGTTTGCAAGAACCTCATTGCGCTTCCAAGAAGCGTCCGCAGCCTTGTTAAGAACATTAATATAATTGAAAGCATTGGAATTAATCATCTTGCTCCTTTAATAGTTAATCTTTCATCGCCTATTTTATGTCCCTATTTCATTATAAATTATTCTAAGGAAAAAACAAGCCTTTTTTTGAAATTTTTTTGGGAAATCATACCTTATATAGTGTTTTTTTACTTTTCAGACCCAATATTTGGTGTTTTGCGCCTATTTTAGGCTATTGCAGCGCAATAACCCTACACATTCAGCGCATTGCGCTGAATGGGGGAAAAATTAGATATGCTTATTATTTTTTCTTGCGGTGCGGATTTTGTCAACTTCCTCAAAAACCATATTATTCAGGACTTTAATATATGTGCCTTTCATTCCGGAAGAGCGGGATTCAATGATTCCGGCACTTTCAAACTTGCGCAGGGCATTAACAATAACCGAGCGGGTAATTGAGGCCCGGTCAGCAATTTTTGAAGCAACAAGAATGCCTTCCATTCCGCCAAGCTCATCAAAAATATGGACTAATGCTTCCATTTCTGAATATGAAAGGGTTTTAATTGCTGATTCGATGTCTTCTAATTTGCGTTTTTCTTCGGCGTTTTCTTCACTGACGGAGCGGAGCATTTCAAGGCCAACCACTGTTGTGCCATATTCGCAAAGAATTATGTCGTCAATGTCGAACTGCTCTTCGCTTTTGTAGATAAATAAAGTGCCGAGCCGATCCCCGGCGATTTCTATCGGCGTAATGATTCCTTGGAATTTTTTGGCAATTTCCGAATCAAAACCAAGCGTCGCAAGATTGACGTTTTCTTTGGTTGATAAAACAGAAAGCAAGCGTTCATTGAGCATATTGTCAATGAAGCCGCCAACTTCATCAACGATTAATGAAGTTATTGATTCGACTGAATCGGTCGTGCCAACCCCAAGCAGTTTTCCCTTTTTGCTGATGACAAGGGCATGGGCTTTTAAGATATCGCATAAGACGGAGCAGATATCATTAAAGACAACTTTGCTTGAGCTGTTGGTATGTAGCAGTCTGCCGATTTTGCGGGTCCGGTCTAGCAGGTTAACATTGCTCATAAATTCCTCCTTTAGGGATGTCACTGTATAGGGCATCAGGCAAAAATAACTCGTAGTGCGTCCTTGGCCGCCTTCTATCAAAAGAAAACTTATATTTTACATTTAATAACCGCTTGCGGTTATTTTTAGGCCACAGACGCCACGAAGAGTTGTATTTTGCATGATTGCCCGAAAGAGTATCACTATTCGGCCGCTGGGGCGGTGTAGCGGCAATCTGCATTGGCGCAAGCTAATTTCTGCCCTTTTTCGAGTAAAACATCACTGCATTCCGGGCATTTTTTCCCGGTTGGCTTCTGCCAGACCATGAAATCACATTCGGGATTGTCAATACAGCCATAATAACGGCGGCCTTTTTTGGTCTTTTTAAGGATAATGTCTTTGCTGCACTTCGGGCATTCAACGCCAATTTTTTCAAGATAAGGGCTGGTGTTGCGGCAGTCGGGAAAACCGGGGCAAGCAAGGAATTTCCCATGCGGGCCATATTTTATGACCATGTTCCGGCCGCAGTTTTCACATATTTCCTCTGATACTTCATCAGCTATCTCAACTTCTTTTAGTTCCTGTTCAGCGACTTTTACCGCTTCATCCAGATCGGGGTAAAAATTCCTGACCACCGTTTTCCAGCTGACTTTGCCTTCCTCAACCCCATCTAATAAAGCTTCGAGGTTGGCCGTAAAATTAACGTCAACAATCGTTGAAAATGCTTCATTCATCATCCGGTTGACCACTTCGCCAAGCTCCGTGACATAAAGGCTTTTATTTTCCTTGATGACATAACGGCGGCCCATGATGGTTGAGATGGTCGGGGCATAAGTGCTTGGGCGGCCAATCCCTAATTCTTCCAAAGCTTTCACTAAGGAAGCTTCGCTATAATGGGCGGGCGGCTGGGTAAAATGCTGTTTGGTTTCAAATTCATTAAAGCTAAGTTTCGTTTTCTGGTCAATTGTTTTGCTAAGAATGACGCTTGCTTCCGCGTTTTTGTCGTCTTCCTCGGTATAAACGGATAAAAAGCCGTCAAAAATTATTTTGGAGGCGGTGACTGTAAAGCGGTGGGCTTTGCCTTGTTGACTGGATGAGTCAATACGTACTAAGGTCGTTTCATAAACCGCCGGCTTCATTCTGCTGGCAATGAAACGCCGCCAAATCAGCTGGTACAGGCGGAATTGGTCACGGGCAAGCGAAGCCTTTAATGAAGCCGGGGTAAATTCTATTTCGGTCGGGCGGATAGCTTCATGGGCATCCTGGATTTTTTTGCTTTCTTTTTTCTCTGCTAAAGCTACTGCCGCGTAAGATTCACCATAAGTTTTCTTAATATAAGCTTCGGCTGTACTTTCCGCTTCTTTTGAAACTCTGGTTGAATCAGTCCGCAGATAAGTTATCAGGCCGACTGTGCCTTGGCCTTTGATATCAATGCCCTCATAAAGCTGCTGGGCAAGGCGCATTGTTTTCATGGCGGAAAAACCAAGGGCTTTGCTTGCTTCCTGCTGGAGGGTTGAGGTCGTAAAAGGCAGGGGGCTTTTTTTGACACGTTCGCCTTTTTTTACTTCGGCGACGGAGTATTTTGCCCCTTTCAGGTCATCCAGAATGCCGTTTAACTGCTCTTCTGATTTTATTTCAGCCCGGTTTTCGGTTGTGCCGTAGTATTTGGCCAGCAAGGGCTTTTTCTCCCCGGCAACAGAAAACTCGGCGTTAAGGCTCCAGTATTCCTCGGGGATAAAGGCGTTTATTTCGGCTTCGCGGTCACAAATAATGCGTAATGCCACCGATTGGACACGCCCGGCCGAAAGCCCGCGCTTGATTTTCACCCATAAAAGCGGTGAAATCCGGTAGCCGACCATTCGGTCAAGCATTCTTCGCGCCTGCTGGGCATCAACCCGGTCCATATCGATTTCCCTGGCATTTTTCAGCGATTCCTTGACAGCGTTTTTGGTTATTTCATTAAAAGTAATGCGGTAAACTTTTTTTTCATCTAATTTGAGGGCTTTGACAAGATGCCATGAAATTGCTTCCCCCTCGCGGTCAGGGTCAGTCGCCAGATAAATGCGTTCCGCTTTTTTTACTTCTTTCCTAAGTTTCGCAAGCACTTCACCTTTACCGCGGATTGTAATGTACTTTGGCTCATAATCGTTTTCGGCGTCAAACCCCAGCTGGCTTTTTGGCATATCACGGACATGGCCGTTTGAGGCAAGAACTTCATAATTTGCCCCCAAAAATTTCTTGATTGTTTTTACTTTTGCCGGAGATTCGACGACTACAAGGTATTTTGCCATTATTATTTCCTAATGTCTGCGGACAGACCCTTCCCATAATGATACGTTAACGAGATAGACTATACACTATAATTCCATAAGTTGCAAGAGTTAGTTACCAAGCAAACCGCAATCCGACAAAATCTTTTCAATACTCTCCCATATCATTAATGAAGGGTTTTCTTTATAGTATGTATAGCCCTTATGATTATTCAATATATAGCCATTTTCTTTATTTTTCAATTGTATTTCCTTGGCTCTCTTTACTGCATCAACAACATCCTTTAGGTTAATGTCTCTTAAAATGCGTTTGAAATTAGCCTCATGTTTATATTGATGAAGATTTTCAAACTTTTCTTTATAAAATTTGTTGATTGGGCTTAAATATTGATCTCTATGAGTTAGCGAAGTGGCATAATAAGTTTTATGCAAAATTATCCATAGCTCGAAAGTAAAATTGCTAAATCCTGATTTATATCTAATTCCTTTCCCTAAATCGCCAGCTTGTTTCATTGCGTTTAGTGTCTTTTCAAATCGGGCAGCATGAATTTCTTCATTGCTCTCGTAATCAAAAATATGATATACATCTGTATGCCTTTCAAGCGTGTTTAATGCTTTTGCATATTTTAATGGACTTTTCTTCTTACAATCAAATGATACACGGCAGCTTGCGTTTGGATCAGTATTTATTTGCTCTGCCAGCCATTCAAAATACCATTTTTCTGTTTCTCCATCTACGGAAAAATGATATTTCTTGGTAATTGGTCTTTCCGGCATCTTAATCCCTTTCATTGATTTTCAATCAATTTTGAGTTTCAATCAATTTTGAGTTTCAATCAATTTTGAGTTTCAATCAATTTTGAGTTTCAATCAATTTTTCAAAAATAGATGTAAAATCTATGTCTCTAATAGCACCATAGCGGCTGACAAAATAATTCTTCATGTAATCATCCGTTTTTCGCACACCATTTTTCCCACTAGTTTTAAAATCTGAAAGTGAGTAATGAGTACTATTGCCTGTTTCTTCGTCTCTCTCAACGAACTTTATTTCATCTCGCCTGAATAAATTCGAGTTGAGAAAAATCGGATTGTGGGTATTAAAAATTAGTTGCGCTTTATTAGTATTAATTTCATTATCGTGGAAAATATTTATTATGCTCATTAATGCCATTGGATGAATTGAAGCGTCAAATTCATCTACAATCAATACCCCGCCATTCGCGATAACATATAAGATGAAAGGAAAAATATTCGCAAATCTTACTGTTCCATAAGATTCATATACATCAAGGGGGAGAGCCATTTTCATATTTGAATCATCTGCTTCAAATATAGAATACAATCTTATTCGCTTGTCATCATCACTTTTCGCAAAGCTGATCATATTTGATGCTCCGAAAATTCTGGCAGCGTCATTAAGAATATTTTCAGTATAAGTGTCGCCGGATATTAGGGGAAAGTCCATGGCATCAGCCCGGAATACTGCCAAAAATTTTCTTCCCAGCCAATTTGCAATCAAAGCTGCTAATTTTGCATTAACTATTGATTTATATCCATTCATCAAAAAAAGTTCATCCGGTAGCAAATTATCAAGTATGCCGTTAGTAAAATTATCCGCATCCTTTTTATTTATTGTGGGATCTTCAATGCCGAAATAATTTTCTTCCCTTAAAAACATCCGCTCATTATTAATCCTTAATTCTTCGTATGCTATATTACGCTTATAGTCTTTATCCAAAAACTCACCAAGTTCAGCTTTTAAAATATATTCGATTTGCATTTCATCTTGTATAAATTTAATCGAAAATGAAACTGGCTCTTTCGTATTTGAACGATTTGGAATTAGCTCCATATTATGTGTTGCTACATTCGGGACGCTTCGTTCGCTTGTATTGCGGATATGGCCTCTTAGGATAATATTTTTGAAAGTATCCATTGCACTAATAATATTTGATTTGCCTGAAGCATTAGGTCCGTAAACAATTGCCGAACTTAAAACAGAATATTTTTCTTTTCCTATTTGAGCTTTGAGCAAACTATAGTCAAGTCCTTTTTGCTTTTGGGCACGAACCATTGAAAATACAAGCTCTTCTTTAAAAGATTTATAGTTCTTCGTTTTAAATTCCAATAGCATTTTCTTACCTCCATTTTGCCGATATTTTGCAAAATCATATTTATATTATATGCAAAATGCTGATGTTTAGTCAAGCAGAAATTTATTTTGCATTATTTCCGCAAAATCATTCACATATTTTCACGGCGACCCATGATACTGATTTAGGGCCAATGGCCGGATCACGTAATCGCGTGTCAAACTGATGTCGTTATTGTCCGAAAGACGCACCGTTAATAAGTATACCATTGGCTGGCCGTCCGGCGGCGGGACCAGGGAAAAACTGACATTCGTCCACCAGGAAAAATGGCGCGGCAGCAAATCCGTCCCATTCCGTAAAATAAAAGACCGCGTCACCCCGGCTTCGTTTGTTTCGCTGGCATTGGCATAATCAATCAGGTAAGGTGATGAATTAACGCTTATCCGCCAGCCGATAATATTTCCGTCCCCATCTTCCAAGATATTGCCGTATTCATCTTCTAAAGGAAGCGGCCAAGGATTGACTGCCTTTTTGAGATCGCTGACAATCAAGTTGGCAATATTGTCAAAGAGGGTATTATATTCGGCAATCTCATTCGCCCGCTTCATTGTCCTTATCATCGGCATCAAAATTGAGAGCGTGGCTGCCGTCACAATCGAAAAAATAAACATCCCAACAATCAGCTCAACTAAAGTAAGGCCGCGGTTATCTTTAAATTTTTTCCGGTTTTTTCTTTTCATGCTTGCTCCTTAATCGCCGTCAGTTGGCGAAAAAGCCCACATTCTATTATTTTGGTATAACAAAATATCTTGCTCAATCTCAAATTCTAAATCAACAGTATCAACAATCTCAAATGAAAAAGAAAACGTAATTGTTTCCATATTTACATCATCACCAACAACAATATTACCGCCCGCTTGGTCAAGATGAGTAAGGACCGGGTTTGACCAATCATCAAAAACCGGGTTAAACCACTCGTCCTGCATGATTTCCGCATTATCAATGGCGCGGCTTGAGACCCGCATTGAAACAAGGATTATGCTGGTAATTGTCAGCATAAAAATAGAAAGGATGAAAATGCTGACTAGGCTTTCAATCAGCGTTTCGCCTTTATTTGACCTAAAAAATGATTTAGTTTTCCGTTTCAATATTTTCATAACCCACCAAATCCCAAATGCCAAAATTGCCAGCTGAAAAGCTCATCAAATAATCATCGTCATCCGGGGCTTTTATAAGGATATATTGGCAATCATCATCAAGCCCGTCACAAATATCACATTTAGAAGCTGCGTCAGACAAAAAGCCATCTGAATATTCATAAACCGCCCGCGAGGTCACAGTCCTTTCTCTTCCACTATTAGCCGCAAGGATTTCGACCGTTACATTCATTGCTGCATTTATCAAGGCGGTATTTGGAATGCGCGTCCATATCCTTATCCCCTTAAGTAAATCATCTTCATCTAACCACTCATCATCAATTTCTTCTTCATCGGCCCATTCAAACCACTCAAACTCATCTGAATCCCATGGGATATGTGAGTGCCGGGGGTCAGCTGTTTCATCTTCAAATAGCCACTCGAAAAAGGATTCACTATTGTAGATATTCACCCATTGGTCGGGGAAAGACAAAATAACGCGGCGGATTGTCACTTCTTCATCGGCGAAATCAAGGCCCGAAATAACAATTCCCTCGTCATGTTCATCATCTTCCGCGTCATAGATGACTAAAGGGTCTTCCTCGCGCGGAAGTTCCTCATCTGCCAAATGGGTTTCATACAAAGCCATTGCCAGCTGGAAGCCTAGGCTTCCATAGTTTTCATTGTCTTGCAAGCTATACATGATCGTCCGGTGAATCGATTCGTCTAGGATTTTTATTTGGCTAAATTCCCTTTGATTGGACAGATAGCCCGCATTCGTGCTGGCGGCAACCATCAAGGAAACGCCGATTGCCAGCAGGAATAAGGTAATTCCGAGCACGAAAAGCAATGAGGCCCCGGAGTTGTCAGACCAGAATGAAGATTTCTTTATCTTATCCTTTTTGTTTTTCATGATTACCTTTCTTGAGCGGGCAGGCTTGCGCGATAAAAGTTTTCTTACGAAAATTCCGTGCGAAAACTATAATCGACCGTTAACGGTCGTATGCCGCCACCCGCTTTGCACTTTAATCCGGTACTACAATATTTATCTGCGTCACCGGGGAATGCAAGTTAAAATCGGGGCTTCCCGGCTTGGTTGCGGTCAGCATGATCCGGTAATGGAGAATATGGGTCATGCCGGGGATATCATTATTAAGATCTGTCTTGGGGGTAAATTCCAGGTTCCAAGTCCCCCGGACGATATTGGCAATGAAATCATCCGTCTCCCATCTTTGGTTTCCGTCAACAATCTCAAATCCGGGCGGATATGAGGGAATTAAAGGATTTCCGGGCGTGGCCGGAATCTCCGGCGTAAATGGATTGCCATCGGGGTCGGTAAATACAACTGTCGCCATAACGTCATAATTATCTTCGGCAAGCCGTTCAAAAAAGCCGTCATTCTCGGTGATATTAAAGACCTGCGTTGCTGACGCTAAGCGGTCAAATTCCGCCGTGAAGTTTTCGGTTTTGACGCTGATTCCGGCTACTGCTTTGGGGAATACCAACATGACACTAATGTCATATCCTTCCGTATACTCATCGCGGTAAAGATATTTGTAATCGGAAATAATTTGCAGTTCGGCAACGCCATATCCTAAGCCATTATACACTAATTCATAGCGGTATTCTATCACCCTGATGTCATCAGTGCCCAAATTGACCCCGCTAATCGTCATCCGGGTTGAGCCGTCATCAGAGACGCTATATTGGTAACCAGAGTCCGCAACGGCAGTGAAATCACCGCTTCCGCCATTGCGGCGGCTAAGCCCTGTTCCCGGCGCAAGCCTGAATCCATCGGGGATCAGATCAGTAACCAGCCCGGTCGTCCTGACCCTGCTCGTGCCTTGGGTAGTGTCCTCAATCCTTAAGGTAATGGTAAACGGCCCGTCAACAGGCTGCCCGTCATCAACAAGATGGCTAGGCGACGGTGATGTCACCGTTTTTGAAAGCTTAACCGGATCGATGAACACTTGTACCGGAGGGCTTGAGCCATTCCTTTGCTGTTCTGCCTGGTGCGGTGCAGCCGGTGATACGCCTAAGTTTTCGCGGTAATTAACCACGCCTTGGTTACGGAAAAAATATAGCAAGGTAGAAGCCCGCTCCGGGTGGTCTTGGAGGTCGGTCTGCATTAACGTATCACGGACACGGATGCGGAATCTAACCCTTACTTCATCACCAAGCTCAAGGCGTTCATTTTGGGGCAAGCTCACCGTTAAGACGCGGCCTGAATAAGAGACAGTGCAATTATTAATCGCCGCCCAACCACCTGTACTTGTGTTTCTTTCAATGCCAATCATGCCATCATAAGCTATATATTCATCAAAAGGCCATAAACGGTCAGTAATGACAATATTGTCGGCGGTGACCTCGCCATGGTTTTTCACAAACAATTCCGCCACTAAATGATCGCCGGGCTTGACAAAGGAAACATCATTTCCGGCATTATCCCTGATATATTTGTCAATCGTAAGGAACGCCGGGGATTTGAATGATACTCCGTCAAGGTAATTGCCAACATTCACCCTGGTTGGGCCGGAGCGTGACTGGAAAGCAAACTCCGTTTGCGTTTGCCCGTCAGGCACAGTATATTCACCGTAATAACGTTTCCAGCCATAAGAAACATCCCAATAACCGATTACATTATTCCGTGCGTCAGGCACCCATTGAAGCGGAGCGGCGGCATTTAACTGTGCCAAGGTAATTCCGTTCATATGGATATTGGTTGCGCTGCTGACGGCATTGTTGGCGGTAAGATTCCTTGTTGACCAGAAAGTTATGCCATATCCGGTTCGTGTCCCGCCGCGGCCGTTATTGATATTCGGGTTCGCGGTAATATTCCCTGTCGCTAACCCAGTCGCAGTAATCGTGCTATTGGCAATGCTTGTGCGTTCAGTATCAATCCAGACATCATAAAGATAAATAGTTCCGGCCGGGATATTTTGCACCCGGCGGCTGCCGTCAGGCTGTAAATATTCCCTGCCCCGGTGATAGCTAAGGTCATATGGCCCGCCGCTGTTATTCCCGGTGGGATAGGGCTGGGAGGAAGCCCCATATGCCACGGTATTCCATGCCGCCAGATTAAAGCGGACGGCGTTCCCGGCGCTAAGCCCCAAATTGGCGGTATTGACACTATTGGTTGCGCCTGTGTCGGCAATCCCGGCCGGGCCGGACCGGGGGGACTGGCTGGGGCGGATCATGACCATCGCCTCATCACGGACAAAAGCGTATGGCTCAGTTTCAACGATGATTGGTTCGGTATCGTCTACATATGAAAGATAAAGGTGCAAGCGGTCGCCGCCTAGGAAAGGAGTCACAAAACCGGACCAGGGGCTGTAGCCCGGAAATGAGTTAGTCGCGTGATAATATGAATAGAAAAATCCTGCTCCCGGAGTTGAGGGCAAAACTTGATAAAGCGTTCCCGGAGTTTCCGCGTTAAGCTCGGCATAGCGGAAAACGGAATTTCTGACATTATTTGAATCATTGATCGCATTTCTGGCCCTGTTTTGTCCCAAATAGTTAGTCGGCATAAAGTCGGTTGCCGAATTAGGCTCTTGGACTTCAATCAAACGCCATCTTGGGACATTGCTGCTCGAATATCCGTCGGCAAAGTCCCCGGTCGGGAAAAAATAATCCGCATTGCTTGGATTAAAAAGGCTTCTGTCAACCGGCCTTGTATACCAGCCATTATAAATTGACATATCGGCGGTAAACCAGCCATTGGTAAGATACTGATAGGGCGGAATCAAGACATTGTCAACTGCTGTCCCGGCTGGCGGAATGCTTGCCAGGAACGCATCAATAAAATCACCGTTGACAAATTCCGGTCCCAGCGGACGGTTTGCAACCGAAAGGAAGTCATACCAATCATCCCGGTCTACTTGGTCGGGACGAATCGGGCTGTCAGCCTCCGCCCAGCGTTCCGGCTGGGTCATTCCGGCAATGACCGGATAAGGATATCCCCGGCTTGGCTGGGCCCAGTTGCCCATATTAAGCTGACTAAGCGGCTCTTGGTCTTCATCGGGTAATGCTTTATCGATATTTTCCAGTAATAAGTTTTCATCAAAGAGGAAATTAAACCATTCAAGGTCAACAAAATTCGTCACCATCCCAACGCCGCCGCCGGAGACTCTGGTAATCGGCATTTCCCCAAGGCGGCTGGGGAAATTGTAGCGGACATTTTCCCACGTCCTTGCTTCGGTGCGGGAATAGCGGTGGCCGCGAAGATAAAAGCAATCATCATCAACGCCTAAACCGCTCCGGACAAAAGGATATATCATCCTGACCGTGCCAAAAATTTCATCATCTTCTAAATGGCTGGGGGCTGGGGCAAGATATAAGATCCGCCTAATGCTCCCTAGGTTAAGCCCGGCAATTCCGCCGCCGTTATCTGACACGGCTGGCTCATGGGTTTCACTTTGGGTGGAATAAGGCTCGGTATATAACTCAAACTGGGCAATTCTTGCCCTTTGCGTGGCGGGTGTCCCGCCTTGCTGGCCCTGGGTAATATGAAGACGGAAATATCTTCCGCTGGCCGGAGTCGCAAGATGGCGGTTAATAATCATATCACTGTTGCCGGATATGCTGTCAACTGTGGTCCAGTCTGTGCCGTTATTACTGGCTTGCAAAGCAACGGTTGCCGTATTATTAGCCGCGCTGACAGCGGAAAGCTCCGGCCGCCCTGCCCCGTCATTATAGATAATCCAGCGCGAAACGGTGACTTCTTCCGGGAAGTCAAGGCTAAGCCATTGGGGCATCCCTGTCTCGGAAACCCAGCCCTCGCCCCTGCCATAACCTAAGACACCGTCATTCGCCCGGCTCGGAAGATAGTTTCCGCTGTCGGGCAAAAGCGTGCTGCTGGCAGTAGTTTGCGCGTTAGGGGCGATGTTAAAGGCAATCCCTTCCGCGTTTGAACCAGCCGTTGAAAGGAAAAAGACATCTTCTATGACACCGACGTCAGTGTCATTTTCTATGTCAGCAATGCCATTGACGCCAACAATTCCGCCAATATGGACATTTGCTTCTAGCCCGCTTACCGTTGAAAATTGGACGCTTGACCTTTTAATCGTGCCGTAATTGATGGCGGCAATTGCCCCAACTGCTGAATCGCCGGAAAAACCAGCTGGCAAAGTGCCAGCAGGCAAAGTCCGGGCAAAGCCAGTAAAGTTCGAATCAACAATATTTAAGCGGTCAATTACGGCTTGGGCCCCGATTGCTTCAAATAAACCGTATCTGGCATTAACTTTTCTTATTTCATAAAAACCGCCGTCATAAAACCCGGTAAACGGTGAAGTCCCAAGCACCGCCGCCGGAAGCAACGGGGCAATTACGGAACTGGTTTCAAAACTTAGGACTGCGCTGTCTTCAAGCCGGATTCCGCCGGGATCAGGTGAGAGCAAATTATTAAAATCAGCATAAAGTTCAAGCTGGGCAATCCTTGCCCGCTGGGCAGCCAGCGCGCTTGCTTGCTGGCCCTCGTTAATCAAAAGGCGGAAGTAGCGGGCGGAAGCAGGGGTAACTAACGTGCGGTCAACGATATTGTCGGTGTTTGCGGTAATGCTGTCAACATTCGTCCAGCTAGTTCCATTGCTGCTTGACTGGAGCATGACAGCGCGAGTGTTATTTACGGAAGCCGCGATGTAATCCGGCCGTCCATAACCGTCATTATATAAAACCCAGCGCGAAATTGTGACTTCTTCCGGGAACTCAACTAAAAGCCATTGGGGCATTCCTTGTTCGGAAACCCAGCCTTGCCAATTACCGTTCCTTAACATCCCATTGATTGCCCGTTCAGGATAAAAGACCGTCATGGTGCTGCTGGCAGACGCTGCCGCGCTTGGGGCAATATTAATTGATGTCCTGCCCCCCGGCGTTATCAATAACTCTTTCCGATAAAGCCCAAAATCAAGATGCCGTTCCTGGACATAATTAGCCGCCGGGGCTTCGCTTATATTCCTTAAATGGCGGGGCGAGCGGACTAAAAACGTTGTGCCAGACGCCAAATCAACCGTATCAGCATAAAGAGGGTTAAAATAAACCGGGCTTAGGCTTTCATCAGCCGGATAAATCAAATCCCCGGCACTGCTCCTAATATGGAAACCAATGCTGTTTGCTCCGTTTGCCAAGCCTTCCAAAAAGCTGTTTTCAAAGAAGAGGCGGAAGCGGTCCACCATGCGGTCATTTTCATCATCATAATACTGCATATACCAAACCGGAGTATGAGCTGGAAGCCCAGGGACAGCCGTATCCCATACCCAGATACCGTCGTCTATGTCAAAGCGTAGGCCATGCCACCTAAATTCATCAGTTGCGTTATTATATATCAAGCGGTAAGTCATTGCCCCGATTCTTACTTCCATAAAGGAAATAAAATCAAATTCTAATAGATAACCGTCATTAACAACAATTTTATTCCGCCCATCCCGCTCAAGGGCGAATTGCCCGCCCGGCGAATAACCAAAAGTCCCGTCAGCATATATTTCATAATATAAAAGTGCCATTGAGCTTAGCGGAATAACATGAATGTCTTCCCAATGCCAGTTAAGCCCGGCCGTGCCAAACGGATTGTTTCTTCTTAGGACCGGATAAGGATAAAAACCTTGATAAGCATTTTCGCCTTGGACATAAGTATCTCCGCGCCGGAAGTTGCTGCCCAGCTCCCGTAAGCCTTGAAGCTCTTCCTTGGTAACGCCGCCTGACCCGGCAAAAAGGCCGTTTGAAAGATAATAGCTATTGTCCTCTAGCCCTGTATTCCTGCCGCTGATTCCCCCGGCTTCAGCCAGCGGAAGGCCGCTATATAAAGGAAGATAGTTAGTCGCATAAGAATTAAGAATCTGTCCAGCGTTGTCCCCGCTTATGCCGCCAAGATACGCTTCCCCGGTAAGCGGATAAAAACCGTCATCGACATTGTTTTCCGTTATTTGCATTAGCTGCGAAAGGTCGTCAACCACCTCTAAGGCGGTGATATTAACCCGCGCATTGTTAAAACTGTCAATAATTATGCCATCATTTTTCCCGGCCAGGCCGCCAATATTGCCCGCCCCGGCCACAACCCAGCCGACACCGCCGGAAGTAATGAAATTACAGTCGTCACAGCAGGAAGCAATGGTGCGTCCGCTATAAGCAAAGCGATGGCCGTTTTCACAATTGGCTTCATATTCTTCCGCCAAGATAAGCGGATTGGAAAACCCGGCATTAAAGGATTCTTCCAAGCTGCCGTCCGCAATATGGCCAACTAAGCCCCCGGTATTTCCGCTCCCTCCACTCACGCGGCCATAAGCAAAACTCTGGCTGATTCTTCCGCCCCCGCTTATCCGCCCGGCTAAAGCCCCGGCGTTAGCAGCCGTTTCAGCTTTGATAAGAACGTTATATAAGGAAAGGCCTTGAATGCGGCCGCCGTCAACCGTGCCAAACAAACCGACATTGCCGCTAAGCAGCTTTATTTCCGGGTCAATGCTTATTTCGGGGACTGTGTCATCACTAATGATCAGCCTGTCAATCCGGTATTGCAAAGATGAGGTCCGCATGGCATTATAGACCCCGGTGAAACTGACCTCGCCATAAGGAAGCAAGTTTTCTGTCAAAAGATCATATATGTCAGGATTAACCAGCCCAAGGGGAATAAAATCAGTAATTTCATCATAATCATTGCGGCGCAGGTTGATATCAAGGGTCTGGCGGTATTGGTTCTGATGAGTTATGCCTGTACCTGCCAAAACTTCCTGATAGTCGGAAAAAGCGCGGGCAGTTTCCGCATAACGGATATTATTAAGATGGCGGGCTGACCTTATCTCAAACCAGCCGCCGGACATTGTCCCGGCAAAATGAGAATGCTCTCTTGTCCGCGAGGTTATCTTAACTCCGCTTTCATTTGATAATTCGGCGCGGACGTACTGCGGGTTTTTTATTTTCGCCCCAATGCTAAACGTCCCATCAAGATGGCGGTGGTTCGCCGTATCATCACCGATATAATCAATTACCCAAATATAACGGTCATAATATCCGCTTAGGTCAATGTCAAGGTTAAACTGCCTTACTTCATCTTCCGTAACGATATTTTCCGTGTCAAGATAAACGGGAATGCCTTTGACGTGGACAGCTTCACGAAAGTTTGCGGCCAGCGGCCCGTCAATATCAAAAAAATCAGCCAGATAAAGACGATATTCCTCAATCGCACCCTTTAGGCTAAGATGATAGTCGGTATCACGGTTAGCTGGGTCAAGGCTGGGAATCAAGAACTCCGCATAAAGGATATTGGTCCTTTGATTCGGAAAAACATCAGTCACCTTAATCCCGGATTTGTGGACACGGACAGGGTCAACCAGCCCGTCACGGTTAAGCATTCCATCATAAATATTAACGATGAACGGCAAGTTTTCAAGAATCCCGACATCGGCTTTGCCTGTTGACTGGACGCCAAAAAAGCCTTGCCGTCTTTCCCTTGCGTATTGATAACCGTTCCCCTCGCCGCGGTCCCCGGCAACAAGGTTTATATTCGCGGGCCGGGTCACAGGCGCATTTTCATAAACAAACTGGACTTGGTCGGCATCACCGTAAAAAAGGGATAAAATAACACCTGTTATGATATTAAACTCCATCAAGATGGCATTGTTTAGGATTTCTTTGTCAATGATAATCTCATCAAGGAGATCATAAAAAGCCATTTCAAGGCTTCCTTCGATAAGGCTTGACCGTGGCCCGGCCGGTTTGTCCACATAACGGATAAAAGCATGGTTTTCATCACTGGGAAGACTTAGCTGGTAATCCGCTCCGTCCCCGGCTTCCGCATTTGCAAGCAAAAGAGCCTGGTCTACGCGCTGAAAATCATTAAGAAAACGCATCGCCAAATCATCTTCATCTAAATCTGCCATCTCTTCAAGGGATAAAGGCTCATCACGATAATAAAAATGCGTAATCGCGTCACGCAGATTTTTTTCGGTATAAATTTTGGATAATTGGTTCTGGGCGGCAAGATAGATCGTCCGGGCAATATTCATCCGGTTGTTCTGCCGTCCGCTTTCGACTAAGTTAATTGTTGACGGTACTAATACAGCTGAGAGAATGCCGATGATTAGAATGACGATCATCACCTCAACTAATGAGAATCCTTTATTCATAAACCTAAATCCCGACTTATCCATATCATTCATCAGCTAAAGGTAAAACGGAAATGTATTGAAAACTAAACGGTAAGCGGAAAATATTAAGCGTCCCCAACTCAAACGGCGGAATATTAATATTGACCGGGTAACGGTTCGCGCCGTAAATAGCATAAGCAGTCATCGTGAATGTGCCTTCAACCCGCTCGGTATCAGCGTTTTCGCGGGCCGACATCCGGGAAATGACCATCCGGTCCTGATGGTTCAAAATATAATTAAGGAAATTTTTGTATTCTTGGTAACTGGAAGTAAAATTAAAACTCATGTCCATTGCAATCCCGGTCAGCAAATCGCCGACTTTTGTCTGCCCAAGCTCCATTTCCTCATCGTCATCAGCGGCCTGATTCGCCATCGAAGCCGTGATCGGGCTTCGTTTTTCGGAAGCAAAAGAAACACTTTGCAAGCGGATTGGAAGCTGTTTTTCGGTCCGGTCAATAAAGATAATCGTTGCTTCCTGCGGAAGTTCACGAGGATAGCGGCTAAGTATCTGGCCAATCTCCACTACATACCCTTCGATTGCTTCCCGGTATTCGGGGACTCTTCTTACATATCCTTCAAGGCGCGTTTTTTCGGCATTAAGTTCTTCGATTTCGGCCCTCATGTCGCTAATTTGATTGATTCCGGGCTGGATCAGGAAATAATAAGGCACGGCAATGATGGCAACAATCAACAATAATAGCAAGAGCTTTTTGTCACGTTCGCTGATATCAAGTTTCATTGATTACCTCCCTCTTCTTCATTTCCTAAGGCTTCTAACAGGTCGTTTGAAATCGTAAAGCTAATCGGGAAGCTGGAAACGGCCCGGTCATTGACATCATAAGCATCCCGGATATTGCCAACCCAGACATTATCAATCCACGGTATTTCTTTTAATTCGATAATCATTCTGGCAACGCCAAGTTTCCCAACTGATGATGACATCGTCAGATCAACCTTGCCGTCAGCGGCCGAAAGCTGGGCGACCCTGACTCCGCGCGGCATTATTTCTTCTAAGGTCAGGATCAGCTGGTAAAGGGCTTCATTTTCATTGCGGGTAGATTGGTTAAAGCCGTCAATCAAATCACGGAATCGCCCGGCATCAACATATTCATTATAAACTAGTTCACCGTGGCGGAGTCCTTCGATGTTGCGGCGCAAGGAGTTTTTCTCTGCGTCAAGTTCTGCTTGCTGCCACCAGATGAAACCAACTGCCCCGCCGACTCCGGCGATGGCAAGGAAAACCAAGAAGAAAAGCAAGCCATAACCAATCCCCCCCTTGGTAAAGCGGACTTCCTCGCTAAGGCGCAAATTCAGCGGATTGATGAAAGCCCCGATATTGGGTAAAAAGTCCGTCAAATCATCATTGTGAATCCGCGCCCCTCCTTTATCCTTGCGGATATGGACGCCATGCAAGCTTTTGACCATTTCCACCGGCATCCCCAGGATATTTTCCAAGGTTTTGCCAAGGTAAGAAATCCTGACTCCGCTGCCGATGACGTTTGTTTTTTCGAGGGTAATATCAGGGTTCTTGCTGATAAAGAAATTAATAACACGTGTTATTGATGCCAGATAATCCTGCATTAATTCCTCGTATTCATCAGCCGTCAGATAATCATCAAGTAAGACTGTCTCCTGCTCCTCACGCAAAGCAGCAACACTTTGATGCTTTTGGGATTCGCTGCCGTCAGCATTTTTCTGGTTGAGCAAAATTGCCCGCGCTTCTTTTTCATCAATTCCTTTTGCTGACGCAAGAGCCCCCGCAGGTGCTGACGCATGGGCTTGCGCAAGGGCTGACGCAAGGGCTTGCGCAAGCGTATCAACCCCATAAGGCACGGAACGGCGGAACAATTGGGACGGGCCGCGGAAAATCGAGATATGGGTAACATCATCATCAATCTGTAAAAACAATGCTGAAGACTGGCGGTTTCCCGTCGATTGGCGGCTTTGCCTTTTGACCAGATTGTAAAGGCTGTTAACTTGATAATCAATGCTGACCAGCGGCATTTTCAGCGTTTTGGCAAGCTCAACATAAGAGCTGACCAAATCCTTTAAGACCGCATACACAACGATACTCAAATTCTTGCGTCCCTCTTTTTCAACCGTGTCAAGGATTGTAAAGCGGGTTATATAATCATCCATATTGCTCATCGGGAAATATTCGTTGACATTAGAATCAATCATTGCTTGGATTAGCTCAAGCTTTTTGATATAAGGCATTTCAATTTCTTTGGCGGCAATTTTGCGTGAGTAGACCGTAAAATAAAGCTTTGCCTTACTCATTTCTTTTTTGCCAAGTGCTTCGGCGATGGCGGAAGCGACTTTATTTATGTCAGTAATCAAGCCATCATCAAAAGAATCCGGCGGAGTTGGCGTCGTGATAATCTTCGAGACATAGATATTGCTTCCGGTTTTTTGCCCCTCGATTATCCGGATTAAATCATCGGTGATATAGATGGAAAAAGTTTTCTGGTTAAACGGATTCATGGATTTTTCCTTTTTATGAAAAAAACTGCAAATACCATTTGATCAACTCTTCACCCCAAACCATAGCTGTGAAGATACCGAAGGAAAGGTATGGCCCAAAAGCCAGGACATGGCCTTTTCCCTTTAATTTCATTAGTAAAAGATGGATTAGCGACCCGGACAGTGACCCAATCGCTAAGGCCAGGATAATGTTTTGCCAGCCAATGAGTAGCCCGGCCGCCGCCATCAGCTTAATATCGCCGCCGCCAATTCCTTGTCCTTTGGTGATGATATATATAATAAGAAGCAAGCCGCTGACAGCCGAAAAACCAAGCAAGTAATTAAGCCAGTTACTTAGGTCAAAAAGCAAGTTGACGAAACCAAGTCCGCCAATGAATATATTAAGGCCGGGCGGTATTTCAAAGGTCCGCCAGTCAATAATGGCTATCACGATGAGGGCGGAAGCACATAAGCAATATAAAAGGGCATTAATCGTAAGGCCAAAGAAAGCAAAAATCAAGGCATAGACGATTCCATTCAAAAACTCCACCAAGGGGTATTGGCTGGATAGCTTTTGCTGACAGCTTCGGCAACGTCCCTTTTGGATAATGAAGCTTAAAATCGGAAGCAGCTCATACCACTTCAAAGCGTTCCCACAACCTAAGCAGTGGGAACGCTTGTAAACAATATCTTGTTTTTGCGGGATGCGGAAGATACACACGTTAAGGAAGCTTCCGATAAATATCCCGATGGTGAAGATGAGGTATGTCATATCATTATAGGCGCATTAAGGCATTTACATTATGGTGAATTTCTTCCGGCTACAATATTAAGGTGGTGAACTGCATTTCCGGGTGAAGCCGCAGTAGTGCCATCCCGACTAGTTCCGGTGATAACAACAACAACATTGCCATTATCTATTGCTACGTAAAATGCTGCTGCATTACGACGCGACCTAAGCATATCTATTAATTCATTATTAACCGTAGTCCATGTAGCATCATCATTGCCTTGGGTAGGCAAGTTCAAAGTAAGTGCCACATCTGCCGCCATATTAATCGTGCCGTTCCCGCCATCTGCTCCATTGGTCACACCTCCAATTGCAGTCGCTTCTCCATCATCATCACGCGTACTAATAAATTGCTGGACTGAATTTGCTCTTACCAATGGATCTGCTATTGCTGTCATAATTGCTGTTCTAAGTGAGTTGGCGACTTGCGTATCTGCCGAGACATTGGTCCGCTCAATGAAACGCATCATGTTGGGTGCCATTACGCCGATAAGAATCGCCATAATCGCGATAACAATAATCAGCTCGACCAGTGAAAAACCTTTGTTGCTTAAGCCATTTTCTTTTCTCATAATCTTATCCTCTCCTGCTTTTTAAATAAAATTCAAACTGGTGACAAAAATAAACTGGATATATTTAACAGTTATGTTCTTATAGTACCATTGTATGCAAAAATTGTCAATCAAATATATAAAAGATTTTTTCAAATTCAAAGAACTTTTTTTAAAATTTCGCTAAATTACCCAGAATTAATTGACAAATCAAAAACAGCCTAGTACGATAGCGGCATGGATAGTATTCAGAACGATATTAAGAATGATATTAAGAATGATATTAAGAAAGACATTCAGAAAAAAACTCATGAGAAGATAATCCTGGCGATGGGGATAGGGTTAATTATTATGGTTGGGCTGATTAATATCGGCAACCAATACTTCTTAACGGCCATTGATGATGAGTTTGCCTACTGGGGGAATGCCGCCCAACTTGCGGGATATGACGTGACGGTACTGTTAAGGACCAGCAGTTTTTATTCATATGGGTATAGCTTTTTGCTAGTCCCGTTCTTCCTGCTTGGTTTTTCGGCAGTAGCAATGTACCGGGCTTTAATTATCCTCAATATCTTTTTGATGGTGCTTAGCTTCCTTTTTTGTGTCTGGACGGCCAAGAAAATCTTTGGCAATGACAAGATGGACTCACGACTGCTTGTTTTCTTATGCCTTGTAATAAGCCTTTATCCCTATCATATCTATCAAATGCAGGTGGCCTGGACTGAATCGCTGTTGTGCTTTTTGTTTTGGGCGATCACGGCATTAATTTACCGCATTACTTCGGCAGAAAAGCCAGCGTTTTTTGACCTTTTCTTGGTTTCACTATTAAGCGTTTATATTTATGCCGTCCACAATCGCGCGATTGGAATCACGATGGCCGTTTTTATGCTGCTGCTTTTTCTTTATTATAATTCATTCGCCCAAGGAAAGCTTAAGCACCGTTTTCTGTTAAGTCTTTTTTTCATCGTGGTTTTATTTTTCATCGCGTCATTATTCCGGCAATATACGATTGAAAACTGGTATCAAGGTGCAGAAAATACAATTCTTCGCTTAAATGATTATTCGGGGCAGACGAAAAAACTGACCGGGCTATTAACAGTCGAGGGTTTGAGAAACTTTTTCTTAAGCCTTTCCGGCAAGATTTTTTATCAGCTGGCTGCTACTTTTCTACTGGCTTTATTTCCAGTCTTTGCCATTATTTCCATAATTTGGAAACAAAAACCGCTTAAACGGTGGGGTGCTAACGATTGGCTGCTTTTCTTTTGCACATCGGCTTATTTAAGCCAGATTCTGATCACGGCAATATACAAAACCGGACATTTAAGGAATTTACGGATTGCTGATGTGCTTTATGGCCGCTATCCCGAATTTGCGCTAGGGCCAATCCTGCTTTTTGCCTTTTCATTAATTTTGTGCGGAAAGATAAGGCAAATCAAAAAAATGGCGGCGGCTTCGGTTATCGTTTTTTTAGGCTGTGCCGTGCTTGTTGCTTATCAGCTTTCGAATGTCGGCATTTTGTACTTAAACCCATTGTCAGGAGTCAGGTATTTTTTCCACAATCAAGATTCAATGCTTTTGGCAACGGCTAATATGGTGCTGGTTTCTCTGGCTGGCTTTACTTTATTTGTCACCTTAATCATGATAAGCAGATTGGGGCTAAATAAAAAATGGCTAGATAAGATTGATAACCCTGCTTTTTTTACGAAAATTGCCTTAAAAAGAATCAAGCTGATTGCCTTTTTCTTCATTGGTTTTTATTGGTTAGGTTATGGCCATAATGTGGCGGCTGATTATGTTGTTAACTATAAAGGATATGATTATGATTGCGTCAAAAGCATAAATGAAGCATTAGAAAATCTCGATGGCGAAAGCATGAGCGAAAGCATGGGCGACAGCATGGGCGACAGCCTGACAGAGATATTTTATATCAAGAATCCTGCCGACAATGCTTTCCGCCATCTTAAAATGTTAAAGAGCTTAGAACCTGGCCGGACAATCCACCTGATATCATTAGAAGAAGCCGCCGACATAGAGCCAAGCGGAAAATACGTCCTCATGAGTGACGCAAACCTTGATCTGGTCCGTGAAATAACTAAGCAAGCTGATTTGCTTCATCTAAGCAATGGCCTGGCCATTTATTTACCCTAATGCTTCGTACAAGTCCATCATCGGCATCAAAATGGCGATAATCATTGCCCCGACGACAACGGCCATGATGATGATGATAATCGGTTCAAGCAACGCCATCAACGCATCGGTTGCGACCTGGACGTCATCTTCATAATAATCAGCAATGTTTTCAAGCATTTCTTCGATATTGCCTGTTTCTTCACCGATACCAACCATATATGAGACCATTAAGGGGAAAAGGCCGCTGCCTTTTAGCGGCTGCGACAAGCTGCGTCCGCGCATGATCTGGTCTTTTGCGTCTTCCATGGCATTTTTGAAATGGTAATTGTCCATTGAGCGGGCGGTTATTTCTACTGCTTCAACCAGCGGAATGCCGGCCCCTAAGAGGGTGCTTAACGTCCTGCCTAGGCGGGCGCAAGCTGTTTTGGTCTGGAGCGGGCCAAAAATGGGGAATTTGAGGGCAAGGCTTCCGAAAAATACTTTGCCCGGCTTGGTTGTGCCAAACCAGCGCAGGCCAAAGACCGTGCCAAAAGTGACCACCAGCATTGCCAGCCAGTTAGCTTGGACGAAATTGCTCAAATTCACAATGCTTTGGGTATAAGCGTTCATTTCTGTGCCGATTTCATCAAACATACCCATGAAAGTCGGGATGACCCACATTAAGAGCAAGAACATCAGCCCGATCATCAAAACCACCAAAACGGCGGGGTAGATTGTCGCTTTTTTGATTGATTTGCGGAGTTTGTCTTCTTTTTCAAACTGGACTGCCATCCGGCTAAAGGCGATTTCAAGGCCGCCGGAAGCTTCCCCGGCTTCAACCATGTTGCAGAGCATTTCGGGGAAAACTTTTTTGCGTTTCCGCATGGCTGATGTCAGCGATTCACCTTTGGAAACATCTTCGTGGACTCCAGCAAGGGCGAGCTTCAAGGTTTTGTTTTCGGTTGAATCTTTCATCATTTCCAGGGCATTAATAATGCTGACCCCGGCTTTGATAATGCTGACTATCTGGCGGCAGAAAATACTAAAATCGCGGGCCTTGACTTTTTTTTGGCCGAATGAAACGTTAAAATCCTTTTGCATTAGGCCTACTTCGCCAACGCTTAAGACGATATTGCCTTGGCTTTTAAGGATTTGGTTAAGCTGTTCCGGCGTTTTCGCGTCCATTGTGCCTTTTTTTTCTTTTCCGTCATTGGTAATAATGCGATATGCGTATTCCGGCATTGTTTTCTTTCCTTTCTAATCTGCTTCGTAGGCGACTTTGATTAGTTCGTTGATGGCGGTTGTTCCGTTTAGGACGGCGCGGGTTGCTTGCATTCTAAGGGTGTCCATTCCCTCACTTACCGCTTGGTTTTTCATCTCATCGGCACTTGCCCGGTCATTTATCAGGCTGCGGATTTTGTTGGTCACCGACATGATTTCGTAAATTGCCGTCCGGCCTTTAAAGCCAATGCCCGAACAAGCCGAGCAGCCAACCGGCCCATATAAAGTAACCGGGGAACTGGTAACCGCCCGCTTTTTATTGACCGAGTCAGTCAACGTTTCCTCTTCATCAAACAAGAGCAATAACCGCTTTTCATCATCTGTTGCCGGGCGGGATTTTTTGCAAGCCGGGCAAAGGACGCGGACCAAACGCTGGGCAATGATTCCAACGACCGAATCACCAATCAGGTAAGGCTCAATATCCATGTCCAGCAAGCGGGTAATGGTCGCCGCGGTTGAATTAGTGTGGAGGGTCGAGATGACAAGATGCCCGGTAATCGAAGCCTTGACCGCGATCTGGGCTGTTTCGTTATCACGGATTTCACCAACCATGATGATGTCAGGGTCTTGGCGCAGAATCGAACGGAGGGCATTCGCAAAAGTCAAATCAGCCTTGACGTTGACTTGGACTTGGTTTATGCCGTCAATATTTGCTTCAACCGGGTCTTCGACGGTCACGATATTTACATCGATTGAATTAAGTTCGCTTAAAATTGTATAAACGGTAGTGGATTTCCCGCTCCCGGTCGGGCCGGTCACAAGGATGATCCCATGCGGGTTCTTAAGGATATCATCAAGCCTTGACTCGTCATTTTGGTTAAGGCCAAGATATTTTTTGTCGCGGGTCAAGCTGTCTTTTGCCGCAAGGCGCATAACGGTTTTTTCGCCGTAAACGGTGGGAAGTGATGAAACGCGGACATCATACTCGCGATTGTCCACATAGACCGAAAGCCGCCCGTCCTGCGGTTTCCGCTTCTCGGATATGTCAAGCCCGGACATGATTTTGACCCGCGCAACCATCGCCGGAAGCAGGTTCGGGTTGTAGTCCATCACGTCTTGCAAAACGCCGTCAATCCGGTAACGAATCCGTAGCAGACGTTCAAACGGTTCAATATGGATATCGCTTGCCCCTTGCCTTACTGCTTGTTCAAGCATTGAGCGGACAATTTTTACAATCGGGGCATTATCAATTTCAATATTTGCTTCTGTGTCTATCGTCTCCGGCATTTCATCGGCGTGTTCTTTCTGGTACTGCTCCGCCGCTTCCATGGCTTGCTTTTTGCCAAACATCCGGTCAAGCTGGAGGGCGATCTGGGCTGTTGACGCAAAATAAGGGCGGACATCCATGTTGGTAATCAAAGAAACATCATCAATTGCATTTAGGTCAAGCGGGTCGGACATCGCAACATTTAAGATGTTGGCATTGTTTTCATCAATCGAAAAGGGGACAAGGACGTGCTTTTTCATGATGTCCTCGCCGACTAATTTTATCGCATTGTCTTCAAGCCCGGTTTCATTAAGATTCACCGATTCTATGCCCAGCTGGTCATGAAAGACCGTCGCAAAATCCTGGTGGGAGACATAATTGAGGGCAATAAGGGTTTCGCCAAGTTTTGTTTTGCGGATTTTCTGCTCGCTAAGGGCTGTCCCCAGCTGCTGCTCGGTGATTAGGCCTTGTTTTATTAAAAGGTCGCCGATCCTTACCCGTTTGCCGTATAGTGCCATATTTGCTCCTTCCAACCGCAGTTGCAGCAGTTTGCCGTTTGCAGTTTTCGTATACCAATCCAATCAGATTTGCCGTCTGGCAGTCCCTTATTAATTATATCCTTTTTTTGGGAATTTGTATAGATGAATTGGAAAATGATTGGTTGACAAGGGGGCGGGGATATGATATTTTAGATGTAGGAGAACAATCGCCCACAAGGTGGTTGGCCTGGTTTGGATAGCAGAAGCCACCCGTTCACTGGTCAAGTTTTAGGGTGGCTTTTACTATGTAGCTAACTGCCGAAAGTAAAAATGAAAGTCAGCAATGCTAATAGGAAAAGTCCAAAGGCAATTAAATCCTTAAAATCAAAGCGATTTTTCATGGCATCACCTCCTTAATTTGATGGAGGCCACCACCCTGCAACACGATTGTTCTGTTTAAGATAACATACATTTATAAACATTGCAATACTATTTACAAATATTTTATTTAGTACTCCCAAATTTTTGTGCATATTGCACATAAGGAGGCCATATGAAAAAATGGTGGCAAGAAGAAGTTGTTTATCAAATTTATCCGCGCAGTTTTCAAGATTCTAACGGTGACGGAATCGGGGATATCCCCGGAATCATCAGCCGCCTTGATGAGCTTAAGGAGCTTGGGGTCGGCATTATCTGGCTTTCCCCAGTCTATAAATCCCCGGACGCTGATAATGGTTATGATATAAGCGACTACCGCGATATTAACCCCAAATTCGGCACGATGTCCGACATGGACAACCTAATCAAAGAAGCGGCCAGCCGCAAGATAAAAATTGTCATGGACTTGGTGATTAACCATACCTCTGATGAGCATGAATGGTTTAAGAAAAGCCGCGACAAAAATAGCCCTTACCGCGACTATTATATCTGGAAGCCGGGAAATGCCAACAATAAACCGCCTAATAACTGGACGGGGTTTTTCATGGGAAGCGTTTGGGAATATGACGAGCAAAGCGGCGAATACTATCTTCATCTTTTCCACAAAAAGCAGCCCGATTTAAACTACCACAATCCCAAAGTAATTGAAGAAATAAAAGACATCATGCGCTTCTGGCTTGACAAAGGCATTGCCGGGTTCCGCTGTGACGTGATCAATATTATTTATAAATCTTCTTTTGCCAACGGCAAAAAGGCCTTGGCGATCCGGGGGCTTGAGCATTACAAATCTAAAGAGGGGACACACCGGATTTTGCGCGAGCTTCGCCGTGATGTCCTTGACCGTTATGACTGCTTTACGGTCGGGGAAACGGTGATGGTTGATTTAGATGAAGCAAAGCTTTTATGTGATAATGAGCGAAAAGAGCTTGATATGCTTTTTTATTTTGAACATCTTGAGGTTGACCGCCGGATTGCGCGTTATGTGCCGAAAAAATTCAAAGCCAAAAAACTGCTGGCCGTTTTGGCGAAATGGCAACAAGGGCTTGAATGGAATGCGGTTTACCTTGAGAACCACGACCAGCCCAGAATTGTCTCCCATTATGGCGATGATTCCCTCTACCCTGAGCGGAGTGCCAAAATGCTGGCGACAATGCAATTTACATTGGGCGGGACGATGTTTATTTACCAAGGCCAGGAAATAGGAATGACAAACTTTGATTTTGATGAACTTTCACAGCTAAATGATGTCGAAAGCCATAACATTCATGCTTTGATGAAAAAAATCGGGATTCCGCGTAAATTACGGTGGGAGTGGATAAAAACCGCTTCGCGGGACAATGCAAGGACGCCAATGCAATGGAATGGCGAAGCGATGGCAGGGTTTACTTCTGGGACTCCATGGCTTAAAATTAATGGAAATTATCAGAAAATTAATTATCAAGAGCAAAAAGAAAGAAGTGATTCCGTTTTGGCTTATTATAAGGAAGTAATTGCTTTCCGCCACAATAACGATGTCCTTAAATATGGGAGCTTCACCCCAGTTTTTGCCAAAGGAAGCGTCATTGCATACCGCCGCGAGCTAGATGGGGATAATTATTTAATTATCCTTAATTTTTCTAAGAAACCTGCCAAGGCCGCCTTTAAAGGGAGTTTGGTCTTATCAAATCTTGGGCGGGCCAATTACGATGGCAAATTGGCTGCTTATGAAGCAGTCGTCATGAAATGCGAAAGATAAAAATTAAGTGACTAGATACAATAGTTTGCAAGTTTTGGAAAGGCATTATGATGATTGATTTTAATGATAATATTTTCCGCTTATCAACCAAAAAAACCAGTTATTGGTTTCAAATCACCGCTTTTGGCCATTTGGAGCATATTTATTATGGCAAAGCAATTCCGAATGACCAGCCAGCTTGCCCGCTCGTCCATAAGCGGACGGCGGAGCTTGGGAGCAGCGTCATGTATAAAGGAAATGCCGAGGCCGATTTTTATTGCCTTGACACTATGTGCCTTGAGTGGTCGGGGATTGGCAAGGGTGATTACCGTCATACCCCAGCCGAAATAAAAATGCCGGACGGGACTTTTACGGCTGACTTCATTTATCAAAGCCATGTTATTACTGACGGTACTGTCAAGATGGAAACTTTGCCCGGCGCATACGGAAAAGAATCTGATTCCATCAAAACCTTAACCATTACAATGCTTGATGAAAGCAACAGCGTCAAGCTGTTATTATCCTATACGGTATTTTATGACACCAATGTCATAACGCGGCGGACCGTCCTGATCAATGAAAACAAAACCAGCCTCACCATCCGCAAGCTGATGAGCTTGTCACTTGACCTTGCTAATGACAATTTCCGCTTAGTTACCTTTAACGGCGGCTGGATAAAGGAAGCCCACAAAAATGAACGGCCGCTCTCTTACGGCATCCACCTTAATTCGTCAACCACCGGGGCAAGCAGTAACCGAAACAATCCGGGCTTTCTTCTTGCTTCCGCTAAGGCTTGTGAAAATCACGGCCATGTTTATGGCTTTAACTTAATTTACAGCGGCAATCATTATAGTGCAATTGAACTGTCGGGCCACAACCTTGTCCGCGTCCAAACCGGGATCAATCCTTATTGCTTTGAATGGACGTTAGCCGAAAATGAAAAATTCGAAACCCCGGAAGCGTTTTTTACTTTTTCCCCGGATGGTTTTAACGGCCTGTCCCACAACTTTCATGATTTTATCAATGCCCATATCGTAAGGGGTGATTGGCAAGGCAGGGAACGCCCGGTTCTCATTAATAACTGGGAAGCTTTTTTTTTCAAATTTACCCAAAATAAGCTTTTAAAGCTGGCAAAGCGGGCGAAAAATGCCGGGATTGAGTTATTTGTCCTTGATGATGGCTGGTTCGGAAAGCGGGATAATGATAAAAGCGGATTGGGCGATTATCAAGTAAACAAGAAAAAATTCCCCCGCGGCCTTAAAGCATTCTCCAGCGCGATTAAAGGAATGGGGCTAAAATTCGGCCTTTGGTTTGAGCCGGAAATGATTAATGAGGATAGCTTGCTTTACCGCTCCAACCCCGAATACGCCTTAACAACACCGGGGAAAACGGCGGCCCAGGGCCGGAATCAGCTGGTTTTAGACCTTGCCAACCGAAAAGTGCGTGATTATATCGTTGATAATGTCACCGCGATTCTTGATTCTTGCGATGTCGATTATGTGAAGTGGGATTTTAACCGCCATTTAAGCGACGCTTGCTCGCAAACTCTAGAAAACCAAGGCCGTTTTTTCCACTCTTATATTTTGGGGTTATATGAGGTACTCGGCCGCATTTTTACCGAGCGTCCCCATATTTTGCTTGAAACCTGCTCAAGCGGCGGAAATCGCTTCGATGCCGGAATGCTTTGCTATTCGCCGCAGATTTGGGCGTCAGATAATACTGACCCGATTGAACGGCTGTTTATCCAAGGCGGGTTATCTTATCTTTATCCGCTTTCAACAATCGGCACCCATGTCTCGGAAGCTCCCCACCAGCAGACTTTGCGCGATACTCCGCTGGCGACCCGGTATAATGTCTCTTGTTTTGGCTGTTTGGGTTATGAGCTTGATCTAAAATATCTTTCACGCCTTGAAATTAAGGAAATTAAGGAGCAAATTGCATTTTATAAGGATTATCGGCGCATTTTCCAATACGGCCGCTTTTACCGCAATGCCCCGGACAAAGACAACAAAGTCGTCTGGAATGTTGCCGAAGCGTCAGGCGAAATTTTACTGACTGGCTTTTTCCAGACCCAAGCCAAAGCCAGCGAGGGTTTTGACCGCTTGAAATTGCTTGGCGTTACGGCTTCGGAAAAATATCTTTTAACAACCAGGCCGCAAAGCTTGTTTATTAAGCGGTTTGGCGGGCTGGTCAAGCATATCCTGCCGATTACGCTTAACCCGGACGGGTTTATTTTGCGGCTGGTTAATAAATTCTATTCACTAAATGACTGTGCCGAAGAATACGAAGCTTATGGCGAAGTCCTTGCCGAGGGGATTTTACTTAATAATCAATTTGGCGGGACGCATTACAATAAAAATACGCGGCTGCTTGGTGATTTTGGGTCGAATTTGTATTTGACAAGGAGGAAAGATGGAAAAAAATTTTGAACGGCGTAACCGCTATTGCTTTGGCCTTGGCACGGTCGGGCGGGATATGTTTTATACGATGGTGAGTATGTACCTGCTCTTTTACATTACTGATGTCTTAACGGTCTCAAATTCAACTTTGCTTTTGATGACGAGTGTTTTTACCGCGCTAAGAATCTTTGACGCGGTCAATGACCCGATTATGGGCGTGCTTGTTGACAATACCCGCTCACGCTTCGGCAAATTCAAGCCGGGAATTTTAATCGGGGCGCTTTTAGGTGCGGCGGCAATGCTTCTTTTATTTACTGACCTTGGACTGTCCGGGGCAGGTTATGTTGTTGTTTTTGCTGCTTGTTATCTGATCTGGGATATTTCTTTTGGCTTAAATGACATCGCGTATTGGTCAATGCTTCCCGCCCTTTCAACTGACCAAAAGCAGCGTGAGAAAATTGGGGCTTTTGCCCGGATTTGTGCCAATATCGGTTTGTTTTCGATTGTTGTGTTAATTATTCCGCTGACCAATGCCCTTGGCGAGGCCACAGGAAGCCTTAAGCAGGGCTGGTTTTATTTTGCCATCATTATTATTGCCGTCATGCTTGGTTTTCAGGCCATTACTTTAATCGGGGTCAAAGAGCCAAAGGGTTATTTTAAAGAAGAAGAAAAGACTTCGCTTAAGGAAATGTTCCACGTTATTTTCAAAAATGACCAGCTATTATGGGTTGCGATTGCGCTGTCACTTTTTATGATTGGTTATATGACAACCACGTCATTTGGGGTTTATTATTTCAAATATGCTTATGGTGATGAAAATATGTACTCCGCTTTTGCCGCAATCCTTGGGGTTTCACAGCTTTCTGCTTTAATTATTTTTACTTGGTTCAGTAAGCGTTTCAGCCGGAAAAAACTCTATACCGGCGCGACGATTACCGTTATGGCTGGGTATGTCATCTTCTTTTTTGCCCCCATTGAAATGCTTTTTATCAGTATCGCCGGGGTGCTTATCTTCGTTGGGCAAGCATTTATCCAGCTGTTAATGCTGATGTTCCTTGCAGATACGATTGAATACGGCCAATGGAAGCTTAAGCGGCGTAATGAAAGCGTTACTTTTTCGGTCCAGCCTTTTATTAACAAAATCGGCGGGGCGATGGCTAACGGCGTTGTAGGTTTAACGCTTTACTTTTCCGGAATCAACGCTGCCGAATCGGCGGCCTTTGTCACCCCCAGAGGGATTATGATGCTAAAGTTTTCAATGTTCATTATTCCGCTCTTTGCTATTTTGGCCGGGTATATTATTTATATGAAGAAATACCGGATTGATGAGGCGCGGCATAAGGAGCTTTTGGACGAATTGAAAAAGCGCGGGGACATTATAGCGCCGCCCGGCAGCGGAGCATAAAGGGGTCTACACATCTGCTTTGTTCTATGGGAAATCGTTGCACCGCCCGGTTCTCCTTAATCTGCGTTTGGACAGGCACATTTTTTTGCTTTCGGCATACTATACAACATCAAAGATAAGGATTGGTGCTGTATGAGACATAAAATAATAACAAAAGCAAGCGCATTGCTCTTTAGCAGTTTACTAGTATTCAGCTCCTTTGTCGGCTGCGGCAATGAAGCTAAGGAAAGCAGTTTAAGCACAAGCAATAAAATGACAAAAGTTACTTTAAACGAAGTGGCGCATTCAATCTTTTACGCGCCAATGTATGTGGCAATCGAAGCAGGTTATTTCGCCGAAGAAGGCATTGAACTTACCCTAGTAACTGGTTTTGGCGCGGACAAAACGATGACGGCAGTCTTAACCGATGAAGCCGACATCGGTTTTATGGGGAGCGAAGCTTCTATTTATACCTATCTTGGCGGCGCAAATGACAAGGTCGTCAATTTTGCCCAGCTGACCCAGCGGGCCGGAAACTTCCTTGTCGCAAGAGAGCCAATCGCTGATTTTACTTGGGATATGCTGGCGGGCAAGGATATCATCGGCGGCCGGGCCGGGGGAATGCCCCAAATGGTCTTTGAATTTATTTTGAAAAAAAATGGCCTCGACCCGGAAACTGACATGAACATTGACCAAGGGATTGATTTTGGCTTAACCGCCGCCGCCTTTTCCAGCGGGCAAGCCGACTTTACGGTTGTGAAGCATGATTTACTACACCTTTTAAGATCTACTAAGGCAATTATTTATCGTGCCAAGTTTTTCATATGCCAAGAATAACATCGGCCGATATGCCTACCGCCTTGCAAATTTTAATTACTGACTCAATAGATGGGGTTATTTTGCCATTTTCCCACCGGCTTACATCTTTCTGGCGGACTCCTATTAGCATTGCAAAATCAGCTTGCTTTAACCCTCGGTCTTTTCTTGCTTTCTTAATATTTTCGGCAATATTCATTAAGACCTCTTTTCCCTGTGCCTAATTACCAATGACAAGCACAGCTTTGCCAATCCTATTGCTATAAAGAAAATTCCTAAATACCATAACATATACTTTACACGACATATGGGGTGTGTTATTATTTTAGTAGGCGGAGGGCTTTCGCCCTCGCTGCCTACTCGGTCAATTTGCTTATCAGGATAAGCATTATGCCGATGATTAAGTCTATAAGTGCGGTCGTGACCAGCGGTTTCCACTCTATAGGCTTTTTCTTTTGCTTCTTTTTTCTTCCCATATGTCTACCTCCTTTCTAATTCTAATTATATACTACTTGTGGTATGTTGTCAATACTTTTTTTAAATTTTCTTTAATTTTTTTTCTATTTATTTCTGCTCTTTTTCATATGAAAATCCCCATCGCCCAATAAGCAGCGACAGGGATTTTATTAAGGGGAGAAGTTTTTAGCATAGCCATTAAACTAATAAATTTATCCTGCCAAAGCCGCCTTCGTCTTTGCCCCGACAAGCCCATCGACCACAAGGCGGTGGTTTTTCTGGAACGTGAGAACTGCGTCATCAGTCCTCGCCCCCCAGATGCCATCAACCACCAAGGGATATCCGAGGCCATTCAATTGCCATTGAAGCCACATGACTTCTTGTTTTGGGCTTCCTTTGCGGATTGTGCTGCTTGGCATAGCGTAAGGGTTTTTACCGCCCTGCATGGGCGAATCAGCCGGGGAAAGGAATAATGCCCTTTCGGCTTCCCTGCGCCGGACTAGCCCAGCAAGGACTATGCCGCCGCCTTTGTTGTACGCCGGGAGCTTGTCCGCAATGACAGCTTTGGAGCGAGTGCCGTTTTGCGTCAGCTGGTTAATCGAGCCGACATTATATGCGAAAGAGACCATCGCGTCAAATTCGTTTTGCATCCAATTGTAAATGCCTAGATAATCTACCATCACGCCGCTTACTCTGGCGGACAGGCACAGGCTTTCAAACCTTGCCAAGTCATGGGATTTCCATGCTTGCGCTTCCTTGACGGTACATTTGTCGCCTTGCTTTATTTTTTGACCACTTGGGTATCTAGTAGTTCCGAATCCAATAGTCCATACTTTAGCAGGGCAAAGATACGCTTCGCCGCGATAACCCTCAAATTGCGTAATCAAGTCAATCCCTTTCTGTGATATCTTCATTCCCAAACTCCTCTCTTTCTTCTGCCCGCTTATTTTTTTCCTCGTGGTATTTCCCAAACCTTGCCGAAATAAGATAACTTAAAATGACCGCTATTATTGATACAATAAGCGTAGTAGCGATATCCTGCTGTTTATCTTGGATAATACAGATTGTGACCATTCCCATCGCCCACAACAGGACAATGACGACTAAGATCTTGCTTGTCTCTAAACGCTTTTTCTTTGGCCTGTTTCCGTAAGCCCGCGCCCTTAACTTGGCGTAGTCCCGGCTCGTGAGCGTGATTTCTTTTCTTTTCATATGTACCACCTCACGGCGAACTTTCCATGTCGAGAATTTTGTTGTACAAATCCTTCGCAACATCGTTCCCGCCCAAATCGGAATACGCCTTATATACCTTCCGGATTGATTCTTTCGCATAAATGGGGCAATTCCCCCGCTCATTATACTTGTTAAAATTGCTGATGATGTTTTCCCTTAGAAGCGCGACAACACCCTCGGCGATGGCGGCGTTCTGCTTCTGGTAAAGATTGAGCCTTTTTGTGAATATCCTAAGGCATAAACAAGCGGCCGTGCTTATCCCGGCAAATAGCCATTCCATTAAATGGTTCATTATAAATTCTAAAATCAGCATATTTTTTACCATCTACGGCATGACCGCATCCTTTATGTCGCCTACCTCTGTTTCAATGTGTGCAAGCTCGTCCTTTATTTCTTCCAATGCTTCCATGACCGGGCTTAAACCGAAATCCTCCGGCGGCTCTGGCTCTGGGCGGCTGACAAACTCTAATTCCTCTTCGTTTACCCAGCCAGTCACCATTTCGCCAGCCCCAAGATAATACTTAGTTTTTTCATGGACAAGACTGCTTTCCAAGACAGCTTGCGCGACCCCAATGAAGCCAGTCTCGATGATTTTTAACTCGTCACCTAATTCAAATTTTTTCATTCCGTTAAGCTCCTTTCTTAGGCAAGTTCCCATGTCGTGATTGTCACAATGACCTCGCTATACACATTCATCGTGCTGCCTGTCCCATAATTGCCCGCATTAATCCTGGCCGGGGCGTTAGATGCCGTAAGAATACCAGCCGATGAATCATAATTCATGTTATATATGCCCGGCCCTGCCTCCGCCAATCTGCCGTTGCCGACAAAATTATCAAATCTTGTGATTGCCTGTATGTTTTTTGCAACCGTAAGATTTTGGTAATTGGGGATGCTTGACAAATCGACCATAATCTCGCCAACATTAGTTGCCGTAGTGTTAGTTGCATTGCTGGTTACTCCAAATTGCCGGATAAGGGCAATGGTAACCACCCTCTTTACCATCTGCCATGACTTGGAAGATACCGATATCTTTTTAATTTCCCCATACCCCACGATTACTTTTTCCCTGTCTGCTTCCAAAACTGAAGCGAGGCCGACCGTGTACTCATTTTTCCCCATGACGCAAAATGCAGTTTGCCCGGCCACCATGTTTTGCACGATTGGCGGCAGGCCCGGCTGAGATAACTCCACGCTTGCGGACTGCTGCCCGGGGTCGGTGCTTGTGCAAATTATTATGGCTTCCATCAGCTTATCCATCTGCCCACCTTCTAAAATTGCATTATATAGCTCTTTTAACCCATCTTGCATATTATCGCTTTCCATTTTTGTGCCTGATTTGTCAAAAGCGACTATTTCGGCCGCTGTATGCGGCAAATATACGTTCCCTTTTTCATCTTGGATCTGCATTTTATTTACTGTTATTGCTGACATTGAAAGCCTCCTTTACATTTTCTTAAAAAACAAACTTATGTTGGCGGCAATGGCATAAGCCGTCCCAAACTTTATGGCGTCTGCGGCAACCCCCGGAGTTCCTTGCGGCCCTTGCGGCCCGGTTGCGCCTTGCGGCCCTTGAGGGCCAGCCACGCCCCGCTCACCCGGCGGCCCGGCATCGCCTTTCGCGCCATCTTTGCCGGGCAGCCCTTGTAGCCCGGCATTCCCCGGCGGTCCTTGCAATCCTTGAGGGCCCCTTTCTCCCTGCCCGCCCTGCGGGCCTTGTATGCCCTGCTCACCCGGCGGCCCTTGCAATCCTTGAGGGCCGGACAAGTCTGCAACAAACTCAAATCCTTCATTGCCTTTAATGAAAATTTTTGAATTATCCGGATCATTTACATCGGCTTCTATAAGGACGAATTGCCCAAACCATACTTCGGGATTAGTAAAATCGGCTTCCATTGCCCTAATTGATGAATATATTTTTGCTATGCGGAATGGGTCGCCCTTTTCGCCCTGTATTCCCTGCTGCCCCTGCGGGCCTTGTATGCCCTGCTCACCCGGTGGCCCTTGCAATCCTTGCGGCCCGGGAGTCAATTCTATCTCATTTATTACTTGGATTAAATTTTTGCCGTCAGGGAAAATTAAAGCGTAAGGAGTGGTATATGGGTCTACTTCAGCTATTGCCTCGCCAGTTTCCGGATTCAGCAGAATGACACGCGCTTTAAAATTTTCATATTGCATGGCTGCCCCCTACTCTATCCGCAATCCCATGTTCGGGCTTACGGAAACAATTTCATCAAATATGACTGCTTTCTGCTTGATTACGTAATAAAAGGTTTTAGGCATCCTCATGTTGATGGGGATGTCATCAGCGGCAACTACAATGTCCACTTTGTTATTAAATAAATTTCCGGCGGCATCTTCTGAAAGCTGGCCGCGGATGCCATTAAACCATGTCAGAAAATCTGTCTGGAAATTATCCATTACCCCGCATATGATTTCTTTTTGCGCGGCCGTCCAGTTTTCTATCTCGTCAATATGCCTAGTTTTAAATTCCCCAACCCAAGCATTGAACTGGCCTGCAAAAAAACCAAAATCAACATCATTAAATTTAGAAGCAATGAATCCGCATAATTCCGGATCGTGGCGCGTGTCCTTTATGTCGGCTTGAGTAATCCTGACTGCTCCGGGGCGGACCGTAATCTCTGCCAAACATTTTTCTTGTATGACATCATCGTTAGTCAGCGGCGGCGGTGACGGTATCTGCGAATAGTGGCCAGAAACTATTATTATGCTGGGCCGTCTTGCCGCTTCATCATTACGGATTATCACACGGTCAACCCTCGTCATTACCGCATGGGCCTGCCCAACTGAAAGTTCGAGGATGGTATTATTATGGATTGTTTTTTCATTTAAAAAAGCGTAGCCAGTACGCGGCCCCCCATCAACTTTAATTTTCATATTGCTGCCGTCAGCGGTGACCCCAAGATGGCCTAACGAAACGCCTTCCTTGAAGAATGGCGCATTATTGACATTCATGTCCAGGCCGTTATATGCCCTGTCACCGTTTACTGAATTGTAGTAATATCCTATTACTGCCATCTAAACTCCTTTCCTTTATTCGTCAAAATCCAGCGAAACTGGCAATGGATGACCGAACGTAGGGACTATAAACATTCCGCTGCCTTCGTATACTTCGCATATTTCTGTTATCCGCAAATCGTATGTTGCTTTGCCCCATTTTTCTTTTTTTATGGTGACGACATCGCCAAGGTCGTAATCTTTCCGGTACACAAAATTTTTGTCCGGCGACACCTCTGTCTCAAAATTTTCTATGGCTGAATGCTTTGACAGATATTCTAGTCCTGCTGCCTTTAATTCTTCAATATATTGGATTTCTTCCATGTTTTCATTGCTGATATTCCGGGCATCATAAAATTTTTCTATTAAGCCAAACCCCTCCCCGCCGCCAACAGACACAAAAACCCTTTCTTCGCCTTCCCCCGCTCCGCCGACAACTACTTTTGTGACAAGGCCATGGTCTGAATATGTATATCTGGCATTATTCAGATTTTCATATGCTTCCGAAAAAATGACCCTAGGATTTATATTCTGCGAAAATGAGCGGTCCACGCCTTTGTATGACTCGAATGTCATTTTCTTTTTCCTAAAATCAGCCGTCACCTTCATGCCTAATTCTGCTGCCCGGCATATTTTTGACATTACCGCCAATAAGCTTTTATATGTTGCCTGAAACCTTATTTTTGCGGCATCGCCGATTGGTTCGGCAATGTCCATCATGGGTATTGGAGACACCCTCTTTAACATAAACCTCAAAGCCTCCTCGGCTGTTCCATTAAAATTTACCATTGGGCCGGTCAGCCGGTCATTAAGGTAAATCGGCAAAAAATAGCCTTTTATTATGATTGCGTTTGATTCCCTGCTTTCTTCAATAATCTGGTCGCCTCGGATTACAGCCGCTTCTTTCCGGTCTTGCTTAGTAACTAAATTGCCGGGCTTTAAAAGCCTTATGTTTTCTTCCGTTACCGGGCAATGCAATTCCATTTCCCCACACTCATAATATTTTCTCGTCCATGTCAGCGATGAAAAATTGTCAATCGTTCCGAGCCTGTCCATTTGCTGGTCATAAATAAATAATTCCATTTTACACCCCCAAATATGACAATCGGTAATATATTGACACCAGCAAATTATCAATCCCTTCATCTGCCGCATATGTGATTGTGTTCGTGCCGTCAATTAATTGAATGAATGCCGCATCCTCATCCAAAAACCTGTTGATTGACACGCCGTAACGGCTGACAACTTTGTTCCAATCAACGACCCCAAATCTGTCCGTAAGCTTCTCAATGTCGGCATTGCTTATGCCGTCAAGCAAAAATATGTTTTTATTCCCGGTGTGGGTATTAATTACTGCGTATTGGCCAGCACCTAAAATAAATGGGCTTTCCATGCTTCCAATCTTGATAAACTGCCCCGACTCGGCATGATAAATGGCAGGGTTGGACACTTTATCATCGGCATAGAAAACGGTAGTCATGCCGATTCCGTCCATGCCGCTGTCATTTTCTATTGCCTTGACAAACTCGGCGCGGCGATACCCAAAGACTATCCCCTCTTCCGGGAAAAATGCCGGGAACGTCAAATTGCTTACCCATGAGGCCATAGTCACCCGGACATCGGTCAAATCGGTAAAATAGGGGCATGGGCAAATCAGCGACACGGCATAATCCCGGATGACACCTTTAATTTTTCCGGGGATAATGCTTTCGACAATATAATTAATCATTTTACGGCCGCCGCTCTCTGCATATTCCATTGTTCCGGGCCTTTTAATTGCAAAACAGCGATATAATATTTCCCGGTTTTGCTTATAGCTTTCGTCCATTTCAAAAGTAAGGATGATATTCCTCTGGATGGCAGTCGCCCCTTGGAAAGTCGAGCCGTCAGTCGTGGTGTTCTCGCTTGTGACGACATTGCTCTCAATTCCGTAAATGCCCTCAATGTCCAATAAATGAAAGGGTGAAAAAACGTCCCACCTAAAAGCAATGCTTATATCCTTATCGTTTGTGCATATCACTTTAATGTCCGTCATTGTCATCCTTTCGCGGCTGCCAATACAAGATTCCTTGTCTGTATTTTTGTCTGCCTTGCCACCTCGTGAGGGCTTAATGGCTTAGGGCTTGAGATGTTTATCGTCTGGTTGTAATCGCCGCCCCTATTGCCGGGCATATCTTCCGGCAGACGGTTGACCGAGTTCCCTGTAAGCGGCGTGACCACGGCCTTGCCGTTCACCATGCTTATCAGTTCCGGCCCGGCCTCGGCAACCATGGCCGTGCCTTCCTTCAATACGCCACCTCGCGCAAGCCTTGGAAAAGATACGTTCCCTATGTCGCCTAAGCTTACGCCGGGGATCATGTTAATGATTTTAATGACACCGTTAATCATCCCTATAAATCTGTTAACAATTCCCTCAATTGTGTTGATGACGGCATTCATCGCCGATTTAAAGGCTTCACCTACGGCCTGTCCTATCTCGACTCCGCTCATGCTAAAAAGCTTCTTTATCCGCTCCCATAAATCAGTAAAAAACAATACTATGTTCCCAAAGCATTCCTGTATCTTTTCAAGGGCATTCTGGAATATGCCGCCAAACCATGAAGCAACATCAGAAAATGCCGCCTTGACATCGCCCCAACGTGCCTTGAACCATTGCCCAATTGCGGTAAAAACCTTTGTGATTCCGTCCCAAGCCTCTTTAAAGCGGCTAGAAAACCATTGGCCGACATCATTAAATATGCCTGTTATCCCATCCCAGAGGTTTTTGAAGAACGCCTTTATTTTTGCGACAAAATCATCAATGAAATTCCGGAAACCTTCGCAATTGTCATATAGCAGCTTAAACGCCCCGGCGAAAGGATTAACCAGCAATAGTAAAAGCCCTTGCCAGTTATCCTTGAAAAAATTGATGATTTTTTTGAATGCGTCCGGAAGCGCCTCGGTAAAAAAATTCTTTATTGCATCGAAAGCCGCAAAAAAAGCATTTTTTATTGCATCCCAGATAGCATTTACTGCGTCCCTGAACCAATCGCATTTTTTATATAAAGCGACAATGCCTGCAACCAAAGCAATTATGGCTATGATTATTAAAGCTATCGGATTCATTGACATCACGGCATTCCAGGCCATCTGGGCGACTGTGGCTATTTTAGTGGCGGCAGTCAGTATAGCCTGTTTTGCCGCCATCGTTGCCTTGGCTTTGGCTAGCACTTGATATGCTTTTATCATTGCCGCTGCCCCTTGTGCCATTTTTCCAAATATGATGAGTGCGGGGGCGATGGCGGCAACGACCGCGCCGATGGCCACGATGGCCGACTGCTGCCCGCTTGTCAGACCGGAAAACTTTTCAATGACACCCTGCACTTTTTCGGCCAGTTTCTGGAGTATCGGCATAATAATATTGCCAACTGAAATGCCTACCCCCTCAAGCGATGCTTTTGTTTTGTTGAGCTGTGCTTGAAAACCGTCATTGACGGTTGCGGCGTGTCCGGCGGCTTGTCCTGCCCCATCGAATTTTTCACTTGCGGCCGCAAGTTCCCTGCTTAGCCCGCTTACCTCGGCTATACCCTCGCCGACTATCATGTTCCAGCCCTTTTGCGCGACTGAGTCGAAAATCATGGCTTCGTAACGGTTCCGCTGCTCGTCCGTGTGCGTGGAAAGCGCCGCTTCCAAATCTGCCAAGATGTCAAACATATCCCTGCTTGCGCCGAGATTGTCGTAAAGCTCTACATTAAGTTCCGCCAGCGCGTCAGCCGCCTTGTCGGTCGGTGTTGACAGATTTTTAAGAATTGCATTCAAAGAAGTCCCGGCAGCACCGCCTTTTAAACCATTTTCGGATAATGTTATCAAAATGGCGTTCACATCGTCAATGCTAAGGCCCGCCTGTGATGCCGCGCCGCCCACATTCACATAAGAATCCGCTAGCTGGGTAAGCTCTAGGTTTGTCAGCGTGGTTGTGGCGGCAAGGCTGTCCACGACTGCCTGCG
>Ga0099364_10001093_pt1 | contig 45466 bp, 44 predicted proteins | sample TergutTh196P3_FD_73070 | JGI IMG/M metagenome (GOLD analysis project Ga0099364, IMG submission 73070) | Microcerotermes parvus P3 segment gut microbial communities from Pointe-Noire, Republic of the Congo - Th196 P3 | ecosystem: Host-associated > Arthropoda: Insects > Digestive system > Gut ...
GTATACATCTCGGTGATACAGGGTTTAAAACTTTCAGCGAACTCATAATCCGTAGGTCCTGTGTTCAAGGCCACAAGGGCCTTGGCTCTTCGGGTCAAGTCACAGAAGGCCCATAGTGTTAATTCTTTACGTTGTAGGGAGTTAGAAGTGAAGATACCTCAATGGATGATTTAATAAGTCGAATAACAGAAAAACTGGAAATAATGGCAGTTCTCATGGACGAAAGGGAGTTCACAAAAGAAGAATACAGAAAGGTTTTCCCTCAAGGAACAGTAACCACTCCCATCGGAGAAGTAAAAATAGGTAAAAACCAGTTTGAAAAAATGGCAGATAAGGATAAGGGTAAGCGGAAGGGGCTTATTGGAGCAATGTGGCAGACCTTGTCCGACCCTATAATCATTATACAGGAAGAAAAAGAAGGGAGAGGAGCTTACCTTTTTATCAAATCATTTAAGAAAGATGAAAAAACAAGCATCATCGTCTCAGTAGTAGTCACTATAGAAAAAAGTAAAATAGCTATCTCAACTTATAAGCGTAAAAAACAGGAGATGCTTAAAAAAATAAAAACGGCTGGCGTCATGACTTATGAAAAAAGCCACGGGGCCAGCCCAACGAACGGAGTTTAACCCGCCATCTTCAATCTAATCTGATTACTTTTTTTTGTCAATACGAAGACTTGATGAAATCTTCACTGCCGAACCGGTCTCTCATTTCTTGTTTCTTCATGAGTCATTTAACCCTCAGTAGGGATAAAAAAACCCGGCCCTTTCGGAGCCGGATTGTGGCAGAGGAGGCTATTTCGGATTTTTCGGACTGAAGTCCGCGTCCGTTGCCGCCTCCCCTAGTGGCATTGTAAATATACTTTATTTTCGACATTTTATCAAACGGAAAAAACATCAATGTATATCCCAAAAACCAGTTTTTATAGAGCCCATTATATAAAAAAGTGGTACCTAAAACTGGTTCTCTATACTCCTCAGTAGGCCAAAATACCTCAAAATTTGCAAAAATCTCTTGCAATTCCCCTGATTCCATGGAAAAATAGGCTTGTATATCTCTCGGTGATACAGGGTTTAAAGGTTTCGGCCTACTCATAATCCGTAGGTCCTGTGTTCAAGTCACAGAAGGCCCAAATAATGAATTTTGACGTGGAATTTGAACAAGAAGACGATGGACGCTGGATAGCTGAAATACCAGAAATCCCTGGAGCCCTTGCCTATGGAGTCACCCCGTTACAAGCAGGGGCAAGAGTACGGGCTTTGGCTTTGAGTGTTTTAGCAGATCGACTGGAGAATGCAGACTCTGGCTTTCTAATAAAGAGTTAATATTCAGCATTTTATTTCTTCTGCTTTTTAATCTCCTGTAAATCAGGTAAAACCATTCCCGCAGGCAATTTTAAATTTACCAAATCTTTGGTTGTAATAGCAATTGCAATGTCTCTTATATTTCCAATTTCCAGTTTGATTGGATCGGTACTATCAACAAGCAACCCCAGTTTATCTCCATTCTCATCAATTTTTATAGTATGACTATCCAATAAGGCCACCGCCATCCTTAATTCACTTTGCCATGCATAACCTTTTCCTTTCCAGAAGATGCCAAAATCTCCAAAATCTTTTGATATATCATAATATGAAACTTCTTTCATATCAAAATTGACATTATCTCCAAATCTGTTAAACAACCCTTGTACCACTCTTTGCGTAAATTCTTTGCCATTACGAATTATCACTGCTGTGTCACCGAAATTCTTGATTCTTTCATCTGGACGTTCGAATTCCTTTTTGCTTGCGTTATATGTTAGACAATACATACAATAGATTTTAAAGAACTGTAAGTCTTCATCAATGTACCAAAAATTTTGAACAATATCTTTCTCTTCTTGTGAAAAAGCGTTATTAAAAAAGGAATCCCCTATTTTTGGATTAATATTCCTTAGCATGCCCTCATTAATATCACCTCTAAATGAGTTGTCCATTATTCTAAAATCATAAATTGAACGCATGAAAACAGAACCATCTAAAAGTTTTTCTGCCCATTGCTTTTCCAAAATTTTTACAGGTAAGCAGAACCTAGTATCTTGTGTCAACATTTAGAGTACTATCCTTGCGATTTAGGCAACCACCCTGCAGGAGCATTAATAACTTTGCCATTGTAGGTAACTTGCTCCGGTAGAAGTGATTTTTTTAGGTCTTTCGTCTGAATTTTCTTGAAAAAATCAGCATTTCGTTTAAGGTGCATAGCAGACTGTCCTTTTGGAACGATTATACCAATTTTCTTGTCGGGGCAGAGCTGTTTTAATTTTGTAGTTATCGGGGCAAGGTCACTGTCGCCTGACAGAATAAGGGCAGTATCAAACAAACCTGCTACTGCATCAGCTAGTAAGGTAATGGCTATGTTAATATCGGTCTTTTTTTCCTCATGTGACAGATAACGGCTTAGGCATTTGGGGCATTTACGTTCACGAACTGAAAACTTACCTAAAATATCCTTTACCCCTACGGTGCGTAGTGCATGAATGTACAAAAGGTGATTTTTTGCGCGTTCAGGTATCCAAGTTGTAAGAGCAGAAAAGTAATATACGGTCTGAATTTCCTCTTTTTTGGGATTGATCAGGCGTTTAGAAAGTTCCAATAGATCGAGCCATCGGCAATCAGGGTGAGTGTGCTGTAAGGTGCTATGATAGAGGTTAAAGCCGTCAATATAAACATTAACCTTTGCCTTTGTCATGCGGACGGCTCCTGATAACCCTACACTGCTTGAGGCTAGGGCAAAAAAAATGCCGAACACACTGTTCGGCGGGGCAAGCATCAATAGTGCTTGCGGGTACACCTTATTATACGGCAAAATTTTTCTGGAAGTCAAGCGTTTATTTAAGTCTATAAGTCAAAAAAAGTGGTATATAAATGTGGTACATAGAAATAGTTCTCTATAATCCTCAGTAGGCCGAAATACCTCAAAATTTGCCAAAATCTCTTGAAACTCCACTGGTTCCATGGTAAAACTGGCTTGTATACATCTCGGTGATACAGGGTTTAAAACTTTCAGCGAACTCATAATCCGTAGGTCCTGTGTTCAAGGCCACAAGGGCCTTGGCTCTTCGGGTCAAGTCACAGAAGGCCCATAGTGTTGGTTTTTTTTATATTCAAGTAAAATCAAAATACCTATTGACACGTAATGCGTATTATGCGTATAATAAAACGTAATTTATGCAACTTACATATCCTGCAATTTTCTATAAAGGTGAAGGCGGCTATGCCGTGGAAGTTCCCGATCTCCCCGGTTGTACTAGCGGAGGTGCTTCCCTTGCTGAAGCTATCATAATGGGAACTGATGCTGCTTCAGGATGGATACTCACCGAACTTGAAGATGGGAAACCGGCTCCTAAATCAAGTCTGATAGAGGACATTCGCCCTGAAGCCGGTGGTTTTGTCAGCATGCTGGTACTAGACATGGATGCTTACGCAGAGAAGTATGGTAATAAAGCTGTACGAAAAAACCTGACTATCCCTGCATGGCTTAATACTTTTGCTGAAGAAAAACACATCAATTTCTCTCAAGTTCTACAAGATTCTCTTATTGCATTGTACCGGAAAGAAATTAGAGCTTCTTAATTTAGAAAATGATAAATGAATTTTGACGTAGAATTTGAACAAGAAGACGATGGACGCCTCCACATAAGCAGAACTAGGCTATTTCCAAGTTGGTTATGGATATAGCCTAAAAATAAGCCATTCCCATAAAAAAGCTCAGAATGCCCCCCCGAATTGCTGTTTTCGCAGTTCTGCTTTTGATAATATTTCTTTTACTCTGTTCTGTAAGACTGTCATATTGCAGGGCTTGGTAATGTAATCGAATATCCCCAGTTCGTATGCCTTTTCTATTGTACTCTCATCGTCCAGTGATGAATAAAAGATTATTGGGGTAAATTCTAACTCGGCTATATTTTGGATATTTTCATACACAACCCAACCGTCCATTTCAGGCATCATAATATCGAGCAGAATTAGGTCGGGAATGATTTGCTTCTTATTTAGAAATTCCAATGCATCTTTTCCGGATTTTACCATAAAAACTTCATATTCATCTTTAAGTGCTGTTTTAGTGATATGAAGATGTACCTGATCATCATCAACCAAAAGTATATTTTTTCTGGAACTAATGTCTCCAACCACTTTGCTACTCCCGGCTTCGGTTTTTACAGTATGAAAACAAAATCATGCACGGCATCGTACTATGGAAATTGCATTCTGTCAATATATTTTTTATAGGGCCTTTAGCTTGATAAATGATGTTTTTTGTGTTATTTTTATAATGGGTTATTCTATGCTTTTCAAATATCTGGGCACAGCCGCTGCCGAAGGTTTTCCTGCGCTTTTCTGTAATTGTGATGCCTGTAAGCGGGCTTTGAATGCCGGGGGCAGGAATATCAGGGGGCGAAGTGCCGCTCTGCTTGATGGGCATATATTGATAGATTTCCCTGCCGATATGCTTGCCTATAAAATCCGATACAATCTCGATTTAATTAATATAAAATATATTCTCTTTACACATTCACATATCGACCATCTTGCAGCCAATGAACTGTGTTATTATCATCATTGGTATTCAAATCGTGATACTTCCGGTTCCGGTATAACGATTTTTGGAAATGCAAAAGTGCTGCAGCTCATTCAAGATGCCTATAAATTTGACACAGGCAGTATGAACGACAGTATAACATTATGTCAAATTGAGCTGTTTAAGAAAATCGAACTTGGTGAAATAATATTCACTCCCCTTGCGGCAAAGCATGACAGCAAGGAAGAATGTGCAATTTACCTGATTGAAACCAATGAATCAAAGCTCCTTTATGCTAACGATTCAGGCCCCTTGCCGGATACCACTTACAATTTCTTAAAAGGAACACGGCTAGATTTTGTAAGTCTCGATTGTACATGCGGGAAGATATCGGCGGATGGCGGCCACATGGGCTTTCCCGAAAACCTCCTAACAAAAAACAGGTTAATCGAGCAAGGCTCAGCAGATAATACTACTACTTTTATCTCACATCATTTCTCTCATAATGGTTTAGTTACTTATGATGATTTCTCCGGTTTGGCAGCAGGGAGCGGGTTTATTTCATCCTGGGATGGTATGGAGTTGGTTTTATGATGAGCGCCCCGCAGGGCCCCACTGAAAGGTCCCGAACCACTTCCTGTACAGCAGCGAAATGCCGTATCCGCCGAAGATCACGAAGAACCTATCCACGATGTTTATCGGGATGCGCGAAAGAATGGCCGATGCGAGAATAGGTACATTGTTCCGCAGAAGCCCAAGTTTGAAAATATCCTCGGGGAAATGGGGCCTCGGCGTTGTTAAGCTTGTCAGGGTAAAGTCGATAAGCCCCCCGGTAAAACTAACCACGATGCAGACGAGGGCCACCAGGGTCAGAAGCAGGGGAGTAATGCCAATGAACGAAGATACCGCGGGGCTCCTAAGAAAGGCCGCCTCCCTTGCCCCAAGCCATTTTTTATGGAAAAAGCAAATCGTCAAAACCTCTGCAGCAATGCAAAGAGTAAAAACTGCGCTTGCACCCGCAAGCTCTATTTGCCCAAGAATAAAATGATACCTAAAAAAGGTAGTCGCAAGACCCAGCACGAAACCCGTGAAAAGGCCCGGTAGAAGACCGAGGGAAAAGCAAATAGCCGCCGTGAAAACTGTATCCAGGTATAATGGAAGCCCGGCCGTTTGAAATATAATATAACTTAGCAGCCAGTTCCCCATAGCCGATGCTATACAGAAAATCAGTATAATCGGGAACGCAGGCCTCTTTTCATTAATTTGCATAAAATCTTATTGTAAATTCTACCGCATTCAGTTAAATTGTCAAGTAATGAGAATTACAGTAATGGGAATTACAGTAATACCCCGTATTGCTTACAGGATTATCATCATCCTTACTCTTATTATGTTTGGAGTAAGTTGTACCTCAAGCGATTATAGCTCAGTATCCGATATTTCCCGAAGCTGGCTTAACATAAAAATGTACTATAGTACCGCATCTTTTAATGAAGCCGAGTCTGAAGCTCGGTTTGAAAATTTAATCGATAATTTTATTGAAACCCTGGACAGTTTTTTTTCTTCGCCCGTTGCCCATCTATACCGGATTAATATCAGCGGGGAACTCTATATTCAGGAAAACATAATTAATGCAATAAGCAAACTTAAAGCCGGCATATTATCAGGCGAAACCCATATTATCTATTCGGCAATGCTTGAAATTGACAGCGCTATTTTTCAAATCCAGTCAATCGATACTGATTTTTCCGATATGGGCCAGCTCCGGTATTTTCAGTTATTCTTCTTTTTCGCAATGCTTATCATCATCATTATAATGGTTTTATTCATCCTTTCTATAAGACTTATTAAATCCGAAACCCGAATGAAGGAAACCCTTGCCCTATCAAAGGAAACCATAATAATTTTAGAGCAGGAAAGGGAGAGGATCGCCCGCGAACTCCATGATACCGTTGCACAGGACCTTTGGCATCTTTCTTTCCATATCGACAGCATCGGCAAGACCCCTGATCCTGAAACAAGAAGCCGCCTCTGCACAGAAGCTGTAACAGAGCAAAAGGTAATCATGCAGAAAATCAGAGATATCTGCAATTCTCTAATTCCCCCGGATTTCAAGAATAGGGGGCTTGAAAACGCCCTTCAGAGCCTCTGTCATGACTTCCTGCAGCATACGAAGATTGAATGTCATCTCGTAATTCAAAAAGGTTTAGAACTCAAATCTCTCGATATCGACACACAACTTCAGATTTTCCGAATCGTGCAGGAATGTCTCATAAATATAAGGAAGCACTCAGGCGCAGATGAAGTCTCTGTGCTTGTCCATACCCGCGATAAGGAAACCCTGGTAATCAGCATTTCAGATAACGGCAGAGGTTTCACAGCTCCCGGCAGAGATTCCTTCGCATCTTTACGCGAAGAGGGGAAGTTCGGCCTTTGGAGCATGTACGAGCGCATCGGTTTCATCGGGGGGAAAATGGACTTTGACTGCAGTGTCGGAGAAGGTGCAATCATAACCCTGCAGCTTCCCTTCACGGAGGAGCCGGCATGATTCGTATAGTTTTAATCGATGATCACCCTCTTGCAATTCGCGGAATCGGTGCATGGCTTAGGGGAATCGAACAGGAGGGAAACAGCCGCTTTGCAGTTATTGGGAGTGCAGGAAATCTTGCAGATGCCCGCGGCCTCCTTGAATACCTCGACCCCCTGCCCGATATAATCATCCTCGATCTATCCCTCGGTAAGGAGGATGGCCTTGAGCTTATCCCGATTATTAAAGAGATATGTGATGATAAAAAAACTCCGCCCCCCGGCATCCTTGTATGCTCCATGTACGAGGACCCCTTCCTTGTTCAGCGGGCCATTGATGCGGGCGCTCAAGGGTATGTTTCAAAATCTGAAGAATCAGGAGAAATAATCTCTGCAATTGAAGCAATACTTGCAGGGAAAATCCGGATAAACGAGAAATACAAGATCCCAAGCCCGAATATGTGGAGTTCCCTTACGCGAAGGGAGAATGAAATTGTCACCCTTGTAAGACGCTCGATGAGTAATCCGCAGATTTCCGAGCAGCTCGGGCTGAGCATTCGCACAGTGGAAAATCATCTTGCGCGCATATATGTAAAATTGAACATTTCATCCCGCCGCGAACTCCACGGTCTATAATCTGTATAACCGTGCGTAAATTACTCATGACAGGCCAATCCCATGGGGATACTATCTATAGTAAGGAAAAGTATGTTCATTAAGGTTCTCGCAATACTTTTTACACTACTAGTATTCTCGTGCGAAGAGTATAGCCCCATAGGAACCGTTGACCCTCCGATAACTAAACCGCCCCAGTATTCCCAAGACGGCACTCCAATGGTGGATGTCATTATTAATATGGGTGATATTACCCGCGCCCTTTCTCCAAATCTTGCAAGGAATAGCATCAATTTCTTCGAAGTTTCTTTCAAGTATACCCCGCTCGGCGGAGGCCCTGCCCAATACTTTAGGTCATCCTGGCCTGCAGATCAGGTTGGAAGCATTTCTGTACCCGTAGGCACTTATCATGCTCCGGGCAATGATACCCCGGGCAATAATGCCCCGGGTAATAGCGACGATCTCCCCGATAATACTGCCGTTCTCTTCGCAGGAAGGCTATCCGGCGGTATAAGGTCCCTGCTTGCAGTAGGTGCACTCACCGGTGCGAACGGTAGCGGGGACGCTACCACTATTTCCCTTGATACAACAGCAATGACCTTTAGCCTGACAGCCTTGACGAATAATATTTCAGGTAATGATTCCGACAGCACCTTTCTTATAAGTACCCCGTCCGGTAGCACGATTGAAACACTTACCATAGACGGTGGTTCGGTTCCGGCATACAGCATTCTCACTGCTGATCCTGTCGTTAATATAACCGTAGTTTATGGAATCACGATTCCCCACAGCAATGCCGTTAGGCTCTCAGGCACTTATCAAGGCGCCTTTGTCTCTATCGGGACCCCCGACCCCATTGGAGGCCATCCCCCTGTAACCCCTGAAATAACCGGAGTCGAAATAGTCAGAGGACTCGCAACTTCTCCGGGTGTCCTTCCCATGGGCACGGTTGCGACCGAATCTTGGGTAGAAGGTCATCCCGTTCCAAGGCTTACAGGGGTGTCGGATTCTGAACAGAGTGCTTTTTTGATAAGTCTAAGCTCAGGGCCGGGTCTTAGCATGCTCTACATGCAGGTTCCCGTAAGGGCCTTTATTAACCAGGACCCTTTAAACCGCGGGCTTTTATGGCAAATCCGCGGAGGTTTTAACAATATTGCCCCCGATTTAGGCGACGATTCCATGGGCGGAGCTGTTTTATTGCTTGTTGTTGAAGATGATTAACCCCTCAATCTGCGCTTTCTTAACATAAAGTACATAGAAAAGCCTAATACTGCCAGTAAAATTCCCATGATTAATTGAAAATACATTTTACCCTCCTAATATCCACCGTAAAAAATTCATTTTTATCTAAAATATTTATGCGAAATATAGAATAATGTGCCCGATATGATAAAAAGTGTAACCGTTAGTACAATTTGCATAGCCATATTTAACCCCCAAACCATCCTCTTAAAACATCAATAACGGAAATAATTCCCATTATCCCGGCTCCTGTTGCAATACCATCAAGTACCCTTTTTCCCGCCGATGGTGGCTTACTTATCATTTTAAGCAAGATTATTATTTCGTCAAGCTGTTCAATGATTTTTCTGTTTTCTGTATTGTCCATTTTTACCCGCCTTTACTGTATACGGGGTAAAAACGCGTTTTTGCTTTAAATTTTGGGGAAAAATCGATGAAAATTTACCGGATTAGGCAGCTTTGTTCTATATTATGAAATCGTGCGTGATTTACTCAAGACAGACTAGAAACCGGGGGATAAACTGATTATTGAGGGAAAGTGTTTGCCACTCGGGAGGAGTGCGTTATCTTCCTGAAAAACATATAAGGAGATTTTTTGTATGAATAGAAAGACTTTGTTTGGAATTCTCACGCTGTTTTTCGCACTATTTATGTTTTCATGTGATGGATTTGACATCCCGGAAAACGACCTGCCGAGTGAGGAGCCGATGTTTACGGCAGACGGTACCCCAATGGTCACAATTGACATTGATACAGGTGCAATTAACCGTGCCCTGTCTGAAGGGCTTGCAAGGGGCGGTATAAACTTCTACGAGGTAACTTTCAGGTTTACTTCAGGCACACCGGCAGTAACCGAGTACTACCGCGCATCCTGGCCTGCAGACCGCCAGGGAAGGATATCCATTCCTGTTGGTGAATATGATCTGCCAAGTACTGTTTTCTCTGCAGCACAAGGCGCTCCTACATCAAATCGAAGTATGGCAGTATTATTTGCAGGGCGTGAGTTTGCGGGAACCAGGTCTTTGCTTGCAGTCGGAGTGATCACTGAACTTAGGGATCTAGCAAATAATCCTCAATCGAGTGCACTAAGTACCACTGCAGCGTCTATTGCACTTGACACAAGAACCATCAAGTTCACTCTTTCACCAATTACAAATGATATTAGGCTTCTAAGAGAACATAATACTTTTGTTGTTAGAGGTCCAACTGCACTTGCCGGGGTAAATTATTCAACTCCTTCGGCCCTGCCTCGTCTTGATGTAGGGGGTGGCGCTATGAGACCTGTATTTGATATTCCTATTGGAGTACCGGCTTCTACAACAACAAGTACTGATAGTACTACTAATCTTTCAGTTGTATACGGGCTTCGGGTTCCCTATTCAAATGCTGTAATGATGCTGGTTTCAAGCACTACAGCTGAAGCAGGTGCCGGGTTTTTCATGTCTACAGGTTTCTCAAATGGTATAGATATTGGTGTAGTTGTACCACTTGGATTACCTCATAGAATTGATTTTACCCCTGCCGGGGCAGGCGGTACCCCCACCTTCGGAACCGGTATAGTTCAATTTACACCAGATAATAGTATGATCCCAAGTTTATTACAAACAGCAACTGTAGGTGGTGCTGTCACACCTAGTGGCTTTATGATACCTATCAATACAAGTGCAATGACAGAACCCGGTTTATCAATGCTGAGGATGAATATTCCGGTAAGGGCCATAGGTGGAGATACAGCAAGCCCCGGAATTACTTGGTATATACAGGGCGGCTTTAACAATTTGGAATTTGATGCTGCTTCCGGCACAGGTGCCGGGCAAAGTTCAAATAATGACTCACTTGGCGGTGCAATATTGCTTGGTGTAGGCCCTTACCTGTCAAGGGAATTTATTATTGAGCATATTTGGCCTACTACTCCCTAATTCACATAAAGCATAAAGGAGAATTTTTATGAATAGAAAGACTTTATTTGGAATTATAACGCTGGTTTTTGCGTTGATTATATTTTCCTGCGACGGATTTGATGCACCGCTTGACCACCTAGACCAAGAACCAATGTTCACCGAAGACGGTACCCCAATGGTCACAATTGACATTGATACGAATGCAATTAACCGTGCCCTATCTGAAGAGCTTGCAAGAGGCGGTATAAACTTCTACGAGGTTACTTTTAGGCATACGACAGCAGCAGGAACCAGATACTACCGTGCATCTTGGCCTGCCGACCGCCAGGGAAGGGTATCAATACCTGTTGGGGTTTACGATGCTCCGAACGATACATATGGTACGCCATCTACGAGTGGCAATATGGCTGTGATTTTCGCAGGGCGCGAGTTTGCAGGAACAAGGTCCTTGCTTGCAGTTGGTAGAATCACTCAAATTAGAGATATTAATAATGCTGAACAAACACCTGCACCTACTACAGCTAATGCTGATATTCGACTTGATTCAAGATATATTCAGTTTACTCTTCAGGCAATTACAAATGATATAAGGACTACAAGAGCCCACAATACTTTTTTAATTAGAGGTCCGGTTCCTACTCCTACCGGAATTAGTTACTTCACTCCTGTAAACCTGCCTCAGCTTGATGTTGGCGGGGGAGTAATGAGACCTGTATTTGATATCCCTATCAGAACAACAGGCTCTGCTAATGTTGGTGACAATGCCACCAACCTTTCAGCAGTTTATGGGATTCGTGTTCCCCTCTCAAGTGCTGTCATGATGCTGATGGCATCAGGTACGACAGAATTGGGTCGAAATTATTTCATTACCACCGGGTTTTCAAACGGTATTGATATTGGAGTAGTTGTACCGACAGGACGAGCATATAGAATTGGATTTACAGTTGGAGCGACCCCCAGTTTTGGAACTGCTACATATGGTGAATTTACAGCGACTGAAAATATGATTCCAAGCTTAACACAAGGAACCGGTAATGGCTTCATGATTCCCCTAGATACAAGTTCGACTTCTCTGAATCCGGGTCTATCAATGCTGAGGATGAATATTCCGGTCAGAGCAATAGGCGGCGATGTAAACAGCCCCGGAATTACCTGGTATATACAGGGTGGCTTTAATAACTTGGAATTCGATGCTGCTTCCGGCACAGGTACTACACAAAGTGACGATAATAACTCACTTGGGGGAGCAATTCTACTTGGTGTAGGTCCGTATAGGTCAAGGGTATTTATTATCGAGCCTGATGGCCCCTGATTCGCATAAGGTTTGTCGCATAGTATGAGCCGTTTTACCGGGTTTCTCATAATTTTTCTTCTCGGGTTTTACTATGCGGCATGTGGGCTTCCGATTGGGACAATTGGAGGTTCCGGAGTTAATGAATTCGACGGTCTTCTTGTTGTACCACATAGGGTTTACTATAATATTGGCCAGAATTTTAACAGGAATGCAGACCTTTCTGTATATACGGTTTCAAGAGGTGTCCTTCTTTCAATCTCCACAGGAATTGTCGAAATAGGCTTTATTGCAGACCCATTGGTCCCCGAAGACAAGGTAATTATACCCCTTGATGACCCCTTCCCATTGGATACTACAGGCAGAAAGCTTATCACTGTAACCTATGAAAACTTGGAAGAACAGCATTATTCCATAGAAGTAAGAGACCCACTCGGAATAGGGAATGGAAATGGAAGTAATGGAGGAGGGCAGGGTATAGACATAGTATGGGCACCTTACATTGTTATTGGAAAACAACCTGTTTGGCAGACAAATGTCACCCAAAACGCAATTACAGGGAACCTTTCGGTAGAAGCTCATGTCACCGACGGGAGTACTATTCTGGAAGATTTAACAGAAGAATTGAGCTTCCAGTGGTACCTGATTACCTATTCATACAGTTTAATCAGCATAAGTACCGAAATACCCGGTGCAACAAGCAGTACCTTCACAATTCCTACAAATCTTGAACCCGGTACCCATTATTATTTGGCAGAGGTTAGACTGGAAGATAGTGATACTACGAACCCTGTCCGTTCATTAATATCACGGGTCATCGTTTCAGCCCCTTAAGCCGATACTATATGTATGAAGAGTTTCCTTGCGCTCCTTCTGTTTGGTTTAACTCTTTCCATATCCGCGCAGTCAAATCCGCCCCCGTCTTTTTTCATTAGTCCGATAGAAGGGCAGGGGACAGGACCCGGGGATAATAATTTTATTGTCGTAAATGTTGGGAACGAGATCCGTGCAAGGGACTATATAATAACCAGCTCTGTCTTCGATGCAGAATATGTCATTGCAGGGCGCATCGAGAATGCAGGGGATTATTACGGGGACCCCGAATTATGGGATTCTTTCATTCTAGTCCTTGAGCTTAGAAACCCGGGTACAGGGATGAATTTCCTTGAGCAGCAGCTTGTCTATTCCACTATTGAAGATCTGGGTTATTTCTTCCCCCTTCTAATGCATAATATGATGAGTATGTTTGGGGAATCGCTTGAATCCGGTGCATTTGAGCCGATTGACGATACTTGGAAGAATAAGCATATCTATTTAAGCGCGATTGCCTATTGGACTCCCCGTATTTATATGGGTCTTGATTCATCATTCCATTATAGAAACTTTGGCGGTGCTCTGCTTGCAGAATGGCATTTTACGAATTTTCTTGCATTGAAAGCAGGTGCAGGAATAGCGCCTGAATGGGTAAGGGTTACAAACCAGGAAGGTTATCAGGACCTGATCCTCGAAGTCCCTGTCGCCCTGCAATTCGTCTTTAAGCCTTCGACTCACTTTATGCTCGAACCCTATGGCGGCATTATGCTGAACTTCCCCCTGATGCACCGGATTACTGACCCCTCCCTTATTTCCGCTATGGCAGGCTTTCAATACGGAGTAAAGATGGGCCCGGGTGTTTTCGTGGTAAATCCCCGCCTCTCCATCGATTTAAGACTATCAAGGCTCCATGAATCGGAAAGTACCTATAGGCGCTATCTTATTCACATAGGTCTAGGCTATAAGCTGGGCTTTATCACCCGATAGTGCCTAGTCTTCCGTAATGTTTAATAGTTTATTTAAGAATCCAAGCAGCTCCTTGGAAGCATTATCAATATCATCAAGATACTCCCTTGTTTGGCCCTCTGTATGGGTCAACTTAAGTATCTGTGTCAATCCAACAATTGCATTCATTGGGGTAAGCATATCGTGGCTCATATTTGAAAGGAATTCAAACTTTGCATGACTGCTTTTTTCAGCAATCTCCTTTTCGATTATAAGGTGCATCTGATTAATTATCTTCATTTGATTCTGCACCCGCAATTTTACAATTGCTGAAACAAAGGGCTTTGTTATATAGTCACTTGCACCAAAGGTCAATGCCTTCTCTTCCTCATGCTCGCAATCAATAGCAGTCACAAAAATAACAGGGATCTGTTGGGTTTTAGGAGATTTCTTTAATTCGGCTAAAACGGCATGGCCGTCCATGCCGGGCATAACTATATCAAGGAGAACTACATCAGGCAGATGCTCATTTGCTATCTTAATTCCGTCAGGTCCGTTGGAAGCGGAATATACTTTATAGTCAGGGCCTAAAATATGTGTTAGGGCAACTATATTAAGATTATCATCGTCTACAATAAGCACACTGTTTTTTATTACTTTGTTTTCCATTCTTAATTAATTCCCCTTTCCTTTTAGTTTAATCTTTTCTATCTATCCTTGTCCATTAATGTTTAATTTCAAGTGCAAGCATTGTAATATCATCTGCTTTCTCTGCTCCTTCAGAAAAATATTCAAGCTGCTCTTTTATAAAGGGCAGTAACTCCCTTGGCTGTAAATGAAGGGCTTCGTTCAATACTTCAAGGAGCCGCTCTTCAGTAAATAAGTGTCCGTCATCATTCATTGCTTCGGTTACACCGTCTGTATATAGATATAGGAGATCTCCCGGCTCCAATAATATTTCTTCTTCCCTATACTCAGCGTCATTTTCCCAACCGAGTATTGAACAAGGTTCAGTTCTTAGAAATGAATAGTTCTTCCCCGGTTTTTTAATTAAGGGCGGATTATGACCTGCATTTACAAAATTAAGCCTGCCGCTTGGTATATTATAGTAGCCAATGAATGCAGTAACAAACATTGCAGCTTCATTATTTTCGCAGAGCATTTTATTTACTGCATCAAAAACTTCGCAGGGGCTCGTTGAAGAAAATGCCTTATTTGAAATTAATGTTTTTGTTATAACCATGAAGAGTGCGGCAGGAACGCCCTTCCCTGAAACATCTGCAATTATGACTACAAGATTGTCTTTATCTATCATAAAAAAGTCATAAAAATCTCCGCCAACTTCCTTTGCCGGGTGCATTGTGGCATATAGGTCGAACTCGGTTCTGTCGGGGAATGCAGGAAAAATACATGGAAGGATTCCTGCCTGTATCTCTGCTGCAATATTTAGCTCAGAGCTTATTCTTTCCTTCTCGGCATAGGTCTTTGTATAAATCTCGATGGATTCCTGTAAGTCGGCAGTCATCTTATTAAATGCCCTTGCGAAAATTCCAAGCTCATCATTTGAAACAATATCAACACGCATATCAAGATTGTTTAAAGAAACCCTTGTAACGCCTGTTATCAATTTTCTAATCGGTTTATATATAATTTTGGAAACAAGGAAATAGGCAAGGCAGAGTATTATCATCATTATAATTAATAAGATCATTGTAAACTGTGTGTTTAGGCGATCTGTTTCCAAAAACAGCTCGTCAACAGGGGCATAAACCAGAAGATACCAGTCATTCTCCATTACCTTGTTTAGAGACAGGTACTCGATACCGTTAATAAATACAAATGAGGCGGTAATATTATAGTCGCTCTGCCAGGTTCTGCTTGTCGAATAGATAAGCTCATTGATACGCCCCATCGCGGTATGTACCGGTATTACTCTGTTAAAAAAATCGATGTATATAAAGGTATTTGACATTATCATATCAGACTCAGAATCGTATAGTAAGAAGATGCTGTTTTCAGTAGGTTTTATGTCGGATAACGAAAGTAATAGCTCATCAAGGTTTATGGTACTCTGCCCCGAATCGGAAAATGCCTTATTTGCCCTTTCTGCCTTTAATTCAACAAGTTTCCTGATGCCGTCGAGGCGCTGTCTTCTATAACTCGTTGTAATTATTGTTGAATAAATTGCAAAGGCCGCAGCCATAGAGGATAGTAGAATAAGGAAAATGGCAAGCAATTTGGTCTTTATAGAGTACATTCATCCCCTTATAGCGGATTATATCATGAAAATATGTAAGTTGTCATGAGTAAATACGCACGGGTTTCTATTTTTTGGATTTTTATTATATAATAGAAGAATGAAGGATATTAAAGTTGGTATAATCGAGAAGCTGGGATATGGTTCAATCCATCTTTCAGCAAACCTGCTTGTAAGCTTCGTGAACATGCTCATCCTGTTCTACTTCACGGATGTCTTCGGTATTTCGCCTGCGGTGGCAGGTGCCGTTATTGCCTTCGGCCTAATTTGGGACGGGATAAATGATCCCCTGATTGCCCATTACGGGGATAATCATCGTTTCAAGAACGGGGAACGTTCAAGGCCATATATGCTCTACTTCTGCATGCCCCTTGCAATAGCCACTGTCCTTATGTTCAGCCCTTTTGCCCTGTCCCAGAACATGAAAGTGGCTTATATCATCTTGATTTATCTCATTTTTTATTCTTTTACCACCTTTTGGAGGCTCCCGGGCTTTACCATGCAGACCCTTGCAACGCCTGACTTGAAAGATCGCCTGAGTATAAATGTCTTTGTTTCAGGCGGTGCCACTATCGGAGCGATGCTCGCAGGCGTCATGTGCTGGCCCCTTGTTAGGCTCTTTTCGGGCCTTGACTCAGGGGGAGAGATGCTTAACCCCGAGCGGGGCTTCCCAATGACCGCGGGGGTAATCGGGCTCATCATTATTGGAACCTCAATTTTCAGCTATTTTAACTCAAAGGAAAGGGTGTTCCCAAGGCAATCCAATGAAGAAAAGATAAGCATTCTTGGGTCTTTTAAGATTGCCATTAAAGACCATAATTTCCGCTGGAATACTGCTTTCTCGACCCTCTATTTTTCTAATAATACCCTTATGATGGCCACCCTTGTGTATTATTGCACCTATGTCTATAGGAGGCCTGCTGCGGCGACCATGATTATGGCCGTTTTCGCAATCGGCTCCCTCCTTGCCCTGCCTTTCATTAAAAAGATAGACCTGGTAATCGGAAGAAGAAAGGCGATGATGCTTGGCGGTCTTTTGGTTTTCATAGGTAAAATCCCATTTGTTATTTTTCCATATAATATGACAACCATGTATATAGCTGCACTTACAATGGGTTTATCGGTGGCTCTTAATATCGTTACATTCAGTACCACAAGGGCGGAAGTTGCAGACCATATTGAGTATGTTAATAATCGCAGGATCGACAGCATGGTTGTAAACTTCATGGGCTTCATAAATAAGTGCGGGACTTCTCTTACAACACTTGCAATAGGGCTTATCTTGCAGTTTACGGGTTATGATGCAAGCTTAGCCGAGCAGAGTCATTCTGTAATTATTGCGATGGTCATTATCGTGGGCTGGACTTCGATGGCAGTATCTCTTCTAATGATCTTATGCGGCTCTAGGATTAACATTGAAGATGTCGTAAAGGAAATGAAAGAGGCAAAGTATCATAGCTGATTTATCAGCACTAATACTAGCCTTTAATTCCTTCCCTTGCCATCCCTGTGACAATATGTTTGCGTGCAAATATGAATAGGATTATCATCGGCAGTACCACTATCGTTGCTCCTGCCATCAGCCTTTCGTACCGTACACCTCCCTCTGTTATAAAGGCGTAGAGCCCGAAGGGCAGGGTGCGATTATTTGTTGAGTTAATAATTAACAGGGGCCAGATAAAGGAGTTCCAGCTTACAATTGCATTTAATAGCATAATCGTAGCAATTGCCGAGAAGGACATCGGCACCATTATCCTCCACATATAAAGCCAATTGCTTGCACCATCAACCCTTGCAGAATAGTAAAGGCTGTCGGGAATACTTAGAAAACTATTGCGAAGTATATATGTATAAAAGATGCTTGAAGTAAATGGCAGGATAAGGGCAATTATATTGTCGTTAAGCCTTAGCGAGACAATCGTGCTATAGTTTGTTATGATTAGCATTTCGAAGGGTATCATCATTAATGATAATAAAAGTACAAAAACAATGTCCCTGCCGGGGAACTTTAATCTTGAAAAAGCGAAGGCTGCAAGTACTGTGGTAAAGCCTGTAAGAATTACACAGCTAAGGGTTACAAAAAGGGAATTGAGAAAGTACCGGCCAAATGGTGCTGTTCTGAATGCATAGATATAGTTCTCGAATGTAAGGACTTCAGGGAATAGGGTGGGGGGAGTTGAGTTAACTTCGACAGCAGTTTTTAAACTGGAAATTATCATCCAGAAAAACGGGAAGATTACCAAAATGGAGCCGATTACAAGAGAAAAATAAATAATTGTTTTTTTCATTGCCGGGTCTCCTTAATAATGCTTCCATTTGCGCTGGATAAATAATTGCAAAAGTGTAAATGCAAAAACTATAAGAAAGAGTATAACTGCCGATGCTGCTGCAGGGCCGAGCCTCCATCTAATATAAAAGGCCTCGTATAAATAAAACACTACAGTGTATAAGGAATGCCCGGGGCCCGGCCTTCCGTTAAAGAGCGGGAAAAGTTCCATGAATACTTTTGAGGTTGAAATAACATTAATAATAAGCACAAGGCCGATTGTCGGTGCAAGGAGGGGCAGGGTAATTTTTGAAAAGATCAGCCATTCTCTTGCTCCGTCTACTTTTGCCGCAACACTATACTGGGGGTTAACACTTTGAAGGCCCGAAAGGATAATTATTATTGTGAAAGGCATTGTGCTCCATATTCCGTAAATAATAAGTGAAGTAAGAGCATAATTGGGATGACTGAGCCATTGAATCGGGCTTATTCCAAAGACGGAGAGCAGGAAGTTGAAAAGCCCATAGTCAAAATTATAAAGCCATCTCCAGACAAGTCCGACTGCAACTATACTCGTTACCATAGGGAGGAAAAAGGAAGTTTGAAAAAGGCTTCGAAGGCGGGTTTTTATGTTCAGCATCATTGCAAAGTAAAGTGAAAGCACCGTTGATATTGGTACTACAAACAATACATAGAGGCTCGTATTTCGAAGAGCGTTTGTAAAGTTCCTGTCTTCAAAAATGAATCTATAGTTTGCAAGACCGAACCCGTCGCTCCTGCCCGAGAGCATCTGATAATTTTCCCTGAATGATAGAATTAAAACATTAATAAAGGGATATATCGTAAAAATTGCAAGCCCTATAAAAAACGGAAGCAGGAATAAGACGGGGTCCTTCCATGTAAGGAATAGGCCGCTTACCCTTAGGTTTTTTAGCTTTTCCCTCATGCGTACCTTTCCCCTGTTTCCTTATCAAAAAGAAAGACACCCTTATCCTTAAAGGAGAGCTTTACTTCCTTGCCTGCTTCAATACCACTGCTCTCTTCGATAAAGGCTCTGAACTCTCCGCCCTCATGGTTAAAGTGGGCAAGATTGTCTCTTCCCATTATATAGACTTCATCCACAATGGCTGTAAAATCTTCATTCTCCTTTACAGGCCTTAGGCCCTCGGCTCTGAAGGCCAGAACAAGGTCCCTTCCTTCAGGGGCATTTCCCTTATTCGGAATGCGAATGTTTTTATTGTTTGTGTAAAATAGGCCGTCTCTTATAATCCCTGACAAATGGTTGATTGTCGGTGTTCCGATAAACCCCGCAGTAAAAAGGTCTACAGGGTTATCATATAATTCTCTGGGGCTGGCGTATTGGTGAACTTCACCTAATTGTAATAATGCGACCTTGTCAGAAATACTTGCAGCCTCTTCCTGATCGTGGGTAACAAAAACGGTGGTAATGCCCGTATCCTTCTGAACCCTGCGAATCTCCTCCCTCATCTCTATGCGAAGCCTCGCATCCAGATTGCTCAAAGGCTCGTCAAGGAGCAAGATGCTTGGCTCTTTGGAAAGCGCCCTTGCAATTGCAACCCTCTGCTGCTGCCCCCCTGAAAGCTGCCCCGGCTTCCTTGCAAGCAAATCCTTAACACGAACCAGCTCTGCAAACTTCTCTGCAATTTCTTTCCGTTCTTTCTTTGGTACTTTTTTTACCATTAGGGGAAAGGAAATATTTTCGAGCACAGTCATGTGGGGATATAGGGCATAGTTCTGGAAAACCAGCCCGACACCCCTTTTATCGGGGGTAAGGTTAGTGACATCCTTATTATCAAAGAGGATCCTCCCCGATGTCACGGGAAGAATGCCTGAGATGAGATTCAGGATGGTTGTTTTTCCGCAGCCGCTTGGCCCGAGCAGGGCCACCAGCTTTCCGCTGTCAAAGGTAAGGGACACATCCCGCACCGCAACTACGGTGCCGAAGTCCTTTCTAATTTTCTCAAGGGTTATTTCCATTGTTATCCCTCTATTAAGTCTTCAAGTACTTTTCCGTCTGTGCCGGTCATATTAAGCCCGAGCATGCGCGCCATTGTTGGTGCTTCATCTACCATCTTGGCTTTTTCGATGATGGCTCCCTTTTTTACACGAGGTCCAAAGGCCATAAAGGTGGTGGTTTCCACGCGATCGGGCAGACCTCCGTGTGAACCTCTTCCTATATGCTTATGGCCGGGTATCTTTTCTTTGAAAATATCCGGCTCTTTAAGACCCTCCCAAAAGCTCAAATTGCGTCTGCTTTCAATTACAAAATCAAAGGGACCTGTCAGGCCGAACTGCTTCTCCGCCGTTTCCTTATCGAATACATGGGCAAGCTGAATAGTCGGGTCATCTGCAAGGGAGAGCAGGAAGTCATGAACACGGCGGTACATTTCCTTGTCTTCGGGGTTTGACAGCTCAATCCAGGCTGACATTCCAAGTGAATGACAAAGAGCATCGTAACTGATAAGCTCATTGTTTTCGTTTACCCGGATAAAGCCCTTGTCGCGGAGGAGGATGTTCATGTTTAAGACATCCTCAACGTCAGTCTGTCCGTGATCTCCCATTATTACGAAATTGGTATTCTCGTAGTCCCCGTAGCGCCTGACACATTCAAGCAATACGCCGAATTCTTCGTTATGGCGGCGGAGCTGTTCGCTTGCTTCTTCACTGTATACTCCATACATGTGGCGGGCGCTGTCAAGATCGCACATCTTTACAAGCATTACATCCGGCTGACCAAAGTCCCTTAAAAGATCAGGGGCTATAGACATAGTATAATGGTCAAGGCTCCTGCCTTCACCCATCTGGAATCTTCCGTACTTCCACCAATACTGTTCCATAAGTTTCTTCGTTGCAGTGTCTCGCAGATAGGGCTCAGGTTCCCAGCCCTTATAATTATACGGAACTATCATCGGCATATTAAAGTTGTAATCTGCACCGCCACTTACAGGCCAGCTTATGGAGCAAGTGCTATACCCCGCTTCCCTTGCAAAATCAAGGAGGGTTGGCGCCTTTACATCAGCTTTCATGCAGAACCAGGGGCTTTGCAGTTTACCTCGTTTAACGTCTTCGTTTTGAGGTATCCCGTGCTTATTAACATAAGTCCCTGTAAGGATGGAAGTGTGGCAGGTATATGTCATTGTCGGGTAGACAGGCTCTATCACCCTGACATAAGCGCCCCTTTCAAAGAAGGGCGCAAAATGTTTCAGGGTCTTCATCTGTTCTATGTCACAGGTACAAAGAGCATCAATGTTGAAAACTAGGAGCTTTTTTTTGCTCACTGTGATCTAAGCTCCTGGTTTGAGGCTCTTTCCGCTTCGGCAAGTGCCTGTGTAGGAGTCATAAGACCGAGGGAAGCAACTTCCATCATCTTATCAATTTCTGTGCGAACCATTGCTGCACCGGGAATGCTCGGAAGCCAGCCGATCCGTGCTGATTGCTCCTGAAGAGCACGGGCTGCAATATTCTGCTGCATAAAGGTTTGGAATGCAGGTAAATTCTGTGCGGCATAAGGAATTGGTGTAGCTCCAAACTCCATTGACCACCTTGCTGCAATTTCAGGCCTGCTTAAATAGCGCAGGAACTCATAGGAAGCTTGCTCGCGTGCCTGTGTGGAAGTGAATACCACAAAGCCTCCGCCCCAGTTTGGCACAAAGTCAACAGGGCCTTCCTGCATCATCGGTGCAACAGCAAACTCGAACCTGTCGCCCACTGCGGCAGCAACGAAGCCTATCCCCGCACTTGAGCCTATATAAGAAGCAACAGCCTCTGAGCCGAAGGGATTTGAGAAAAAGTTATCTGCTCCTACAAGGCGGAATATCCCTTCCTGTACCAGGCCTGAAAACCAGGTAAGTCTGTCTAAGCCGATTTGGTTATTGAAACTAACGCTTTTAGTATTAACATCAAGATAGCCTGAACCTGCCTGCATTATTAAACTCTGGAAGAGGTCCACGATACTGTCCGTTCCGAAAGAAGGTCTTCCTGTATGTGCAGTAATTATTCTTCCATTACGCTCAAGATCAGACCAGGTTCTTGGAACAGAAAGGCCGAGGCTGTCATAGAGTGTTTTATTATAGAAGAATATAGGACCTGTTGACATGATCGGTATCATATAAACATTGCCGTCTCCAAATTGGGTAATATCACCGTACATACCTGCAGGAATGGTTGATTGGAAGTTGGGGATGCCAACTCTCGGGTCATTCAGGTAGGGCGTTAAATTAACCAAGCGGCCTTCTGCCACAAAGTTAACTGCCTCCGAAGAGAAGGTGTTGATAAAGTCGGGGCCCACCCTGTTTCGCACTGCCTGTATCACATTCGGTATGAAGTTGGCAAGGGGCTGGGGTTGTTGAATTACCGTGATCATCGGGTTTGCCGCATTAAACTCGTCGATAATTTGCTGGAACTGCGTCACATGGTGATCCGACCAGGTATTCCATACAGTAATTTCGACAGGGCTTGTCAGCTCAGGTACTCCGCCCGAAAGGTCTCTCTGACCTGCCTGCGCACCATCACCTCGGCGACAGCCGGTAAATAGTAGGGTACCGGCCAAGATCAGGATGATACCGGCCTTTGCGATTGTTGCTTTTCTAATTTGCATTCTTTTCCTCCGTTAATATACCTTTATCTCCGTCGTAAACATATACTTTGTTTAAGACGGGAATTAATTGGGACCTTCCTTTAGGCGCCTTAAGACGCTCGGGGTTAAAGCCGTGGCTGGGAACTAATACCTTTGGGTCAATTGTATCAACATAATACTTAACCTGGTTCGGGTATGAGTGTGAAAAATAATTCTTGCTGAAATATGTAATATAGTCTGCCTTAGTAAACTTAATCACCCTCATTAAGTTTTGATACGCAGGGTCAAAGGCGCCTATCGGGATTCCTTCGGCATGCAGGTATGCGGTGCCTTCGGGAAAATCGAGAAGTTCTAAAATATATTTATAGCTATTTTGAACAAGATATTTGCCGGGGTTATTTTTTATATCATCAATTGTAATAATCTTGCAATTGTCAAGAAGTGTTTTAAACCAGGGCTCCTGTAAACCGGGTACTGTGAAATGAGGCGCATCAGGCACATATACATTTGGCTTTACATCAAGGAACTTGTATACAAGGTAGCCGGTTTCAGGTTCCATTATAAAGAGCCTCTTGCATTCCTCTGCCCTTCTTGTAAACTCTAGTACTGAGCCGATTTCTCTTTCGTAGAAGTTTACAACAGCGGCTCCCTTTTTTTCTTTAAGGAAGGAAAATAGGCCCTCCGATACAGCCGGGATATCCAGCATGCCCTTTGGTGTCTCTAAGCTTCCTATTATCTCGGCATCGGTCGAGCCGTATATCATCTTCATTATCTCATCCATGAAACTGGTAGTCTCGCAGACAAGAACATCAATTTTCTCATCCCGAATATATTCCATCTCTTTAATGGTAACTATATTTTCCTCTTCTTCTCCGTGGAGCTGTAAATCTCCTGTATAGTGAAGCTTCATGTCGGGAGTCTTTACATAAAAGGAGTAATCCTCATAACTGTCCTGCGACCTAAGCAAAAACGGTATAACTTCTATTTCGCCGATTTTAATAGGCTTCTTATCATTAAAATTCGTATATGAATTACGAACGCTCACAACTCCCTGTCCTATATCGTTTAGGGCCCTTTCAAGCTTCCAGGCGGCATCACTTAAATAAACAGGCACAAGGTCACTTACAAGTCCCATACAGGCCATGTGATCCAAATGCAAATGGGTGATAAAAACTCCGGTATTCAAGTCACATTCTTCTGCGCTCAATAGGGGATAGTCAAGCAGATCTTCCTTTCTATAGAGGCCCGGGATTGCAGGGACATGGCTCAGGATAAGAGAGTCTTTTAAGAAGTTCCTGCTCCTCTTTAAGACAGTGCCGTCATAAACTGCGGTTGCGGGCTCGTAAGCACTGCCCATCTCTAGGATCACCCTGTCCTTCCCGTATTGAATGGACATTACAACACCGCCTATCGTGTGGATGCCTGAATAAAAAACTATCTTGGTTTTAGACAATTAAACCTCCCTGCCTATCTTAAAAAATTTTGTTCAAGATATTCTGCCAAATCCTCAGAGCCGGACACCATCTCCCCATGGGGGTAGGGGTGCTTGCTATTATACGGGTCAACCCATAAGGTCTTTCCCCCGGCCCTCCTTACAGGTTCGAGGTCGTTATAGGCATGATCCCCTATGGATAAAATGGTTTGGGGCCTCTGTGAAACACCGGGGCAAATTCTCTCAAGACTTTCCATAAAACCGAAAGGTTTCCTGCTGCCGTAACTTACGCCCGTAAACACCCCTTCATAACCCAGAGCCCGGATAAAGGACGCGGCTGTCATTTCTTCCGAATTGCTAAGAAGAAAAACTTCATACCCTTCTCTTAAACTTTTGACAAGATCCAAAAGCCTCTGTGAACCGGAAAGACCCTCTTTCAGCATTTTTTCACGGGTCTTTAAAAAACTATCATTATTATACTCGTATTTTATACCCAAAGCAGATGCAAAATAGGAACAGAGAAACCAGGGGTCTCCCAGATAACGTATGCTTTTATCAATCTTGGCTTCCTCGAATAGCCCGTCATCTGAGCCCAGATACCCCGCCTTAAGATGATTAATGAATGAGTCAATATCCGTGAAATCTTGCTCACTTACCCTATAATAAGCGTTCATCTTTAAGACATCGCCGCATAGGACAGCATCGAGTAAATTCACAATTTTTTCTGTATATTGTACGCAGGTAGAACCCTCAAGCAGGGCTGCCATATAATCCCTATGATAGCTCATATGCTGATATAAAGTCCCGTCCAAATCAAACACCAGGGTACTTATCAGGGGTTCCATGTTCGATAATACCATATCGAATAAATAATGGTCTAGGGGTTTCACAGTTTTTAATAAATTTTTAACAGACATTTTGCTGACTTTTTCGGGTACCTTGACTAAATTCAATTATATTAAGAATATTAAAACCAGAGTTAAGGGAAAAAGGAGTATGGATCATGAGTATTGTAACCGAGAGAACAGAAAAGTTTATTAATGAAAAAATGGCCGAGTTAAACGTCCCCGGCATAGCCGTGGGTGTTGTAAAGGACGGTGCCCTTGTATACCAAAAGGGCTTTGGCTTTAGGGATGTGGAAAATAAGCTTCCTGTGGAACCTGCCACGGTCTACCCCCTTGCCTCTACCACAAAGGCAATGACGGCAGTATGTGCCGCAATCTTAAAAGACGAAAAAAAGTTAGACTTTAGAACTCCTATAATTAATTATATACCCGAGTTCAGGATGTTCGATGATTATGCCACTAAAAATCTTTGCCTGCGGGACATGTTTTCCCATAATTCAGGCCTTCCCAGGCATGACTTTGCCTGGTACGGAGTAAACGGCACTCTTGCCGAGTTTGTCGAGAAAATCAGATACTTAAAGCCCAATAAGCCTTTTAGGACACTTTTTGAATACAATAATTTTATGTTTGCCACGGCAGGTTATGTTATAGAGAAGGTATCAGGAAAGACCTGGCATGAATTTATTAAAGAGCGCCTGTTCACCCCTCTTGGAATGAAGGATTCATCGACCACTATAGCAGGGATCGAGGCAACAGCAAATAAGGCCTTCCCTTATAAGGAAAATAAGGACGGGAGCTTAGAGAAGATGCCCTTCCGTAACTTTGACGGCATGGGCGGCGCCGGAACAGGAAACTCTTCCGTAGTAGATATGTCCAAATGGTTGATCATGAACTTAAGCGGAGGGAAATTCGAAGGGAAGCAAATAGTAGCAGAGGCCACTCTAAAGGAACTCCATACCCCTGTTACAGTATCTATACCCCCATTGCCGCCAATGCCTGAAATTCCCATTTCAACCTATGGATACGGATGGAATGCCATTCCCTTTAGGGGAAAGTTTGCCCAGGTTCATACAGGGGGAATTGACGGAATAAGCACCTTTGTAGGGATGATGCCCGGGGAGAATCTTGGTGTTGTTGTGCTTACAAACTCGGGCGGACAGGTTATGAATACCGCAATCGGTTACGTTATCTTCGATGAGGTTATGGGTCTTCCGTTCTTTGACTGGGCAACAAGGATTAAGGAAAGGAATGATAAGCTGAACGAGGGCATAAATGAGATGAACAATAAGGTCATCGCCATTAGAAAGCCTGACTCAAAACCCACACACGAGCTTAAGAATTATGCAGGAACTTACGAGCATAAGGGATACGGTAAAGTAACCGTTACATACGACAGTGAGAAAGGCTTGATTGCTGCCTATAATGAGTTTTCATTAAAGCTGGTCTGCAATAATTATAATGTATTCGAGGCCTGGGTTGGCGAGGATGAAAAATACCCGAGGCTGCTGCTTGTATCCTTTGACCTAGATTTAAAGGGTGATATCAAGAGTCTTTCATTGAGTATTGAACCCGGAATGGGAGAAGAGTTAACAGTATTCGAAAAGCTTATCGATAATAATGCGAAGTAAATTAATACTTGCCCTTGCACTAATCTTTATTTCTCCCCTTTATGCTACGGAGTTTGCTTATAAGTTTAGTGCCGGGGACAGGTATCGAATTTTATCCACAGTAAGCGCAGACATTTTTATTGACCGCGTTTTGAGCTTTAGGGGCGAAACCGTAAACCGAATAAGTGTTGAAGTTGCTGAAGTTCTAGGGGACAGGGCCTTCCATAAGGCGACCCTGCAGACAGCGCAGATGACCATTCCGATAGCAGATGTCGACAGTGATATTCGCACAAGGGTTTACGAATGGGATAACGATTATCTTACCGAGTACTGGCAGGATTCCCTCGGGTATATGACAGTGGAGGATCGCTTCTTTAAGCCGATGGTTAGGGATGTCCCTGTCTTCCCCGGCCGCCTCCTTCAAGTAGGTGATACCTGGACATCAAACGGGATTGAAGTGCAGGACTTTAGGGAGGGCTTTGGCATCGAAGAGCCTGTCCACCTTCCGTTTATTGCAAACTATACCTACCTCGGTCTTAGACCCTGGAAGGGTATTAATTACGAGGCCTTTTCGGTTTCTTATAGGATCTTTCATGAGCTTCCTCCCGCACCTGCGGCCCGCACTCCCGGCCCGGGCCCCTCCGTTCCGCCCGGGATGTCCCTAAGGCGTATTCAGGGTGCTTCCGATCAAATTATTTACTTTAATACCGAACTTGGGACCGTTGTTGCCTACGAAGAGTATTTTAGGACCATCTTAACCCTTGCAGACGGCTTTACTTGGGAGTCAAGGGGCAGGGCAGAGGCAGAGATTTTCGAGTCTCTGCCGATGGACAGGGAGAATATGGCGAGGGAAATTGCAAGGGACCTCAGCGATATAGATGATGTGCAGGTTAGGATAAGTGATGAAGGGATAGTAATCAGCCTAGAAAACATCCAGTTCATTGCTGACTCTGCCGTAATGCTTCCCGGTGAAATGCAGAAACTCGAAATCGTGGCGGAAATACTTTCCAGATACGCCGACAGGGACATTCATGTGGGAGGTCATACTGCCCTTGCAGGCACTGCCGAGGGCAGGCAGAGGCTCTCCCTTGAAAGGGCCCAGGTTGTTGCCGATTACTTCCTTCTGCATAATGTCCGCGAGAGCGGCCGCATGGTTGTAAGGGGATACGGAGCCGAGAGGCCCATTGCCGATAATAGCACAGAGCAGGGCATGGCTCAAAACAGAAGGGTTGAAATTACTATTTTAGAAAACTGATGGCAGGCATAATTCTATCGGCTGATATTGGAAGTTCCTCTTTAAAGACAGCCCTTATTTCAGAGCGAGGAGAACTCCTTGCAGGGCATAGGGAGCCCTTTGATAATATACCTGCGGGCACCGATGATTGGGAGAGTGCACTCTTAAGGGCCTTACAGGGTCTTGCCTTAAAAACGCAGGAGCTTAATCTAAAAATCGAAGCCATCTGTTTCTCGGGTAACGGCCCAACCATTGTGCCTGTAAGAGCCGGTGGAGAGACCCTTAGCCCGATTTATTGGAATAGGGCAAAGTCTGAAAAAGCCCCCGGAGCATCACTTTTTCTGCCTCTCCTAAAATCTTTTAAGAATAGCGCACCCGGTGATTACAATAGAACCGCCTTTTTTATTTCCTCACATGAATGGCTTGCCCACAGGTTGGGTGCTTCTGCCCTTATTGTCCTTCCCCGTCCGGCTTATTCCATATATTATTGGGATGATGAGCAAATAGAAATATTCGGCCTTGATAAAAGCAAATTCCTCCCCTTCATTAGATCAGGAGAAGTAATGGGAAGGGTCTCACAGGAGAGTGCTCAATTTTTCGGGAAGTTTATCGATTTAAAAAGCGGGACCCCCATAATAGCAGGGGCGCCTGACTTCATAAGCGCATTGATTGGGACGGATACAACAAGGCCGGGCGATATTTGCGACAGGGCAGGCTCTTCGGAGGGAATCAACCTCTGTCTCCCGAGTCCAATCGAAGTTAAGGGCCTTAGGCTGCTTCCCCATTTCAAGGAAGAGCTCTGGAATCTTAGTTATATAATACCTAATTCAGGCGCTCTTTTTGAGCAGTATAGGGTTGATGCAGGTCTTTTAGACCGATCTTATGATGAGCTTCTCTCCGAATTAATCCCGAGTGATTTTCGATATACCGGAGAGAAAATACCAAACCCTTCATTACCCGGAAATTATATTGAGCGTGGCAGAGCCATACTCTATAACATGGCCTTCTCCGTGCGCCGTGCTCTGGAACTTCTTATGACTACCGGTATAACCCCCGAAAAGATGAGGGTCTCAGGCGGGCAGGGTATAAACTCATCCTGGAATCAGCTTAAAGCCGATATTACAGGCATCCCCCTAATGATCCCTGAAATATCTGATGCAGAGCTTATGGGAAATGCTATTCTTGCCCTCGGAGCCCTTGGTATCCCTTGTGATAATATTATTCGCTTCAGGGAAGAAATTATACCGAACATCGAATCTAAGTCATTTTGGGATGATGCTTATAAAATTGGGAGCTAGTATTGAAAGTTTATTTTCTACCCGAAAACATTAAGGCCCTTGCATTCGACATGGATCTTACGCTTTATACCCACAGTGTTTACGGGCAGTTTCAAGTTGACAGTCTTATTGAAAGGCTTGGTAAAAAACGAGGTTTGAGCTTTGACGAAATGAACGAGGAGGTACGGCTTATAAGAAAAAGGTATGCAGAATCTTCGGGCGGAAAGGTGATGAGTCTTTCAGATATAATAAAAAGTTATGGCATCAGCATCGAAGAAAATATCAGATGGAGGGAAGAGTCTTATGAGCCAAGCGATTTTCTGCAAGAAGACCCTGTTTTGAAAGAGACCCTTGAAGTGCTTTCCCGTTTTTTTACAATTGGTGTTATCACAAATAATCCTGTCTTAATTGCCCGTAAAACCTTAAAAGCCCTCGGTGTTGAAAATTGCTTTTCTGTGATTGTCGGCCTTGATACCTGTAAGGTGAGTAAACCAAATGAAAAACCCTTCCTGAAATTCTCAGAACTCAGCCTCTGCCCTAAGGAAAACTCTGTCTCTATCGGAGACCGTTATGACATAGACCTTGCCATTCCCTTGGCTCTTGGCTTTGGAGGAATTCTTGTTGACGGTGTAGAAGATGTCTACGAGCTGCCTTCGGTTTTAATCAGGTAAAGAATATTGTAGTCCCTGCAACTGCCACAAGTGCGCCGAAAATCTCAAGAGGTTTTATCTTCTTTTTAAAGATAAGTATCTCGGGCACTATTATAACTATGGGGGCTAAACCCATTAGAGTGCTTACAATGCCTGTACTGATTCTTTGAAGGGCATAAAGTGAAAGGAAAACACCAAGGAAGGGACCGAAGACCGAGCCTGCAAGGGTAAACTTTAAACCTTCCTTACTCCTTATTGCCTTCTTTATTCCCTCTCCCCTTTTATATATAAAGGAAACAATTGCATATCCTATAACAGCCGCGAAAATTCTTATCTGTGTTCCCGATATCGGATCGTAGTCGCCGATCCCTGCCTTTGTAAGAACCATTCCAACGGATTGGCCTATGCAGGCAATTACCCCGAAAATATATCCAAGCCTGTCCTTCGAGTTTATCTTTAAAAAGGACATGCTTCCCTGTCTTGCGAATACCACGATGAAGATCCCCGTAATAACGAGGGCCATACCTATTCCGCCCCTTGGGCCTATTGTTTCCCCAAGAAAGATATAGGCTATGCCGGCAGTAACAGGGGGGGATAGGGCCATAAAAAGCATTGCAATCCTTGGGCCAACTGTGGCGTATACCGAGAAAAGAAACATATCGGTAATAAGGAATCCGATAATCCCCGAAATTGAAAGCAATAAAAGCGCATGGTTCGAGGCATCAATTGGCAGGGGCATTCCCCGTGTAATTGTAGCGGTGATTGTGAGTAAAATGAATGCAACCACCACCTTAATAAAGTTAACCGAAAGAACACCAATATGCTTTATTCCGCGTTCGAAGAATAGTGCCCCTGTTGACATCGCTGCTGCCGCAGAAAAAGCTGCAAGCTCACCTATACGTTCCATCTCTTAATACTTCTCCTTAATCTCCACTCTCTTTACCTGCCCCGATGCCTTTATTGATCTTGCAACTTCTGCAATATCAATTTTCCCCGATACCCTGACAAGCAATCTCAGCTTTGTTCCCCTTTCCTTTGATCCCTGGTCCACATCCATGGTTTGAACTTCTATGCCGCTTGACCTGATTATCTCTAACGCACCCTTTGTGCTTGAATTATTATCCTTATAGAAGATTTCAAGTAGCTTAAAGCGAAGGGTTGGGAAGATCCTTCTCTCGATTTTATGAAGAAAGAGCAGGGTGATAAGGCCGAGGCCCACCGCTGTTCCCGCAACCGTAAACATGCCTGCCCCTATTACAAGGCCGACAGCAGCAATGAACCAAAGGGAAGCTGCGGTGGTCAGGCCGCGAATGCTGTTCCCAAGGCGAATGATGGCTCCTGCTCCAAGAAAACCCATGCCCGAAACAACTTGAGCTGCAATACGGCCCGGGTCCCCCATTCTCTCCGGGTTTATCTGTTGAGGCACGTAAATTGACAGAAGCATTAATAATGTCGCACCGGTAGAAATCAAAATATGTGTTCTTAAGCCGGCTACCTGTCTCCTGCTTGAACGCTCAAAACCTATTATTGCCCCTGCAATAAACCCAAGGCAGAGGCGTATTATCATATCTATTTCTGTTAGTACAAAGGATGAGTTCATGCCTCATTCTATACAAAACTATTAATTTATACCAGCAGTGGAGTTTGCTTTAGCAAACTCCTAAGCTAAGTTCAAATTGCATGGCAATTTGAACTTAGCACTATACATATTGTTAATTTTTTGTTAGAATTGTGTTAGAATTACGTTAAATGGAGGTTTAGGTGAAAAAATTCGGGTTTCTTTTGGTTTTAATCATGATTATTTTCATTTCCTGCGGCGGTGGCACAGCCACCGATACAGCAGGTCAGGCTGTCCCCAGAACAGGCATGGTGGAGTTTAGGGAGGTATACTCTTCAGAGTTCACAACCCTTGACTATAATAATGCATCAACTGCTAACGTGGCCTATCACGGCTCTATGACAGTGGCGACTTTGGTTGATTACGATAAATACGGCGTAATTCAAGGCAGGCTTGCAACTGACTGGAGGGTTTCCCCCGACGGGACTGTCTATACCTTCGATCTGAGAGACGATGTTTACTGGTATACACTTGCAGGTGCTCAATATGCAAAAATGACAGCGCACGATTTTGTGCAGACTGCCCAATGGATGCTCACTGCCGAGAATGCAAGCATCATCAATAATAATCTTACAGCGGTAATTCTTAATGCTCAAGCGTATCTTGATAAGGAAATTACCGATTTTTCACGGGTAGGAGTCAGGGCCCTTAACGACTATACCGTACAGTATACGCTTACAGGCCCTGTGCCCTGGTTTATGTCAATGCTCACCTACGGAAGTTATTTCCCCTCCCATGTTCCCTTTAGAAATGAGATGGGCGTTCGCTACGGCACTTCCAACGATGCAATGCTTTACTCAGGCCCCTATATCATGTCAACATTTGACCCGCAAGTCAGGCAGGTCTATACAAGAAACCCAAATTACTGGGACCCGACTGAAAACCAAATTGACAGAATTGAAAGAATCTTTAACAGGGAAGCACAGACCATCGCTCCGGAGCTCTTTCTTCGCGGTGAAATCTACGAGGCCGACATAAGACCCGATCAGATAGCCGAATGGATAGGAAACGACGAGCGTGAGTGGATGCTTTATAATACACCCCCGGGACAGTTTGCAATGTTCTATGCGATCAATTTCGATCCCCGCTATGGAGAAGAGTATAATCCTTCAAATTGGCAGGTGGCAGTAAATAATATCAACTTCCGCAAGGCCCTTTATCATGCAATTGACTATGTGTCTTTAGCAATGACAATAGACCCGTATAATCCCGAGCAGGTACTCCTTGGAACAATCAATAGAAGAGGTTTTATAACCACACCCGGAGGAATTGACTATGTAGATCAGGCGCCTCTTGCCGCTTATACCGATGTAATTCCCTATGACCCTGCACTTGCAAGACAATACATGGAAACCGCAATGAGGGAACTGCAGGGAAGAGTTACATTCCCTGTAACACTTGTTCTTCCCTATAATACAGGCAGTGTCGGAATGACCCAGCGTGTACAGCTCCTGCAACAACAGTATGAGCGCAATCTTGGGAATAACTTCGTGGATGTAGTTCTTGTTCCCCATCCGAATACGGGCTTCTCGATTGAAGTTCGCAATACCGGTATTTTCTCCCTTCTTGAAACAAGCTGGGGCCCCGATGCCGCAGACCCGGTATCTGCCCTTGACCCCTTCAACGGAGGAAATCCTGTAGGTTGGAGATACGGAAGGGTATTTATGGCAGAAGAAACCTTTGACTCAAGGGGTCTTCCCATTTATCAGCAGATGATAGATACAGCACATGCGGAGGTTCTCGACCTTGCCCGGCGTTATAGGATGATTGCCGAAGCTGAGCAATACCTATTGGACATGGTTCTTGTGATTCCTTTCTATCGTACCGGTTTTGAGTACTATGTGAGTTATCTTGACCCCTTTAGCGGAAATAATACAATGCACGGACTTGTACGCAATAAGCATCTTGGTAAGGTAATGCTTACAAGACCATATAACCCCGATGAGCTTGCAGCCGCTTATGCCAGGTATAATGCCGAAAGGGAAGCAGCACATAGAAACGCACCAAGAAGATAGTTTTACCGGCCGCAGGTTCATTTACCTGCGGTTATTTTTAGGTTTCTCCCTATAGCCGGAGGTCGGCATTGCTTCGTTATACCATTAAACGAATTACCCGTTCAATATTAACCCTATTTATCATTGTAACAGTGGTATTTCTTCTATTACGACTAATGCCGATTGAAGGGTATTTCGCTGAAAACTTTGACCTTTTAACCGATCAGCAAATAGAAGCGCAATTAAGAGTCATGGGGTTACTTGATCCATTACATGTTCAGCTCTTTAATTTCTATAGAGGTTTATTAAGAGGCGATCTTGGAAGCTCGATAATCATTTTAAGAAATGTACCAATAACTGAAATTATTGCTCCTAAAATACCTTATTCAGTTTATTTTGGGTTAACTTCCATAGCCATTGCAATTGCAGTGGGTGTGCCTGTTGGCCTTTTAATGGCTCAATTTAAGGGGAGGCTCCCCGATAAAATAGGTTCAGGTTATGTTGTAATTATTAAATCGGTTCCGCCCCCTGTTTATTTTTTGTTTTTACAGATTTATGTCACTTCCCTTTTAAGTCTGCCGATGTTATTCAGGGAGACAAACCCGGTTAGCTGGATTCTGCCTGCAATTTGCATGTCCTTAAGCGGCATTGGAACTTATGCAATGTGGATGCGGCGTTTTATGATTGACGAGCTGAATAAGGACTATGTTAAGCTTGCAAGGGCTAAGGGGTTAAAAAACTCCAAGGTAATGAGAAGACACGTTATACGAAATGCCTTTGTTCCCCTTTCGCAACAGCTCCCTGTTAATATTTTATTAACCATTGCAGGCTCCATTTTCGTAGAGTCTCTGTTTGGAATTCCCGGTATGGGAGGTTTTCTTATAACTGCAATACAGAGGCAGGATAATACAGTGGTCCAGGCTCTTGTATTAATTTACTCTACAGTTGGTGTAATCGGTTTATTCCTTGGTGATTTATTAATGGCCCTATTTGACCCAAGAATTAAATTGGTCAAAAAAGAAGGTGCAAGATGATGCACTCAAAGATTGGTAAAGTAACCGATGGCATGGATGAATTTTTCAAATTCTCTACTCAAAAAAGAGATTCTGCCGAAAAGGTGGCATATTCAAATTACTCTTATTGGCGCTCTACTTGGCGCATGTTCTGTAAGAATAGAGCTGCAATGTTCTTCATGTCTTTGCTTCTTGTTATTTTAGCCTTTACCCTAATTCAACCATTCCTTCCAAATCAGAAAGGCCCGACTACAATTAATTTAAACGAAGAAACAGGGAGGCAGGACAGAAATGTTCCCCCAAACAATGAATATTGGTTTGGAACGAATAGCATAGGCCAGGATCTTTGGGCGAGGGTATGGAGCGGTACTCGCACCTCCCTAGTAATTGGTTTTTCTGTTGGACTTTTTAACGTGGTTTTCGGCATGTTCATAGGCACACTTTGGGGTTATGTAAGGAAGGCAGATGCCATTATTACAGAAATCTACAATGTTCTTCATAATATACCGAATACCATTATACTCGTACTTGTTGCATACGTTCTTAGGCCTGCACTCTCCACAATGATTTTCGCCATGTGTATAACAGGATGGTTAAGCATGGCAAGATTCATCCGTAACCAGATTATTATTATTCGCGACAGGGAGTTTAATCTAGCTTCCCGCTGTCTTGGAACCCCCGTATATCGCGTGGTTTCAAAGAATCTTCTGCCCCATCTGGTATCGGTAATTGTAATGCAGGTTGCACTTTCTATCCCAATAGCAATCGGAAATGAAGTTTTTTTAACGTATATCGGACTTGGACTCCCGATTGCAATGCCCTCCCTTGGCAATTTAATTAACGAAGGGCGCTCTGTTATGATGAGTGCAGCCGCACGTTACCAGCTTGTTTTCCCTGCAATAGTGCTTTCAGTGGTAACAATTTCTTTTTACGTTATCGGTAATGCCTTTGCCGATGCGGCAGATCCCAGAACCCATTTATAAGGAGGCGCGTATGGATTATGAAAACAGAGAAATAATCTTAAGCGTAAGGGATCTGGTAATAAGTTTTACCCTGCGCGGAAGTATATTAACAGCAATTAGGGGAATATCCCTCGATTTATATAAGGGCGAAAGTCTTGCAATAGTCGGAGAATCAGGATCGGGTAAAACCGTATTCACAAAGAGCTTTATGGGCCTCCTTGATATTAACGGTAAAATTGACAGCGGAGAAATTATCTATAAGGGCATAGATATTGCCAAGTATAGAACCGAAAAAGAATGGCTCACAATCCGAGGTAAGGAAATATCCATGGTATTTCAAGACCCGATGACAAGCTTAAATCCCTTAAAAACCGTAGGCAAGCAGATTCAGGAAGCCGTTATGCTTCATCAAAAGCTAGACTCAAGGAAATCGAAGGATCGTACAATAGAAATCCTTAGAGATGTAGGAATCGATAACCCTGAAAGCAGATTTTCACAGTATCCTCATCAATTTTCAGGCGGAATGAGACAGAGGGTGGTAATTGCAATTTCAATTGCATGTAATTCAAACATTCTTGTCTGCGATGAGCCTACAACGGCATTGGATGTAACTGTCCAGGCACAGATACTCGAGCTGGTAAGAGAATTGCAGAGGAAATACAGTCTTACGATTATCTATATAACACATGACCTTGGAGTCGTTGCAAATGTTGCCGACAGGGTTGTTGTTATGTATGCAGGAGATATTATCGAAGCAGGTCTATCAAGAGAGGTATTCTATACCCCAAGACATCCGTATACCTGGGCTCTTCTTTCATCTCTTCCTCAGCTTGGTAAAAAAGGCGAGCCGCTTTACTCGATAAAGGGAACCCCTCCGAATCTTTTTGCAAAGATTACAGGGGATGCCTTTGCTCCAAGGAATCCTCAGCCCCTCGAAATTGACTTTATGGAAAGACCGCCTTACTTTGAAATAAGCAAGACCCATAAGGCAAGAACCTGGCTCTTGGATGAAAGAGCTCCAAAGGCAGAAATGCCCGACATCATAGCAAAGATGAACTCCATACAGGAAGTTGGCACAATCGATGATGTCAATTATTCATCTAAAGATATTCTTCTTGATGTAAAGAATCTTACTGTAGTATTTGGAAGCAGAAAGAAAAAGTTTATTGCAGTTAATAATGTAAGTTTCTCGATTTATAAAGGAGAAACATTCGGCCTCGTAGGTGAATCAGGATCTGGGAAAACCACAATAGGGCGTGCAATTGTAAGGATAAACGAACCCTCGGAAGGGGAAATCCTTTATCGCGGCAGGAAAATAAGCGGGAAAATAAGTAAGCAGCTCGACAACGAGGTTATACGCAAGATTCAGATGGTTTTTCAGGACCCGATGGCCTCTCTAAACGAGAGGGCGAAGGTGGATTATATAGTTTCAGAGGGTCTTTATAATCTGAAAAGTCATAAGAATACAAGTGATAGAAAAGAGCGGGTGGAGAAGGCTTTGATGGAAGTAGGACTGCTCCCTGAATTCGCATCCCGCTTCCCCCACGAGTTTTCAGGTGGACAGAGGCAAAGGATAGGAATTGCACGCATCCTTGTAATGGAACCCGACCTTATTATCGCAGATGAGCCTATTTCTGCCCTCGATGTCTCAATTCGTGCTCAAGTTTTAAACCTTCTTAGCGATCTTAAAAAGGATAAGGGTTTAACCTATATGTTTATCGCCCACGATCTTTCTGTTGTAAGGTTTATTACAGACAGGGTTGCAGTAATTCATAAGGGTCGTATTGTAGAGCTTGCCGAAACGGAGAAAATATTCGCTTATCCGATGCACCCATATACAAGGGCCTTGCTTTCTGCAATACCTCAACCCAACCCTGATTATGAGCAGAGTAAGAAAATTGTTGCTTATGATCCTTCAAAACATAATTATAGTAATGAACCGCCATCTTGGAATGAAATCTATACCGGGCATTTTGTTTTATGCAACGAAAGAGAGAAGGACGAGTATCTTAAGGAAAGAAGTTTAATAACTCATTAGGTTCATCGATTATATGCTTTGCACCTGCCCTCTCTAAAGCCTCCCGTGACCTATAGCCCCAGCTAGCGCCAAGGGCATAACAGCCTGAGGCAATGGCTGTTTCCATGTCAATTTCCGAGTCTCCGACGAAAATTATACCGGAAGGTATCAAGTTAAGTTCAACTAAAATTTCCCAAACACTTGCAGGATCAGGTTTTAATGGATTCCCCGAAATTTCGCCCTGTACGTAATCAAAAGTATCAGGAGGGAAAAGTTTTGAAATTACTATTTGTGCCGTAAAGTCAGGTTTATTTGTTAATACAGACATTTTTAGCTTATTACGTTTCAGGGAACTGAGCATCTGCAGTATCCCGGGATAAGGACGTGAAAAGTTCAAAGGGTTTTCCTCATAATATCCGACAGCATCCTTTGCAATAAGGGCTACAGTTTCCTTACTTCTTTCTTCATCGGGCAGGGCCAGAAATGCAAGGCGTTCAATGCCCCAGCCTACTTTATCCTTATACTCATCTATTGGAAGCAGAGGGAAACCTCTGTGACTAAGAGCGAAGTTCATGGAAGCAGCAATATCTTCAATAGTGTCAACCAGGGTTCCATCAAGATCAAAAATAATGCCTTTATACTTTTGTTTCATTTCTTCACCCGCATTACCATAACGTCCCCAAAACCAAAACGCTTTGCTCCCCTGTCAAAAATGCGCTTTATCGGAAGCGGGGCAGTTCCAATTGCAAGGCCTCCCCATGTTCCTATTTTTTCTATAGTGAATCCCGCTTCTCTTAAAAAGGCAGATAAGGTCTTAACAGAAAAAAGATATAGATGATCAAAAATAGCTGAGCGCCACTTCCTCCCGAAGAGTTTTGCCTGAAAACCTGCAATATTAGGGGTTATAACAATGAAGGTGCCGCCCTGAACTAAGATGCGATACACTTCTTTAAAGAAAGAAGCGGGGTCATTTAAATGCTCTATTACATGGCTTGCAGTTATAACTTCAAAAGAAGCAGAAGGAAAGTTATTTTCTTCAAGGGGAAGGCTCCTTATATCCAGTTTTTTCTTCTGCCTCGTATACTCTGCCTGTGGGCCGCTAATCTCTACTCCGGTACATTCCCAGCCCCTTTCTCTGAAACTTGCAAGCAGGGCACCTGTTGCACAGCCAATATCCAAAATCCTCATGGTGCCGCTCTTCTTAAAATCTTCTTCAACTTCGTTAAAGTTTATGTCTTTAAGAGCCAATTGTGACAAGTTAAAAAAATTTTCTTCGTTTGCAAGCTCGTATGCAAGATAATCGGAGCCCCAATTTTCTCCGTAACGCTTTCTAACATCATCTGCAATGGGCTGAGGGTTAATCTGCACTAAACTGCATTTTATGCAATATACATAGGAGAAGCTTAGACAATCGATTGAAGGTTTAAATACAGTGCCCTTACAGAGGGCACAGGGAATAACTCTTTTTTCTTCATTAATAAATGGGGTTGAATATGGTTTTGAATAATTATTTTCTGTCATTCTACTATGAACCTATAGCTCATATTCCTTGTATTCCCGCTCACATCCTGTGCAATTATCTCTAAGCTTGTCTGTCCCCTCGACAACCAAATTTCTGCAATCTCGTATGCAGGAAAAGGCGCATAGACCTGTCTTACAGGAATTAATCCATTCCTTTGAACTGTTAGGGAACCATCCCTTGCAGAATAACTTTCGAAATTTAGTGTCCCTGCCTCCCTCCCGTTTAAGATACAGGTGATTCTAAATGGTGCAAGGGGGCTTTCATTTGCAGTTCTTATTGTGTCAAAGGCATCCACAATTATTGTATAAAGCCCCTGATTCAGGTTTCTTCCCTGGGAGGGGTTAAGGTACACAGTGCCCTCACTGTCAATAAGTCTTATTGAAAGAATGTCAGGCAGTCTTGTATCGGCAGGGAGAGCTGCAATAACCATCGGGTTTATCCAGCGCCTTTCAGCCCTGTCGTAGAGTTTAAAGTAAAACCCCCTTCCGCTAGACCAGCCGGAAATGCCTGAAGTCCCAAGGTGCATGCCCCTCGATACCCTGCCTTCGGTCTCGCTCATTAGATCCTGAGTACTGTCGCTCAGCCTTGAGTAGATACTTATTATCCCGTCTCCATGATCCACAGCAATCCATGCTCCAAGAGGCGAGGGTAAGCGGGAGGCCGTATCTCCCCTTCTGCGATTAAAGAGAAGTTCTCCACCTGCCGCGGCGTAAATTTCCTCGGCTGTATCAAAGGAAAGACCAAGGTGCGGAAGCCCGTTATTGTTTACACCGAAGTTTCTGTTTAGAACTCCCTCTCGCGAGGGCCAGTCTATTGAAAAAAGCGGAATATTAATCAGGGTAAATAATGCGAATAGAGGTAATAATAATTTTTTCACTATCTTCTCTTTATCTCAAACATTGCCATTAAGGAATCTCCTCCAAGGTAAAGAGCCGAACCCTGCCTTGAAAGAAAAATGTCTCTTCCATAGAAAGGAGCTACCCCTACAACCTGACCCGGGTATCTTATTGTAACAAGGCTCTTTTCTTCTTCACCACCGGAAGTAATCACAAAAAGATAACCGTCAAGGCCTGATTTATCCAGAGCCACAACTTCTCCTTTAATATTTATATTGATACTTCTCCTTGTGCCTATCGTATAAATACTCATGCCCCCCTCACGTTCAAAGGCTACCTTGCTGTCATTGTCAATGAAACTTATATGAACAGGTCTTCTGAACCCGCTGCCGAGAAACTCATGATACACAACCCTAAAATTGTCTCCTGTCCTCTCCATAAGCAGGAAGCGTTGTTCATTTATCCCTGAAATGATAGCGAGTAAAGATGCATCTTCGGAAATGGCACAGCCAAGGATAATCGGAAGATTTGAACCACCCGGCTCAAAGGGGGTGAACACGGGCCTGCCCCTTGAATCCAAAAGAATCACAGCACCGTCTAAGGTCCCTGCAAGAAAATACCCCCCTTGGGCATCAACGCAGGTTATGGGGCCGGGGAAGTCGTAACTCCAGAGTTCTCTCCCATCCCTGCTTAACTCCATTACGGAGTTTTGCTCGCTCCCCACAATAAAGATTCTATTATCCAAAAAAAGCGGGTACCCCCTTGGCCCGTCAATTGAAAGAACATTGTCACCTGCCGGATTCATTATATTGATCCTTGAGGGCAGGGTTTCGTATTCGGTCCAGAAGTTATCGGAGATTGATACATACCCGTCTCGCACTCTGTTTAATGTATATCTTCCGCTTTCCCCAACATAGCCGAAACGGTCGCCCAGAATAAAGGGAATTAGGCTCTCTCCCCTCATTATTGAACTTTCAGAGCTTGAAAGAGGGGAGTTAATCCAGAGGGAACTAAGAACAGTCTCCTCCTCCACAGGGTGCGGAACTGTAAATACAAATATTATGAAAACCGGAAGGCCGAGGATAAACCACCATTTTCTTTTTCCCTTTGCCATTTGCCTGCCTTAGCTGTATAATTATTTAAGTATAACCATCATGAGCATATTTGTTAAGGAGGCTGTAATGAGTAAGGTTGATATAGATTTGGATAAATTGTTTTCTGAAGCCCTAAAGGCTTCGGATTTTGCCTATGCACCATATTCCAAGTTCAGGGTTGGCGCAGCCCTCCTGGCAGATGACGGAGAAGGTGACAGCATTATTATTACAGGAGTTAATGTAGAGAACCGTTCCTTCGGTCTGACTATCTGTGCAGAAAGAAGTGCTGTCGTTAAGGCGATAAGCATTGGGCTCTCTTCTTTCAAGGCCCTTGCGGTTTCAACCCCCGATTCTGTTGACCCTGTAGGGCCCTGCGGTGCATGCAGGCAGGTATTAAGCGAGTTTATGGCTCCGGATGCAAAGGTGATATTTGGAGGCAGCGGGAAGGAGAAGGTGATAACCACTGTCGGTGAGCTATATCCCTTTGATTCCCTGCATGACCTTGGCTCAAAATAAGCTCACTCGAATTTGAATTTATTCAAAAACGACCCCAAGCCATTGATCAATAGCGCTCATTGACTGCTCAATAAGACCGATTGATACCCTTGCATTTGGCTCTGCAACAAGATAGTTTCTGCCCTGAACCGGGAAACGGGCACCCGAGCCCGGCAAATCTGCAAGACCCATTGCATGGCTATGCTGTCTTGAAACCATAATTGCAGACCTTATGCCTGCCTGTTCGAGGATTATTGCCCAAAGCATTGCCTTATTATCACAGTCACCTCTTCCATGAACTGAGGCGGTAATAAGATTTAAGAAATCGCTTCCAAAAAAATTACGCTCGTATTCAAAGCCCTGAACCCATGTAAGCACCTGCTCTGCTAAATTTCTATTATCGGTCGGCGGCACATTAAAAGTCCTCTCAACCTGAAAGGCCAGGTCTGCAAGCCTGTCAAAGGAATCACGGTATATAGCCCTGTAAAATCGTGCCCAGGCTTCCTGCCAATTATCCGCATGCTCATAAAAGCGAAGAACCTCAAACTCCCTGTCTATTAGGGCCTGTGCCGCTTCAGCATCTGAATCGTAAATAATTGCAATTGCATCAAGATCAAAAATCCTTACCAAAACCGGCGTATCCCTTGGATATGCATATTCAGTCATTGGCCCCACTATAAGCCGCTTCCCCATCAAGGGACTCAAAGAATCCAAGGCAGAAACATGGAATAGTTCCAGGTCCGGATGCCCTGCAGGACCATAGGCCATTGCAAAGAGCATTGGAATGCCTTGAGCTGTTTCGGCAAGCTCCATCCCAAGAGCCCAGCCTGCCATGGTTCCTTCCCCGGGAAGCTGGAAAACTAATTCCATTATGAAGCTTCTTTTATCATCAAAAGTAAAAAAATCTATATCACCCCTATTCCCAAGTCTTGCCTGAATGTCGTAAGCCATAGCCTCAATGCTTACATAAATTGTATCCCTTGAAGATTCAGGATGATATACAATCAAATCTAACCTTGCACCGAGGGGACTTTCAAATGAGAAGGTATCCCTTGCATTCCCGCTTACAAACTCGTAACAGACAGGCAGGTCAACCGAAAACCCCCAGAGCTGGGAGTACATCGGAGCAGAAATGACTAACCGGTTAATCAAAAGAAACATTGATACTAATAGCAGGATCTTTTTCGATTTCATGGTATATATTATATGCGAAAGGTTTAGAAGTTTGAAGGACATAAATATATTATTCAGTAATGATCATTGCATGGTTTTGAATAAGAGGGCAGGCCTGCCCGTCCAGGGAGGGGAGGGGGTCAAGACCTCTTTGGATTCCATACTATCCGAAAGCTTTAATCCAAGGCCCCTATTGGTTCACAGACTCGACAAAGAAACTTCCGGCCTTATCCTTATTGCAAGGACAAAGGAGGCAGCGGCTAGTTTCACTTCCCTTTTTTCAGGTGATAAGGGCCTCCGGAAAACTTATCTTGCCCTTTGCAGAGGAATACCTGAAAAGGCGGAGGGCGAAATAAACTATGACCTTGAAACGAAGGGAAGGAAGGGTAAACCCGCCCCAAAGAAGGCCGGGACCTTCTACCGTTTAATAGTAAAACTAGACTTAACTGACATCCCCTGCTCACTCTTGGAACTGAAACCGGGCAGCGGCCGTATGCACCAATTAAGAAGGCACCTCGCCCTAATCGGCCATCCCATACTCGGCGACGATAAGTACGGGGACTTCCCCCTAAATAAAAAACTCCGTAAGGAACTTGGCCTAAAAAACCTGATGCTCCATGCTGCTAGGCTTGTCATTCAGAGTATGCCCTGCCTCCCCGACGGCCTGGATATAACAGCCCCCCTGCCGCCCCATTTTGAGTCTATTTTGCCCTCCGAGCAAACAGAACAATAAAAAAGGCAGGATTTTACTCCTGCCTTTGAAAAATCTCTAAGAATTAAACCTTATCTGGTTCTTGCTCTTCCTCTTCCGCCTCTTCCTCCCCTGGGGGCTGCTGCGCGGCCTCTTGCAGGAGCCGGTTTTGCAGGAGCGGGTTTATCCACGTTCAGAATATCAAGATATGCTGATGCGGGAGATGCTGTTACAGGAACGCTTGGTACCATGCCTTCGGCTGATGTGAAGGACTGGGCAAGGTCTGCACGGACAGTTGAGCGGCGGCGGCTGAAGGCTGCAAAGGCTGCATCCTGGAAGCCCTTGGAAACGCCGTGGAGGAATTCGTTAAGCACATTTGCCATTCCGTCCAAGGTCTTCTTCTTCCTCTTAATGGATGTGATATCCACATCAAGAATAATACCGGGTAAGCAGTGATAGGGATTAATCATATAGTCAAAGCGGCTATATTCCCTGTCAAGGAACTGAAGCCTTTCTTCGATTACACGGCGCTCCACGGGGTACTGATAATCGTACATTCCCTGGAGTTTCCTTCTCATCAAGATAATCCTCTGGTGCATCTTCTCTTTTTCATAGAGATGGGTGCGGTTGGACCTTTCAACCTCTGTCTCTGCAGACTTAACAAAGGTAATTTCATCCCATACCTTGTCGATATCTTCGTAAGCAGGATCTCTTGTCTTATCCTTAATAAGAATCTTAATCCTCTTGCGCTGTTTCTTTGCGAGGTCATTAAAGTCGATTACCTTGCCCATCGGCTTTGAATCTTCGTAGATGACATGGACTATGTCCCATACATGCTGAATCTCGGTTTCAAGGCTTGCTAATTGCACATCGTAAGCCTTTCTTTCCTCGATAAGCTGGGCATTATCAAGGTACTTAAGTTTAATCTGATAGCGCTCATCGGGAAGATTTGCCACATCAGTATCTTCATATTCCCTAATGATGATTTCGCGGCCATTCTTCAAGTTTTCGATATACTGATAACCCATTTTTGAGGTATCAAGGATCGAAGTGATGGAGTTGATGGCAGTGTTAAAACCGCGGCTTCTGATATTTTCGATGTCGATGATCTTCTTTAGGTTTTCCCTTATGTTCATCTGATCGAAGGTTTCAGGATCAATTTCCGCCCTGAGGGTGGAAAGTCTGTCCATTATGCCCTTTGATACCAGATTATAGCGCCTGGCCTTCTCGTTCTCTTTATCGTCGTCGGTATAGTTCGGAACCTTTCCAATTTTGGTAAAGAGGATTTCGCTGTCTGTAAGCTCTTCAAGGCCCTTGTCTATCCTTTCATCCTTTGCCCTCTCAAGCTCTTTATCAATTGCTTCGATTATGTGCTTGCTCAAGATATCCTTTACAAGGTATTCCTGTGTCACCTGGTAATGGAAAATCGGGCTTATAAGTTCTGAATCAAGAATGTTAATAGAAAGTTTTACGTCAGTTACATTCTTTGGCTTTACCACATTGTCTTTAAATGCGCACTTTACTATCGAATAGGAATTCTCTCCGCGAACAAAGGCCCCTGTGTCCATCTTCTGCCTTAAAAGGCTGTTTGTAAGGGTTTCAAGCTCGTTTACACCCCTCTGGACATGGCCCTGAAGGTGTCCGTACATATTGACGATTGACTTCTCGATTTCGCCCGAATTGAACTTATCCGCGCCGCCAATGGCATCAAGTAGTTTTGCAATCTCTGTGGGAGTATATCTTGCAAGAACCATTGTTTCTTCCTGGTCAAGGAAGTTACGGATCTTTTTGGTCATCTCATCTTCAGCCGTTACCATATAACGATTGAACATGTTCTGGAAGTTCTGATTAAAGTAGTTGTACAGTTTTTCCTTTACGCCGCCCATTACATCAAGACGCTCAAGAACGTCCTTGGGAAGCTTTGAGGTCAGGTGATGAAGAACCTTATTGGTTTCCTCCTCCATCAGCTGATTTACTTCAGCCTGCTGATCCC
>Ga0099364_10001095_pt1 | contig 45381 bp, 32 predicted proteins | sample TergutTh196P3_FD_73070 | JGI IMG/M metagenome (GOLD analysis project Ga0099364, IMG submission 73070) | Microcerotermes parvus P3 segment gut microbial communities from Pointe-Noire, Republic of the Congo - Th196 P3 | ecosystem: Host-associated > Arthropoda: Insects > Digestive system > Gut ...
TCAACCCCTGCTCCTCACATCATCGGGAGGGAAATTCGGAAAAACGGAGGACGGAACGGTCTGGCTCGACCCCGCGCGCACGAGCCCGTACCGTTTCTATCAGTTCTGGATAAACACCGAGGACGCGGACGTGGAACGGCTGCTCAAATTATTCACTTTCCTGCCGCTTGAGGAAATAGAGGCCGTCGCCGCCGAGCACAACAAGGCTCCGGGGAAGCGCGCCGCCCAAAAACTGCTCGCGCGCGAGGCGACAAAACTTGTACATTCCGAAAGCGCCGCGAAAACCGCCGCGCGCGCGAGCGAAATGCTTTTCGGCTCGGGAGACGTTCCCGTTAAATGTTCGGAGCTTGAGGAAGAAATACTTGCCACCCTGAGCAGCGAGATACCTTACTCAAAGGCCGGGTGCGAACTTCCGTGCGCCGTTACCGAGATACTCTCCGCTTCAGGCGCGTGTGAAAGCAAGGGCGAAGCGAAAAGGCTTATAAAACAGGGCGGCGTGACCCTCAATGACGTTAAAATAACCGAGGAAGGCTCTAAATTCGAACGCGGGCTCCTGCTACACGGCAAATATATTTTCGCGCGCCTCGGGAAGAAAAAATTTCATCTTATAGAAATTATTTAATAAGGAACATGTCATTACTTTCATTATATATACGTTTTCTGAGAATAGGCGCGTTCACCATAGGCGGCGGGATAGTGATGCTCGGGGTGATCGAGGCTGAGATGCGGGCTGCGGGCGTTTTTACCGAGGATGAAATTGCCGACGACATAGTAATGGCGACGGCAATACCGGGGCCTATAGCCACGAACCTGTCATTTCTTGCCGGAAAACGTATACGCGGGAATATGGGAGCTCTCGTCGCCGTGCTCGGCACGGCCACGGCTCCTTTTTTATCGATTTTGCTCCTGTCAGGAATACTGCTGAGTTATATGGGAACGCCTTTATTGACCGCGTTTTTTCTGGGGGCGGGGGCGGGCGTCGTTGTCGTCGTGGGGCAGTCGCTCTTTAAAATGGTCAAAGCGAGCGTGATGACCGGATGGCGGGAGGCTGCCGCATTTATAGTTACAGCATCCCTCATAATATTCGGAGTTCATCCGTTTATAGGGCTCTGCGCCGGAGCTTTTTTATCTATCGGGCTCAGAAAGTTGAAATCATGGTCATAATAAATCTCGTGCTGGTATTCGCGAAAGTCGCGCTGGGCTCGTTCGGCGGAGGGCTTGCCGCGCTGCCGTTTATCAAGTATGAATTGTGCATAGCCAGAGACTGGCTTTCCATGCAGCAATTTTCGGAAGTGGTCTCGCTCGCGCAGATGACCCCGGGGCCGGTGGCGCTTAACTCCGCGACGTTTGTGGGGTATAAACTCGCGGGATTTTGGGGCTCTCTTTTATCCTCGGCGTCGCTGATCATGACGCCAATTCTTATACTGATGTTTCTGTTATTTTTAATAGAACGCTCGACGAAGAAAATGCGCTCAAAAATAGCGGATTTTCAGAAGGCCATGCGCCCCGCTGTGGCGGGCCTTGTATTTTCGGCTTTTTTCACCCTCGCAAGGCCGATATTGCCGCAGCCGGTCCTTTGGGGAATATTGATATTATGCGTATTTTTGTTAAAGTTTGAATTCTGCCGCAAATATCCTCAATTGATAATACTTTTCGGGGCGCTTGCGGGGCTTTTTTGCAAAAATTGGCTGATATCGTAATGATATAATCTTTCCATGAAATTTTTCTTTTCAGAAAATAATAAAATAATAAAAAGGAGGAAATTTATATGGCAGTTAAAGTAGCTATCAATGGTTTTGGAAGGATCGGGCGGCTTGTTTTTCAGGCAATGGTCGAAAGAGGTATGCTTGGCAAAGAAGTCGAGGTGGTCGCGGCGGCGGATATTTCAACGGACGCCAAATATTTTGCGTATCAGCTTAAATACGACTCGGTGCATGGCAGGATGAAAGCGGATATAGCCCATGAGGGAGAAGACGTGCTTGTAATCAACGGGCATAAGGTAAAATGCGTTCTCGCGCAAAAATCTCCGGCTGAGCTGCCGTGGAAACAGCTTGGAGTTGATTATGTCATAGAATCAACCGGATTGTTCACCGAATTGGAAAAAGCGAACGGGCACCTTGAGGCCGGAGCTCATAAAGTTCTGATATCGGCGCCCGGAAAAGGCGATATGAAGACGATCGTAATGGGCGTGAACGAGAACGAATACGACCCTTCAAAACACCACGTCGTCAGCAACGCAAGCTGCACAACGAACTGCCTTGCTCCCATAGTGCATGTACTGTTAAAGGAAGGAATAGGGGTTGAAACGGGACTGATGACGACTATCCATTCCTACACCGCGACCCAGAAGACCGTTGACGGCCCTTCCAGAAAAGACTGGCGCGGCGGGCGCGCGGCAGCCGTAAATATCATCCCGTCAACGACCGGCGCGGCGAAAGCGGTCGGCGAAGTGCTTCCCGCAGTCAAGGGAAAAATGACCGGAATGTCCTTCCGCATACCGACGCCCAACGTTTCGGTGATCGACCTTACATTCAGCGCGGGACGCGATACGAGCATTGAGGAAATTGACTCATTGATAAAAAAAGCGTCTGAAACTTACCTTAAAGGCGTGCTTTGCTACACCGACGAGGAAGTCGTCTCCACGGATTTCATACACGACAGCCACAGGTCTATTTACGACTCGCTCGCCACATTGCAGAACAACCTGAAAGGCGAAAAACGCTTCTTCAAGGTAGTTTCGTGGTACGACAACGAATGGGGATATTCATGCGCCCTCACGGAGCTCCTCGTTCACATGGCGAAGAAGGACGGAAAACTGTAGCCGCAATACACAATGCGCAATGAAAAGACAAAAGCTCAAAAAAACCGCCACAAGGCGGTTTTTTTTGTCTTTTGCTTTTGTATTTTGCTTTTGCTTTTGTATTTTCTAATCACTAACCACACCGCTCACGGGCTCCCGTCGTGCCCTCTGGGTATGCCCTCCGCGGTGCCTGCACATCCTGCTTGTGCCCTTCAGGGTATGCAATGCTAACCACTAACCACTAAATAGGATATGCGTATTGATTTATGCTAAGCGTCATTTAATATATCAGCGCTTCATGGGAACGCGGGCAAAATTTTCCTGAAAGGGCGAAATATCTGTAATTGCAACCGTAGGGGCGGCATTGATGAAGAAACTAAGCGATTCGCACGCTTCACTTCGTTCAGCGGCTCACTGCTTATTTGCCGCCCGTTTTATTCAGAGATCAGCAAAGACAAAAAACCGTGTTCGGCAGAACGCGGTTTTTTTGTTTTTGCTGATCCCTGAGATTATAATAGCAAATTGAAAATCGAAAAATGCAGAAAACATTATTTTCCCGTAATTTTTAGGATACAATTAATATAATAATTAATTATTAAGGGAGAAATTTAATGGTAAATAACACAAACATTCACTCCAAAAACAACGGCAATAAAACGCAAAGGACAAACGCGAAAAAGAAAAAGAAAAGCTCGGCTTTTAAGACTATTTTTCTTTCGCTTTTGCTCTTCATGCTTTTGGGCATAGCCAGCGCTGTTGTTGCCGGAACTATTTTGATAATTAAAAACTCCGAAGACCTGCCTACGGTTTCTCAGCTCATGACGCACCGAATAAACGTTCCAAGCGTGATATACGACAGAAATAATGAGGTCATAGCAAGGCTATTCACTCAAAACCGCAACCCGGTCGATCTGAAAGATATATCTCCATGGATGATAAAAGCTGTTTTAGCGGCTGAAGACTCAGAATTTTACTCACATATGGGGATAAGCATAACCGGAATAATCCGCGCATTTGTATCCAACGTGAGGTCGGACAGTATACAGGGCGGCAGCACGATCACGCAGCAGCTTGCAAAAACGCTGTACTTGAATCCCCGGGAAAGAAGCCTTACGCGTAAGATAAAAGAGATGCTGATCTCATTCAAATTAGAGGAGATTTATTCAAAGGACAAAATCCTTGAGATGTATTTAAATACGATTTATTTCGGGCGCGGGGCATGGGGAGTGGATACCGCCGCCCATACATACTTTGGAAAACCGGCTTCGGAATTGAACGCGGCGGAATCCGCAATTTTAGCGGGGCTCATACCGGCTCCAAACAGTTATAACCCCGTAACCAACCTGCCAAGAGCAAAAAGCCGCCAGTCATATGTCCTTGAGCGTATGAAAATACTTGGGTGGATGAATGAATCTCAAGTTCAGCAGGCAAAGAATGAGGAACTCGTATTCACATATATCCCTAATAAGGTCGAGGAATATAACCGGGCGCCTTATTTTATATCGCACATACTTTTTAATGACCTTCTGCCCCAATATGGGACGGATAAAGTTTACGGCGGAGGGATGGAAATTTTTACGACCCTCGATATAAGACTTCAGGACAAAGCGCAGGAAATAGTGGCAAACATGAAAACCCAAGGAGCCCTTGTCGCGATAGAACCCGAAACGGGAGAAGTTTTAACGCTGGTCGGAGGAAAAGATTTTAACGAAAGCAAATTCAACAGGGCAACTCAAGCTTACAGGCAGCCGGGCTCAAGTTTTAAGCCATTTATTTTTGCCGCTGCGATAGAACAGGGATTGCGCCCTTCGGATCATTTCATTGACGATAAATTAATTTTCAACACAGGCAGCGCAAAACCCTGGACTCCAACCAACTACGACGGGAAATATCATGGCGAAGTGACGATGCTCTATGCTTTGACAAGATCCCTCAACACCGTTCCTGTCCGCTGTATTGCGCATATAGGAGTATCTCCCGTAATTGATTTCGCGAGAAAGTCCGGGATAACCACACAATACCTGGAGCCCAATCTGTCAATAGCGCTTGGGTCCGCCAGCGTGACGCCTCTTGAAATGGCGTTTGCGTTCTCCGTCTTTGCAAACGCGGGAAAACGAGCCGACAAACCGATATTCATACGCGAAATACGGTCATGGACGGGGGAAACATTAGAGAGGAATCAGTCTTATTCCGTTCAGGCCATACGGGCGGAAACATCGTGGACAATTTTATCCATGCTTTTTGACGTGGTGAGGGCAGGCACAGGGACAAGAGCGGCGATACCGGGAACGCAGGTATTTGGAAAAACCGGAACATCAAATGATTTTATTGACGCATGGTTTATAGGCGGAGTATCAGGGCTTGTCGCGTCCGTGTATGCCGGAAATGATGATAATAAGACCCTTGGCAGAGGGATGACAGGAGGAGTCGTCGCGGCTCCGCCATGGAAAGAATTCATGGCTTACGCTGTTTCTATACTCGATCTGGATTCTGACTTCGGGGGTCCGTCAGCAAATATAAACGTTGATGAAGTGTCTCTTTGCAGAGATACAGGTTTCTTAAGCGTTCCGGGATGCCAGGCAGTTTCCGTTTACCTTGAGACAGGAACAGCCCCAATATCAACATGCCCTGCTCATGGAGGAAACGGCAGCCCCATTGACGAGAACGCGCCCCTCCTGATAAGAATAGATCAGGATGCGGATCTCATCAGTGAATATGAACAGCAGTTCATTAGATATGAACAACAGCTCGCATACGAACAAACTCAGCAGCAGACGATATATTACAGCTCTAACATGAGTGATATGGAGATAACGCCCCCTCTTCCCGTGCATCGCCATCCGGTCGCCACTCCTCAATCGATTGAAGATAGATATGAACAGCTTTTGAGAGAGTATGGAATAAGAAATTAGGTATGGAAAATGAAATTTATGTTCAAATTGCCGCTTTTGATAGTAATATCAACTATGATCGCCTGCTTTATTTTTATGGCAAACGTAATGGAAGGGCTTCCTTCATTGGAAGATGTCAGTTCTTATAATGTAAATATTCCAAGCATAATATATGACAGAAATAATGAAATAATAGCAAAACTTTTCACTGAAAACCGCAATGTAGTGGAGCTTAGGGAAATATCTCCCTGGATGATCAAGGCCGTATTGGCGGCGGAAGACTCGGGTTTTTATTCTCACAGCGGCATAAGCATTCAGGGCATAGCAAGAGCCATGTGGTCGGATATACGGCAAAAACTTTACGGGACAGGGTCCATTCAGGGCGGAAGCACGATAACACAGCAGCTTGCGCGAAATTTATTTCTTAACCCACAGGAAAGAACCCTGACACGTAAAATAAAGGAAATATTGATTTCTTTCAGGTTGGAAAACGTTTACTCCAAAGAAGAAATTTTAAAAATGTATATGAACACGATTTATTTTGGGCGCGGAGCGTGGGGGGCGGATACCGCCTCGTACACTTATTTTGGAAAACCGGCGTCCGATTTGAGCGCCGCTGAATCCGCCATGCTGGCCGGACTGATTCCCGCCCCTAACATATATAACCCAATAGATAACATATCGATCTCAAAAAACCGTCAGTCATATGTGCTTGACAGGATGAAATCCCTTGGATGGATAAATGAACCCACAGCTCAAAACGCAAAATCCGAAGAGCTCATATTTGAACATATACCGAATAAAATCCAGGAATACAGCCGCGCTCCATATTTCGTGTCATGGATACTGTTCAGCGAATTGCTCCCAAAATATGGAGCGGGTAAAGTCTACGGCGGAGGATTGGAAATTTACACAACAGTTGACTTGAGGTTGCAGGATAAAGCTCAGGAAATAGTTTCCGGCATGGAAAACCAGGGAGCGATCGCGGCTGTCCAGCCGGGGACATGCGAGGTCATCGTCCTTGTAGGGGGAAAAGATTTTAACGAAAGCCAATTCAACAGGGCTACCCAATCTTACAGGCAGCCGGGCTCAAGCTTTAAGCCTTTTGTTTACGGAGCGGCAATAGAAGCGGGGCTGCGGCCTTCCGATCATTTCCTGGACGGAAGGATAAAATTTGGAAGCGGCAAAAATGAATGGGCGCCAGCAAATTACGACGGAAGATATCATGGAGAGGTAACAATGCTTTATGCCCTCACAAAGTCGCTCAATACTGTGCCGGTGCGCTGTATTGTACACTTAGGGACCGCGCCCGTGCTGAACTTCGCAAGAAATGCCGGAATAACCACACAGTACCTTCCCGATGAAATGTCCCTTGCGCTTGGCTCCGCAAGCTTGACTCCGCTTGAGATGGCTTTCGCATATTCAACTTTCGCAAATTCCGGGAAAAGGACGCCAAAGCCGGTATTTATCCGCGAAGTGCGTTCCCGGAAAGGGGATATTTTAGAGGTAAACGAGCCGAAAACAATACAGGCGATACCTGTGGAAACATCATGGACAATTTTAACCATGCTGTTTGACTCCATAATAGCGGGGTCAGGAGAAATGGCAAAAATCCCTGATGTGCAGGTGTTCGGAAAAACCGGCACCACTAACGACTTTATTGACGCATGGTTCATAGGCGGGGTTCCGGGGTTGGTAGCTTCGGTATATGTGGGCAAAGATGACAATACAACTTTGGGGAGTGGAATGACAGGGGGAACCGTAGCGGCTCCGCCGTGGAAAGAATTTATGACATTTGCCGTTTCCACTTTGGGTTTAGAGTCTAAATTCGACGTTCCTGACGCCGAGATGAACGTTTCTTTAGCGGGTATCTGCCGTACAAGCGGTTTTCTTGCCGCTTCCGGCTGCCCGACGGCGCCTTTATACCTGAAAAGAGGCACGGCGCCCGTAACCAAGTGCCCAATTCATGGAGGGACAGGCTCCTATTCAGATTCAAGAGCTCCCCGTCTGATAAAAATTTTTCAAGACGGCGCTGCTTTATAAAAGGCAAGGTGACTAAAAAATGATGACTTGCAGGGTAGAATCAAAAGACGGACATTTCAAAACATTTGACATTGGCGGAGACGTCCTTACGGTAATAGCCGGGCCATGTTCTCTTGAAAGTTACGATCTTGGAATCCAAATTGGGGAGACGATGCGCGACGTTTGCGAGGAACTCGGCTTTAAATACATATTTAAAGCTTCCTTCGATAAAGCCAACAGGACTTCGATAAAAAGCTGGAGGGGCCCGGGGATCGAAAAGGGACTTGAACAGTTGTCAAAGATAGGAAAAACGCTGCGAGTTCCAACTTTGACCGATATACACGAGGCATGGCAGGCGGAGGGCGCGGCGGAAGCGGTTGATATGCTTCAAATTCCGGCTTTTCTTTGCAGACAGACAGATCTGCTTACAGCCGCCGTCAAAACGGGAAAGCCTGTAAACATAAAAAAAGCGCAATTTTTAGGGCCGGAAGATATGTTATCCGCGCTCAACAAGTGCCGTGATTTCGGAGGCAGCGTCTGCTTGTGCGAAAGAGGCTCCACAATGGGGTATCATCAATTAGTCGTCGATATGAGAGGATTGGCGGAAATGCGCGCCTTTGGCTGTCCCGTGATATTCGACGCGACGCACAGCGTGCAGAAACCGGGCGCAGGCGGCACTGTAAGCGGAGGAGACCGCCGTTTTGCGCTTCCGTTATCGCGGGCGGCGGCAGCCATAGGCATCGATGGGATTTTTATTGAAACGCACCCTGACCCGTCAGAGGCAAAATGCGACGGCCCAAATATGATCCCGCTTAAACACGTCAGGGAATTCCTCGCTCAGATAAAAAAAATAGATTCCGTTGTAAGAAAGGACATAGGATTTACAAAGATTGGTTTTATGGAAGAATGAAAAAAGACAATGCACAATTAGAGCCGTTGGCTCTTTTCTGTACAAACTTTTCGATACTAAATTTAGTTTTTACTGTGTTTTATGTGCCTGAACTTTGTGCATGATTTTGAGAGGCGCTATAAAGACAAAAGCAAAAGACAAAAACGGGCGGCAAAATGCCGCCCTTACAGTTTTTTTTGCTTTTGCTTTTAGAGCCGTTGGCTCTTTTCTGTACAAACTTTTCGATACTAAATTTAGTTTTTACAGTGTTTTATGTGCCTGCACTTTGTGCATTGATTACAAGAGAGGCGCAATTACAAGCGCTATAACTGTCATCAGCTTTATGAGGATATTGAGGCTCGGGCCGGCGGTATCCTTGAACGGGTCGCCGACGGTGTCTCCGACAACCGCAGCCGCATGTTCAGGGGTTTTCTTGCCTCCGTAATTACCTTCCTCTATATATTTTTTCGCGTTATCCCATGCTCCGCCCGCATTTGACATGAACAGAGCCAACATGACCCCGCTCGCTATCGCGCCGCCGAGCAGTCCGCCAAGAGCGGCTTTGCCAAGAATGAATCCTATCAGCAAAGGAGAAACAAGCGCTATCACGCCGGGAAGCACCATCTCATGCAGCGCGGCCTGAGTGGATATCTCGACGCACTTTTCATATTCAGGCCGGGTCGGGTTTTCCTCATCCATTATCCCGGCAATTTCCCGGAACTGACGGCGAACTTCCTCTATCATTTTCTCCGCCGCGCGTCCAACAGCATTTATTGAAAGGGCGCAGAAAATGAACGGCAGCATACCGCCAAGCAGCAATGATGCCATAACTTTAGGATCAATAAGGTCTATCACCTGAAGTTTCGCCGCGGCGGCATAAGCGACAAACAAAGAGAGGGCGGTCAACGCCGCGGACCCGATCGCAAGCCCCTTGCCCATCGCGGCGGTCGTGTTCCCTATAGAATCAAGTTTATCGGTTATTTTACGGACCTCAGGCGGCATATCGCTCATTTGAGCAATACCGCCGGCGTTGTCCGCTATCGGGCCGTAAGCGTCAACGCTAAGAGCTATCCCGGTAATAGAAAGCATTCCAACCGCCGAGCATGCCACTCCATATACGCCAAACAGCCAATAGCTGATAAGAGTTGCTAAAACGATCATCAAAACCGGAATTCCGGTTGACAACATGCCAAGCCCTATTCCTGAAAGGATAACGGTAGCAGGCCCGGTACGGGATGAAGAAGCTACATCTTTTACGGGTTTAAATTCGCTGGAAGTATAGAATTCCGTAACAAAACCAATCAATACTCCAACTAAAACTCCGGACACCACGGAAAGGAAAACCTGTATAGATTGCAATCCAAAGAAAAGAACGCTGAGAATAAAAGTTCCGGCGATCATGGCTATTCCGGCAGCAAAAGTTCCAGCTCTCAATGAAAACGCGGGATCTTTTCCATCTTTTATCCGCTCAAGCCATCCTTCAACCTTGGGAATTTTATAAGCATATTTAAAAAATTCCTTTGGCAGCATGTCGAAATTACATATCAGAATGCATCCAAAAATTGACGCAACTATACCCCAGCCAGAAAGGATAAGCGGGAAAACCGATGATACAACACCGGTCATAGTTGCCCCAAGAGCCATAGCGGCAATGATAGAGTTTACATAAGACTCAAAAAGGTCTGCTCCCATTCCCGCTATATCGCCAACGTTATCGCCGACATTATCAGCTATAACGGCTGGATTGCGCGGGTCATCCTCGGGGATTCCGGCTTCAACTTTACCGACCAGATCTGCCCCCACATCAGCAGCCTTGGTGAAAATTCCTCCGCCAACACGCGCGAAAAGCGCTATACTGCTTGCCCCCATACCAAAACTCGTAATAGTTTCGGGTGACCAGAAAAGGAAACAGAAAGAAACGCCTAATACGCCTACTCCAACAACGATCATTCCCATAATGCTGCCGCCGCTGAAAGCCATTTTCAACGCGCCGCTTGCGCTGGAAGAAGCCGCAAAAGCTGTCTTTCCATTTGCGTGAGTGGCCACATACATCCCGACATACCCGGTCAGTCCGCTGCATAAAGCTCCTATAAAGAATGAGAAACCTGAGGCAAACCCAAGCATTATCATTAAAAGGAAAGAAACAACCAATACAAACGGAATGAGCCACACATACTCCTTCTTCAGAAATGCCATTGCCCCCTTGTGAATAATCTCTGAAAGCTCAACTACTCTCTGATTATCAATTTTAAAATCATTGATCTTGTGATACTCTTTCCATGCGTAATACAAAGCCAACGCTCCAGTTAAAACAACGAACGGCAATAATAAGAACTTCATTCATTTTACCTCCTAAAATTTTTTAATCATAAAACTAATGAACCTTAATAAGTATTATATGAATTCATTAGTATTAAGACAAGCTTTTTCTGCCATACCCAATTTTTTTAGTAAGCTTTGGCAAATATGGTCTTACGCCCTTCCTTTCCCGTCATAAAACATTTTCCGCGTGAATCGTCGTCCAGCGGCATACACCTTGAAGTCGCTCCTGTTTCTTCCTTAACGCGGCGCTCGTCATCACGTGTTCCGGCAAAATAAGTTTCCGCAAATCCGCCGTTTTTTTCGATGATTTCCTTAAGCTCATCATAGCTCCCGGCTTCCCTCGTATTTGATTTCCTGAAAGCCAGAGCCTTTGAATACAGTGACTCTTGAATATCTTCAAGTATTTCCTGAACTTTGATTTCAAGTCCTTCCAGCGGAAGTTCGATTTTCTCTCCGGTGTCACGCCTTACAGCGCGCACGGCGTTTTTTTCAAATTCATTTTCTCCGAGCTCAAGACGAAGCGGAACTCCTTTCTGCAAGTGATGGAAAAATCTGTCCCCCGGCCTCAAATGGAACTGTTGGTCAATGGACGTGTAAAGGCCCCCGAAAGCTTTGTTCATACGTTCCGACAAATCTTTCGCAAGGGGCAGGATTTTCCCGTCCAGCATCGCCTCGTCATTTGATATAGGAAGAATAACAGCTCTTGTAGGCGCCACGCGCGGAGGTATTACAAGCCCGTCGTCGTCGGAATGCGTCATTATGAGCGCGCCTATCAAGCGCGTCGAAGCCCCCCAGCTGGTGGTCCAAACGTATTCAAGCCCCCCTGCCCTGCTCTGGAATTTTATCTCAAACGCGCGCGCGAAATTTTGCCCGAGAAAGTGGCTGGTGCCGGCCTGAAGCGCCCTCGTATCGCTCATCATCGCCTCGCAGGTATAAGTGTTATCGGCGCCGGGGAAACGTTCGCCTTCCGTTTTTTCGCCCGGAATAACGGGTAAGGCAAGGAAATTTTCCATTACTTCACGATAAACTTCAAGCATTTTGATGGTCTCCTCGCGGGCTTCCTCTTCCGTTTCATGCGCGGTATGCCCTTCCTGCCATAAAAACTCGGATGTCCTCAGAAAAAGGCGCGGGCGTTTTTCCCATCGCATGACATTTGCCCATTGGTTAATAAGTATAGGCAGGTCCCTCCATGATTGGATCCATTTACTGTACATGTGCCCTATGACGGTTTCGGACGTCGGGCGGACGGCATAAGGCTCTTCAAGTTTCTCTCCGCCCGCATGGGTCACCATAGCGCATTCAGGCGCAAACCCTTCCACATGTTCAGCTTCCTTCTCAAGAAACGAATTGGGTATCAAAAGCGGGAAATAGGCGTTTACGTGCCCGGTACGCTTAAAAGCATCATCGAAATGACGCTGCACCATCTCCCAGATAGCGTAACCGGTAGGGCGAATCACCATGCAGCCGCGGACGGGAGCGTGATCCGCCAGTTCCGCCACTTTGATTATGTCAAGATACCATTGTGAATAATCTTTGTTTCTCGGTGTTATATTGCGCGCCATAAAAAAATGAAACCTCCTAATATTATTCTTTATTCTTTTGTCTTTTAATTGTACATTGTTTATGGTATCGGATAATGATCCCATATCGGATTTCCTATAAAAAATCCGAAACGCCACTCTTTGCCGCTTGTATAAAATACCGCAAATTTCGTATTGATTATATTGTTCGGGATCGTAATGGATACCCCTGTTTCCCATGGCATGTATGTGCTGTCATTATCCTTGCCCCAAGCGTATCCGATACCCGCAAAAATTTCCCCGGTGATCGAGCCAAAAACACCTCTGCTTATAACTCTCCGAAACGCTATATTTGCCCAGCCCATACGCTCTGCTTCAATGGGATTGGCCGCCGTTGAATACAATTCCCCCGCCGATCCAAGGTATACAGAGTGCCTCATTATATCGGAATTTCCTTCCGCAAACCCTAATCTCAGGTAAGCCCTCCAAAAATTGGATATTTTTAACGGTTGAAAATAATCAACGCGAAATAATATATCGTCAAAATCGGCCCACCATGCGGACAATGTGACAGCGCTGCCTCTTGTCGGGTCGGAAGGGACGTCGAGCGTGTTCACGGAAGCGTGAAACAAAGGCCCGGAAGAGGTTCCTCCTCCCGTTCCGTCAACATATTCAAGAGCATATCCAAGCCCTAAATCAAAAGCGCCGGTACGAAATAAACGGGAAAATCCCATTCCCTGCCGCCGCCAATTTTTAGCATCACTGTTGGCAGGTTCTAAATGCCAGTTTTGAATCGTATATTTGAAATCCCAGTAATTTATGGGGGCAGGGGCGGTGCGGTAGCTTAAATCAACTCCCCATTCATCACCAATCTTAAATATTCCATAAAAAGTATCTCCCTCTGAAAATAAGTTTCTGTGTATGCCTCTTACGTAGAGCCAGCGGGAAGATTCAATATTTGTAGTATATCCTGAAACTCCCCAGTCGCTGTCCGGTAACGGAACAACTTCCAGGAAAACGATCAAGCCGCCCTCTTCGTTTGCTATATGATAATCAGCGGTAAAAATATCGTGCCTTTCCGCAATTTCCTTGCTTGCCGCTATGATAGCCCTTGTATCCGCAGGCCTTCCGATCCAACGCAAATATTTTTCCCTTATCAAAGCGGATGTTTTGGGAGGAAGGCCTGTTACTATAACGTCTTTAACCAATATATCGTTAACGTATTGTGTCCTGACAGGTTTTATTTCCGGAGCGGACTTTAAAAGCGATTTGATGGCTTCGATCTTTTCGTTCGCCGCCTTTATTCCTTCTTCAATGATATTCTCCTTCTGAGATTCGTCAAATACACCAAACTTCTGTACATCAGGATTTATTAAAACATCGGCATATTTCTTCTCCTCAAGAACATTCTGATGCGTCAGGATAGTGAGCGACTTGTCCAAAACTTCAAATATCGAGCTGACCCTGCTGCCGCTGTTCGGTACATCGGTGACGTCCACCGCTACTATCGGATATCCGCTGAAGAGTTCTTTAGCGGTCAATACCGGCAAATTTGACACAAGCCCGCCGTCCACGAGCAGCCTGTCCCCTACCCTCCAAGGCTCAAAAAGGCCGGGAATCGACATTGAAGCGCGCATTGCGGAAGCAATGCTTCCGCTTCTGAGAACAACTTTTTCTCCGGTGTCAATATCCGTGGCAATCGCCGCAAAAGGTATGGGAAAATCCATAAAATCAATTACCTCAACTTTGGACGCAAGGTCTGTAAACTTTTCAAACAGCACCGCAGCCGAAAAAAAACCAAGAGGCCCATACTGTTCGCTGGTTCTTGTCTTTCTCAGCCAGTATCCTGACGGAATATTCGCGTCATAATGAACGCTTGACTGAACTAAAACCTGCCCGCTATATTCCGCCAAAGAGGTGGCAATATCAACCTCAGAAATTATTTCAATAATCTGATCCGGGGAATACCCTATCGCGGCGATCCCCCCCATTAATGCCCCCATGCTGGTCCCAACGATACCGACGACAGGGATGTTATTTTCCCTGAGCACCTTCATCACGCCAACATGAGCGAAACCTCTGACGCTTCCCCCTGACAGAACAAGAACGATCCCCGAGGAAGCTGAAGAAACCGGACAGGAAATAAAAAATATGCTTACCATTGACAATAAGACCATAACAGTTTTTTTTACAAACTTCATAAATCGCCCACCCTCCTGAAGCACAAAAAAACAAAATTTAAGAATGCTGCGTTTTATCCTGCAATTCCTTTATTTTACGAGTGTGATACATGGATTGGAACGCTTTTAGCATAGCTTTCTTAATTTTAACTATATCGCGGAAAGTGAAGTTGACATCATCCAGCTGCCCTTCGGAAAGCTTCATTTCAAACACGCGGTTGATAACTTTTTCTATGTCCGCGGTGGAAAAAATATTTTGCCTGGAAGAACGCATTCCGGCTTCCATTGAGTCAAGCAGCATAAATAATGCCGTTTCGCGTGACTGCGGTTTTGGCCCCGGATAACAGAACTGTTCCACGGAAACGTTCAGCCCTTCCGCCAGCGCTTTCTTATAAAAATAACTTAAAAACGTGGTTCCGTGATGTTCGGCTATAAAATCGCGGATGCACGCCGGAAGACGGTATTCCGCCGCGAGTTCAAGCCCTTCCTTCACATGAGCTATTATCGTTACAGCGGAAAGAGGAGCCGAAAGGGAATCCTGAATATTTCCCACGTTGATTTGATTTTCAACGTAATAAAGCGGGCGTCTCAGCTTGCCTATATCATGGTAATAAGCTCCGGCTTTCATAAGATTGGCGTCAAGGGACAGTTCCTCCGCTATCGTTTCGCCGAGCGAACCGAGGGTAAGCGCGTGCTGATAAGTTCCGGGAATCTCTATTTGCAGCTTTTTTAAAAGCGGCATGGAAGTCTGGTAAATTTCACGAAGCCGCATTGTGGTGGTAATCCTCATGAATCCTTCGATAAATGACAGCGATGATGAAAATATATAGCTTAAAAGCATGCCGAAAGCAAATAATTTCACGCTTGTGATCCAGGAGTAAGGCAAATTTATGCCCCATCTAACGAGAATATCGATCGCTATAAAAACAATCCCTAAAAGCATTGTCTGACGCATTATTACCCTGCGCGACACGAGGTTCCTCATAATATAATATCCTGAAACCGCGCTCAAAATACCTGTGAATAAAAGCAACCCCATTCTCCCATAGGAAGCTCCCACCACAAGAAATGGAGAGATGAAATTCCCCGAAAGGGAAATACAAAAAGAGATGTAAGGCGTCAGGACGACATGAGAAGAAATTATCAAAAACCAGCTTCCGAGCCCCGCTACATTGAGGAAACTGCCTAAAACTTCCACGACCCAGCTCGCTCCTATGATCAATGAAATGAAAGGCCATGGCAGGGGACGTCTTAGAGGCGGTTCTTTTTTCACAAAAATATTGAGCCAAAAAGGCAGCAGCAATATCAAAGAACTGCAAAACACAAAGGAATTAAAGGGCATCTCCCGCCCTATATATCCTTGAGTACGAAGCAGACCCGCTATTTGGGGGGTTATTATCTGCCCTCTTTCGACGATCGTATAACCAACATCGATCCTTTTTTCTATAACGGGGATATTATCCCTCTGTTGAGTTCTGTATTCCTGCGTAAGCTGCGCGTCGATCTTAACGTTGATCCTGAGAAGGTTGCTCAGGATTTGATAGACTATATTGCCCACATCGGGCGGCAAATTTAATTTGTCAACTTCATTCCATATGTGTTCGGCAGGGTGTAAAAAATCATCTTCATTTCTTGGGGTAACATACAAATTTTCCCCTATTTCCTCAACATACGATAAAATTTTATCCCGTTCGGGTTCAGGGATATTTATTATCGCGTCAAAAAGTTCCTGCGGAAAATCGTTTATCGGAACTTCCGCAGTCATGCCGGATATATTACCGAGTATTTGCAGCGCGACCCTGAATTCATGTTTTTTATCCCCATCTTTTACCACGACCGCGACCACGCGCTGTTCAGCCAGGTCGCGCAGGCGTTCCATAGCCGCTCTGTCCGTATAATGCAGTTCGCTTAAAGCTATATAGCTCTGGGGAGATGGTTCTCCTACAACGTAGTGATGCCCGAATACCCACTGTACCGACATGGAAACGTACGCGAAGAACAGAAGCGTAGGCAGCAATACGCCCACCGACCTGTAAACGTTGAATATATATTCAATCGCTGATATGAGTTTATTTTTTATCCTGGTTCTGCTCTTCAAATCTCTCATAAGCCTGCACAACCTTTTGCACAATTTCATGTCTCACGACATCGGAAGAGGTAAGATTAAAGAATGATACTCCGTCGATCCCTTCAAGGATTTTTCTGACCTGGCGCAAGCCCGACTGTTTTCCGGCAGGCAAATCTATTTGAGTGACATCTCCCGTAACCACAGCTTTTGAACCAAAGCCAAGCCTGGTCAAAAACATTTTCATCTGTTCAGGCGTAGTATTCTGAGCTTCGTCTAATATAATGAAGCTGTCATTCAGCGTTCTTCCCCGCATATAGGCAAGCGGAGCAATCTCTATGACATTTTTTTCCACATACCTTAAAAAACGTTCAGCGGGAATCAATTCATGGAAAGCGTCATAAAGGGGCCTCACATAAGGCTCAACTTTATCCCGCAGGTCTCCGGGCAGATAACCAAGGCTTTCCCCCGCCTCAACAGCCGGCCTGACAAGGACAATACGGCTGACCTTCTGAGATTTCAGCATAGAAACAGCTTCACAGACCGCAAGATAAGTTTTCCCCGTTCCCGCTGGCCCGATGCCGAACAAAATATAATTTCCGCGTATCGCTTTTATATACTCCATCTGTCCGACAGTTTTTGCCCTGACCGGCTTACCTTTTGCGGTAGTGCATATTATCTCGGAACATAAAGTTTCAATACGGGGATCATTTCCTTCCGCTATAGCGTCCATGGCATGTCTTATATCTTCAGTCTCTATCCTATAACCTCTGTTTGCAACGGAAACAAGGCGTTTAAGCAACTGATGGACTATTTTTACAGGCTCCTCGTCAGCCCCGCGTATATGTATCGAAAGGCCGCGCAGGATAAGGCTGACGGGGAACCTTTCCTGAAATATATCAACGTTTGCGTCTCCAACGCCTAAAAGACGCGTCATAGCGTCTTCCGAGGCAAATTCTACGGTTTCATAGTAAGAGCTCAAACCGGATACGCGGCTCCGTCAAGCAGGTCATTAAGCCCTATATCACGCTGCGCTTCCTTGGCGAATTTGTTAGGTAAAAAGTCTTTCGCAACCTGCGGGAACATTATCCACGAAAGAGCATCCTCTTCCTGAGTAGCCCATGCAAGAGCATTTTTATTCGCCTGTTCCATCTCCGCCGGAATTTTCTCTCCCGGGCGACAGGTTATGGGCTCGTCATCCCCTATCGCGAGTTTTCTCACCTCCGGGTCAACTTCCGCCGGAGGGCGCCCGTAATAGCCGAGGAAATACTGGCGGACTTCTTTTGAGAACATTTTCCAGCGTCCGGCCATGACGTTCATCGTCGCCTGAGTCCCGACTATCTGGCTTGTAGGCGTGACAAGAGGAGGATACCCCATGGCCTCCCTTACGACGGGGACCTCAGCGAGCACAAGAGGAAGTTTATCAAGAGCGTTATACTCCTTGAGCTGGCTGACAAGGTTTGAATACATCCCCCCGGGTATCTGATAAAGCAAAACGTTCACATCAACTCCGATATCCACGAAAAGGGTTTTGTATTTTTCCCGGATATCCTTGAAGTAAAACGCTATCGGAGCCAGTTTTTCAAGGGACATCCCCGTATCGTACGGCGTGCCCTGGAGCGCTGCCACAAGCGACTCCGTGGGCGGCTGGCTGGTCCCCGATGAAAATGGGGAAATCGCGCAGTCAACGATGTCCGCTCCCGCTTCTATGGCGGCAAAATAGGTCATTGAAGCCATGCCGCTCGTATAATGCGAATGTATGTCCATAAGTATCCCGCCGGTTTTTTCTTTTATTGATTTAACAAGATACACGGCATCCGTCGGGCTGAGAAGCCCCGCCATATCCTTTATGGCTATGGAGTCGGCTCCCATCCCTTTCATATCGACGGCCATCTTTACAAAGGAATCAAGCGTATGTACCGGTGAAAGAGTGTAAGATATGCACATCTGAAGGTGCCCTTTTTCCTTTTTTATCTGATCAGCCGCTATTTCCATATTCCGCAGGTCATTAAGGGCATCAAAAACGCGTATTATATCCATACCGTTTCCGATAGCGCGCTTTACGAACTCCCGAACCGTATCGTCCGCGTAATGGCGGTATCCTACAAGGTTTTGCCCTCTAAGGAGCATTTGTAATTTTGCTTTTTTCACATGTTTGCGTATGACGCGCAGCCTTTCCCACGGGTCCTCATCAAGAAACCTCATTGTGGTGTCAAAAGTTGCCCCGCCCCACATTTCCAGCGAGTAATAACCGACATTATCCATCTCTTCAAGTATGGGGATCATGTCGGAGGTTTTCATACGGGTAGCCATCAGAGACTGGTGCCCATCCCTGAGCACGGTTTCCATAATCAGTGCTTTTCTCTTAGTTTTTGGCATTTTAAACGACCTCCTATTTATAATCAATTTTTTGTATTTACCCGACGCGCTTTTTAGACAGGATCCACAGGTCCTCCAACTCCGGCAGGGTAAACTCATCCCAGCCGCGCCCGCTCTGAGCGACTAATTTTTCAACTTCGGAAAATCTTGATATAAACTTTGCGTTAGCGCGCCCCAAAGCAGCGTCAGGGTTGACCCCAAGATGACGGGCAAGATTGACGGCCGCAAACAATAAATCCCCTGTTTCATCCTCAATGCAGGCGATGTCTTTTTTATCCGCGGCTTCCTTTATTTCCTTTATCTCCTCCTGTATTTTTTCAAATATGGGGGCGGTATTTCCTTTTTCCCAGTCAAAACCGACATGGGCCGCTTTCTCCTGTATCCTGTATGCTTTCAATAATGCCGGAAGCCCGGAAGGGACGCCGGACAATATCGATTTATCCTTGCTTTCAGGCGAATTCTTCCCGCCGGCGGCTTTTTCCTCAAGTTTTATACGCTCCCAGCTGCGTAAAACCTCATCGCTGTCCGCGGCGCTTTCATCCGCAAATACATGCGGGTGCCTGCGTACAAGTTTATCGCATATGCCATTTATAACATCGTTTATATCAAAGTAACGTTTTTCTTTAGCTATGGACGAAAGGAAAACTATCTGCAAAAGCAGATCCCCGCTTTCCTCTTTTATACCATCAGGCGCGCCGTTCGTTATCTCCTCGACAAGCTCATAGGCTTCCTCAACGATATAGGCGCGCAGCGACTCGAAACTTTGCTGCCGGTCCCAGGGGCAGCCGCCTTCACCTCTGAGTTTTTCCATTATATCAACCAATTTTTCAAACGCGCTCAATAGTTTCACCCTGCTATGACAAGCTGAATTTCCTTAGCAAAAATTTTTTTTGGAAATTGATGCAGAGGTAATTATATAATAGATTCAGTTTTCAAAGATAAAAAAAACGCTCTCTCTTTTTTTTATTTGGAGAACGCAGCGCTAAATAAAGAAAGGTAAATAAATGAAATGGATACAATGGCAAAAAAGAGATCAATTATACAAACGGCGATAATCGCGGCGCTGACGCTGACGTTTATCCTTCCTGTTACGGGCTGTCTCGCATCTGAACCGCCGGCTTTCGATATCAATTCCATGACAACGTATACTGACATTCCGGGCGTAACCCGGGATGAAATCAACGCCATTGAGGAATTGCGGAAACAGGGCGCCTCTTTTACGGTAAGCGTGCCGCACAGTATAGAATTGTTCACGGATGAGAACGGGGAAGCTCGCGGTTATAAAACCTTGCTCTGCGAGTGGCTGTCCGCGCTGTTTGGAATACGCTTTCAGCCGGAGATCAAGGACCTGCCCCTTATTGTGAAAATGCTGGACGCCGGCGAGGCTGGTTTCGGAAGCCAGCTTATTACAGAAGACCGTATGCAGAGATATTTTATGACCGACCCTGTCGCCCAGCGTTCGATCTCAATCATGCGCCTTGAAGGCAGCCTGCCGGCCGGCGTGATCGCGCGGTCAAGGCCGCCGCGTTATGTTTTTTTTGAAGGCGCCATGATGATAGGAATATTTGCCGACACGATGGAACCCGGTTCCTATGAAGAGATCATTGCAGCGGATTTTGAAACTGTTTACCGGATGCTGCAAAGCGGCGAAGCTGACGCCTTTGTCGGAAACAATACCATGGAAGCCGCATTTGACATTTACGGCGGAGTGATTTCCGAAGAATTTCTCCCCCTGACTTTTATTCCCGCTTCCCTTGCAACGGGAAATCAGAGCCTTGAGCCTATTGTTTCGGTGATTAACAAGGCGCTGCGGAGCGGCGCTTACGGTCATCTGGCCGAATTATACAGACAAGGATATCAGGACTACAAAAAGCACAAATTCCTTATTCAATTGACCGATGAGGAAAAGGCATATTTACGGGATAATCCCGTAATGCCCTTCGCCTCCCAATATATGGCTTATCCTGTCAGCTTTTACAACAGGAACGAAAAAAAGTGGGAAGGGATAGTCTTTGATGTGCTGAAAGAAATGGAACAACTTACCGGGATTGTCTTTGAACTGGTTAATGATACTACTACGGAATTGCTCGACCTTATGAGGCTGCTGGAAAATGGAACGGCATATTTCATGCCGAACCTGATCCAAAGCAATGAACGAAGAGAGAGATTTATATGGCCGAATACCATGTACCTGTTTGACAGATTTGCCCTGCTGTCCAAACAGAGTTACCGCAATATCGAACTAAACGACATACCGTTTGAAAGAGTGGGGTTTGCCAGAGGCTCCGCCTTTGCCGATGTATTCCGAAGCTGGTTTCCCAATGCTGTTTACGCCAGGGAGTACCCCAATACCGACGAGGCTTTCATGGCTCTTGACCGCGGCGAGATCGACCTTGTTATGTCCAGTCAAAGCAGGCTTGCCGCCCTGACTAATTATTACGAGTTTTCGGATTACAAGGCTAATTACCTGTTTAGCGCTGTCTTTGAAGCTTCCTTCGGGGTAAATAAAGAGCAAGCGATTTTTTGTTCCATTATTGACAAAGCGCTTCCGCTGATTGACACCGGAAGAACTCTGGAACAATGGCAGACCAAAACCTATGATTATCAGACAAAGCTGATGAAGGAGCAGCAGCCCTGGTTCATCGGCGTATCCGTTTTGTCTGTATGCGTACTGGCCCTTGTATCCGTTTTATTCGCGCGAAGCCACAGCACGGGAAGGAGGCTGGAAATACTCGTCAGGCAGCGGACAGAGGAACTGGAGCTTGAGGTAAACCAACGTAAAGCGGCGGAAAAAGAAGCAAGGGCATCTTCCGAGGCCAAAAGCCAATTTTTGGCAAATATGAGCCATGAGATCAGGACGCCCATGAACAGCATCATGGGTTTTGCGGAGCTTGCGCTGGAAAGCAATACCATACCTCAATTCAGGGATTATTTGAGCAAAATCACGGACAGCACAAGCTGGCTGCTGTGCATTATAAATGATATCCTTGACATTTCAAAAATAGAATCGGGCAAAATGGAATTGGAAAAAGTGCCTTTCAGCTTACATGAAATTTTCTCCCGCTGTCAGTCGGTCATTCTTCCGACCGCCAAAGAAAAAGGCCTTGACCTGAGTGTTTATACAGAGCCGCCAACCGGCAAAAAGTTAGTGGGTGACCCAGTCAGGCTTTATCAAGTGCTTATGAACCTCCTGTCAAATGCCGTGAAATTTACGGATACAGGGGTAGTCAAATTTTCATCGGCAATCAGAGATTCAGGCAATGGCAACATGACGGTGTATTTTGAAGTCAGGGACACCGGTATAGGCATGAGCTCCGAGCAGATTGACAAGGTATTTGAGCCGTTTATCCAGGCGGATTCCAGCACTACGCGCAATTACGGCGGTACGGGGCTTGGGCTTGCGATAGTCAGAAATATAGTTGAACTGATGGGCGGAAAACTGGAAGTGGAAAGTTCGCCCGGCATTGGCAGTACGTTCAGCTTTGAAGTAATGTTTGGGACGATAGAGTCAACCGGCGAACAATCTGCCCGCGAGAATTTCAGCTTTATTGAGAAACCGCGCTTCGACGGCTTAATTCTTATCTGCGACGACAACCCCATGAATTTAGAGGTTATCTGCGAACACCTTTCCCGGATAGGGCTTCGGACAATAGTGGCGGAAAACGGCAAACAGGGGCTTGAGGCGGTCCAGAGACGGATGGAAAAAAATAAAAAACCTTTTGACTTGATTTTCATGGATATATTTATGCCGGTTATGGACGGAATGGAAGCGGCAACGAAAATAATGGAATTAAACACGGGAACCCCCATAGTGGCAATGACGGCAAACGTAATGACCAGTGAGATGACAAGATACAGGGAATTCGGGATGCCAGACTGTCTGGGCAAACCTTTTACAACGCAGGAACTATGGAAATGCCTGATGAAATATCTTCCCGCAACGAATTTTTCAGTTGCAGACAAGCATAGTCAGGCGGCGGACGAAGAAGAAGAAAAGGCGCTAAAACGTTTTAAGACAAGTTTTGTCAAAAGCAGTCAAACGTTGTACAACGAAATCCAAAAAGCTGCCGGCGAGGGCGACGTAAAGCTGGCGCACAGGCTGGCGCACACGCTCAAGGGAAACGCGGGACAAATCGGCGAGAAGCGCTTGCAAGAAGCCGCCGGCGCGGCGGAGGCCATGCTCAAGGACGGGAAAAATCTGCTGACTGATGAGCAAATGAGTATTCTCGAAACCGAGCTGAAATCTGTTCTTGAGAAACTGGCGCCGCTGCTTGCCGAGGCTGATACGCGAAATAAAACCGAAACGCCGGATGAGGAAAAGGTACGCGAACTTTTTGAAAAAATAGAGAACATGCTTGTCAACATCAACCCTGAATGCATGAACCTGCTTGATGACATCCGCGCGGCGCCTGGAACGGATGAATTGGTACGGCAAATAGAGGACTTTGATTTTGGCGCGGCAGTTAAAACGATCTCCGTTCTAAAAGAAAAAATGGGTATGAAATAACGGATATTAGCGTGTTTCCTGATAATACAAACGGCTACTTGTAAACGTTTGAAATTTCTACCTCAGCTTTTTTCAGCGCGGCCAGCAATTCGTCGTTATCTTTAAGGATACGGGCGGTTGAAATGAGATCAAGCATTTTTGTAAACAGCGATTCGTTTGCATTGCGAAAAAGGGGCAATAACCTGGATTCCAATTCATTTATCTTTTGGATATTATCGCCTCGTTTATTTTCAGATTGGACCAGCGCGCTATGATTTGATTTCATGCTGTTTTCGCGGATCACATACACTCTGAGCAACCCGGAGGCGTCAATTGAAATCCGGACCATTATTTCTTCCCCAAGTTTAAGGTTATCCAAAGCCATGTTCAGTATTTCAACGTCATCCTGGAGCAAAACGATATGCTTTAAACCGGCGTCAAGCACGGGCAGGAATTCCTTTAAATTAGCGGGAAGAGGAGTCCCTTTTTGAAAAATTTTTATATATTTATTGCCATACCTTAATGTTATATCCTGGGAAAGGACGTCTATCAACAATAAATCATTTGCCGCCGAAGAATGGATCGCCGCTCCGGCCGCAACGCCCTCATCTATGCAATATCCGAAATATTCGGGAGATGCGACCTCCTGTTCAAGCATTTCCCTTAGCAGCGGAATTTTGCTGCTGCCCCCAACCAACAGTAATCTCTGGGGATTGTACACTTCCCACAGTATTTTGACCCAGTTGACGACCCTCTTTATATGAAAACGGATAAGGCGGTTAAAATCTTCCCTTTCAACCACTATGGGCTCAAAATTTTCCTCCGTGGCGATGAACGGCAATAACTCATAGCGTTCATGCGCGGACAGGGCTATTTTCACTTTTTCCGCCTGAGAACGGAACAAACTCCAAATGTCAAGCTCTTTAATATTTTCATTCCTGTAAAGTCCGGATCTCTCAATGAGCCATTCGGCAAGGAGAACGTCAAAATCGTATCCGCCTATATCGTTAGTCCCGACGCTTTCCAGAACGTGCCAAACGTTGGACTCCATTTCAACGACCGAGATGTCGGCAGTTCCCGCGCCGAAATCAAGCACAAGGTACCTGCCCTCTTTATTCCCGACGGACAGCGCGGCGGCTGTCGGTTCATTTAAAATTTTCACTTCGCCGGAGAAGCCCGCCTCCTTTGCCGCGTCGAAAACGGCAACCCGCTGGAAAGAATTAAAGCATGCCGGAACAGTTATAACGCAGGAATAAATAAAAGTGTTGAGATAAGCCTCCGCGTCCTCCCTTAAAAGTTTCAATAACGGAACTATCAGGGTTTCAGCTTTAGCTTCGATCAGCTCTCCGTTTTTGACATAGGACGCGCGCCATGACGTGCCTATTTTCCTTTTGATGTCCCACCATGTCTGATCCGGATATTTGCTTTCAACTTTTACGGCGTCCTCCCCGGCTAAGAAAATATTTTCGGCATACGCAACCACCGATGGGGTGCGTAAAGTCCCCCAACGGTTCGGAATTATAAATTCGCCTTTATCAGCGGTTGAAACCGCGCAAAGCGCGTTGCGCGTCCCGAGGTCAACGCCTATTATCATTTATTATTTTCACCCTTTTTAAAATGATTTCTTTCGGAACTTTGTCTTCAAAGCTTGCCGCAAGCGTATTTTCACGCGCGGAATAAGGGAAAACGTGTACTTTGCAGAACTTGATCACTCTTAAAATATCAACGGAATTTTGAAAAGCTTCCTCCGTTTCCCCGGGGAAGCCTACGATCAGGTCGGTGCTTATTGGAATTTCGCCAAGCATGTCCCTTATATCCTTTATTTTTGATAAATACTCGCCCACAGTGTATCCGCGCTTCATTCGGGATAAAATTTCATCATCCCCGCTCTGAAGCGGAATATGAAGCGGCGGGGAAAATCTGTTTTCTTTCGATAATTTATAAACCGCGTCCAAAAAATCATGATTTATTGAAAATGGCTCGATAGAACCGAACTGCAATTTAACGTCCGCCTTTGAAATTTCCTTTATCAGCGCGGATATTCCGCCCGTTTCGCACTTATAATCCCCAAGGTTCGTGCCCGTCAGGACTATTTCCTTACAGTCATGCGCCGCGACATTTTGTATTTCATCCATTATATCCTTTAACGGCCTGCTTACAGGGCGGCCCCTGAGAAACGGCACCACACAGTAAGAACAGAAGCGGTCGCACCCGTCCTGCACTTTTATAAACGCGCGGCTGCGCGTCACAGGCCGCATAATGGGAAGATTGTCCCATAAAATTTGATTTGTATCCCAAAGTTTAGCGGTTACGTATAAAACGCTTTTTCCATTACCAGATTTTTTTGCGTCCGCGGCATTTTTAAAAAATTTTTCCAATAAGCTTAAAATCAAATGCTTTTGACGGTTGCCTACTACAATGTCTATCCCAAGCTCCTTCGCTTCGTCCTCTTTTAACTGCTGCGCCCAGCATCCGCACGCGATAATGGCTCCGCCGGGAATATTGCGCCTTGCCATGCGTATGCACTGGCGCGATTTTTTATCGGCGGTTGAAGTCACAGAACATGTAAGTATGACCGCGGCGTCGGAATTTTGCGCGTGTCTTTCGATGACGGCTCCGCGTTCCGCCAGTCCCGACGCTATGGATTCTTTCTCCGATTGGTTCGTCCTGCATCCAAGGGAGTGTACCCAGATTTTTTTACCATATAAATAATTCATTCTCGACATAATGAGAAGCTCGCTCCCCACCATTCATTTTCAGACAGCTCGTCCTCAAGCAAAAGCCTGGCTTCAGCGGCGTTTTTGATGAAACTATCCCGTTCGCGCAGGAGCAACCCGGAGAAAACGGCAAAACCTCCATTTTTTAAAACTCTCGCCGCGTCCGGCAGCATTGAACAAAGCGGCCCGTACATGATATTTGCCGTGATTATGTCAACATGGGCGCGAAAATCATTCAATAAGTCGCCCGTAAGAAGCTCCATTGATCCATCCGCGATCCCATTTTCATTCATATTGTTGCGTATCTCGCCGAACACTGTGGGGTCAATATCGCGGGCATGTACAAATTCAGCCCCCAGCTTCAGCAGCGCTATGGACAAAATCCCGCTTCCGGCGCCTATGTCGGCTGCTTTTTTACCCTTGATTCTGTCCTTATTTTTCTCCAACAGGCGAAGCGCTGTTTGTGTGCTCTCGTGATAGCCGGTGCCAAATGCCGTTGCGGGGTAAATATATAAAGGGATCCTGCCGGACGGCTCCGCCCCTCGGTGCCACGGGGCTAAAACGACAAATCCGCCGCCCACCTCAAGCGGGGGGAACGCATCCTTCCATTCCTTATGCCACGAGCGGTATTCTATTTTTCCATTCCTTAATATCCTCACGGAACTGAAATTCGGCAGCAGGGAATTTAACCTTTCGAGCCAATATTCGACGGGCTTGGAACTGACATAATACGCCGCCGCGTCCACTTCCGAGTTGAAGCTTGAGCCGATGCTTCCGGAGAGATCGATAACCGACAATAATTCCTCGTTATTGTCCGCCGACAGCTCTATTTCCCACCAAAAATCGTTTTTATCCATTTATTTACAACAATCCCATAAAATATTGAACGGTAACGGACACAAGAGAAACGGCGATCCAGCATGAAAATCCGAGAAAAATAGGTTTCGAGCCGCTTTTTACAAGTTTCACCAAATCAGTGTTAAGCCCTATTGCAGCCATGGCTGCGGCAATCAGAAATCTTCCTGAAATTACCAAATATCTGCTTATATAACTTGGAATAATTCCCCCGCCAAAAGTGTTGACGGTTGACGCCAAAATAAATCCCGCTACAAACCACGGAAAAGCGTTTAAAAAAGAAAATTTCAATTTGGATTTATTGGCTGATTTTCCGGAAACATACACGGAAAGGACAAAGGTGATCGGGATGATCGTAAGCGTGCGCGTAAGCTTTACTATGGTGGCAAGCTCCCCCGCGCGGTCGCTGTAAGAATAGCCCGCCGCGAGGACCGATGAGGTGTCGTTGATAGCGGTTCCCGCTAAAATTCCAAATCCGGTATCGCTCATGCCAAACACGCGCCCAATTGCGGGAAAAACGAAAATCGCGATTATATTAAACAAAAAAATCGTGGAAATCGAATGAGCTATATCTTTATCATCCGCGTTTATTATGGGTGCTGCTGCTGCTATCGCAGATCCGCCGCAAACGGCGGTCCCTACCCCGATAAGGGTAACGGTGTTTGAATTAAGGTTCAGGAATTTACCCGCCGCCCACGCGGTAAGGAAAGCGGCGCTGAATGTAAAGAGCATAACTATAATCGATTCCGCCCCGACTTCCAGCACTCTGAACATATTCATGTCAAACCCTATAAGGACTATTGAAAGCTGTAAAAATTTTTTCGCCGCGAAGCCCGCTCCCGGGGCCAAAACCGGGTAGCTGCGAACGGAGCTTATCAGCATGCCTGTCAATATGCTGAAAACAGCCACGCCTATGACGGGAAATTTACCCCCCAAATGCCACGATATCGATGCGATGATAAAAGAAGAAACAATGCCGGGTAAAAATTTACTCAATTTCAGTGACTCCTTTCATAATTTTGATGCGAAAGGCAAGCTTTTATTCGGAGCGACATAAAAAGCCAACTTCCATATTTTGAAAAAGCTCTCTTGATTATTTTTTTCGGTAATATTGCGCTGTGTATTTAAAATATACATAAAAAAATCTTCATATCATCTCCATATTGTTAATTTATGATTATAATTTAAAGATATGTTCGCTCAAACCGGAGGGGAATTTATTGAAAATAAAACCTACTTATTTGCTTTTCATTGCGCTGATTTTATTTGGATGCGGCTTCACTGCATGGAAAATTTTAAACCGCCCGCAACCGATAAGGTCGGTAAGCGTAGCCGCGATAAGGGCGCGAAATGGTATCCCCGTTTCTTTATATGAAGCCGACGCTTCACCTTGGGAATATTGGCTTCCTCTTTACGGAACGGTGACGGCTCCCAGGCTTTCACAAATTTCCGCCAACCAGGCGGAATATCTGATAGATATCCGGGCGGAGGTCGGCGATACGGTAAATCAGGGGCAAGTGCTCGCGCTGCTGGATAGTAAGACGTCGCTTGAAAGAGTGGAAGCGGCGAGAGCAAGGAACAGAGAGCTTGAAGCGCGCCATAACAGATTGGAGTCCCTGCAAAGAGCGGGCGGAACCAGCGCGCAGGATTTGGAAACGGCTTTCACCCTGTTGAGAGACTCCCAGGCAAATTTGCAGCAACTCACCACTGAATTATCAAGGATGAGAGTATTATCCCCAATTTCAGGCGTCGTCATAAAACGGGACGCGGAAACAGGACAGTTAAACAACCCTTCAAGGCCCCTTTTTGAGGTCGCCGATATGTCGTACATAGAGGTAACGCTTGACGTGGCGCCCAACGTTTCATCCCTCATAAAACCCGGTATGCCGGCAAAAGTAAGAACGGACGAAGGCTGGGCAAACGGTTCTGTAAGAAGGATAAACCCTGTCGCTGACTCGGCAACGGGACTTTATAACTGCGTCCTTACGGTAAATGACTCTTCCGAGTATTCATTTAAGCTCGGAAGCACAGTTGAAAGTTCGGTATTGATAGAAAATGAAGCAAGCGCGATATCCGTGCCGTATGAAGTAATACGCGAGGTGAACGGAAGGCCCGTGGTTTACATCGCTTCGGGAGATATGGCCATCGAACGCCAGATCAGGCGGGGGAGAATAGCAAATATGCGGGTCAGGATCCTCGACGGCTTATCCCCAGGGGAAAAATTAGTACAAAGAGGCGTTGACCGCGCTTACGACGGCGCTAAAATCTGGGTGCAGGAATCAGCGACGGCCGACCTCGCCAACGGTGACAGTTAATGTGGCTGATAAGAAGTTCCGTCCGCAGGCCCGTACTAACAAGCGTAATTTCAATAGTGCTGATTTTTCTGGGCATCTATTCTTATCTGGGGATCGGGGTAACTTTGCTGCCAAGCATTGATATCCCCGTCGTCATGGTCCGGATGAATTACAGAGGCGCGGGGCCTCAGGAAATAGAAAGGCTGATAATTAAGCCCATCGAGGACGCCATTTCAACCGTGGAAGGGATAGACAGCGTAAGGGCGATAGCGCGTGAAGGCATGGGCATAGTGATAGCGGAGCTTTCCTATGGGGTAAACCCGACTCAGGCGGCTATGGATATAGGAACGCGCGTCAGGGCTCAGGCAAACCGTTTCCCGGAGGACGCAGAGGAGCCGGTGGTGGATAAATACGACATAAATGCCGAACCTTTCATGACCATCGTCGCTATTTCAAATTACCCCGCAAGCCAAATAAGGGACATCATAGAGGAGGACGTCGCGCGCCGGCTCACTCAGATCACAGGCATGGCCAACGCGGACGTCATCGGAGGCCGAAGGCGTGAAATACAGGTCGAAGTTGACCCGCTGAAACTGAAAGCGCATAATTTAAGCGTGGCAAGGCTCGGAGCGCTTCTTGCGAACACGAATGAAAATACTCCCATAGGAGTTATCGCAGCCGGCCCCAAAGAAGTATCTCTGAGAATGATGGGGGAACCTATCCTCCCTTCGGATATTGAAAATGTAACGTTGTCGCTTGGGCAGGGGAAAGTTATCCGCATCGGAGATATAGCGACAGTCAGGGATACTCTGGAACAGGAAAGAAGGCGCGCCCGTTTTAACGGAAAAGAATCGGTCATGGTTGACCTGGTGGCGCGTCCCAACGCAAATGTCATAGAAATAGCGAACGAAGTAAAAAGCACCCTTTCTGAAATAGAAAATCGCCTGCCTGAAGGAATAAATCTTCAGATCGTCTACGACAACAGCCTGATCATAAAAGAGTCAGTGGACAATGTCGTAAGGGATATGGTCATGGGGGCTTTGCTGACCGCTTTGATCCTGTTCCTGTGCCTGCAAAGGTTTGGCGCGACTCTTGCGGTTGTCCTCACTTTGCCTACCTCGATAATTTCCACTTTCATAGTGCTCAGGATATATGATTTTACGCTGAACACGATGAGCGCGATGGGATTGGCCATTTCCGTCGGAGTTCTTGTCGCCAACTCAATATTAGTGCTTGAAAATATATACCGTTTCCGCGAGATGGGATATTCGCCGGCGGACGCTTCGGAGAAAGGGGCCGCCGAAATTGCGGTGGCGATAATCGCCAACGTCGCGACAAACCTTGGAGTTTTCATCCCCGTGGCTTTCATGGGGGGGATGGTGGGAGCTTTCTTTAACCAATTCGCGCTGACCGTCGTATTTTCAACTTTAATGTCCTTATACGCCTCATTCTCCCTTACGCCAATGATCGCGACATATTTTGGCGGCTCGCAGGGAAAAATATCCCCTTTAGCGAATATAGCAACCGGATGGTGGCAATATCTTTTCAATGATTTAAGCAAAATGAATTACTCAATAGTGCGCCAGGCTATCAGGCGCCCGCTTATGACCCTGATATTATTCGTGGCGCTTACCGCTCTTGCGGTCATGGGGATACCTCATGCCGGTTTTGAAATGATGGCAAGACAGGACGAAGGGCTGATATCAATAGCCGCGACACTGTCAAGCACCGCCTCTTTGGAAGCCACGGACGAGGTGGTCAGAGCGATAGAAGGACACGTCAGAGCAAACCCGTATGTGCGGGCTGTAAGCGCGACCGCCGGAGGCGGAGGGCGAATGACGGCGGCAAATCAGGGACGCCTGAACGTTTACCTCATAGACCCCGAAGAACGCCCGTCCGCGTTTGAAATAATAGGAGAATGGAGAACGAGGTTCGCAGCGATCCCGGATACCGATATATCGGTAAACGTGCGTTCAAGCCGGGGCATGGGAGGCTGGGGAAAGCCGGTGCGCATATCCATTGCGGGGCCTGAAATAGAGGGCCTGAACGGGATATCGGAAGAGGTAATGGCAGCCATGCGGGAGACGTCCGGCCTTGTTGACATTGATACGGATTTCAGGCTGGGAAGAGAGGAAGTCCGGTTCCACCCCCGCTTCAACAGGCTGGCGGAGCTTGGCGTGTCTTTGATCAATGTGGCGGATGAAGCAAACGGATATGTCACGGGGTTTAGGGCGGGATATTTCCGTAACCTGGGTTACGAATACAACGTCATAGTTATTTTAGAGACTGAATGGAGAAGCAGCGCCGCAAAGCTCGCAAGCGTGCCGATATGGACGCCGAGAGGGCTTGTTCCCCTTGACGAACTGATGAGCATAGAAATAGGAATGGGGCCGACGATAATAACCAGGGAAAGCCGCCAAAGGACAGTTACCGTTGACGCTAACGTGAGCAGCGGGTACACTGTCGGAGATACTATGGAAGGGCTTCTTCCCAAATTAGAATCAATGGAACTTCCGATGGGGTATAGATTCATATATGGAGGAGAAATAAGAAATATCCGGGACAATTTCGGGCGGCTCTTCACAGCGTTGATGATGGCGGTCAGCATAACATTTTTGATAATAGCGGGACTGATCGAATCATATATTTTCGCGGTAATAATCATATTGTGCGTTCCAATTTCAATAATCGGCATAATGCCAATGATATTGGCAACGGGAACCACATTTTCGGTATTTACCTTGCTTGGGATAGTGATGCTGGTGGGTCTCGTGGTCAATAACGCAATAGTCATAGTTGATTTCGCGGAAATGCGCCGCCGCGAAGGAGTAAATTTTACGAAGGCAATAATCGAAGCGTCAAAAACGCGCTTCAGACCAATTTTTATGGTTACCATAACGACCCTGGTATCAGTCGTCCCAATGGCGATGACCACTGGCGCCGGGGCGGCGGACAGGGCTCCGATGGCAATAGTTATGATAGGCGGGATGCTTGGCGGAGGAATTTTGACCCTTTATCTGATCCCGCCGGTCTATAACTCGGTATGGGCAATAAAAACATACCTGAAGAAAAAACAAAATCCTCCGGCGTCGAAAGGAGCTTGATGTAAATTGAGGCACGGCAGGCTTCTTATTTTATTTGCGTTATTTATTGTAGTTTCAAGTATCCTTACATTTGTCGCCATGCATTTTAAGAGTAATGACGACGTTTCATTGTCGTTGTTCGAGCTTCCTGAAAATTTGCCTTATTTATACTGTGAATTTAACGGGCACCCGGAAATAACGGGAATAAACGAAAAGTCCGTCTTATTTGTATTCTGGCAAAATGGCAAAATGCACCGGATAACGGGAACCGTTGTCAACGACGAATGGGATTTCAGGGCATATACTCCCGATGCCCGGCGGGTGCTCGACCGCGCAAATCAGATGCACACCCGCAAAGCAAGGATAATACCCGGCCCCGGAGACAGAAACGTTGAAGGAAGGATTTTGGCAAGCGACGCGGGATTACTCTCCAAAATCACGCACGCGCCAAATATACCCGTTCACTTTGAAGCGGAGCTTTCAAAAATCAACGACGATGAATATATTATGAATTTCGATATCTTGAATATCGAGTCAATAATTCCGGCGGTATGGCTAAAGGACCTGAATCCGATAAAAATTAAAAATTTCCCTTTCATCAAGGGAACCGCCCATGCTCATTTAGCCTCAAATATAACGCTTATAGAGTTGATCCCGCAGTTTCAAATGTTTATCAGTAAAAACGCCCCTGACAAAAACATGGAATCCTTACTCAGATCAATGAATGGTGAACTGTACGCTACTATAGGGCCGGAAAACGCCCTGTGGGACGGGATATCGATCCCGGCGCTGTTATTGAGGTTTCATTTGAGAAATGATGCCATGAAACAAGCCCTTTTTAATTTTATTTACGGCCTGTTCAGCAAAAAATATGATTTTAACGCCTTAAACAACGGATATTATTCCTATGCGCCATTGTCATTCTGGATTTCCCGGTCCGATGAATTTCTTGAAACGGGAATAATTGACAGGCGCAGCATAACCAAAAGCGGAGATTCCGACCTGCCGGAACCTCCCGAAGAAGCTCTGATGTGGCTTAGTTTTTCTCCTAATTACCTGGCGGAAGCCATTAAAAACTTTATGACGCAAGTCGGCTCAGATTTGAACCATACGGAAGCGTTGGGCAGGTTTACCCGGATAGACAACTGCACAGTCACATTGGACTCCATAAAATCCGGCGTGATCAGGTGGAAGACTTTTTAGTTGTATATAATGTATTTACGAATAAAGATTCGACACTGGAGGCAGCAGGAATGACGAACATGGAAAGCGCAAATTCCAATTTTATTGAAGAAATAATCACAAACGATATAGAAAACGGAGTCATCAAAGCTCCCATCACGCGTTTCCCCCCGGAACCGAACGGCTATCTGCATATTGGGCACGCAAAGTCTATTTGTCTGAACTTCGGCTTGGCCGAGCAGTTCGGCGGCGAGTGCAACCTGCGCTTCGACGATACGAACCCCGCAAAGGAAGAAACGGAATACGTTGAATCTATCATAAATGACGTTAAATGGCTTGGCTTTGAGTGGGCAAACCTTTGTTACGCCTCCGACTATTTCGACCAGTTTTACGCGTGGGCAATAGACCTCATCAAGGCCGGAAAGGCGTATGTTGACGACCAAAGCCCCGATGAAATACGCCGGAACCGCGGCACGCTGACGCAGCGAGGCGTGGATTCGCCGTACCGCGGGCGCTCCATTGAGGAGAACCTCGATCTGTTCGAGCGGATGACAAAAGGGGAGTTCGATGAAGGAACAAGGGTCCTGCGCGCAAAAATTGACATGGCAAGCAGCAATATAAATATGCGCGATCCGGTTATGTACCGCATTTTAAAACGGGAACATTACCGGACAGGCGATAAATGGTGCGTCTACCCTATGTACGACTACGCGCACGGCTATGAGGACGCGATCGAAGGGGTTACACATTCGATCTGCACGTTGGAGTTCCAGGACCACAGGCCGCTATATGACTGGTTCATCGAAAACGTCAATGTGCCGTATGTGCCGCGCCAGTACGAATTTGCGCGCCTTAATCTGACTTACACGGTGATGAGCAAACGCAAGCTGCTCGAACTTGTGACGGAGAAAATCGTTTTCGGCTGGGATGACCCTCGTATGCCAACGATCTGCGGTTTCCGCAGGCGCGGTTATACTCCGGCGTCGATCCGGCGTTTTTGCCGGGAAATAGGCCTCTCGAAAGCTGACAGCATGGTAGAAATTGAGTTTCTGCAACATTTCCTGCGCGAAGAGTTGAATAAAACCGCTCTTCGCATGATGGCTGTGTTACGCCCCTTGAAAGTGACGCTCACAAATTGGCCGGAAAATTTTATTGACGAACTGCCGGCGGAGAACAATCCAGAGGATGAAAACGCGGGGATGCGGACGATCAGGATGGGGCGCGAGATTTACATTGACCGCGAGGACTTCATGGAAGAGCCGGTCAAGGGGTTTTTCCGCCTTGCGCCGGGTAGAGAAGTGCGCCTGAAACATGCTTATATGATCACCTGTACTGATTTCGTGAAGGATGCGGCGGGCGAGGTAATTGAACTGCGCTGCACGGTCGATATGGAGAGCCGGGGAGGAAATGCGGCGGACGGGCGCAAAGTCAAGGGCACGCTGCACTGGTTATGGGCAGGCGACGCCATCCCCGCGAAGATCAACCTCTACGGCAATCTTTTCACTATACGCAACATGAGCGACATGGAAGAAGGCAAGGATTACAAGGATTATTTGAATCCTAAATCCCTCGTCGTATTGGAGAACGCGCTCATAGAGCCGTCGCTTGCGAAAGCGAAGCCGCTGGATAAATTCCAGTTCCTGCGGCACGGGTACTTCTGCGCGGATGCGGAGATGGAGGAAGCCAGCCCTGTGTTTAACCTCACCGTATCATTGAAAGATTCGTGGGCAAAAGAAGTCAGGAAACAAAGCACGCAAGGGTAACGGTCTATAGTTTCTTTGGAGCCGCATTCTGAGCATGAGTCTCATAACAGAAAAAACTGGAGAATAAACTCATTGCGGAAAAAACAAGGCATGTAATCAAAACATTGCCAAATCTTTCCGCTATGGATAAATTTTCTCCCAAATCGGCGATGAAGCCCAACAAGGAAGTTCCGGAAGCGATACCCAAAAAGCCCATCGTATTGATAACAGCTATGGCGGTGCCTGTGAGGGAAATCGGCGAGACTTCCTTCGCTATGGACATGGAGAGGGAAAATACGCTTGAGCTTAATCCCAGCGCAAAAAGCAATGAACCGATAATAAAATGATCGCCGGTTTTCCAAATTACCATCAATCCCCAAATACATGTGCAAATAATTGACCCGGCTATAATGACCGGTTTTCTTCGTTTCAGCCTATCCGATATAAAACCGCCCAGAATGCTTCCTGTCATCATTCCGATTATGGCAAATGTGCCAAAAGATGCCGCCGTCGCGGAGCTCATTCTGTGAACTTCCCGCAGCCAGGGGACAAGCCAGGCTCCGGTAAAAGCAATAAAAGCCCCTTGATTGAAAAGATAAACAAACGCGGCGGCGTATATACGGTTTTCACGCAAAATTATCTTAACCCCTTCAATTAAACCCGGCTTGCCTTCCGGGACATTATTTTGAGAACTAAGCGGCTGCAATCCCGCATCTTCCGGCTTGTCTTTCACCAGAAAAAAACACGCGAGCCCGCTTGCTATAGTTATCAAAGCAATTACTAAATAGGAATTCTGCCATCCGAGTAAGAGCGCTAAAATGGCGAACGGAAATTGGCCGGCCATTCCGCCAAGATTGCCCGCAACTACGGATAAACCTGACAGCGTGGCAAACATTTTACTGGGAAACCATTGTGCTTGAATTTTTAGGAGGCAGACAAAAATCGTCGCCATGCCCGCGCCGATAAAAAACCTTCCGATAAAAAGCATCGTTGGGTTTACCGCGAATCCAAACAAAATAGTTGCCGCGCCCCCAAGCAATACCCCTGCCGTCACTGTCCTGCGAGGCCCCCAGTTATCCGCAAGCAGGCCAACCGGAATCTGTAGTATCATATAAGCGTAGAAATACATTGAGGCCATGATGCCAAAAGCGGTCCTGCTCAGCCCGAACTCCGAACATATTTCATCCTGTACCGTTCCAACGGAAGTGCGATGAAAAAACGCAAGAAAAAAGCTGAAAGCAATAATCCCCCAATAACGCCACGCTATTTTTAAATCAAATGTTTTTAAAGCCAAAATAACCACCCTTTCATAAAATATGAGTATAGCATTATTATTTATTAACCTTTGTGCTGTATAATTAATAAAGTATTTTAATTGTCTCGGAGGGAAAAAAATGGATGATAAGGGAGATATTATAAGCACACGTTCGGTTGACGAGAAACTCTCTCTTGGAATATGGTCAAAAGACGGTACACCAAGGCTTTCAATAGAAAATAAAGCTAAAAAAACCGGGGCTAAAAGGAAGCTTATACGCTTAAGCTGGGTGGAAAGAAGCGACCGAAAGCTCTCCATGAGCGGAGATAAGAAAAGCGAACCATTTAATTATGACATGCAGCAGCTTGAGCCTGCAGTAAAGCAAATACTTGAAGAATACTCCGTTTATTCCAAATTTAAAACATTCTATTGGAAAACCATAACGCTATTGAGCAATATGGTTGCTTCCTCCATAAATATAATTGATCCGGCGGAGATGTCGCTGATGCCCGAAAAAAAGCGATATTACCTCTGGATATGCGACCTTACGGAAAGCCGGGAAGAGGGGGTTTGCCGCCCGTTTTTCCCGATGAATGAAATTGAAAAAAATGTAATGCCGTCATCTGAAGGCGTGCCTTTTTCTGGCGGGCAAAAGGGTTCTGATTATTTATTCAAAATAGGGGTTTTACGTAAATTAATGGGGCTTAACCCCGCGCGTTGGTATCGTCCGCTGCAAATAGCCGCCGCTGCAATGCTTCTGAATTTTTCATTTTGCGGAGAAGACGGAAGTGAGATGGGCGAATTACTATGGAAGGAACATACTGAAAACCCTTTAGTGCTGAAGCCGGACGATCCAAAAATGGCAAGGCTGGGGGAAAGAATAAACCTGTATATAAGGCATTTCGATGCAGTCAAGGGCATAAAATACGAAGAAAATATTTATGACTCCGTTGCGGAACTGCAAAAACGCGGATACACAAGAAAAAAAAGATTCAGCCTTCCTGTCGGGGCAATCGGAGATGTCGAATACACCGTGACGATGTTTGAAAAAAGTAAAGAGCCGGTCGCGTTCACATGCGTTCCAGGCGCCGCTACAGCCAGGCACGACAATGATGTTGTTTATCATATACCGGATGATGTTTTTCTCAAAGCAAAGCAGAACGATACATTTGATGTTGTAAATATGGATGAATACTTTTCTTTAGCGTCTCTTATAAGAGCAAAGCAATGTAACGATTGGTTTGAAAGAATAGTTTTTTTTGTGTCGCCTTTTACAGGCGTTAAGTTACAGACAAGTTAAAGCTACAATGCGCCACCTAAAGGTGGCAAGCAATGAAAGATAAAAACAGGGGGGCTGTAACAGACGAGCGCAGCCATTGATAATAGCCTTGCTTTGTTACATGTAGTTCTCGGCATTTCTCCGTTATTGTATACATCGGCAATTGTGTACGGATAAACTCAAATATCTGGCTTGTTTCTACCTCTTTTGGCTCGTTGCGAAAAACCAAGCGCTTCTTTCAGGATTTCATTCGCGCGTTTAAGTTCTCTGTTTTCTTTCAATAACGCCGCTTTTTCGGCATCATTCGCGGGTATATATTTTTGCCCGCTGCCAACAAATGGATTATCCGGCCTTTCTCTGATATTCTTGACCCAGTTGCGCAAAGTGTTTTCATGCAATCCTAAGCTCCGTGCTGCACTGCTTACGTTTGTTTCTTTCGCCAATTTTACAGCTTCTTCCTTAAAGCTTCTGTCGTACGATTTTTTGTTTCCCATTTTTGCAGACTCCTTTTCTGTTCGTGTCTTTAGAATACCACCTATTTGAGGAGTCAAGAAAAACTATAGCACACCATTTTATCTCAACAACCGGTATGTCCGCGAGGCCGAATATAAAAACTTTTTTTGCGTAACGCCAATTTGTCTTGTTGGCATTATATAATACTTTAAAAATACACGAAAGGACATAAAAGGATATGCGTCTTACGGAAATGTCGCGCTCAAGCGGCTGAGCGGCTAAGATAGGGCCGGCGGAGCTGGCTCAGGTTTTGTCAGGCATAGATTCAGCCGATTGCGGCAATATACTTGCGTCGTGGCGTGGCGGAGAAGATGCCGCGCTGTGGAAAATAGACGAGGAAAGGATCGGGGTTTTAACCGCTGATTTTATAACTCCCGTGGCGGACGACCCCCGCACATGGGGGCAAATAGCCGCGGCGAACTCCTTGAGCGATGTCTTTGCCATGGGAGGAAACCCGATAATAGCGCTTAATTTGGTTTGCTTTCCCGTAAAAAAATTAGATATTTCAGTATTAAAACATGTTCTTGAAGGCGGAGCGGATAAGATAAAGGAATCCGGGGCGGTACTTGCGGGAGGGCACAGTATTCAGGATGAGGAGCCTAAATATGGGCTTGCGGTATACGGGGAAGTCAATGTAAATAAAAAATGGCTGACGAGAGGGGCTGAAGAGGGAGATTCGCTTGTCCTCACCAAGCCATTGGGCACCGGCGTCGTCATAACCGCTATAAAGGGCGGCGTGGCGGAAGAGGAGTCAATAAAGGAAGCTGTGCATTGGATGACGAAACTCAATGATCTGCCCAAAAAACTTACCCCCGGATTATGGAAAAATATCCATGCGTGCACGGATGTCACAGGTTTCGGTTTGGCGGGCCATTCCCTTGATATGCTGACCGATTCCGGACTTGACATTGAAATATTTGGAGACAGCCTGCCGGTTATCTACGGCGTTCAGGAATTGGCTGATTCGGGGCTCATACCTGAAGGTTCCTGGCATAATCGCGCCGCCTATCAGGAGCTTGTGACCCGTCACATGGATATGCTATTTGACGCGCAAACGTCAGGCGGGCTCCTGATAGCGGTCGCTCCTGAATATGCGGATTCGCTGATAGAATTGTGCCGTGAAAACGGATTTGAACGCGCGGCTAAAATAGGGGAATTCAGGCATAGGGCCGGGAATGTGAACAAGTTAAGAATTAAATAAAGAAGGGGCTTGATTAAAAAAATGAGTTTATCCAAAATTATTGTGCAAAAGTATGGAGGTTCTTCAGTCTCGACGCCTGAAAAAATTAAGAACATAGCCGAAAAAGTCAAGAAAAGAGCCCTTAATGGCCAAAAGATGGCCGTGGTGGTTTCCGCCATGGGTAAAACCACCGACGCTTTATTGCAGTTAGCGGGAGAGGTCGCAAGTTATCTGACTCCAAGGGAGATAGATATGCTGCTTGCAACGGGGGAGCAAATGACATCCGCTCTTTTAGCGCTGGCGTTAAACGATAAAAGAGTTCCGGCAGTTTCCCGCAACGCTTTTCAGCTTGGTATTGTTACGTCGGATAATTACTCCAACGCAAGAATTGTAGATATGAACCTTAAACAGCTTGAGGAAGATTTTAAAACTTATGATGTTGTGGTGATAGCTGGATTCCAGGGGATAACCGAGGACGGCAACCTTACTACCCTCGGAAGGGGAGGCTCGGACACTTCCGCGGTTGCCGTAGCCGCGAAAGCAGGAGCTACCTGTGAGATATACAGCGATGTAGCAGGAGTTTACGCCGCAGACCCTAACCTGATCAAAGGCGCTAAGAAACTTGATGTGATAACTTACGATGAAATGCTTGAATTCGCTGCTCTCGGTGCAAAGGTTCTTCATTCACGAGCTGTTGAACTGGCAAAGATTTATAATGTGACGCTTTATTGCGGCTCAACTTTTTCAGAAGAGAAAGGAACGTTTATTGTGAAAAATTTACCTGAATGGCTTGAACATCCTGTAGTAACAGGGGTAACGATGGCAAGGAAACAGATAAAGTTTTCCCTTGTCTGCAAAAATGACGGAGACGATGTTCTTTCAAAACTTTTTCACGCGCTTGCGGAAAATTACGTAAACGTTGATATGATATCAACGACTGCTGACGGGGAAGAAATTTTTATAACGTTCTCGATTATAGACGCTCCTATAGGAGGTCATTCCGCGAGAAAGACGGCTATTGAGACAGTCAAAAATTGCCTCGGAGTTGAACCTGATGTTGAGCCCGCCGTGAAAGTTTCCGCAGTCGGAGTGGGGATGAACAGCGCTTCCGGGGTTGCGGCCCGTTATTTTGACGCTCTAAATAAATGCGGAGTTAAAATTCTTGGCGTTACCACATCGGAAATTAAGATTTCAGTGCTTGTCAGGGCAGAGCAGGGTGAAACCGCGTTGAAATCCCTTGTGAATGAATTCGGATTATCGAAGTAGAGTTACATTTTATAGCAGGAACCCGCGCTCCCGGCTCTTGAGCGCGGGTTCCTGATTTGAAGCTTTTCTATCTGGCGTGTAAGCGGGTTGCCGGAATAAACCCTATCCCGCGTCTGGCTAAAGCTTCCGCCGTAATGTTCACGGACGCGTGTTTATCCAGATAGTTCCGCAGCAGGTGATCCATGTCCCCTGATGATTCTATTTCCGATTTATCGCGGAAGTAATCCAGAACCGATGAGGAATGTTCTCTTGTCACTTCAGTCTCAGGCTCTCCGCCCTCGTGTTTGGCGGAAATGTTCGGATAATAAGCGGCCGCTTCCACCAAATCGTCCCTGCGGTTATAAGGCTGCCGCACTATCGAGCGATATGTCTCAGTGACATGGTGCTCAATACGGACCTGATTTTCAAGTCCAAGCTGTCTGCGTATTTCGCCCATTTCCATTAAAGCCGCCCTGTTTACCGAATTTGATATATTAAAGCCTATAAGCGGCGTTGACCCGTCAGGACGCGCGAACATACGGGCCATCATAAGCGTCCAGAGTACGGAAAAAGCGTTGTCGTTACCCATAAAAACGGAAATTTTGAACCGGATATCCACTCCCATCCTGTAAAGCATGTAGGCCGCGAGCACAGTTCCCGGGCTGATGTTCAGCACCTCTTTTATCCCGTATTTCGTATAATAGTAGAGGAATTCATCCACCCAAAGCAGAGGGTGTTCGTTTGGCTGTCCTATTCCGCCGAAGTACCCCGTTATCGTGTCCGGACCTCCAAGGTGGATGTTTGAGCCGTCCGTTCCCTTCGTATCCAGAGTTTCAACTCCGCTTGCCCCGATTATCTTCATTGCGGCCGCTACTGCCATAATGTCGCCGTTATCGCGCTCCTGCTCCCTCATTTTTCTTACCCTGATGTAGCGCCCGGGCATGATTTCCTTTTTGTCTATCGCCTGTTTCGCTTCCTCTATAAGCCACGGAAAATATTGAAGGGCGCTTATTTCAAGAGTTACGGCATTGGATTCGTTTATCTCCGCGCATAAAAGTTTTCCTTCCTGTTCGGCTGCGGCCGCGATTTTCGCGCGATAATCTCCCAGAGTAACGAAAGCTCCTTTGTCCCGGATACTGATGAGCCATTCAAGGTCCGGGAGATACGGCGAATCCATATCGTAAAGGCGTTTCATAAGGTTCTTGACCTTTCGGGCCTCGGCGGCGCGCGCGTTAATTTCCGCCGGAGTCCCGTATTTGCCGACCAGGTTCTCCAATTTCCTCATAAGATTATTGTTCGAACTCTGCAAAAAGCTGTTGATCCTGTCCAAATCGCAATGTCTTATCACTTCATTTTCAGTCCACAATTGAATCCCCTCCTAATGTTTTATATTATATCCTGAAATTATTTTCCTGTCCTTCAGCTCGTCAAGTTTGGGCAAAAGCCCCGGGAACGCTGAAATTCTGAAAGCGGCGCTTACCGTGACTTCGCTTTCCTGTCCTGCTGAAAAATCCCATTGCAGTTCCCCTTCGTTTCCCGCTTTTGAGAGTAAATGGGCGACGCTGCCCATTGAATCATACGAAAAGCGCACTTTTACCGCGCGCGTTCTCAGACGTTCGACGCGCGGGCATAAAGCGAGCGCCTGCGCGGCGGTTCCCGAATAAGCGTCTATGAGCCCCCTTGTTCCAAGCTTTATACCTCCAAAATAACGCGCCACAACGACGAGCAGATTTACAAGCCCCGACCGGGTTATCTCGCCCAATATCGGCCTGCCCGCCGTGCCTGAAGGTTCTCCCGCGTCGGAATAATGCTCAATCCGCGGCTCCGTTCCCAGGACGTAAGCCCAGCAGTTATGGTTCGCCTGCCTGTGGAGGGCGCATAATTCCTTCAGCCGTTCCTTCGCGCCATTTTCATCTGCGCACGGATTCACATTAGCTATGAAGCGCGAACGCTTTATGTTAGTTTCATAGCTTGCGGGGCAGGCAGGCTCAGTGTAAAAATCCTCGTTCATGCTAAAAAGACAATGCACAATTCATGATGAAAAAGCAAAAGCCTGTCTTTTGTTTTTGCCTTCGTTTTTTCATTGCGCATTGTAAATTGTGCATTGTAAATTGTATTCATGTCCACGCTTCCTTCTTTGTGCAGTTTATTATATAATTAATTATTATAAACTTCTATCCCTGACGCATCGCGCCTGTTCCATAAAACAAAAAGCAGCCGGGCTTGTTTCGCGCGGCTGTTTTCGTTTGAATGAAAAAACGCGGGCGAGGATGCCCGCGCTCCCAATTAATATTTGAACGCTCAATTTCGCAAAATTTCTATTTCAGCTTCCAATCTGTTCAGGGTATCGATCATATGGACGTAAAGCCTCGCTTCGGCATTGAGCTGAGACATGACTCCAAGGGAAAAGATGGAAAATATTATCAGAGCTATTAAAATCTCAATCAGTTTCAAGTCCGGTCAGGCGGTTGAACGCTTCTATCCTTTGGTCAATGCTGTCGGCCATTTTATGTGTATTTTCCCAATAATCGTGATCATACCACTGGGCGTTCAGTTCCTCGCTCGTTTTTCCCTGCTGCTCCACCCATGTATAATATTTTAAATTATGGATGCGCTTGCGGCTGTGGTATGTGAGCTCCTCCATCCCGTCGGTCCCGATGCCCAGGACATACCGGTTATGGTCAACCGCCGCCTGAACTTCCGTGTAATCTCCATGTTTTTCCCTCATTTCAAGCACCCTTGAACCATACATTTCCATGGAGTCGGTGAGGACCGTAAGAATTATATCTTTCTCCCCGAGCTCATAATACTTGGCCATCTTTATCGCCATGGCGACATTTGCCGCGCCTGAAATCCCCATCAGCGGAAGCTGTTCTATAAATCCATCCTTGAGTCCCGCGCTTTTAAGGTATGATATTCCCGCTTCCTCGTTGCATAACCTGATCATTGACATGCAGATGTTATCGTCTATCGCGAAAACGAGGTCGGTGTTCTTCACATTATGCACCCAAGGGATGTGTTTGTCCCCTATCCCTTCGATCCTGTGATCTCCGAATCCGTTCACGTAAAGAGTAGGACACTGGAGAGCCTCTCCCACGCCTACCTTGCTGCAAGGGAAAACTTTTTTGAGGTAATCTCCGCAGGCGGTGGTTCCGGCGGAGCCGGAGGTAACGACGACCCCCGCGTACCTGTCCCCTTTTTCCATGACGTCGCGCAGGACTTCCTCCATCGCGCCGCCCGTTACGGCATAGTGCCATAAATGGTTTCCCATTTCATCAAACTGGTTGAACACAACGGCTTCGGGCCGCGTTGCTTTTATACGCGCCACTTCGTCATATATCTCTTTGACGTTGCTTTCAGTGCCGGGGGTCGCTATTATTTCCCCCGCGACAGTTTTAAGCCAATCAAAACGCTCCTTGCTCATTCCTTCGGGGAGTATCGCAATCGATTCGCACCCGAGCAGCTGCGCGTTATATGCCCCGCCTCTGCAATAATTCCCGGTTGACGGCCAGACTGCCTTTTGCTTTGTGGGGTCAAATTGTCCGGTCACAAGCCGGGGAACAAGGCAGCCGAAGCTGGCGCCGACTTTATGCGCTCCCGTGGGAAACCATTTCCCGCACAGGGCGATTATTCTCGCGCTTACTCCGGTAAAAGCGCCGGGGAATTCAAGAACGTTGACTTTTCCAAAAAGCCCGCCGCTGATTGATGGTTCATTTTTCCATGTTATGCGGAACAGGTTGGCAGGGTCTGTGTCCCATAAGCCGGTGACTTTTAATTTGCTTTTGATCTTTTCAGGGGTATATTTGCCGGGATCCTTCATTTGTTTAAAAGTCGGTATGAGAACATTTCTGCTCTTGGCTAATTCAACCGCGTTTTTGAGCTTGTCTTCGTAAACTGTCAAATCAATCATCAATATCGCCCTTTCGAAAAATTATTCCAGTCTCTAAAGTTTAACATAGAATATACTTGAATTCCCGGTTATTTTTTAACCTAATTACGTATTTTGCGATAGTGGAAGAAATATCGCTATAGGGACCGTATAATTTGATTTGGGAAAACTCGAACAATTTACGTTCAAACACGTTCGTTTCAATAAATTTAAAATTACAAAAAATTAAGAAATAATAGTGATGATATGGATTATATCAGGGAAAAACTTGCAAGCATAGAAGATAAAAGGCATACAAATCACTCAAACTTCACAGGCGCGTTTTCGCGGAAAAAATATTGTTACAACTATTCTTTCCGCCTCTATTTTCGGCCTGAATGCATACTATCTCGTAAAAAAGTTCATACTAAGCTTGAGTAAATTGATTCCTAATGCAACAATTTGGTGAAATGTTGCATAAGGAATTTTACCACAAAAAAATTTTTTTTAAATGCCTTGCATAAAATTACGCACTCGTCTTCGCGAGCCGTCTTTTTGGCGAAGCGATCCAGAGGTTTTTTGTATTCGTTTTTCTGTAGTTACAACTGTTTTGA